>Ga0114931_10009951_pt1 | contig 11348 bp, 3 predicted proteins | sample 2SBtaG_FD_89579 | JGI IMG/M metagenome (GOLD analysis project Ga0114931, IMG submission 89579) | Deep subsurface microbial communities from Kolumbo volcano to uncover new lineages of life (NeLLi) - 2SBTROV14_V59a metaG | ecosystem: Environmental > Aquatic > Marine > Volcanic | place: Kolumbo...
ACCGTCCCCTGCCCCCAAGATCGCCGTTGTCGTCGCCGGGGACGCGGATGAGACCCTCCGCAACACCGCCGCCTTCATCGAAACCGAAGCCGTGTCTGCCGGCCTGCGCGCGCCCGGCGACCCGAGGCTCCGCGCGGCCCTGCGTGGCGAGCCGGGCACTGCAGACGATGGCCTCGAAGGGTTGCGCGCGATCCGGCGCGGGCTCGGGCTCGACCCTCGTAAAGACCTCGGCTCGTACAAGCGCATGGGGACCATCGCAGGCGCGGACGCCCTGATCGTCGTGCGGCGTGAAGGCGCAACCCTGATCGAAGTCTTCGACGTGAGCGCCGCGCAGTTCTACGAGGGCGTCCTGCGTTTTGGCGAGAGCACGTCCGCGCAACGGGTGACGTTCATCCAAAGCCGGGCGAAGCAAGCACAGCTGCGCTGGTCTGAGCCGCCGCCACCGGCGCCCAGCGCCTCGAAAAAAGTCAACGCGCCCGAGGAGCCCGCAGACGAATCCAGGGCAAAACGCAGGATGAAGAAAGCCTGGCCGTACTTGGTCGTCGGAGCGCTTCTCGCCGGGGCTGTAACCTACCTCATCATTAATCGAAGTCAGACTAACGAGCCGCCACCACCGCTGCTAAGATTTAGGCCCGGTGAAAAGTAGATCCCAGCTCTCTTTTTTCAGGGCAATTCTTTGTGCGCTGGCCGTGGCCGCAAGCTCGACCGGGGCCGCCGCTCAGGAAGCGCCAGGGCTCTCACTGCCGCCGCCGCCCCGAGGCTATCGAACCGAGCGTGTGGGTTCAGTCACCTGGACGTTTCCCGAGTCGGAACGCGACCGCGTTGCAGGTCTCATCGAGCGCTTCGATGAGCACTGGGCCAACATCGCCGACGACTTCGGAGTCGTCATCGATGACGATCTGGTGATTCGCGTGGCGCGAAACCCACGGGAGATGCGCGCATTGGCCCCGGTCGGCGACCCGCCGCCGGACTATGCAACCGGCGTGGCCTATCCACGCTGGGGTGTGATACTCATGTCCATGTCGGCGCCACAGACCTGGGAGCCTCCGGACCTGGAGGTGGTGCTCGTCCACGAGCTTTCGCACGTCGCGCTCTACCGTGCCGTCCTCGGCAACACGGTGCCGCGTTGGTTCAACGAGGGTGTGGCGATCCAACAGTCCGAGGTGCGCTTGCTCCCGCGGATGCAATCGCTCCTCCGAGCCGCCGCCCAGCGCTCGATGCTACGCCTTTCCGAGCTCGATCAGCACTTCCCCGACCGCCAATACGAGGTGAATCTCGCCTACGCCCAGAGCGCGGATGTCGTCGGTTTCCTTCGCCGCTCCCGCAACGACGAGCGGCGGTTCCACCGCTTGATCCAGTCCCTTCGCAACGGAGAGAGCTTCGATACGGCCCTGCAGACCGCCTACGGCTGGACGCGCATGGGCCTCGAGCGGGAGTGGCGGGATAGCCTGCGAACGAGGTACCGAATCCTCCCGGCTCTTCTCGCAGGGTCCACGATTTGGGTCGCGGCGGCCATCCTCGTGCTGTTCGCGTACCGCCGTAGGCGCCGCTATCACCACATGAAGCTCGAGCAGATGGCGCGCCGCGAGGAGCTCGAAGCGCTAACCGCCGCAACGGAGCCGCCACCGGCGCCGCTATCACGGACGGAGGCCGTCACGGATGCCGGCGTTCCGATCGTCGAGCACGACGGCAAACCGCACACCCTGCACTGATGCGGCAAGAGCGGCGATCTGCGCGGGCCCAGAGGCAGGACCGTCAGGCGTTGGGCGCCTTGTCCGGATGGACCGGGAACTTCGGGGTCGTCCCGTGCTTCGTGAGCTTTTTCTTCCGGTCCCTGCCCTGAACGGCACGTTTCCTTTGCCGTCGCGCTTCTGTCTTACTGGTATCCGACATCGAAATGGTCCTAGCACGCGGCTTTAGTGTGTCGTGGGCAGACGGTCAAACCGCCGTCCCGGTCGCCTGGGCCACCAACCGCAGATAGCCCTGGTGCAGGCGCTGGGTCACCGGACCGGGGCTTCCCGAGCCGATCGCGTGCCCATCGGCTGAAACGACCGGCATCACCTCGCGAATACTGCTGGTGAGGAAGGCTTCGTCAGCGCCGTAGAGGTCCTCGGGACGCACCTCGGCTTGTTCGACCTCGATGCCCTCGACGGCGGCTGCGGCCAAAACCGTGGCTCGGGTAATTCCGACGAGGACCCCCGGCTGGGGCTCGGGCGTACGTACTTTCCCATCCTTCACGATGAAGAGATTGCTCGACGCGCCTTCGAGGATCTGACCGCGGTCCCCGAGCACCAGCGCCTCCTGCGCGCCCTCTTGCTTCGCCTCGTGGACGGCCAGCAGATTCGCCAGATAGTTGGAGGCCTTGGCGCCCGACGCGCGCTCATCGTCAGTCGGACGTGAAGCGCGCATCAAAGCCACCGCTACGCCGCGATCGTAGTGCTCGGCAGGAGGCAGCGATACCGGCGCGACGATGATGACCCGAAGCGGCGAGGAAGCGGTCGACGGATCGTAGGTGAGCGGCCCGATCCCGCGCGTGACGACGACGCGAACGTACCACTCGCCATCGCCGGCGGCCTCGAGCGTCGCCTGCAGCTCCGACGACAGAGTGTCGATCGAAACGGGCATTGGGATCATCAAGCGGTCCGCGGAACGCCTAAGCCGCTCCAGGTGCTCTTTCTCGGCGAACGGCACGCCCGCATACGTGCGAAACACCTCGAACACGCTATCCCCGTAGAGGAACCCGCGATCGAAGACCGATACGCACGCTGCGTCGCTATCGACGATCTGACCGCCGATAGACACCTTCCCTTTTGCCATGATTCAGCCCTTCAACCGAGCGAGGAGCTCTGCAGCCTGCGGATGGCTGGCATCTTCTGCAAGCGCCCGCTCCAGCATCGTGATCGCCTTGCGCGTGTCGTCTTGCTTGGCCGCGATGTCGCCGAGATAGTAGTAGACGTCTGCTTTCTGAATGCCCGAGTCCGGCTCCAACTTCTGCAACAGCAGCGCGCGGAAGCTCTTCTGCGCGCGGTCGAGGTCGCCATTGGCGTGGGTGAGCTTGCCGAGGTCTCGAAGGATTGCAACGTTCGTGAGATCGATCTTGAAGGCCGCATCGTACGACGCCAGCGCTCCTGGTGCGTCGCCCAGCGCCGCAAGCGCCTGGCCGAGGCGGTGGTGGTGCATCGCGAGCTCTTTGCTGCGCTGACGGCCAAAGCTCTCGATGATCCGTCGCAAGATCGGCACCGCATCCTGCTGGCGACCCGCCGCCACGTAGAGATCGCAAAGCGAGACCAAGGCGGCCCGATCGTCACCGTCGAGCTCGACCGCCCGTTCGAGATAGCTCGCCGCCGTTGCGGGGTCTTCCAGCCGCTCGCGGTAGACGTCCGAGATTGCGCGAAAGAACGCCAGGCGCTCGCCATCCGAAGTCGCGGCCCGGAGCTCGGCGTCCAAAACCCCCGCGAGCGCGCGATAGTCGCCCTCGTTCTCGTAGCGCGCCTTGAGCCGCTCGCGAATCGCAGCGTCCTCGGGAAACCGCTCATAGGCCCCTTGAAGCGCCCTGCCTGCTTGGTCGGCATCACCTACTTCCTGCGCCCAGAGATCGGTGACGCGATGCAAGAGCTCGATGGCTGCTTGACCGTCCAGACGGCCCGCAAGCCGTTCGAGCGTGTCCGCGACCTTGGTCCAGCTCTGTTGACGCTCGTAGAGCCCAGCCAACGCCCGAAGCGAACGCTCGTCCGCGCCGATCTCCGAGTTGATGCGCTCATACATCTGAATCGCAGCGTTGGCGTTGCCGCACTGGGTCTCGTACACCTGCGCGACGCGCTGGAGCAAGCCGCGCTGTGCCTCGTCGGAAGCCTGACCCACCTTCGACAAGAGCAGCGCAACGAGATCGTCCCATGCACCCGTGGACTCGAACAGCCTTTCGAGGTCGGCGCTTGCGGCCCCGTCGTCGGGGTTCGCGCTCAGCACCTGCCGCAACATATCGATGGCGGCAGCCTCGTCACGGAACGAATGCTCGTAGAGCTGCGCGAGCCGTAACTGGAAGGCGGTACGGTCTTGAGCGGTCGCGAGGTCCGCGCGCCGCTCGAGCAGCGCGCGGAGCGCTTCGAGCCGGTCGTTGTCGCGGTAGAGCGCTTCCAGGGCATCCATCGCAAGCGGGTCGTTTTCGTCTAGCGCGAGGGCGGTCTCATACGCCCGAATCGCGGCCCGTGGGTCTCCGAGGTGATCGCGGTAGACCTGTCCGAGGGCCCGTGCCACCTGCGCGCGGTCGTCGCCCGGAACGGCTTCCAACTGCCGCTCCAACAAGCTGACCACCTCGTTCCATCGAGATTGGGCCCGGCGAATGTCGCTGAGGGCCCGCAGAGCGCCGAGGTCGTTCCGGTCGATCGCGAGCAGCTCCTGATAGCACCCCGCGGCGAGCTCGGGATCCGATAGCTGCTGCTCCCCGAGCTCGGCGGCCTCACGCAGAAGCGCAATGCGCGCCTCGGTCTCCGGCTCGACGTCCGCCCAGGCGCGAAGGGCGCTCACCAAGTCCGCTGTCCGTCCTTGCTCTCGAATCAATGCGACGCGCTGCGCGTGTGCCTCAACCGGCTCCGGATCTAGCTGCAGCGCATCGGTGAGCGCGCGCTCGGCGCGGCTCGGGTCAGATAGGCGGTCGCGGTACCAGGCGGCGGACCGAAGGCGCAGCTCGTACAGCTCCCGTCGACCGAGGTCGCCTTGCGCGACGATCTCCTCGACCAGCCCATCGAGATCTGCCCAGCGTCCGGACAGCTCGGCGAGACGTTCTAGCGAATCGAGGAGCGCCCGGTCGCGTGGTTCCGTGCGCACGGCGTCCCGCATGGCGGCAAGCGCCTCCCCCGGACGGCCCAGGTCGTGCTCCCAGATCGAAGCGGCCTCGGTGAGGAGCACAACTCGGTCGGCGTCAGTCGGGGCCAGCTCGACCCGCTGCTCGTAGAGCCGCACCACCTCTTCGAGGTTGCCATCGACGCGGTAGTACTCCTCGAGCAAGTCGAGCGCGCTCGTGGCGACTTCTGGCCTGTCGGCAAGGCTCCTTACCGCGGCGAGGGCATCATCGCGCCCCGGGTCCTGCTCCATTGCCTTTTGGTATGCGCCGAGCGCACCCTCGAAGTCGCCAAGATGGCGCGCCCGAAGGCGCCCCTGCCGGACGAGGAGGGTCGGCCGGTCGGCGTCCCTGGCATGTAGGCGGCGTGAGATGACTTCATGCAGGCGCTCCCATTGCCCGGTCTCCTGCAGAAGGCGGTCCAGCATCTGCAGGATCGACGGCTCATCTCCCAGCAACGACAACGCCCGCTCGTGCGCATCGATCGCCTTGCTGAGATCCTTCAGGTCCTCCTCGTAGATGCGCGCGGCCCGCTCGTAAAGGGCCGCGCCTCGCGCCGCGTCCAGGTTTGCACCGGCCTCTGCGACCAGGACCTCGACGAGATCCGGCCATCGTTGCAGGCTGGCAGCAAGCGACTGCGCGCGATCGAGAATCTCGTCATCGTCGGGTCGCTCACCGATCGACTGCAGCAGCGTATCAAGCGCCGCATTCGGGTCCTTGCGCCCTTGCTCGTGCACGTCAGCCAAGGCCAGCAGCTGCTCGGCTTTTTCAGGCGGGTCGGTCATCGCATCGGCGCGCAATCGAAGCAGCGCCGCCAGATCGCCCCAGCGCTCCTGCGTCCGAAGGTGAGGTTCGAGGATCGCAGCCGCATCTTCGCGGTAATCGGCGAGCTTGCTGATGCGAAGCAGCGCCTGCACCGAGGGCTCGTGCCCCGGATTGATCCGCAGCACCTGACCGTACACCGCGATGGCGCTCAGCTCATCGTCGAGCTCCCGTTCCATGACGTTGCCGAGCTGGTGCGTAAGCTCCACCCGCTCGGATTCGTGGGCGGCCGCACCCGACCGGCGCTGCAGAACCTCGACGAGCTCCTGCCACCGGCCCTGTCGCTCATAGAGACGGCTCAACCCCTGCAGAGCGCCGCGATGCTCGGGGTCTGCTTCGGCAACGGCACGCAGCGCGTCACAGGCCGCATCGGGCCGGTTGAGCTGAGCCTCATAGAGCTCGGCGAGGCGCATGCCCACTTCCACTCGGACGTCTGGCTCGGCCTCGAGCTCCATCCGGCGCTCGAGCACGTCAGCGAGCCGATCGGAGTCGTTGACCGAGGCGAAGAGCCGGTCGAGGGCCACGTATGCGGCCAGATCATCGGGTTTCTCGCTCGCCGCCTGTTGATAGTACGAGACTGCCCGCTCCGGGTTCGAGAGCTGCTCTTCCCAGAGCCCGCCAAGCCGATCAAGCAATGGCGCGCGCAGCTCGGAATCCTGAGCACGCTCGAGCTTTTGCTCGTAAGTCCATGCAAGTCCTTCCCAATCTCCCACCATGACTTGGAGGCCTTCCAGATCGTCCAGGGTTGCTTCCGCGTCCGGATCGGCTTCGAGAACGCGACGGTAGGTCCGGACAGCGGCCCTCGGATCGCCAAGCTCACGGTCCTGCGTCTCGGCTACGCTCCTCAGAAATGACGCTCGAAGCGACGGCTCGCCCGTCGCTGCGGCCACGTGCTCGTAGATCTCCATGTAGGTTTCCCAGCTGCCGAGCGCACGCGCCAAGCGGTCCACCTCGGCACGGGTAGACTCGTCGGCTGGCTCGGCCACCAGCGCCTTACCCCAGGCGTCCAGGGCCCTCTCCACATTGCCGCCACGCTCCTCGTGCAGGCGGCCAACCTCCCGCCAGGCCTCGGCCTGATCGAAGGCGTCAGCGACCTGCCTCGCCTTGGCATCGAGGACGCGAACCAGGGCCTCCCAGTCGCCGGACTCCCGATGGATCGGTTCGAGGATCTGAACCGCACGTGGGCCGTAGTCCGGGTCCTCGACGAGCTGTGAAACCGCTTGCAGCGCCGGCGCGTAGTCATGCTGACCGGCGAGCAGGTCCTCGAAGATATCGAGCGCGTGCGCCCGATCCTCGAGCTTGCTCTGCGTTAAAACCCCTAGACGCTGGCGAAGCGCAACTGCGGTGCGGGCGTCGGATGCGTTATCGATTTGGAATTCGATGTGTGCGCCCAGCTCATCCCAGCGCTCGGCCCTTTCGAGAAGCTGGTCGAGCCGAGTCACGGCCTCGGCATTTGCGGGATCGAGCTCGACAATACGCCGGTACGTGACGATGCCGTCTTGCGGTCTTCCGAGCTCGTCCACTTCGACTCGCGCGATTTCATGCAGGATGGCCACCCGCTCGTCGTCGGCATTGGCGAAGCTCTCCCGCTCTCGGTCGAGATCCAGGAGCGCGTCCCATTTGCGACCCCGGCCATACACCGAAGCCAGGGCTCGGCCCGCCTCCTTGTTGCTCGGATCGTACGTGAGCGCCCGCTGATAAAAATACCCTGCTCGGTCCAGGTCCTCCAAGCGCTCGTCGTAGAGCTTTGCCGTCGTCAGCGCCAACGAGGCCATGTCGCCATCATCCACCTCGACGTCCCGGAGGGTCTTATCAAAAATGGCCGCCAATCTATCCCAGCGTCCAAGGGCGCGCGCCAGGCGGGTCAGCTTCTCTTGACTCTGCGGGTCGTGCGGGTCCTCGACGAAGAGCCGGCCGTAGGTCTCGAGCGCCCCATCGAGGTCTTCGAGGTGTGATTCCTGCACATCGCCGAGATGCCGCAACAGCTGGCGCCGCTGCGTCGGGTCGTCTTCACCATCGAGACGAGCTTCGAGAATCCGAGTGACCTTGGCCCATTCCATGCGGCGTAGGTACAAGGGCTCGAGCAGCTCCGCGGCGGCGCTCCTGTATTCGGATTGTCCGACCAGCGTCTCCAGCACGCGCACAGTCGGCTCGTGCTCGGGGTTTTGGCTCAGGGCCTCGCGGAACTGATCGAGCGCGCGCCAGGGCTCATCGAGCCTTCGCAGACAAATCTCACCGAGCTCGTAGCGAACCGCGGCAGGATCCCCAATACGCTGGTCGATCTCCCGCTCGTAGAGCGTAGCCAGCTCGTTCCATTGCCGGGTTCGGCGGTACAGGCGCTCGAGGCCTTCGTATGCCAAGGGATGGTCGCTTTCGCCGAGCGCCCGATCCAGCGCCTCGATCGCGGACTCCGGATCGTCGAGCTCGCTTTGATAGAGATGAGCCTGACGCACCAGCAGCGCCGCCCGCTCCTCACGGTCCTCACAGAGCTCCCCTTTGCGTCTGAGAAGCTCGACCAGCTCCCAGGTTGCGCCGGCCTCTTCGACGAGCACCAACAAGGCATCGAGCGCCCCGCGATGGTCCGGCTGTTCCTCGAGCACGTGCTGGTATTGGGCCCTGGCGAGGTCCGCGTCCGCGAGGCGGTTCTGAGCGATGCTCGCCGCCCGCATGCGTACCTGGGTTCGCAAGTCGGCGTCGAGGAGCTCGGGCGCGACCACCTGCAGCGCTGCCACTTGCTCCGAGAACCGTCCCGTGGCCTCTGCGTAACGCTCGTAGTCCCCTAGCACCCGCTCGAAGTCATCGAGGTCGACCCCCTCCCGGAGCGCCCGGCCCGTAAACGCAAAAGCGGCGTCGAGGTCTTCTCTGTCAGCTTCGCTGATCTCGGCGGCAAGTAAAAGCGAACGGACTCGTTCGCTCGGGTCGTCCCCAGCAGCCATGATTTCGAGCATTCGAACCTGATCGGCGTGTCGGGCCTGGCTCTGATACTGCTCGAGGAGCCTTTTTGCGGCAGCCACGCGCAGATGCTGCTCCGAGCCCGCTGCCAGTTCTTCGAGCGCCTGCAGCGACGGCCCGTGCCCTGGTTCCGTTTCGAGGAGCTCATCGTACACCTCGAACGCTCGCTCCACCTCTGCCGTGTGCTTGCGCATCAGCTCGGCGGCTTGGAATCGGAAAGCAAGGCGCTGGTCGGGCTCCTGGCTGTCCTCCGCGCGTATTTCGGTAATCTCCAGTAGCTCGTGCCAACGCTCGGTCTGCCGATACAGGCGTGTCAGGGAGTCCAAGCTGGCCTCATCCGAGCCAAAACGCGAAACGACCTCGCGATATGCCGCGATCGCGCTGTCGATACGTCCGAGCTTGTCCTCGAAGATTTCGCCGACGTGCCGGCACAGCGCCAGCTGCTCCTGCTCACCGCCTGCAAGCTCAGCGCGCCTCTCGAGCACTTCGATCAGCGGCTCCCATCGCGCTCGTTGCTCGTAGAGACGCTCCAGAGCCGACAGGGCGTCGGCCTGAGCCGGGTCGATCTCCAAGCGCTCCCGATGAATCTCGATCGCGCCATCGGGATCGTGCAGGGTGCTCTCACACAGATCGGCTAGCCTCGCCAAGAGCTCGTCGCGTTGCGCTTCGTCTTCTGCGAACCGGATCTGACGCCGAAGGTCTTGCGCCAGCGCGCCGTGGTCCCCGGACGCGAGGTGAAGACGCTCGAGGGCGCGTGAGGCCTTCGAGACGATCTCGGGATTGTCCCGTTCGAATCGGACGAGCTGCTGGTAGATTCGCTCCGCGTGCTCCGGCTCCGGCTCGGACACATCCCAAAGCTCGGCCAGCTCGAGCAGGAGCTCGGTCTTGACGAAGTCATCGCCTACTGTGGCGAGCCCCCCTTCGAGCAGCTCGGCGCGCTGCCTGTGGCGCCCGAGCTTCGAGGCGAGGCGCGCCAAATCCGATCGCGCGCTGCCATCGGCGACGTCCTCCCGCACCGCTCGCGCATATGCATCGAATGCGAGCTCGTCGTCGTGAAGCTTGGTCTCGCTCAGCTCACCGATACGGCTCAGATGGGCCGCGCGCGACGCTGGCTCGGTAAGATCCTCGAGCCGAACCTCCAACACCTTGGCAAGCTCGCCCCATGCGCCTTGCGAATCGAAGATCGGCTCCAGGATCGAAGCCACACGCTGCCGCTCCTCGCGATCCTCCATGAGCCGCTGGAGCCCTTCCTGCGCGCGGAGGTGGGTTGGGCTCGACTCCAGCACCAACTCGTAGTGGTCGACCGCATCGACGACGCGGTCCAAACGCGTCTCGTAAATGGTCCCGAGCTCATAAGCGAGGTCGACGGCCTCTTGGCCGATCGCTTCGTCGAGGTCACGCCGAAGGAGCTCCGCAAGCTCGGGCCACCGCTTGAGACGGGCGTACAGGCGTTGCAGCGCGCGCCTAGAGGGGGTGTGCGTCGGGTCGAGCTCCAGGGCTTGCTCGTAGCTCGAAATCGCCTCCTTGGGCGCATCCAGGATTTCCTCGAAGAGGAAGCACAACTGCAAGAGCAAATCGAGCTTGGCGCCCGCGTCGGTCGTCGCCTCGATACGCCCCTGGTACAGGGCGCGGAGATCTTCCCATTGCTCGTGCTTGGTGTAGAGCTGCTTCAACGCCGAGAACGCGACAGCATCGTTGGGCTCGACCTCGAGGACGCGACGATGAAAGCGTGCCGCATCCTCGGGAACCCCCAACACCCCGTCGTGAAGCTCCGCGACGCGACGGCATAGAGCCAGCTCGACCTGGGGCTCGGTCACGCCGCCGTCGATCACGGATACCAACGCCTTGGCCAAGGCATCGTGTTGGCTCGCCGCTTCGGCGACTCCTCCCAGGCGGTCGAGGAGGTCCAAATCGTTTGGGTTGTCGACGAACGCAGCCTCGAGCGGCGCATACGCGCCGGCTGCATCTCCAAGCTCCGACGTTGCAAGGTCGGCCAGGCGCAGCCTGATCGCGCGCCGTTCCTCGGTATCCTCGGCTCGATCGAGACGCTTTTGCAAAAGCCCCGCGAGCTTGTCGAAGTGACCGCGCTTGGCATAGGCGGGTTCGAGCAGGTCGATCGCTTCGACGCCGATCCCCTCGCCTTCGGCGCAGAGCGCTTCGAGGCCGGCGATCGCGACTTCGTTGCGGCCGTCGAGTGCCAAGGCATTGCGGTAGCACTCGAGCGCACGGGCTGGCTCTTCGAGGTAGATGCGTCGAAGGTCCGCAAGCTGCAGATAGATCGAGAGCCGATCGTCATCGCCGACCTTCGATTGCAAACGCCGTTCAAGTGCGGCGTCCAGCCGGTCCCACTGTTTGAGCTGCTGCGAAAGACGCTCGACCGCGCGTAGCGCATCTACGTCGTGGGCGTTGTTCTCGAGGATCTTCCAATGACGTTCGGCAGCGGCGGGAAGGTCGCCAAGTTGCTCCTCCTCGACCTGCGCGACCTCGTTGAGAAGAACCCATTCCTCGGCGGCATCGGTCACGCTCCGGAGCCGGCGGTCGTAGAGCGAACGCAGGTCGGCAAACCGACGCTCGGCCCGATACAGTCGATCGAGCACGGCCATCGCCTCGGCGTCGTCAGGCTCCACCTGGAGAATCGCTTCCAGCTGCCGGATCGATTCCTCGGACTCGCCGAGCCGTTCACCGGCGATCGAGGCGATTCGCCGCTGCAAATCCAGACGCTCAGCACTCGACATCG
>Ga0114931_10009952_pt1 | contig 11348 bp, 9 predicted proteins | sample 2SBtaG_FD_89579 | JGI IMG/M metagenome (GOLD analysis project Ga0114931, IMG submission 89579) | Deep subsurface microbial communities from Kolumbo volcano to uncover new lineages of life (NeLLi) - 2SBTROV14_V59a metaG | ecosystem: Environmental > Aquatic > Marine > Volcanic | place: Kolumbo...
AGGTGGCAATGCGCTATCGGGTTCGCTGGCAGGTGGCTGATGGGTTGGACGCGTTCGGGGCGCCGTTGGTGCGCTACGGCATGCTGGAGCGGCTCGCGCGGTCCGCGGAGGAGCACGGCGTGCGGGTCCTCGCCTTCGGGCTGGGGTGCAGCGAGGTCCGCCTGGTGCTCGAGGGTCGCGCCAGCGCGGTGGCCAACGTCACGCGCGGCGTGAAGGTGGGCACCTTGCGCGAGGTGCGCAGCCGCGACCTGCCGTTGGCCTTCGGGCGCACCCGCCGGCACCGGGTCGCCGATCTCGCGGGCGCGGTGGCCTGGGTGCACCGCGCGCCGCTGGACGACGGGATCCCCGACCCGCTCGCGAGCCCGTGGACGAGCCACCGCGACCTGCTCGGCTGGCGCGAGGCGGCCTTCTTCGACCCGGCACCCCTGCGCGCCGCCCTCGACCCGAGCGCGCTCCACGACGCGCTGGGCGGAGGTGCGCTCCCGGCTCCGGTGCCGCCGCCTGCGCGCCACGAGCCGCTGCACCTGCTCCTGCGCGTGGCGGCCGCGATCCGTGGCGTCCTGCCGGCCGACCGCCGCTGCTTCGGCCTGTTCTGCCAGCTCGCCCGCGCCCGCGGCTGGGCCACCAGGGAGGTGGCGCAGGCGCTGATGCTCACCGCGCGCCGAGTGCGGCAGCTCTACCACGCCGACGAGCCCCTGGTGCCCGTCGCGCTGAGCGCCCTGGGCGACCCGTGCCTGTGCCGGGTGCCGTGACGACCGGGGGACCCAGCCGACCTGGGGTCGGCTCCCTCCGAGGTACCGGCACGATTCGGGCTAGCAGGTCTCGGGAGAAAGCCGGACCGAGCCCTGCTAGAGCTTGCCTTCGAGGCCGACGGTCACGCTGCGACCCTCGCCGGCGATCTCGCCGGGGTAGCGTGGGTTGCCCGCCGTGCCGAGGTCGGCCTGATCGCGGTACACGCCCGTGCCGTACTTCGTGTCGAGGACGTTGCGTACCGTCGCGGTGACCGCGAACCGCCCGTCCTTGCCCAGCGAGTGTGCGCGCACGCTCGCGTGGAGCAGCCCGAACCAGTGGCCGTCGTCGCGCTGGACGTCGCGGCCCCACTCGATGCGCGGGCGGTAGCTGTAGACCTCGCCGAAGGCGACGAGCGCCAGGTGCTCGGTGGTCGCCCAGCGCACGCTCCCCTTGCCCATGTGGGGCGGGAATTCGTACTGCGGGAAGCCCGCGCGCGGGCCGGCGTCGGCCGAGTAGCGGGCGAGGGTCAGCGCGTAGGTGCCGTCGGCGGTCACCGGGCCCGCGGCGATCTTCACGCCGATCTCCCCTCCGGAGATCCGTAGGGTGCCGGGCAGGTTCTGGTACTCGTTGGGCGGGACGACCTTGTCGATCTCGTCGTGGACCCAGGAGCTGTAGCCATCCAGGCGCAGGCTCAGCGCGGGGACCGGCTCGTAGGTGACCTCGCCCTCGAAGGTGTCGATCTGCTCGGGCCTCAGGTCGAGGTTCCCGCTCGAGAACTTGAAGTTGCCCTGGGAGTCGGTCTCCTGCGTGGTCACGAGCAGCTCCCGGGCGTTTGCCTGGCGGAAGGCGCGGCCGTAGAGGAGCTTGGCGGTCAGGCGCTCGTTGGGTACCAGGAGCACGCCGAGGCGCGGGGTCAGGTTGGGCTTGAAGGCGTCGGCGCGCGCGTCCTCGTCGGGATTGGCCGAGATCCGCATGTCGAAGCGGCCGCCGCCGGTGACCTCGAGCGCCGGCAGGATCGTCCACGTGTACTGCACGTAGGCGAACACGTCTCGGAGCAGGCCGGTGCCCTGGAAGCCGGTGGGCGCGCCCGTGTCGGCCCCGTCCGGGTAGGCGATGTCGACCACCCCGGGCGTGCCGTCCCTGCTGTCGACGATCGCGACTGTCTCCGTGCCGATCCCCCCGACGAGCACGTGGTCGATGCCGGGGCGGATCTCGGCGTCGATGCCGGCGCTCCACCGGCGCGTGTCCTTGCGGGTCTCGACCGTCGTGTCGTGCTGGATCGTGCTCCACTGGCCCGGGCTCGGCTCGGTCGTGGTGATGCCCTGCATGTAGAAGTACGACCCCGGGTCGTCGTGCTTCTGGCTGTCGAAGTAGGGCACCAGCGACACGTTGCGGCCGAGGTGCAGCGTGTACCGCGCGTCGAAGAAGGTGTCGTGGTAGGACAGCCCGAAGTCGTTCGGGTCCTTGCCGAGCACGCTGTACGGGTCGTTCGCGGCGTCGGTCAGGTAGACGTGGCGGTAGTCGACGTGGTGGACCTGCACGGACAGTCCGGCGATCTGCAGGCGCGCGCCGACGTTGACCCCGCGCTTGGGGTCGGTGCCGTTGATGTCGTGGCTGTTGTCGGGGGTGAGCTGGAGTCCGTCGCCGACCTGGTCGAGCCACCGGGCGTAGCCGACCATCCCCACGTCGAGGCCGCCCACGCGGCTGTGGGCGCCCGCGGTGGCCTCGAGGCTGGAGCGCCCGGTGGAGCCGGCGAGCCACCGAACCCGGGCGCCGTCGAGATCGGCCGGGTCCCAGGTGACGATGTTGATCACCCCGGAGAAGGCGTTGGTGCCGTAGATCGCCGAGCCCGGGCCCTTGATCACCTCGACCTGCTTGATCTGCGAGACGGGCAGGTAGTCGTCGATGAACGCGTGGGTGTACAGGCCGTCGTACCAGGGCACTCCGTCGATGAGCAGCAGGATCTTGTTGTTGTCGTCGCTGATGATCCCGCGGAAACTCGCGATGTCGCGGCCCTCCGGGCTCTTCCACAGGTAGATCCCGGGCAGGTCGCGCAGCAGGTCGCTGAGCGTCCGGTAGCCCCGTTGTCGGATCTTCGCGGCGTCGATCAGGGTCACGATGCTCGGCGCCTTGCGCACGGTCTAGGCGTAGCGCGAGGCGACGGTCACGAGCTGCTGGTCGAGACGGTACAGCTCGCTCTCGTCCGGCTCGTCGAAGGGGTCGACGGGCGGCTTGTCGGGCGCGGCGTGGGCGAGGGGCGCGAGGAGAAGCAGGGGGAGCATGGCCGAAGCCTACTCCACGCCGACCAACTCCACGTCGAAGATGAGCGTCGCGGTCGGCGGGATCACTGGCGGCCGTCCCTTCTCGCCGTAGGCGAGGTCGGGCGGGACCACGATCTGCTCCTTGCCGCCCACCTTCATCCCGAGCAATGCCTCGTCCCAGCCCTTGATCACAAGCCCCGTCCCGACGGCGAACACGATGGGCTCGGCGCGATCGAGGGAGGAGTCGAACCTGGTGCCGTTGGTCAGCCACCCGGTGTAGTCCACCTTCACCGTCTGCCCGGGCTGAGGCGAGGGGCCGGTACCCTCCTGGACCACGTGGATCTTCAGCCCGCTCGGGGTGGCGGTGTACGCGTCGTCGGGGAGGTCGAGTGGCGCGTCGGGGCTCTTGCGGCTGGCGTCCTTCGCCGAGGGAGGCGTCGTCTCGACCGCGGGCGTCGGAGCGGGCGCCGGGGCCGTCTGGTCGGCGGTGGGGACGTCCTTCACCATGTCGTCGGCCTTCGGCGGAGGCGCCTGGCCACGGAGCAACAGCCCGAGCGCCACGACGGCGAGCAGCCCAGCGACGATCACGATGGCCCAGGTCATGGTGGAGCGATTGTTCACGCGATCACCTCGATGCGGGCCGTGCCCGTACTCCGGGCGGTGGCGACCAGCAACCGCCGCCCGTGCGTCCCCACCCGTCCCCGCTAACGGTGGCCGAGCAGCCCGTGCTGGATGGCGGCGATGATGCCGCCGCAGGAGGCCACGCCGGCCATGAACATCACCACGAGGGAGGTGATCAGCCCCACGAGGACGCGTGGGTTGGTCAGAGCGCCGGTACGGTAGCGGTACCACATCTGGTAGATGTCGCGGAACCAGCGGTTGCGCATCATCAGGCGCGCGGTGGTCTGGCGCCACATCTCACGGGCTACGCGGTCGCCCATGGCGCCGCCGCCGCGGGCTCCGGCGGCTCCGGAGGGGGCACCGCGCGCTCCGCCCGGCTGGTCGACGCGCCGGATGGTGAACCGCGGCCCGCCCGGGTTGCCCAGGATGATCGCGTCACCCGGCGCCGCCTGGGTGGCGCCGCCGATCGGCTGCACGTTGTTGCTGCCCCCGCGCGCGATGAACAGGCCGAAGCCGCGCTGGGTGGGCGCCACCATGTACTGACCGTCGCCCTGGTCGGCGACGGTGACGTGCACGGGGGCGATGCCCATCTGTTGGTTGAGCACGATCTGGCACTTCTGCGGGTCGGATCCAATCTGGATCGCGCCCTGGAAGGGCCCGAACTGGGTGCCGCCCATGTTGGGAGGCAGGTCGAGATAGGTGGTGGCCATGGTGGGGAGCATAACGCACCCGCCTGCGGCCTCGACACCCGGGTCAGCGCTTCTTGGCGCTGCCCTGCCGCGCCTTGAAGCGCGGGTTCGACTTGCAGATCACGTAGACGCGGCCGCGCCGGCGGACGATCTGGCAGTCCTTGTGGCGCTTCTTGAGGCTCTTGATGGAGTTGGCGACCTTCATGGTGCGGACCGTGGGCAGGGGTTTGACCCTCGCCGCTTAGTTCGACCATCTGGGCCCGTCAAGGCGGGCGAGCAGGTTGTGGCGGCCCGCTCGGCGCACCTGGTACCCGAGGTCGGCCAGCAGGGCGCGCGTGTCGCCGCCCGCTGCGGCGATCTGCTCGGGGTGATGCTCGACGACGAGCAGGCGCGGGCGCTCGGCGGCGGGCAGCGGCGCGAGCCACGCCCGGAGGACGCGGTGCTCGAAGCCCTCGAGGTCGAGCTTCGCAGCGGCGACTCGCGCGATCCCGCGCTCGGCGAGCAGCGCGGCGACCGGGCGGCAGCGCACCTCGACGGGCTCGCCGGTGGCCCGCAGGAACCCGCTCGCGCCGCGGTTGCCCGGCGGACCGCGCCGCAGGGTGCGGGTCTCGTCCTGCTCGGAGACCCCGACCTCGATCACCTCGACCTGGGCGAGGCCGTTGTCGGCCACGTGGCGCAGCAGGCGCGCGCGGCTCGTGGGCTCGGGCTCGACCGCGAGCACCCGGCCCGAGGCTCCGACCCACCGCGCGGCGAGCAGGGCGTAGAACCCGACGTGGGCGCCGAGATCGAGGAACACGTCGCCCGGCCGCAGGGTGCGCTGCAGGGCGCGGAGCTCCCGCCGGTCGAAGAGCTGCGGCGCGAAGAGGATCAGCCCCTCGGTCAGCTCCGCCGGGTCGAGCACCAGCCGCAGCCCGCGCGCGCGCACCGCGACTGGCTCTCGGGGACGCCTCAGGAAGGCGCGGCGCGCCACGTGGTTCACCACCCCGAGCATCTTGGGGAGCGGCGGGAGCCGGCCGGTCCACGCGCGCCAGAGCCGCAGCTCCAGCGGCGGGCTCACGGCCCGGGGACCAGGATCTGCGGCTGCCACGGGGTCACCGACACGTCGAGGTACCCGCCGGACACGGTGCCCGACCACGCGGAGCCCATGTGGTCGGTCAGCGTGCGCCCCTCGAGGTTCAGGGCGGTCGGGATCGGCACGTGGGCGGTCTGGGGGCCGCCGCCCATGGCGAGCGCGACGATCACCGTGGGCTGCCCGGACTGGTAGCGGGCGTAGACATACAGGTCGTCGTCCACCCACAGCTCCCGGCGGTCGCCGGTCTGCAGGGCGGGCAGGTCGCGGCGGGCCTGGGCGAGCTTGCGGAACCGGTCGAGCAGCGCGTCCTCGGCCTGGCTTCGCGTCCAGGGCATCATCCGCCGGTTGTCCGGGTCGTTGGCGCCGGCGAGCCCGATCTCGTCGCCGTAGTAGAGCAGCGGCACCCCGGGCTGGGTCACGATGAACGCCCAGGACAGGGCGAGCTCGTCGATCAGGGCCTGCTGCGCGACGGTCACCGGCCCGCGCTGTGCGAGCAGATCCTGGCACCCGCCGAAGAGCTGCCAGTTGTCGCACCCCTCGATGTAGGTGGCGTACCGGTCGATGTCGTGGTTGCCCATGAACGGTCTCATCCCGTGCACGAAGCGCCCGTAGGCGGCGTCGTCCGCGCGCACCTCGCTCGCCAGCCCCCGGAAGCCCTGGCCGAGCCCCACCGCGTTGCGCAGCGGGTAGAGCATCGGGAAGTCGAACTGCCCGGAGAGCTCGTCGTCCGAGACGTAGTTCATCATCAGGCCCTGGCCGCCCTGGCCGGTGAAGGTCTCGCCCACCACGTAGAAGGGCGTGCCGCCGGCGTCCTCGTAGCGGTGGCGCAGGGTCAGGCGCAGGGTGCGCATGATCACGTGGTCCATGTGCTTGGCGGCGTCGATCCGGAAGCCGTCGACGTCGTAGGTCTGTGTCCACCACAGGACGTCCGAGACCATCTGGTCGACCATCCGCTGGTCCCGGTAGTCGATGTCGGGCAGGTAGTCGGCGAACCAGCAGAACAGGGGGTTCGTGTCCCAGTTGCACGGGCCCGGGTCGGTGGTGCACACGCACGGGTCGCCGCCGAGGCCGTACTCGGCGACGTAGGGGTGGTCCTCGTGGACGTGGTTCAGGACGAGGTCGAGCACCACGCGGATCCCGTGGGTGTGGGCGTCTTGTACGAACTGCTTCAGGGCGTCGCTCCCGGACACGTCGTCGGTGCCGAAGCGCTCCTCGACCTGGCGCGGCTCGATGGGCCAGTAGCCGTGGTAGCCGGTGTAGTGGTACCCGCCCGAGCCCGGCTCGGCCTTCTCGGGGTTGTCGTAGACCGGCGACAGCCAGATGCTCCGCACCCCGAGGTCGTCGAACCAGCCGTCGTCGAGCTTCTGCCTGGCTCCCACGAGGTCGCCGCCGAGGTAGTTCGTGCCGTCGACCTCGGTGCCCTCGATGGGCGGGAAGGTGCCGCCGGCGTCGGCGAAGCGGTCGGTGAACACGAAGTAGAGCACCCCCGACTCCCAGGAGTACGGGGTCGCTTCGACCCACAGGGGCAGGAACCCGTCGCCGTGCTCGGGCGGGCGTCCGGCGAGGTCCGCGGCGTGGACGTGCACCGAGTACTTGCCGTCGGCCAGGCCCGCGGCGGCGACGCTGATCAGCCCGGTGTCGGGGTGGATCGCGATCGTGGCGCCGACCTCCGAGGCGGGGCGATTCCCCAGCTTCACGGTCACCGAGAACGGGTCGAGGGGGCTGCCGTCCTCGGCGCGGGTGAACCGGAAGGTGGCGCGCAGGCTGCCATCGGCGCCGGCCGAGCCGCCGACCGCCTCCAGATCGGGCTCGTGGCAGTCGCCGACCACGAGCGCGCGGTTCTCGACGTCATCGTTCCAGGTGGTCGGCTCGTCGCGGGGCGGGGTCTGCCAGGTGCCGTCGTAGAGCAGCTCGTAGCCGTAGGTGCCGGGCTGGAGCGCGCCGAGCCGCCGGCTCCAGGTGCCGTCGCCCTGATCGTCCAGCGGCTGCGGCTCCCAGTCGTTGACGGTGCCCGCCACGTCGACCTCGGAGACGCCGGTGGGCGGCGCGTCCGTCAGGGTGACCTCGCAGGTGCGGGTCGGCGCGACCGGGCCGGTATCGGCCGTGTCCTCGGCGGGGTGGCAGGCGAACAGCCCGAGCGCGAGCCCGAAGACCAGGAAGCGCTCAACCACGGATCGCGTCCAGGGCCAGGATGTACGCGCCCGGCCCGAAGCCGCACATGGGCACCGAACCCTGGTACTCCATGCCGAGGTCGATCCCGGGACGGACGTGGTCGGCGTCGTCCTCGGGGGTGTACACGCCGTCGGAGAGCAGCTCCCCGATCAGCCCGTGGTTGGCCTGGGCCTGCATGGTGATCCAGTCGAGCAGGGTGCGGCCGTTGTCGATCAGCACGAGGTTGCCGGTGGCCTGACCGACCTTGGCATAGGCCTCGGCCATCCGCAGGTCGATCACCACCCACTCCTGGTCGTCGTACCAGGGGTAGGGGTTGCCGCTGCCGGTGCCGTCGTCGCTGCGGCGGAACCCGGGGGAGCCGTTGCCCATCTGCAGCGCCTGCTGCAGCCCCTGCAGGGTGCCGAGCGCCAGGCTGCTCCCGGGGCGGACGACCGCCTGATCGATCACCTCGATGGCGGCGGCGTCGAAGGGCCCGCAGCCCTCGCAGGTCTCCTCGGGGGCGCTCGCGAGCAGCGGACAGGTGCCGGTGCCCGCGGCCTGGAAGATCACCGGCCCCCCGTCGCTGGCGGGGGTGAGCAGCCCGCGGCGCAGGGTCTGCGCGGCCTCGGCGTAGCGCGGATCCCCCGAGAGCTTGGAGGCCACGCGCAGGCCGGCGACCGCCTGGATCGACGAGTAGCTGAACTGCTTGCGACCGTTCGGGAAGCAGTCGAACCAGTGGCGCTCCCAGATACTGCTGTCGGGCACGAGGAGGTCGTCGTTCGGGTCGATTAGGTTCACGAGCGGGTCGGCGACCCCGGCGAGCACCGCGGGCAGGGTCTGCTGGATCCACGGGTCGTCGGGCCACCGGTCGGCGTAGGCGCCGTAGGCCCACAGGAACAGGCCGAAGTCGTCCAGCTCGATGTTCGGGCCGGCGTCGCTGCCGTCGGGACAGGTGGCGCCGTCGGAGTCTTCGCTGCCGTTCCCGGCGTAGCGCGCGATGGAGACCAGGTAGTCGTCGATTCCCAGCCAGCTCGCGTAGTGGCCGGCGTCGGCGCCGATCATGAACTGGAGGGCGTCCCGGGCCATCTCCTGGTGGTCGGCCGAGACGAGGCCGGCGATGGCGTAGCTCGCGTCGCGGACCCAGGAGATGTTCCACTGCCCGGGCGGCAGCGAGGCGAGGATCTGCCCGTAGCCGGGGCCAGTCTCGCGGACCTGGCCCATCCGGAGCACCGCGGTGCTCTGGGCGAAGACCTCGGCCTCGGCCGCGGAGAGGCTGGCGGGCAGGGTCTCGCCGTCGTGGAACGCGGTCCAGTCGGCCTCCTCGTCGGCGAGCACGGTGGCGGCGTCACGCCCGCGGACGAAGCTGGCGACGCGGCCCGGCAGCCCGTCCTCGTCCGACCAGGACAGCACGAGGCCGCGAGTGACCTCCGCGCCGGCGGACAGGGTGCCGAGGTCCCACTCGAACCCGGCGCTGACGTCGTCGCCGGAGACCAGCGCCCCGTCGAGATCGGCGCCGTCCTGCAGGCGTTGCCAGGGGTTGCTCGCGTTCCCGGCGGGGGCGGCAGCGCGGGCGGTGGCGGACCCCAGCGGGGTGTGCAGGATCCGGTCTGCGCCGCGCGACTCGAGGATCCCGTCCCCCGAGGGGGCGACCTGCTCGCCGTCGGCGTGACCCTCGCCGCCGGTGTGGGCGTTCTGCAGGCTGTAGAGCGCCACGTCCCGCGCGCGGCCGCTCGCGTTGCGCACCGTGGCGACCACGACGAGGTCGCGGGTCGCGCCACCGGAGAAGGGGGCGAACCACCGTGTGTCGACCTGCACCCCGTCGACCACCTGGACCGTGTGCACGATGCTCGTGCCCGGCTCGTAGCCGACGGAGCTCTCGGGCACCGTGTTCAGCCAGGTGCCGGCGCCGTCCACGCGGAGGCCCAGGTACAGGTCCCACAGCAGGTCGCGGGTCGTGGTGCTCGGCGTCGGGTGCTGCGCGAGGTGGTCGGTGAAGGTGACGAGCGCGTGCGCCTGGTAGGTCGTGCCGGTGGTGCGGTCGGCGAAGGTGACCGGGACCCCCTTCGCCTCGGTGACGTACTGGGCCGAGACCCACCCGTTGGAGGTGGGCAGGAAGGGGAAGGAGGCGATGGGCGTAGGCGGGGACGGGAGCGTGACCGGCGCGAGCGGGCACACCACCCCGAGGTCGTCGTCGTGCGGGACGGCCGCCGTGTCGATGGAGCTGTCGGAGCTGGCGGGACCGTTCGTACAGGCCACGGCGAGCCAGCAGAGCACGAGGGATCGGCGCATCTTGCAGCGTCCGGGGCGCGAGCGAACACCGTAGCCGCTGCCCGGGCCCGCCTCAAGCGCGGTTGCCTGTTACGGGCGGGACGGCTCCGGTGCTACCGTGTGAGCCCCTCTCCTGGAGACGCCTCGATGAAGTCCACTGCGGTCTGCCTGCTCGTCGCCCTCGTCGCACTGTTCACGTGCGCCCCGGCCGCCCATGCGTAGAATGCCGACCTGAACATCCTCGTCGACTCGTCGGGCAATCCCATCTGGCTGATGGATGGCAGCGACACCTCGATCAACGAGCGCGGCTACGGCACCCCGACCGTCGTGTGGGATCCGAACGCCAGCCAGTACGTGATGTTCTACGAGACCAAGCTCTCGCAGGCGTACTTGTTCAACGCGCCCACGGACCAGACCCTCGCCGGGCTCGGCCTGACCCCGAGCGACTACGACGACTGCCGCCTCGGGCAGAACCCGGCCAAGGGTGCGGTCGTGTGGGCCATCGGCCGGGCCACCTCCCCAAACGGGTTCACCTGGTCGGTCGACACCAAGCCGGTCCTGATCCCGGCGCCCGGTACCTACTACGCCTGCCAGGCCGCCCAGCCGATCGTGCGTCTCGACAGCGCGGGCCACTGGTACATGTGGTTCAAGGCCATGCAGTGGAACCCGAACAACACGGCGGGCGCGCGGGTGTACCCCTGCTACGACGTGGGCGACACGGGCACCGCCGACACCGGGACGCGCGACTGGCCCTTCGGCTGCACGCGCGTCACCGGCATCGGCTACGCCTCGTCGACCAACGGGGTCGACTGGACGCCCTCTGCCACCCCTGCGATGCCGACGGCCGACATCCTCGCGGCCACGCCGGACGGCACTTCGAACCTCGGCATCGGCTATCCGCGCGTGGTGCGTCTCGGCGACATGTGGCACATGACGATCACGGTCATCCTGCCCAAGCCCCTGTCCGGCCCCGCGCCGGGCGACATCTACCAGGCGACCTCGACGGTCGCGGACAGCGGGTGGACGGTCGACTCCACCCCGGCCCTGGTCCCGGGCGCCCAGTCGTGGGCGCAGGATCGCGTCTCCTTCGGCTCCACCTGGTGAGAGAACTCCGCCCCCGCCATGCACGTCGTCTACCAGGGGCTCGACCTCGACCCGACCACGAGCGCGATCCTCGAGCAGAACGTCGGCGCCGCGACCTCCTTCGACGCCTCGACCTGGTTCCTCTCGCAGTTCAACCCGATGGCCAATGCGGCCGACGTGGCGAACTGGGACCAGTGGGGGCTGCTGGAGGTCGAGACCACCAACCAGCTACTCGTGTGGTACGCGGCGCGCCCGGACGGCGGCGGCAACACCCCGCGGAACATCGGCTTCGCCACGACGGGCTCGGTCTCCACCTCGCCGCCCTACGCGAGCTGGGACAAGAACGACCTCGACAACCGGTTCTGCGCCGCCCTGCCCGGTGACACGGGCACCACGGACACCGGCGACACGGGCACCACCGACACCGGCGACACGGGCACCACCGACACCGGCGACACGGGCACCACCGAC
>Ga0114931_10009953_pt1 | contig 11347 bp, 11 predicted proteins | sample 2SBtaG_FD_89579 | JGI IMG/M metagenome (GOLD analysis project Ga0114931, IMG submission 89579) | Deep subsurface microbial communities from Kolumbo volcano to uncover new lineages of life (NeLLi) - 2SBTROV14_V59a metaG | ecosystem: Environmental > Aquatic > Marine > Volcanic | place: Kolumbo...
ACCCAGGTATAAACCGGCGTGCCTGCGTTGATTTCGTAAACCTCCAGGTCATCCGACGAACTGCTTTGATCAGCCACGGGCGTGTCCGGCGTTTTGGGTTTCTTATCAAATGTTTGGGTGAGATATGATTTTAACTGGCTCATATTTTCAACCCGTAAAACCAGGTAATAATTGTTTTGTTGAAGTGTTGGGAATTGCACATAATAGCGCTTCCCGGCTTTCAGTTCAAAATTCTTATCTTTGTTTAATATCTGAATATAGGAACTTTCCCGGGGGACAACCTCCGGCTTGGGTTTGAGCTGTTTATATGCGCCACAGCCAATCAGAAGCGTCAATCCAAAAAATATGGCAAACTTGCGAATCATAAGAAATTCCTTTCGATAATTAATGGGTTCACTTTAGCGTCATTCAGATGAGCAATTTTATTACCCTCTATTGCTCGCAAAAGTTGCCCAATCACCTTAAAAACCTTGCTTTTAATGACATACGAGATGATCACTTTGTTATAAAATCTGAATAAAATAGAAGGGAGAAAATCGTTGAAAATGTCGTTAAATAAATATTCATAATTCTGAATTATTTATGTAAGAAGCACTTTTTGGTAAAAGGTTTACAGTCTATTTAAAAATAAGCGATATTATCTAAGCGATATTTTAATTGTTTATCGGAAAACCCGATAGTTAACAAGGATAATATTAATGCTAACCGACGGTTTATTGCAACCTGATTGTGAAATATTCGATGGTGCGATGATTTTTCACAAAAAACTAAAGTTTCCTCGTGTCATGCCGAGGATGATTTCTTATCTAAGGGTCATTAAATCACTACATTTACGTCAACATATCATGCTGCTTAAGACTCTCCAAGCACTTGGTTTGTTAATCACCTTATCTTCGCGGAGTTATGTATGAATTCTTATAAGATACTCAGCGACTACATTTTTCACGCCATGAAAAACGCCGAAATCGTTCGTTTAGACGATGGTACCTATGCGGGAAGAATTCCACAATGCCAGGGGGTTGTCGCTTTTGGTAAAAGCCCTGAAGCCTGCAAAAACAAATTACAAACCGCCCTTGAAGGATGGATTCTGTTGGGTCTCAAATCAGGCCATTCATTGCCGGTCATTCGCGGTATTAACCTAAACCAGGAGCCATACTATGAGCACGAACTCGGCTTGTAGTCGAATTTCTTTTATTGAAAAGCTAAGAGAGATGCATTTTTATGGTCCGGTAAATATCGCCGGGAATCAATATATGATTTATCACGGCCGGGCTTTTGCAATACCGGGAATGCCCCAATATTCAATCGCACAATTCCGTTTTTTAGTAAAAGAAGTAGAAAGCATTGCTTCGCACGAAGAATGGGATCGGTAACTAAAAGCGCGAGTGCAAATTTCTGCTCAGAAAGCCTGACCATTTGACGAACTATGTAATGGATGTTCGAAGATTTATTGCGTGGCGTTTTGATCAATAAAAAAAAATGCTTTATTTTTATAAAAATGCAATAAAAGCGAATATTATTCGTCATGCATGGTTTTTATTAAAAAACATACATATATATTTGTTGGCTGCAACACATTTTTGAAGAAAATATTTAGTTTATTAACATCGAAGTTGTTTCTAAAAAGGAGTTGTTCTTCCTTAACAATCATTCAAATTGGTTTTCTAATAAATTTTGACCCAGGCGGGCCGGAAGCCTTTTTGTTAAGATCATGCAAAACCATCTATATATGTTAGATTGTCCAGATATACAAATTTGATTGCAACAGATTCTTTAAGCAATCATAAAAATTTGTTATTTATACCTTTAGGGATTGTTAAACAGACATCATTCTAACAAAGTTGATGCTTTGAAATCTTAGGTAAAGCGCATTAGACATATCTAAATGTAGTTGGGTTGTTTTTTTAAACACGTGAGGTTTTATTATGGAGCACTTAAATAACACAATCGGGAGTATATCCAAGGAAATTCTCAAAAATTTTACCAAAAAAGAAGGGAGCACTGGTAAACAAATTTGGGATTTACGAAAGGATATTGACTGGCAACAGCATATTGTCATGGAGTCTTATGGGAATCGGACGTTATGCCCGGAGGCATATGCGAGTGTTTTTAGAATTCTTCTTGAAATTTATATTGCGGAAAGCAGGGATGAAGCTGAAGAATTTTTGCAAAACATTGAACCTTACGACACCATTCCTGAATTAACAGCCTGGCTGGATTCTTCACCACAGAATATTGAATATCTCAACAAAGCATTGTCAACGGACGAGCATACCAACGGATTAGAGATTCTTGAATGCGCACACCGTTTATTTTTGCAGGAAATCGGTCTAAGTTTGATATCCTCAATTTACAGGCATATTGAACAACCGGTTTTACAATTCAATGCGACAAATTAAGCAAAATTGATGTTTAAATGTAGATGTCTCGATAAACAAGCGTGATCCGCCCGCCGTTTTGAAAAGAAATGGCGAGTTTGACCTGCACCAGGCTGCTAACCCTTGCTCTACAATCATCGCGAAAAACTTTTTAGCTCTCCCCACCACCACTTTCCGAATCCCATAAACGGTTACGAACAACAGCATAACTATACCTCAATTACCGCTTCTTTTTCAAACGAGCGTTTTTTTTGTATTTTTTTGATATTCCATTGTTTTTTAATTCCGCGTGATACATCTGTTACAATTTTTTCTTATTTTGTCCAAATATAGAATTTTATTTTACATATTTTTGAGATATTAGTTAATGGAACATCGCGCAAAGACCTCAGCTTTGACATTTATTCTGACGTTCGTTTTGTGTTTACAACTCCTTGCCCAACCGGATACTGCGAATTTTTTTGAGAAAACGGACCATTTTTTAAAAGAAATTGTCCAAAACGGGCGCATCGACTATCAAAAAATTTTCCGAAATCCCGGGGAATTAGACACGCTTGTTCAGCTTGTTGCAAATTTCCAAATGAATGAACATACGCGCAAAGATGTAAAAAAAGCTTTTTGGATAAACGCTTATAACCTGCTGGTGATTAAAAATGTTGTCGAGCATTATCCGCTGAAATCACCCCAGGATGTGAAAGGGTTTTTTAACAGAAAGAAATTTGTCGTCGCAAATGAATCCCTGACATTAGACCAGATAGAACATCAACGCCTCCGCAAAATGGAAAAAGACGGCCGCATACACTTTGCGTTGATCTGCGCGGCGGTAGGGTGTCCCAAAATTATTGACGCCGCATTTGCGCCGGAAGCTTTGGATCGACAGCTCGATAAACGGGCCCGCAAGACGCTCAACAATCCGTTTTACGTTAAAGTCGATACCGAGAAGCAGAAAGTTTTTGTCAGTGAGCTTTTTAGCTGGTACGCCGATGATTTTGCACATGGCGGCAAATCACTCATTGAATACCTAAATCAATATTTGACAAACCCCATCCCTGAAAATTTTTCCATTGATTATATCCCGTATGATTGGCGGTTGAATGCGCTTCCGCATCGTTCAACCGCTTCTAAGCCAAGCGATTTGAGAGCTTACACCCCCTCAACGCTGTTAGATCGGGGCGAAATCGAAATCAAGCAGTTTAACAATTTGTACACACAAACGGCCTTTTTTAATGATAGCGGCATCAAAAAAACTCAAAATGGCCGCTCTACGTTTTTTACCGGTATTAACGAAATTTTTTATGGAATCTCACCAAATTTTAATTTAGGGTTGGATTTATTTGTCAAATCCGTTCGTTTTGCGGACGAAACAACGTCTGCATTCGCGGTTTTTAATTTTTCAAATGAGGGCAATTCCCGAACAGCACTTACACAGATTGCTCCGAAAGTGAAATTCAACCCATTTCCACAAAGGTCAAAATTTGCGATTCAATCAACACTTTTATTGCCGGTTGCCAATGACCTCGACGGCAGCGCAAATGGACAATTGCCGTTTTTAGACGTTGACGGCGTGCAATGGTGGACGCAGTTTTTTGTTGATCAGACTTTAAAACCGAAATGGCTGGCATACTACGAGGCGGGAATTGTCATTCGTTTTTCTTCACCTTTTGAAGATTTTTTTACGCCCTTGAAAGCGATTTATAACTACTACGCGACAAACCGCTGGACGCTTTATTTTCCCATTGAAATCACACCTTTTTGGAGCGGCGCAAAATGGACGGCATTTTATGGTCAACTTGGGTTCGGGGGCAAATATCAACTTTCTTCATTTATCGAAATTGAAATGCTTTTTACAAAATTTCTGATCGGCAAGAACCAGGGAGCCGGACAAACATTTAACTTAGGGTGGCGTGTTGTTTTTTAGACAAAAACCAGCGGTTTTAACCTTCTCCCAGGATAATTTTTTCACCCTGGCAGCAGTAAATTATCGTTTCTCCCAACATCACCTGTTAATAACACACCGCATTTTTTTCAAATTTCCATGCATATCGGGAATTAAAATTTTTCTATACACGATTTTTTTGACTTTAAAACAATTAATTCGTATTTTTTATACGCATTAAAACCCCAATGATTACCAACGAAAAAGACTTCTAAAACTACTTAATAGAAGTTTCTTGTTTTCAATGATATAAATCGCGCCTGAAATGATTGTTAAAAGCGTTACGATTAGCATCGGAATGCCGATATGGTCAAAATATTTTGCATGATATGGTTCTCCATTCGGCAAAAGGAAATTCTGCAAATTGATAAAAATTAATATCCAAAATATTGTTAGCATTTGTAAAGCGGTCTTCCATTTTGCCAACTCATGAGTTATAACAGGCTTACCAACATACAATGCAAATATTCGATTTGAGGTAATCAGAAAATCCCGGGTAACAATTACCCAAACCATCCAGGGAAACACATAGTCCAGAATCGCAAATGTAATTAATGCAGAAGTCACCAGCACTTTATCAGCTAATGGGTCCAAAAACTGTCCAACCCGGGTAATAACGCCAAATTTTCTGGCATACCAGCCATCATACCAGTCGGTTAAAGCCGCAATGGTAAAAATAGCGGATGCAAATAACTGATCATTTGCAGTTCGTTTTAAAATTAAGATAATAAAAATCGGCGTTAAAATAATTCTGAGAATTGTTAATTGATTTGGAATCGTTAAACGCATTATTCGTTATCTGTCAGTTACATTATGAGTTGAAAATATAACTTCGTAAGATTGTCAAAATCAACGACATTGATGGATTAATCAATAATGAATATTTTTACCAACTATAGAAAATTTCAGCTAATTAATTCACTGAATATAGTATTTATTCGTGTTACCATCACAATCTTTTCCCGAACATCGCATCTTCCAAAGTGATTTTTATAATTTCTTTTTAAATAAATACTAAAAATACCTGATTTACATTCGAAAATAACTATTGCAACTATTTGTTAGTTTGCGGATCATTGAAAAATGATCGCAATTTTTATGTGAGTTTAATCATAGAGGCACAATTGCGGTTAACTATATTAAAATAAAGTTTGTAGTTGACCCGGCGGAGCTGTATCCGACTTGCTTCATTGACATCTCCATGTTTTTTAGGAGAATTTTTCATAACGATAACTGAAGAAACAGATGCCTTTTTATAAAGAAAGCACTATGTATCAAACGAATTCTTACAGCAGGCGAAAGCTTAATACACAACCGACAGTGATTGGGAATGTCGCGCTTTTAGGCAGCCAGCCAATTGCTCAATCGCTTTACAAGAATTTACATTTACAGGAAAACATCATTGGTTTTATCAATATCCGCACAAACGAACCCTTTCGAGGAAGTATTACCGATTTTCCAACGTTACTTGGCGAGGTAAACGATATCAAACGCATTGTAAAGAAACACAACATCGACAAAATTCTTTTAGCGGTTGATCCGAACGACACCGAAAAATTCAGCGAAGCTATCCAGACTTGCCAGCGTGAGAACCTGTTATTTGATTTGCCAGATTCCAAACAACCACCCCAAAATGGGCACTCACAACCGCCAGACGCTATTTATGAGGACAGCCGGTTATACCAGAAATTTTTGAAAACCTTATTGAATATGGATGATAGCACCGGCGAATTGAAACTACAACGGGCGATCGATTTAATCGTTTCTATTTTACTGTTCTTATTGTTTTTGCCATCATGGATTGTTGTGGCAATCGCGATCAAATTAGAATCTTCAGGCGGGATATTATACTCACAAGAACGAGTGGGAAAAGGCGGTAAAATTTTTCGGATTTATAAATTTAGAAGCATGTATTCAGATGCTGAAAAGCGCGGCGGCCCTCAATTAGCGACTCAAAATGATCCGAGAATCACACAAGTCGGTCGAATATTGCGTAAAACCCGTATAGATGAACTTCCACAATTATTTAATGTCATCAAGGGTGATATGAGCCTGATCGGGCCGCGACCGGAACGTCCCTATTTTGTCGAGAAATATCGACTTGAAATTCCCAACTATATTCAACGCCTGTTGATAAAGCCCGGGCTAACCGGACATGCACAAGTGGAAACCGGTTATGATGAGACTCTTGATGATGTAAGGAAGAAATTGGAACACGATCTTTATTATATAGAACGCAGAAAATCCTGGAAACTCTATTTTCAGATCGTTTATAAAACGATTTGGGTGGTATTAACGGCACGAGGTCAGTGATTGAATCCGTTTACGAATATTCTGTCCTTTGACATTGAAGAATGGTTTCATCCGGAAATTTTTAGTGGCAAATTTCCTCGCGAACAATGGAATCAATTAGAAAGCCGTGTGGAAGCAAACACGGAAATTATCCTTACTTTTTTATCCAAAAAAAATCTGAAAGCAACCTTCTTTTTTTTAGGCTGGGTTGCAGAAAAATATCCCCATTTAGTGACAACCGCGGCTCACGAAGGGCATGAAATCGCCTCTCATGGATATGGGCATGAAATGATCACTAAAATGCCGCCCGAAGCATTTCGTGCCGACTTACGGAAATCGCTGCAAATTTTGAATTCACTCTCAAATGAACCGGTGATTGGCTACCGTGCCCCAACCTTTTCCGTGACCAACGACACGCTTTGGGCATTGCCAATAATGACAGAGGAAGGCATTCGGTATGACTCATCTGTTTTTCCAATTTACCATGATCGCTATGGCATTCCCGATGCGCCACGCCTTCCCTACCCGATTTATCAAAATAACCAGGTTAAATTAACCGAATATCCAATGACGACGGTTACCATTGCAAAATACAACTTACCCTGCAGCGGCGGTGGTTATTTTCGCCTGTTTCCGTTTCCACTTACCAAAACGTTGATGCGCAAATGCCAGCGTGAAAAACGACCGATCATATTTTATGCACATCCCTGGGAATTCGACACCGGTTTGCAACAAATTGATTTAGGTTTGCTTGGAAAAATCCGACACTATAAGGGAATCAATAAATTCTTAAAACGGTTGGATATTATAACTGACATGTATCCTTTTACCTCTTTTCAAGCGGCATTTTCAAAAAAGAATGCATACGTCTGAAAATATCAAATATATTTATTTTATGCGCAGAGTCACACGTAACTGTGGATAACTGAATATTTTTGCGTCCGATATTTACAGTGCGAAAAACTATTTTTATAACTACAAACAACGCATATTTTTTATAAATTATTATACGCAGACTAAATTGAAACCTATAACTCTCAAAAATAGTGTTACCATAATGAGCGATAAAGAAGGCGTAAAAATTGAAACAAAAATAATCGACGATTCAGCACATTTAATGCTGGTCTCGGTGACAGGTTATGTTGACCAGGCAAATTGTCATTTGCTGCAAAAAACAATTAACACCTGCATCAACGATGAATACTATAATTTAGTATTTAACCTGCAACAACTTGTTTATATGAGTAGTGCCGGCTGGGGAGTTTTAATCGGTGAAATCAAGCGTTTTCGCGAAAGCGGCGGTGATATAAAGCTGGCAAATATGGGCCCGGAAATCTACGAAATATACCAAATGCTGGAGTTTTATCATATTATTTCTGAATTCCCATCGATTGAAGAAGCTGTTAAAAGCTTTAATATTAGTGGAAACCTGGAAGCATTAGAAAATATTGTCATTGAGGAAAAATCTTCCAAATCGAAAAAGAAATCGACTCGGAAGAAGAAAAAAACCGATCATCTGAAAATTGAAGAAGAAATCCCCAAAACAGAAGATTTTGTCGAAGAAGACAGTGAACAAGAAATTATCGGGACCACCGAGGAAATCATTGCCGAAGAAGAGATAGATATCAATATCGAAGGCATTCTTGCCAGCGAAGGCATCATGGTTAATGTCGATGATTCAACCGAAAAAACCGGGTATATTGAATTTGATGTTAGTAAATATGAACGAGAGCCTGACATAAAAATGATGCCGGTTCCGGATAAAATTCGGCATATCATTTCAAAAAACCCGGAATATGGTATTATGAAAATTAGAAAGGCACTACGCCGGCCTGACTATGGCATTGTTAAAATTGGCTATTGGAAATTACGATCACTGTTAAGATCGCTCGAACTTGAGACAAAAGAAAAACGATATCGATTCTTTCGATCTGCATAAGGAGAATAAATCCCGGAGGTATTAAGGTGGTAAATTTTATTAAAAAAGTAAGTGGCAAAAAACATTTGACGTTTGTGTTGTTTTGCGGTATAATAAGTAGTTTGGCTTTCGCCAATGGCCCCGAAAATGGTAAAGATGAATTGGCTTTAAACAACAATGTATCTACGACATCCTCACAAGACAGAAAAAACTTTGGCGCTTCTTTTGTGCCGGGCGATGCCGTATCCATTTCGACATATCCTGATACCAGCTTTTTCTTAAACGGCATATTTCCAGTTGACGACAGAGGGTATGTTGAACTTCCGATATTGGGTAAAACACGCATAACTCAGATGACCCAGGAGCAATTTCAAAATTTTCTATTAGAAAACTACAGAGATTACCTTCGGTTTCCGAATATTCAAGTGAAACCGATGATTCGTTTGAGCGTTCTCGGTGGCGTTTTGCATCCGGGTTTATATTATTTCGATCAGGATTTTTCGCTATGGGAAGTTTTACACATGGTTGGCGGCACATTGGATGAGGATGGTTTAAAACATATGCGTTGGAAAAGAGATCGAAAAACCGTCGAAGATGACCTGATCCCATATCTACAATCCGGAGTGGCGTTAAAAAATATTCGCTTTCGTTCGGGAGATCAGATTTGGGTTCGTTCGCCAAATAAACCCGGGTTTTTGCAAAGAACCCGAAGCTATCTCAGCCTGATTACAGCGGCAACTTCATTCTTAACGCTCTATATTACCTATCAACGGTTTGTCATAAACCAACGATAAATGTAATTCAATTCATGAGGAAATGATGAATTTAAACAAAAATGGGCAAAGTAAATTAAGCCCAACAAACTCTTTTGCTGATTCCGAAAATGAAATAAAAAAATATTTGCGTATTTTAAAGCGACGCAAATGGTTGATTTTTTTTACTTTTGCCGTTGTTTTCGCAGCATGGGTCGGCTATGTCATTCTATACGACAGTCAACCGGTTTACACCGCCCGGACCTTGCTGCATTTTCAGGATGCCCGGCAGATTGGTGCGCTTGATGCAGAAAGCGGTCGAAAAATCAATGAAAGTCGCGTTACAACGCTGACGACAAATAAATTACTTGGCACCGTTGTCAAAGAGCTTCAGTTCAATTTATCCATTCGAACAAAAGGTGTGCAAAGATCGGACGTTTTTAAATATGTGGATGCATCTTTTAACAGCATAGCTGGTATTTATAAAATTTCAAAAGACCTGATCAATCAAAACAAATTTTATCTCTATTATTCCAATAAGGCGTCCAATATTACTGATAAGCTGTTAACAAAATTTGTGGTTAAGGATACTGTTCGCCTTGAAAAATATCACCTGACCTTCCAATTAAACAACGATTTTTTTGCAAAAAACGACCTGCCTGAAATTGAGTTTAGCATTCGTAATGTTGACCGTGCAATCAACATCTTACGCAACATTACTTCGAGTAATTGGTTAGACAGGAAGACGAATACCTACCTGGAGGTCTCGGCCACCCATCCTTCCCCGGTGATGGCTGCTAAAGTTGCCAACACATTGGCAGAGAGATTTGTAGAATTTGATTCACGGGTTAAAAATCGCAAAAGCACCGAGGCAATGAAAAACCTGGATGATCAGTTAGAGATTGCCAGGAAACAATTGGAAGTTGCAAATCAGAAATTACAGTCTTTTCGAGAAAGAAATCCCGGAATTGTGGAGGGCAATTTTTCAAACTCTTTGGCCAGAACGGAAGAGGAACAAGCCAGGATTGAAATAAAACGGAACGAGATTTCAAATCTGCTTTCACAACTTAATCAACCGCAGAACTTTGACGAAAAAATCATCACGGCACGTCAGCTATTAGCCTACCTTTCCTCGGAACGCATCCCGTCGGCAATGGCATTTGAAACAGAATTCAAACAATACACGATGGAAAGGATACAACTTCAAACCGAAACATTAACATCTCCGATCCTTTTGCGAGAAAATGAGAACAAAATTAATGGTTTGATATCCAAGGTTGGAGCTAAAGCTGAAGAGTATCTGAAAAAATTGGATACACAAATAGCCTCGGCTGCTAATAATATTGATCGGGAAAAAGGCAAGCTAAGTATATTACCACGCCGCCAGCGGGAATTATCCGATTTAAAACGCGACCAGCAAGTCAAACGAAATTTGTACGAAGAAATTTTGCTGCGTTATAATCAGGCAAAATTAACCAATGAAGTGGCTGTCGGGGATGTGTTTATTATGGATGAAGCACGTGTTCCCCCATTGCAAAGTAAGTGGAGCATTGTTCTCGGCAAATCGCTGCTGGGTATTGTGCTTGGGCTGGCATTAGGGCTTGGATTAGCAATTGTTGTTGAGTTTTTTGATAAAACGGTGCAAACCCCGGAAGATTTGCAGACACGCCTCAAGCTGCCGGTACTTGGAAGCATCCCGGTTATTCACAACGATGATGAGCTGCCCGATAATATCAAGGATATTAAAGGAAAACGCGATACTAAACTGATCACCTTAGATTATTCACCAACGCTGGAGTCCGAATCATATCGCGACCTGCGAACCAAGCTATTGTTTATGAATCGCAACAAACGGCTTTCATCATTTTTAATGACCAGTTTGCGGCCAAGTGAAGGGAAATCACTAACTTGCTCCAATTTAGCAATAACGTTTGCCCAGCAAAAAATTTCTACACTGCTTATCGATGTGGATTTACGCCGAGGCGTTTTACACAATGTTTTTGGCAACAACAAGAAGCCGGGTTTAGGCGATTTTTTAGTTTCCAAAGCGACCGTTGATTACGACAATTTA
>Ga0114931_10009954_pt1 | contig 11346 bp, 10 predicted proteins | sample 2SBtaG_FD_89579 | JGI IMG/M metagenome (GOLD analysis project Ga0114931, IMG submission 89579) | Deep subsurface microbial communities from Kolumbo volcano to uncover new lineages of life (NeLLi) - 2SBTROV14_V59a metaG | ecosystem: Environmental > Aquatic > Marine > Volcanic | place: Kolumbo...
TACAAAGGAACAAATGATGGATGGATCAGTCATCCAAAAAATAGAGAAGGTTAAAGATGGAGATCAGATAGAAGTTAAGTCAGCGGAAGAGTTGAGAGATACCTTAGCATTAGAGGCAGCTGCCAAACGCAGAGGTGAATTTGATGAGTAATCCTCCACCTGTTAAACCATTAAAATTAGGGGAACTCTCTGGTAAGATGAGAAAATCAGACATAAGATTTGACTTCGAGGACTTCCTTGAGGATGTCGAAGAGGTCCTACCTGAGGGTATTGACAGTAATTATTATTCCCAGATAAAGACACTTCAAAATCCTTTGAAAAATATAACTAAGCTTCCAAAGGCACTAGCTACACTCCCTATAAATGCGCTTCTCTTTCAACCTCTGAGCAAAATTGTGATTATTTACTTAATACCTATCTTTATCTCTAGTCCAATAATGTATCTAAGTATTATTGCTTCACAGAAGTCTTCAGAGGGGAATGCAGGTACAGGTATTGTCTTTACAATTATTACAATAATTGGTCTCGCAGTAGTTCCCCTGTATTTGAAGAATCTCTACACCTCTTTCAATAAGATGATTGATAACAAGAATGTACTTTGGCTCACTGATGGATTGAACAAATTATTCACGAATTACTACAATCAGAGATGGCCAAAGACACTTTTCAGGATCAGTTTTCTAGTTCCCTTGCTCCTAGAGGCTCAACTTATTACAATAGGTATTTACTTTAACAGCAGTATCCTCCTGAATATTCTGTATATCATTCTGACAGTTATCGGTCATATTGGGATGAGTTTGGTAGTGTATGCTAATATCATGACCCTATATTTTGTTCAGATTAATACCAGATTGTACATTGAATTACTCAATAGAATTACAGAAAGAGTGAAGGGATATACAGACGGTCATGAAACCATTTTAACACAGAACACCTATGAAGTAGTGAAGGTTTTAGCAGACAGTCCGGGTCTAACTGTTGAAAATTTAGGTACTATTCCTCTTCTTAGTTTCTTCACAACTGTACTTCTAATAAATTCTGCAATTTTTCTACTTGGTGGACCAGTACTGTCAAGTCTGATAGAAAGTTATGCAACAAGATTAAAAGCTGTCGCCATAAATATTGCTACGAATGATGGAAAAACAGGTCCAGAGATTACTAAGGCTGGAGAACTTGCATTTCTTAATGCAAAAGAATTCCTGTTTACCTTGATTTTCATAACAGCCTTTGTTATTTCTCTAATCCTCTCAATAGCTCAAATCTATCCAATTATTAACATCTCAAATACTATGGTAAGATTCAGAGTCAAGGCACTTACCGAACTCGATCCATATATCTATGAGGATCTTACAAAATTTGCCCTAGGGAGGAATATAGAGGAATTCGCTGATTCAACTACATTGAATCTTTTTATCCTAAGACAGTATATCGGAGGAATGAAAACGAGACCAGTGAGTCTCTTCAAGTTAGTGTACTTCTCAACACTCTTCCTGATTTATTCAGCAAGAGTTGTACCTAGTCTTGTAAGGATATTCGCTTGAGGATGATACTATGTTAGCAAGATTACGCTTAGTAAAGCAATTTGAAATGGCTATTATTTCCTGTGGTGATGCAGGTCAGGAGATTGGAGCAGCGGTCATCACACTTTTGAAAAATTTAGGCAAGGAGATGCACAAGAGCTTAGCTGTCAGCAGTGGTCAGAGCAATCATCATACAGACCCATTATTCAAGAAGAAGATTAGTATCAATCCAATTCGAGAAGGATTTGCAAGGGACCTCACAGAAGCTACAGCGAGTGCTGGATCTAAATATGATGAACTCTCAAAAGCAATAGGTGGAATTATTCCTTCGAAGAATGGATTATTGATGATCACGACAGGTGGAGGAGGTACTGGAATTGCATCTAGTTTGGTTGTTCTAAAGATTCTGCGAGAGATCTATGAGCAAACACCGCCAGTCTTCCTGCTCTTGCCAGAGGTGTTCGAGAATTCAAGGGTACAATACAATATATCCCAATTCTTATTTCACACCGTTTATAGTAAGAATCCATTTGGGAATCCGGTTATTCTTATCGACAATAAAGCAACAGAATCAGAATACGACCAACCATTTGAGAAAGTATCCAAACTTCGACTGGATCTAATACCAAAGGCAATTGCAAACCTTCTCTACTCATCTTTCACCGATCCTCTGTATGAAGAATACAATGCTGAATTTCGGGATCTATCTGAGGTTCTGCACACAAGTGGCATTGGAATACTTGTAGCAAAGGACCTTATGAATGAGCAGGGTGAGGTCAATCTCAGATTTGATGACATTATGATGGACTAAATTACAGAGGTCACTAGTCTTCCAAGAGATAAAATTTCTGAGGCACGCAAGGTCTTTGTTTCCATCTTGAATGTAGATATGCAACAGTTTCAATTTACTGTAGAGGCAAAGAAGATTAAAGCATTGTACAAAGAAACCTCTCCATATCTGATTTTTGCAAATACTGGTGACAAGAATGAGAGGGATTCCACATTAAATGCAATCGTCACAGGTCTACCCCTTCCACCTCGAATTGTCCAGATAATGAAAATAGCAAGGGATTCGAGGAAGGATGTGATATTCACAGAATTGAAACAGTCAGATCAGGTCAAGGAAATCGATATTGAAAGGGTTGAAAAGCTAGAAGAACAGATTGAAAATTCTTATCTGAAATATAGTTAATATTTTGGCAATTATTTACAAAACTCTCAAAAGGATGCATACTAGAAGAAGTATGCTTGAGTTCTCGAAAGTTCTTTGGAATCTATAATCCTAACGCAAGAGGCGGTCGTACCAAAAAATTTAGTCAAAAAATAGGGAAGATATTTGCAGAGCATGGGATTGATCACCGGATTGAGTCATCAATTAGTATTGAAGATGCATACATAAAACTCCAGAATGCAGTTGATGAGAAATATGATACCTTGATAGCTATTGGTGGTGACGGAACAGTACACCATGTGGCAAATATCGCGATAGAGAACAATTTGACATTTGCAGTCGTCCCAGGTGGATCAGGGAATGATTTTGCGGCTAATTTTGGGCTGTCGAATGACCTCGATAACTCAATCGAGACTTTATTACATGGAAAGGAGATTATTACAAATACCATAAAGTCTGCTTCATCCAAAGGTGAGTTCTGGACAATCAATGTTGCAGATGTAGGAATGGGAGCGAAGGTTTCCTATGCAGCTGAGCGAAGATTAAAGTGGATAGCTGGAAAAATCAAGTACGATCTAATCGCAATGTGGGAAATTCTTAGACATAGTCCGGTCAAATGTAGGATCAGATTAGATGGGAAAGAGGAAGAATTAGAATTCCATATGATAATTGCAGGATTAGGTCAGACAGCAGGTTCTGGAATGAACTTCTTCCCAGATGTGAGATTCAATCATGACACCATGCAAGGTGGGATCATTCAAACCAATTGTAGCAAATCTCAACTCCTACGTGGACTTCAGAAAGTCCGGAAGGCTCAACACAAAGAGTTAGACTATATCAGGATGTTCAGGGCGAAGACTATTGAGGTAGAATCTCTGGGTGAGGAGATTATGATTGAGTCGGAGGGAGAATTGAGGGGTACAACCAGATTCAAGATGGAAGTTGTCAAAGATAGATTCAGGTTACTTGTGCCAAGTAGCTATAATTTTGATCAAATTAGTCTACTTGGAGCGAGATAAATGTAGAAGTATTTTCCCGTAAGTATTACTAAAGGTAAAAAAGTAAGATACCTCTAGAGATTGTACGGAGATTGCTCTATGAATCTCAAGCTGAACCTTAGACTCTCAGATCTTAAAAGATATGCAATATATGATTCTAAAGGTCAGGATATTGGAGAACCTATAGATATTGCTCTAAATACAAATGATGAGTACAGAGCTTCAAGTATAATCATTGGAGGAGGATTTATTGAGGAATTATTGGAAGAACTGGAGAAAAGAGATAACATAGATGAGTTCTTTTCATTCTCCCAAATCAGTAGAATTGAGAACTCCACGATTCATTTAAATATTAAGGAAGAGGAGCTAAATAAGACAGATGCACAAGGTAATCTCCCTAAGGGTCTCATCCGGTTTAACACTATACACAGAATGAAGGTTGTTGATACCAGTGGAAATTCAATTGGAGAGGTGCATGACATTGTATTCAAGGAGGGACATACCTACCTTGTCATCCAAGATTTTCAATTTAATAGGAATTTGAGTATTACGAGTGACTATCGTCAAAGAATAGAGTTTATTCTTCCTATTAGTAAGATGGATATTTCAGGTGAGACGATTATAGCACCGCTCTCCGCAGAAGATAGATTACAATATGTGAGAGATAATTTTGAGCCAAAAGCAAGGGGAATTGATCCAATATACATATGAGTCTCAAAGTTTTCTCTTTCTTGAAATTTTCATTCTACTAGGACACTTAATCATTACTTAGAATTTTACTCGGCATTCCATAGTGGTCAAATTCTGTTGGATCCTTCCCGTCAAAGATAGTATCAGCGACAATCATTCCATCTCTCATGGTAAGAACTCTCATACCTTTTCTCAGTTTAGAGACATCATGAGTAACCATGAGTATAGTTGGACGCCAATTTACATCTTTGTTTATCTCGACGAGTTGGTCAATAATCATATCTCCAGTAATGGTATCTAGATCTCCAGTAGGTTCATCTGCGAGAAGGAGTGCAGGTCTATTGACCAACGCTCTAGCAATTCCAACGCGTTGCTTTTCACCACCAGATAATTCTTCTGGATAATTGAGAAGTCGATGCTCTAACCCTACACGTTCAAGTGCCTTGGTTGCTACGGGTCTTCTTTCCTCTTTTGGAGTATTTGCAATAAGAAGGGGAAGTTCTACATTCTCAAGTGCAGTGAGCATATCCATTAGATTGAAGTGTTGGAAGATCACCCCGATCTCCGTTCTTCTCATCTTGGCAAGTTCATCCTCATTCTGTGTAGCAAGATCTACATTCTCGAACTTCACTTTACCTTTCGAAGGTTGTATGAGACCTCCTATAAGAGAGATAAATGTCGATTTACCCGAACCAGACTTGCCGAGAATAACAATGAACTCCCCTTTGGTAATTTCAAGGGTTATGCCTCTGATTGCGTGTACGAGAGTATCCCCAGATCCGAAGTCCTTGTATACCTTTTCCATTTGTATTATAGTATCCATATTTATTCCTCCATGTCTGCTGGGTTGAGGTAAACCCTATTACCATCTATTTGAAATCTGACATAGTTTTTAATTCCTGCAGCCTCCCTTATGTCAATGGGTATTTTCACATTTCCAAACTGATCGACGTAGGCCACCTCCTCTCTTTGAGAAGACCGCCAGTCAGCAGCAACTTTTCCATCAGTACTACGGTGGATTCCACTGATCTGACCGTCAAGGATCTTGAAGGATTTCTGGGTGATTCTCTCGAATCGGGAATCGTGAGTGACAACTAGCATGGTCACTCCCTGATCACGATTAATCTCCTTCAGATAATCAATAATCTCCATAGTAGTCTCAGAGTCAAGTTCACCAGTTGGTTCATCAGCACATAAAATCTTCGGTTCATTGGCGAGAGCTACTGCAAGACTTACGCGTTGAGCTTCTCCACCTGACAATTCACCAAGTCGATGTGATCTTCTATCCCATAGACCAATTGCATGGAGAAGTTCCTTATTTCGCTTAGATCTTCTGTTTTTCGGATATCCTGCTATTCGGTGTACAAATTCGATGTTTTCCTCTGCTGTCAATTCAGGAAGAAGATTCCTTTCAGGAAGCTGCCACAGAAAACCAGCAACCTTTGATCGGTATTCTTCGAGATATGTGTGATTTAATGAGTGAACAGGAATTGGTCCCACCATAATGCTTCCAGCAGTAGGTCTTGTCATACCACCAATAATATTAAGGAGAGTTGACTTCCCTGCTCCAGATGGACCAATAACTGAGGCAAACTCACTAGGTTTGATCTTGAGCTCCACTCCTCTGAGCCCGATAATTCCCTCCTGACTGGCAGGGTCTTCATATACCTTAAGGATATCATTTGTAATGATACCATAGGGTTCGTTGTCTTCAAATGAGAATTTTATTTCAGGTTTTCCACTCATATTAATCACCCCTAAGAATTGAGCCAGTCTCCAATCGAGAGAGTTTGACTGTTGGTATGATCACTGCGATCAATGCTACTATTAGTAAAGATGCAATAAATAGGTAGTATCCAATTGGGAATGAATAGATTATTATGACAATCGATGAGGAACCAACAGATAATGTCATCAGTCCGAGGAAATATCGTAGTATTAGGACTGTCATCGTAATTCCAAAGAACATCGAACTTAAAAGAATAAAAATCGACTCAATCACAAGTAGTTTGAATATCTGATTGGAAACCATCCCGAGCGCCCGATATATACCTATCTCTTTTGATCGGTCTGAGAGGCTGATGAAGGAATAGTATCCAACGGCGACGAATGATACAAGTAAAGAAATTACAACAAAACTTGCTGATAAGGTATTAAGTAACTGAAACTGAGCATTACTAGCCTCATCGATGGAAGTAATATATTCAAAGGATGAATTGTCTATTTTTCCGATTTGATCAGAAATATATGTCATATTTGCATCCTCTGTAAAAGACATAAGAATCCTATATTGCACAGAACCACTTGACTCAAATAGAGAATAGAAGTACTTACTATTCATAACTATTGGAGTTTGATAATCTGAAGCATCGTCCTCCTGTAGTTTTGCCATTGGAAAGTAGTTAAAGAATCCAGCAACCTGCAATTGAACTCCCTCATTGCCAAGTACAAAACTCACATTGGATCCTAAAGTATACCCTTTGGATTTTTCCATAAACCTACTGGTGAGAAAAGTACCATTATCCTTGAGTGGAGAGATTAGATCTCTTAATGGGTCACTCGCAAATGAATCCTTCCAGAAGAGGGCATCAGCGATAGTAGCTAAATCTATTCCAACAAAGTTTCCATTACCAAAAATCTGAGTACTAAGCACGAGGGATGTATGCTTTACTCCAGTTATAGTTTGTATTGTATCAGTGACGTTTAATGCACTTGTATAATTCATCTTGCCAGTTAGGGTTGTAGTTCCTGGTGCACCCATGCGATATTCTTGAGTCTGATTAATCGTCTGAGTAAAGCTTGGAGGTAATGTTATGAATAGTCCTGAAACAACTATACCGAATACAAGAATTGCAGCAAGTTTTGATGCAGAGAATTTTGATTTTCTTAAATTCCTTGTTGCCAATGCAAGCATATCTCCTCTTTTGATCCAGAGGAAATCAGAAGTCCAACCTGCATAAATATGGAAGAAGCGTTCGACAATTAGTGTTGTTCCAATTAAAAATCCTAAAACACCAAACGGTACAGTGGTATAAATTAAAATGAGAAAAATTGCAGGTAGAGGAACCAATTTAAGAGTCTCAATTAAGATATACTGAAGTATACCTATAGCAAAAATAATCAAATCTATATTAAATCTCTGAATGAATGGTTTCTTTGTCTCCTCAGTTATAGCTCCTTCATCGATTGTCAATTTCATTAAAGAGAATATATTCCCTATATTCAGATCAAATGAGAGGATGGCACCAAGAAGAGGAACTTGCCAGTACCAGCTCGGACTAATGATAAATTGATCAATGAGGAAACTTTTATGCTGAAGAAATTGAAGAGAAGATTTGAGGGTTATAAGATACGGTAAACTTAGAAGCATCCCAACTACAATGGAGATAGCACTAGAAATAACAAGTTCGAACATAAGCATACTTCCTATCTGAACCTCATTGATCCCACGAATCTTTGTTATAGTCATCAACTTCTCTTTCCGTTTCCTGACAAGATTTACCGAGAAATAAATGAGAAATAGAGCTAGACCCATTACTGGGAGAGAAAGTAGGGTGCTTATAATTCTAAAAGCCTCTAATGTGAAGCTAATTCCTAGAAGACTTTGGGCTAAAGGAGAGGAAGGTTGTCCATTTGGTAATTCAACATACAAGTCACTAACCAAATTTAGAAGCTTATCGAGAAATTCACTTGGAGTAACCTGATTGAAATCAGGAAGTTGAAAGTTATATTCAATATAAATTTCGTAAGAAGCATCTGCTTGAATTAAATCTGGAACTAATTTTGAAAAAATTTCAGAATTAATGAAGAGTATATAATTAGAAATAAAGAAGTGTTGAATCAACTCACCAAGAATATTTTCCATTTGACCACGTTCTAGTTGTAGATTAGACTGAATTGGTATTGTGACATTTTTTGCAGTAGTTCCTTGGTTATCAAAAGAGGAAACCTCAATCGTATCTATATTTGAAGGTAATGCAAGATCAGACATGGAAACAGTGATATTTGCATTGTCAGAATAATTGAGATTCACATCCAAAAACGGAGACATTCTATTGAATATCTCCATTGAAAGAGGTATAATGGTTAATGTCCTTTGGGATAATGATGTTGTATTCCCATTTTTATATGTGAAAGAGTACACATTGGAAATGGTATAATTAGAACTCTCAGTAATTACAAGTTGATACTTATCTACCGACTTCCTCACAATATTGTCTGTAGATACGATAGGAGATTCAACATATGTATCGTATTTCCCATAGAATTGATTGATTTCAAGCCCAGTTGAGTTAAGATCTCTAATCTCATTTTTAATTAATGTCTGGCTAATACTGTCTGGTAAAATAAATGCTTGGCTGATCACTAGGATTGAAAGAAACAAACCAATAGACCCAGCAATAATGTATTTACGAGTCATTTTTGAGTACTTTCGCATGAGCCAAGGAGAGTAATTCGACATCTGCTTGGACACCCCATTTTTAATCAATGATTTTAGAAACAAAAGTAGCATAATACCGATACCTAATAGGAAAATCCAAAAGAAGGTCATTTGATTAAAAACTGCATAAAGCGCTCCGAAATTGAGCGAGACAAAAAGAAGCTGGAGACTTCGTGGAATTTGTCTCTTCTTCTTTTGCAATCTTTCGAGATTCGTATTTGACACTTGTTCAATTGAAGTGTAAAAATATTTAAACATTTCACTCCGTAGAAATATAAATTCTATGCATCGTGAAATTTCACTACAATCATTCCTATATCCTTTTACAATAAGATTAATATCGATATTATACTAAGATACAATGTGAGTCCTCAAACAATCGCTGAGAAAATTCTCTCAGCGCACTCGGTTGATAAAAGAAAGGTCTTTGCTGGAGATCGAGTAGATGTCAGTCCCAGTGGAATACTCTCAAATGAAATGCTTCCGATGGTCGCTATTGCCAAGTTCATGCAGACTGGATCAAAGCATGTTAATGATATTTTCAAGCAGAATGCACTTGTCATCTTAGATCATGGGGGATTTGGGACTACAGATAAAATGATCGATCTCCATCAGCTTACACTAAATTTTGCAAAGGAGCACAATATTTCAATTGAACCTGCTGGATCTGGAATTTCTCATGTTGTTTTTCATGAGAAGGGGTATGTCAAATCAGGAGATCTTATTCTTGGGAGTGATAGTCATACAGTCACACACGGAGGATTCAATGCATTTGCAAAAGGAATTGGCGGGAGTGATCTTGTGGAACTTATGGTTAAAGGATCGACATGGCTCGATGTACCTGAGACCATTCAGGTGAATGTAGACGGTCGTCTTTCTGATGGAGTTTACTACAAGGATCTTCTCCTCACAATGCTTGGAGAAAAATCTACAGAGTGGGGGACGGATCGATGTTTTGAATTCACAGGAGAAGGTATTTTGGATCTGTCACTTGAAGCTCGTCTCACCATGAGTAATATGGCGGTTGAGATGGGAGGAGTTGCAGGAATTATGCCCCATGACCAGAAACTTGATGCATATTTATCTACCCGACCATTGCGTGGGAAACCACGTCCAACTGTCTCAGATGATGGCGCATCTTACCACGAACAATATCATATTGATGGTTCTGAGGTGGTTCCTGTTGTGGCAGCCCCGCCCTCGCCAGACAATGTAAAACCAGTTAGTGAAGTGGGGGATGTGGAACTTGATCAAGTGTTTATAGGCTCATGCACCAATGCTCGTATCGAGGATCTGGAGATCATGGCGAAAATTATGAAAGGAAGGAAGGTAGCGACATCAACTATTGTCATTCCTGGGTCATCGTCTGTTGCTTTGGAAGCTGCAAAACGGGGATATGTTGAGATATTCATGGAAGCTGGAGCGTACTGGTCATACTCAACATGCGGTGCATGCTATGGTGGGTCCCTCGGAAGGGTAGGTCCTGGAATGGTTGCACTTTCAACCACCAATAGGAACTTCATCGGAAGAATGGGAGGAGATAAGACAAGCAAGACATATCTTAGCTCTCCTGCTACTGCTGCTGCCTCTGCCATTGCTGGGAGAATTGTGTCACCGGAGGATTTGAAATGATTGACGTCACGAATATCAAAGGAAAAGCTATGATTTTTGGAGATGGTATGAATACCGACATAATTATTCCGAGTCAGTATCTGGAAGATTCAGATCCAAAAATTTACTCGAAACATGTCATGGCTGCGGTTAGACCAAGCAGTTACGATGAAATCCAGAAAAATGGGGATACTATTTTTGTTGGAGGTCTAGATTTTGGATCTGGGTCATCAAGGGAACAGGCACCTGATGCGATAAAATATGCAGGTGTAAAAGCAGTTTTAGCCGAATCCTTTGCGAGTATATTCTTCAGAAATTGTGTCAATGTTGGTCTTCCATTGTTGGAGACACCAGGTATTCGGGCTATGGTTGAGGAAGGTGATGAGATTGAGGTTAATCTGGAGAGTGGTACGGTTACAAATTTAACCTCTGGTAAGAAGATGAATGCAAAACCTATCGAACCATTCCTTCTCAATAAAATAAAGAAAGGTGGTCTAATTCCAGAACTTCAGGAATATGTAAAACAGAATAAGTTAGACCAGTAATGTTCTTTTGAAAGTTATCACATAGACTCTATAATGTCGCATTGTTTTTATTTCATAAGATCAATTGTATTTTGATGTCAGAAGAAAGCGTTGACTTATCGGCGAAGGTTACAGAGTTGGAGAATGAGCTCAAAAAAGCTCAGGAAGACTTGAACTCTCGGAAAGATGAATTGGAGAAGGCACAGTCAGATCTCACTGCTGCAAAAGCAGAGATAGATGGCATGAAATCTGAGTTAGCTGGGATGAAATCAGAACTTGAGGGTGCTAAAGCCGCTAGTGCAGAATTAGCAACTGTTAAAGCAGAACTCGAGAGAGCAAAAGCTGCTGGTGCAGAGGTTGAGTCCCTCAAGGCGGAACTCGAGAAGGCAAA
>Ga0114931_10009955_pt1 | contig 11346 bp, 14 predicted proteins | sample 2SBtaG_FD_89579 | JGI IMG/M metagenome (GOLD analysis project Ga0114931, IMG submission 89579) | Deep subsurface microbial communities from Kolumbo volcano to uncover new lineages of life (NeLLi) - 2SBTROV14_V59a metaG | ecosystem: Environmental > Aquatic > Marine > Volcanic | place: Kolumbo...
AGAGTTCGGACGAGGAATCATGGAGCCATATATAGAATCTCTAGAGATAGACGGTACGATCCTTTATATTTTGGGGAAGACCAAAAAGAAATATACTACACTAGTCCAATATGTAGGGGGCGGTGTGGTCAAAGCCGACTTTTTCTATGTTCCGTGGAAGAGTTGGGGAACAGCATTGGTAGCGTGGACAGGAAGTGGGGATTACGTAAGAAACATGAGAGAAAAAGCCTCCCGTATGGGCTACAAACTCTCAGAAGATCAACTTGTGGTTAGAAAAACCGGGAAGATCATTCCTACACCTACCGAGAGGAGCGTTTTCAAGGCTTTGAAAATGAAATATGTTCCTCCACAGAAGAGGTACTGAATTTATTCACCACTTAGGTGTAGGCGCTTAGCTGTTCCAGCTTACTTTCATTTGGACATCCAAATGAAAATTTTGTGATTTTAGTCTCCAAATTCCTGCTGATGCTCTTGAATCAATCTATCATTCAAAGCGAGTCCTATACACTCGGAACAAAAAAGGCTGGTTATGTTTTCACAAGTAACCAATCCCAAAGGTTCATCAGAGCTGCCGCACCGTTCACACATATTGCAACCTTCGCACACAAACGCCCCGTTATCAAAGTCGAATCCCTCCAAAGTTCTTTGACCACATCGACAACAAAATTGAGGGGTAGTCATTTTTGAAAGACATGGAACCCCAACGATGTGGTTTCATTTTTTGGGAGGCTTAAAATTGAAAAGAGTGAAAGAGTATATATCTCTTAAGTAGAGTTACTGACGTGAAGCTCTAAATGGCAATTGTTACCTTAGGTTCATATTTATCCCAAGTCAAAACCCCGAGAGCGGCGGTCGTTCCCTACATTTTTAAAGATGGGGAACTCTACTTCCTCCTCGGGCAAGACCGCCAGAGTGGAGACATTACTGATTTAGGTGGAGGTGTTAAGAAACACGAGTCCACCCTGGCGGCGGCTATTCGAGAGTTTGACGAGGAGAGTGATGAAATTTTAGGACACTTGAAAGCCAATGACATTATTTGTTCAGTGGCACTGCTAAATAAACAAATGGGGGTCCTTTTTGTGCCCCTTCATGAAAAATGGTATGAAGACGCACCACTACTTTTTGAGGCTCGGAAGCGGTTTCCAAGAAAAAAATCTCACTCGGAGGTTAATCACCTCATTTGGTTTAGCGAAGCTGAGTTTTCTGAGGTGGTGACCCCAAAAGCTCTCAGTAAAAAGAAGATGTGGAAGAAACTTCGAAGTTTTTATTCCCAGGGATTTGGGGCCAAACTTCGGGACGCATTATGCCTGGCTTATCCGAATCACACTAGGATTATGATCGGGGGCTAATTCCCTTAGAAGAGATAAATCCTCTAAGAAAATGGCTGAAGTGAGTCTTTGGGTTATTATTTTTTGCTGTCCCTGCATTTGTTTTAATACTCTTAGAGTGAGATTGTACCGACGTCTCAGGGAATCCGAGAGTCTTCAAGGGATTGGGAGGGTCCTTAAATACTTTTTCTGTTGTCAACCGTGTCGCTGTACTAATTGTAAAAACCGTCCAGGATGTGCCTGTTGGTGCCAAGTTTGACCTGAATCATTTCGTTTGTTTAACAAACGAAAGCACGAAGTGCTGCGTTCTGAGTTCTCAAGTGTCCTTGGTTGGAGACCAGGATTGACAACGACTTCCCTTGGGAATACATGAATAGCTAGCAATGAGTTGGGTATTGCCATTGCAGGCAACGCCGTTGGGGGCTTTCCATCCTGGGGCTGCAGTGAAAGTATAACTGGTCTTTTGTTTGCCATTGACTTCGCTACCCATCTCTCTGGTCAAATCAATGGTGGTATCCGGGTTGAAATCACCATAAAAAGCTCGTGCACCATCTATTTTCACATCTCCTGAAGCGATGGGTTCCAGAGAGGAGGTTTCAAAGTTTTTCGAATCTGGCCGAGTACAAATTTGGGTGGCTCGATAGAGACAGATCTCCTTGTCATCACCGCACGTCAAGTCGACAGTTTGACCATTGAGAGCATTGGCGCCGCGAGCATAAGAGTAGTTCTTGAGATAAATACTGAATTTCTCAGCCACCACAAACCACCAGATAGCCACACCCAGTCCAATGACCAACATCACCAACAGAACAATTTCTGTAGTCGATATCATTTGTATTACCAAAAGAAATCTTTTGGTAAGTATTCATTGCGGAACTAGGACTTTTTATTGGAACAGTGGTGACTGCACACCCAACACCTTACACCCTGACATTCATAGCAAATTGCTTGGTCCCCGGCATAATGACAATACCTTTTCTTACAAACCTGACATTCCATGTGGGAGTGGGGCCACAAAAGAGAAGGACACCCATTTATTTTGATTACATTCATGATGCTCGGTTCTTTGTAGAGTGTCATTGAATATTTTCATTTTTCACCAGTCTTCCTCTTCGTCCTCCTCAATCCATTGTGCCCAACCGTGATCAAATACCCAGTATTTACCCTCCTTCTTGACACTATCTACTGTATTGGGTAAGTTGTCTGGGTTGGGACCGGCAATTTCTCCGTACAACTTAGCTAGTATATCGCGCATCTGTCCCAGGGTAATTGGGCCGTAGGGAGCCTCTCCGTATGCTTCATCATAAAAATCCCAATCCTCTGTCACACCAGGTCCCTTACGGTATTGTTGGTACTTTATTAAGAAAGGTCCGTAACCAATGATTTCGTGGCCCCAGGAGCGAGGATAATACCCTTCAATATTGAAATTCGTAAGAAGTTTAATCCCCTTTTTTCGTAATCCTTTACGACGACGTTTGGACCCTTTGAAGAGATTGTGAGAAGCCTCCCAAGTCCTTCCATATAATTTCTTGGAATTGGGGAAGTCTTTCTTGAATTTCTTCTCCCAGAGAGGTTCGGAAGCAAAATTTTGGTATATTTCTTTCCAGGTTTGTATCCGATTGGTTTGTATATCAGTTTGGAAGAATATATCCGGGAAGTCTTCTTCAAATTTCTTCTTCCAGAACTTCTCATCCTCACAGATTCTCCTCATCCTCTTTGAGATAGAACAAAACATGGTTAACGTAACGTAGTCCATTTTTTCCATGATATCCAGGAGGATTTCATCTGGGAGGGATTCCCACTTCCCAGCCTCCAACCTCAAAAGAATCTCTTCAACCTTCTTTTGGGTTAGTTTATGTTTTTTGGCGGTTTGCTTCAGGCACGCCCGGACGCGTTTCTCTGAAACTTTGTATTCCCCGGCTAAAAATTTGACCGCCGCGTCAGTCATCTTATCCTTGGGTCATATTTTCTTGAAGTGCTCTTCAAAAATGAAATTCTTTAGGCGAGGCGTACCAAAACTTTGATGAATTCTGAACTCAAGAAACTCAAGCGTGGAGAATGTATTGATATTTGTGATAATTGTCATCACATCAAGCGCTTAAAGCATCGTTGTATAAAGTGTGGTGCGTATGTATGCAATAAATGTCTGGTATATACAAAGCTTTGCGCGTGGTGTGTGACCAATTCAAATTTGTGAGCTGACTTCGTTTTCTTAACCTCAAAAGGTTAAGAAATATCCTGTAGTTTCTTGAATATCACTCGTCTGAATTTATGCACGTATAAACGCCATGAATGTAATATCCTTGTTTGTAGTTGGCGGATACATCACCCTTGTCACCTTTGAAGGGTTTTCCTCCATCCCACCCAGGGATAATTGGGAGAAGAGGATACTGTGAATCGTTAACTCCTACTTGACATGGAAGAGGTCCAAAGTATTTGCTACTAGAGGGATCCCAATCTACAGTGCAGGATTGTTTACCATTACAAGCGTCAGCAAGGTACGCTGAGGCGTCGCGAGGTCGACATTTATTCTTAGCATTAGTTGCCACGCAGGTGGTGTTTTGGTATTTATTATTGAGATTAGAGCAAGTCGGTGCTTGGGCACATCTTCCATTCTTACAGAACATACATTGACCCAAGCTAGGATCAACCAAACATTGACCTCCCTGGCATACCATAGGAGATCCTCCACAATCTTGAGAACTATTACAGGAAGTTCCAGGGTTAACTGGGCAAGAATTAGCTCCACAGTCACTGGCTGCACTACAGGAAGCAGCTACACATTTTTCTGCTATGCAGTCCATTCCACTGGCACACTGTCCAGAGTCAGAACAATTCACTGCAGAAGAAAGATCGGCATCATCTCCACACGTGGCCCTAAAAGTTGAATTGGGGGTGGAACATTCTCCGAAAGGATCATTCACCTCTACCCAGGCTCCAATGATATTAACGTGAGTTCCTACGGGACATTCTATCTGGTTTTTTCCGTCTGGTGCTCGAGTTAAGACCACCTTCTGCCCGGTTCGTTTGGGATTGACGGCCCCAGTGAAGGGGTAAATGATGTTGCTTTGCTGCTTTTTAGAATTTTCATGTTCGGTCCAAAAGGTCAATCCTGCGAATCCCCCAACTGCGAGAAGAAGGATGAGGATCACCACAATAGCCCATATCTCCATGGCTTTCTTATTACTGGCGTCGAAAAAAATCGAAACGAAACTTTCCAGGTAAATCTTTTATCAGACAGATACCATGGCTTCCCCTGTAGTAGTTCATCCCATTTTCACCGAATGCCAAGAATATACATTGGACCCCTATTGGAAGGACATATTCTCTCGTTGTTCTTGTAACAGGTTCCCAAGAAGCATCAGATATGATGGAAAGAAAAACACTATTTACCTCAAACTTTCTGGAGGGATTGGGGGTAAGAAAGAATTTTTTGTCCTCCCTCAAGAACCAACTCGAGTTTTTGAGATTATGATGGAGATTTTTCGGAGTATCGGACTTCGGTCTCAAAAGGATCTCCAGCTCCAAAAAGATGAGATGGAAGAAATCAGAAAGGCCCGATGTTTTGATCTTGATTGTCAATGGAAAGACCTCAAACCCAAGTACCTCAAAGAACGAATGATTCTTAATTATGTTCTTTTCCTTCAAAAGAAACTCGGTCTTGCCCGAAAAGAAACCAAACGACTTTTGAATACCATCCAATTGGGGTTCCAACTCAAACAGTTGATGCCTGACGATGTTAAATATGAAAAGGGTCGAATCCTAGACATTCACGGTCTCGAAGTGTATGGAGAAGAACGAACTTTCACCATCACCAAACCTATAAAAACATCACACAAAAACGATAAATCCCAATCAGGAAACTCTTTTCTCCGTATATTTGCAACTTATCTCAACGAATCCAAAAAACAACGCCTCAGACTGTAGGTCTTACGACTCACGGGATTAACTCGAATGAATCATCAAACTCTTCTTGGGAGATTACTGGTTGGGGACCCCTAGTGTATTTCATAGGTTCCACTGGTCCCTTGTAATTAAAAACTGACGAAAAGGTTTCCAATGCCGCAGTCATTGTAATACGATTATGATATTGGTACTGAGTCTTCTTCCGGAGATCATGGAGAAGTAAAACCTCGAATGGGAAATTTGATGATAGGTAAATACTGTGGGTTTTGGTTCGTTGGGAAATCTGGAGTGTAATATCAGGAAGATCTCTTGAAGGACTCCAGGTCTGTTTGCGGAGACGATAGCTATAATGAAGATTTCGAGTTTGGAGATTTTCCCAAGGAAGTTCGTAGATGCGCGCTCTTGTCTTTACTGCCAAGTGCGCTGGGACAAACAGTAATATATACCTAGCGTTTCCATCTCCAAAACTTCCGCCAACGCCAGCTCCATAAACGGCGAAACGAGTCCCATCTGCAGTCTCTTTTTCGTCAACCCTTGTAAATATCAACTGGCTAAAATACTTATTGAGCAAATCCATCTAATGGTTAGCAATAAGTATTCTCTTTATGTGGGGTGAAATTTCTAGGAGTTCTTATTAATGTCAGATAGCGCAGTTAGGTGCCCAACCCCTATAGAGACTTTGTGGTTTCCAAGGCTCGTATAGAGTGTAGATCTTTAGGTCAGTCGAAAGCTTCGCTTTTCATCTGTTGAACAGATGAAAAATGATTATATTCAAAGTCAGAATTCATTTCGCATATCATTAACCTGGGCGTCAGTCAGGAGATCCAATTTTACACCTTCCAATAAACCGCTCACGGATTCCTGATCTGCGAAGTGATAATGGCCCACTATCCTCAACATGCCAGAATTTTGACGTGAATAAAGTGAAAATATACCCGTGCGATAGGAGTGCCGAGAAACATCCATATACAGTTTCAAATTTCCTTCTGAATCAAGTTTTCCCAAATGACTTGTCCCGAGAGGGAGGGAGTTTAAGTCCATCTTTGTCTTTTCGATTCGAATGTTGTACAATTCTCATTTTTAAGAAAAGTAAAACCTTAAAGTCCCACCTACCTGATTTCCACGGAAATCCTTCTTAAGTTTGGTCTTTTGGCGGTCGAAACGGGACACCTCGACGGTGGGATCGTAGAATCTCTGGCTTTGTACGTAATGAGCTTCCCATTTGAGGTGTTTATCTACCTGGAGCTCATGAACCATGAATTCGTTAACCGCGTACATTATCACTCGCTGATTCATCCGAGGGATGGTCTCGATTCGATCCAGGAGAGCTCTCTCCATCAATCGGAGAATGCTCCCTCGATCAAAGAGGATCTCCTGTTGAAATTTCCTTTTGAGAACCTCAATAATCTTCTTCTGAATGAAGCGAATGTTGTCCTCGTCAAAGTACCCAAAAGGAACATTGGCATTGGGAACCAATGTGTGGATGCTCGAAAGGGTAGACATCCTTCTTGTTCTGGTTCAAGATTTTAAGCCAAATGTATTTTTTCCATCGGGGATAGTACCAATGGAACCAGTCCCAATAGAAACCCTCCCCCCTGAAGATTTGATCAATATTCTCCACAAACTAGATCTTCCTAATTTGCTAAGTATGTGTTCTTCTTCTAAATATGTCCTTTCCGTGTGCAACGAGAAATTTTGGAGGGAAAAATACCGGAGGAAGTTTGGCAAACCTCGAAAAAGAAAATCCGAGTCCTGGAAGGTGGCATATATCAAAAAGGTGAACTTTAATCCTCGAAAGAAGGCCCTGAGTTTGCTGTCCAGACTAACCATTATCGACAAAAAATACCTGAATATGCGAAAAATCCGAGAAGACATAGACATCATCCTACGAGGGGTGGTTGATCCAAATAGCATCAATCTTGTGATCAAAGATTTGAGGAAAGGGGGTCTCTTTGGGATTCAAGATTACCTTAGCGAACCAATAGACTCGCTAGAAAGAATTCTTATGGGGAGATGTCGCCACGCCCTCACTCGTGAGGAGAATATTCTCTCAGGAAGAATCGAAGAGATACTTGTCGGATTTATGGTGGTCACCTCTCTGACCCAAAGAGAAATTCAAAGAAAATATCAAGGAACGCGCTATATCCACCCTTACAAAATCTTTCTCTAACTATCTCTCACAGTAGCAAGAAGATGGGTGCAAGCTATTCCAGGGCCATTTCCGAACAGAATGCGGAGGTTGATCTAGCCCAAATTTATAAAGGAACCTGTGACATGACCTGTCAAAACCTTCAGGAAAACATCTCAGTTGATGTCATTGGTTCAGTGTTGGGAGGTGGTATTGTCTTTTCACAGAGTTGTTCGACAAACGGGAGTTGTATTTTTGGTAATACCATGGATGCTACAGCTGATGTTTTTTTCAAGGCTACCAATTCTAGCAACGCCAAAAATGCTTGGAGTGGATGGACGATGGATCCTTTCAGCTACGACAACGCAGAGAGTAAGAGTCGGCAAAACATCAAAGAAGCCATAACCGAATCAGTGACCGAAAAATGCAAGATTTCTAGCTACAATCAAATGAACAACATCAGTGTTTTCGCTGCTAACTCTCAATTGGGTGGAGGGATTGAATTCAATCAAAAAGGAACTACTACTGGAAAATGTACATTGGATAATACCATGTCAGCGGCCGCTTATGCCACTGGAATGGCTCAGAATACGGCCTCCAGTGGAAAAGATAAAAAGGCCCAAAAATTTGGGGACAAATCCTCTATTTTCCGGTTGTTGACTTACCTTGGGATTGGATTGGTGGTTCTTATAGTGGTGATCATTGTGGCGAAACTCATCACTAGTCACATGAGAAAGACGAGACTTCCAAATACAGTCCCAAGATTTGGAGTGAGAGGTCCTGGGGGTAGGATTCCTCCGGTTGAGTGCCCTTCAGGTTCCCAACTGATGCTTGACCCAACCACCAGGATGTTTTCTTGTGCTCGAGTTGGTGCACCTCGCGCGCCTCGTGTTTCGGCCCGAGCCGCAGGTACTCGTTCTCGTCCTACAATTTCAACCAGCGAATAGATTTCTTTTTCTGTAGAAAAAGAAAGAGCCAATTGTAATGGATCATCGAAGGGGTAAAGTAGTTCTTCTCGGGGAAAAGGGGGTCGGTAAATCATCTCTCACCCATCGTCTTCGCCATGGAGAATTCACAGGAACTACTCAATCCACCATAGGGGTAGCTTTCGTTTCTCATCGACTCCAAAGGGAAAACAAGAAAGTCATCATTGATATTTGGGATGTAGCAGGGCACGAGCGCTTTAGTCATCTTCTTCCCATGTACTTAAGGAACGTTCAAGTGGCTTTGATTTGTTTTGAACTTCCCCACACTGAAAAGATTCGAAGATTGATTTCAATTACCAAGAAAGAGGATCCCAAGATTCAGATTTGTCTGGTGGCGACCAAGGTAGACCTTTACGGAGTTCCTTCAGGAAAATATCATGATTTGACTCACCCCCGAGTTGAAAAATTAGCCAAGGAAAAGGAACTTTGCCTATTTTATACGAGCTCCTTAACTGACCAGGGAGTCCAAGAACTATTCGAACATACAGCCGATTTAATTCTCCTACAAGAACCGGACTCGAAGGCAGATCCAGAAGAGGATACTTTACCGTTGAATTCTAGTCAGACTCACTGTTGTCATACATAACAGAACCGGAAAGGCGCGAGATGACACTGCTGATAATGAAATCATTGGTAAGTTGCTTTTCTTGAGTGAGAAGGTCTTGATGAAGGGCCTTCAGTCCCTCCACGCCAGATTCATCATACATATCCCCATACCAAACTTGTTGAAAGAAAGAAGAATGTATCTTTTCGATGGCTTCCTCCCCCTTAATGACAGCTTCAGCGAATTCTCCAATTCCTATGTGAACCAATTTAGCATCTTCTACATGAGCACCCAATACCGTCATAACATTTTGAATAACGATTTCATTATCAATAGAGTCATCCAACAAATCAACTATTTCCTCAACTATTTCCCCCTCTTCGTCCTTTAGGTCTTCCATCATGCGAATAGTTGTAGCGAGGATCTTTTCCGAGACCTTCTCAATTCCTTTTATGGTATGATGCAAGTTGTCGAGAGCCTCCATTTTAGCTTTCACCTGGTGCATCTTTAACTTGAGTTGAGGGGTCGGGGCAATTTTCTCGCCACATGTCTTCTATGGTTTTGCTGATGTGTGCAAAAATTGAAGTTCCCAAAGAATCCACTTCGTAGGGCTCAGCACCATACTTGGCAATGTCAGCTGGGTCTTGAAATTTAAATCTTAATCCACTGGTACTTAGGATATTGGTAGATTTGTGAACAGTAAGTTTGCGTTTGATTTCAAGTTCCGAAACCATCATGATGTAGTCAATGTAATGAATAACCCGAACTGTATCGAAAAAGTTAGTTGTCAAGAGATTGGTACGCCTGCGTCCTTCAAAAACCATTACCTTAGTGGCATCTTTAGCCAAGAAGGTAAAAGCGGCCGGAGTTAGGGGTATCATGAACTTTTGACTTCCGAACAACCGAGCTGACCCCTCGTATGGAACCAAAATTTCCTTAGAAGCCATTCTAAGGTTAAGAAACTCGCCACCCCACTCAATGCGAAACATAGGTGGTCCACCCTCGCCGGGCTCGGGATATACACTAGACAGCAAATCAAGAATTTCAGTTACAATTTCTGGGGAAAACCCCCGAAGATCTTCATCCTTTGTCTCCGAGAGTTCCCGAATATAGACTCTCTCGAATCTCAGAGCCATGTTTTCCTATATAAAACATATCTTGCTCTAACCTAATATGGAAAATCCTTGTGAAAATGTAGCCGAAGAAGCTAATTCTTGTTTTGAGACGCAACTTATTCCCCCGCGGAATTTTGATTGTCCCCTTCTCGGTTCTCGGTATCATCAGCCCAATTGAGATAACTGTTTTCGAAGATGGTATCATCCGAAAGCATAATATTCGAAATCGCTTCCAAATTGAAAGTATAATGGAACACTCAACAGAGCGTTACGCTATTTTTCTTGATATATGGGAGGTCTCACCTCGACCTCGCTTTGGGATAGACTCTATAAGGAGTCTCCAAGTTGACAATGCCGGAGGGAACTCGGTTCTTTCCGAAATGATGTCTATTGAATACTTTACCCGAGTTTACAAGGCACGGGACATTCTGTTGGAAATGGAGGTGGAGTATTGGATTGATTATAAAATGGTTGATTTTGTGTGCACCATTCCCCAGGGGAGGGTAGGAGTAAGTGTTACTCGAGCTATGGGCTATCCGGACCCAGAAAAGTTTACTTATGAGAAAGCCATTGGACTCTTAAGAAAGAAACTCTACGGTCTTATTGTGTCTCGCAATGGAGTTCTCAAGAAACACTCTTTTTTTCGCTCGATCCTTCACATCTGGTGTCAAACCCGCGAAATTGCTGCTTTCCTGAGGAAAGCGTATCAATCGTTCAGTATTGATGACTATGGCCTCAAGGTAAGAGGGGTGGTGATTTTGCAACTAACAGTTTGTTCTGAAGTGTCACTATATAGTGACCGCGCCCCAAAAGGGTGGAAAATTCATTAGGCCTTCCTAATGAATCATTCTTTTTTATCACTCTCTGGGTCCTTCGGGTCTTCAGGAAAGGGATTATGTTTTTGAAGGCGTTTGAGTTTCTTTTTAAGGAATCTCCTCTGCCTTCGAGTGAGCGGAGCTCCTTCTTTTTGACCTGGGTAGGTAAATGTTACTTTGGGTGGTTTGAGTTTTTGCCATCCAGCATCGATTAATTCTTGGCGGATCTTTTTGGCATCATCAACAGATTCTAGGTAATAGCATTTCTTATCAGTTTGATCATAACAGAAAACACTCGTGATTTAACCAAGAGCATCATAATTGCAGATCCACACCAATTTACCCTCACTTTGAGGGTGGAAGTATCCATAGGGCAACTCCCCACTTTCAGGATTCAAAATAGATTCTGCCTCAACACTTTCCAGTGCCTCAATAACTTTCTCCTCTAATTCACTCTTGGAGTCTTTCTCATCGGGATTCATCCTGAGAAAGGGAGACTCTCTCTTTAACCGACCCTCAAAAAC
>Ga0114931_10009956_pt1 | contig 11345 bp, 8 predicted proteins | sample 2SBtaG_FD_89579 | JGI IMG/M metagenome (GOLD analysis project Ga0114931, IMG submission 89579) | Deep subsurface microbial communities from Kolumbo volcano to uncover new lineages of life (NeLLi) - 2SBTROV14_V59a metaG | ecosystem: Environmental > Aquatic > Marine > Volcanic | place: Kolumbo...
AACCGAACCGGGACGCAAACTTCCGGCGGATAGGGTTATTCCCACTCAACGGCCACACACCGGTCATTTTACCGTCACCCGAAAATGTTACCACGATTGCATGATCGAGGTCGCGTTCCGCAATGTCCGCTTGGTTCTCGCCGATGAAATCGTCGACGGCGATCTACTCGTTCGCGATGGGTTGATTGTGGATATCTCTGGCGGCCCAAAATGCCGCAACGGCGCAATCGACCGCGACTCTGATTATCTGATCCCAGGTCTGATCGAGTTGCATACCGATCACTTGGAAGCACACTTCAAACCTCGGCCAAAAGTGCTTTGGCCAACGGATGCCGCCGTCTTATCGCATGATGCACAGATTGCGACCTCCGGCATCACGACGGTGTTCGATGCCCTTCGTGTCGGCACCAACAAGGGCGACGATATTTCAATCGGCAGTAACATGCGGCAATTGGCGCTCGCGATCGGAGATGCTAAGACCGCTGGCCGCTTGCGGGCCGACCACTTCCTGCATCTACGCTGCGAACTGGCCTGTGAAGACACCGTACGGGAAACAGAGGCGTTTCTGAGCGATCCGAATTTGCGGCTCATTTCGTTAATGGATCATACACCTGGGCAACGGCAGTTTACGAGAATGGACAAGTTCAGGGAGTACTTCGGCGGCAAGACTGGGATGACAGAGTCTGAAATGACCGCATATATCGTCGAGCGGCAGAATGCCCATGAGTGCTATGCGGCGCCTAGCCGTAGACGTATCGTCGATATGGCACAACATAGACGCATATCGCTCGCCAGCCACGACGATGCAACCATCGAACATGTCGAGGAGGCGGTAGACAATGGTGTTTCCATCGCCGAGTTTCCCACCACCGTCGAAGCCGCAATCGCCTCTCGCGGACATGGCCTAAGTGTCTTGATGGGAGCGCCAAATGTTGTGCGCGGCGGCTCCCACTCCGGAAACGTATCGGCCCAAGCTCTTGCCGAACACGACTTGCTTGATGTTCTCTCGTCCGACTATGTGCCATTCAGCTTGCTGCATGCGGCATTCGACTTGGTCCAACGAGTCCCATCCATCGGCGTCCCTGCCGCCATCCGATATGTAACCTTGAATCCCGCCAAGGCGGCTGGCCTTGAAGATCGTGGAGAGATCGCCATTGGCAAGCGCGCGGACCTGGTTCGAGTTCATGTTGACTCGGCGGTTCCCGTGGTACGAGCTGTTTGGCGTGAAGGCAGGCGTGTCGCATGAACGGCCTCGACAATATAGCCCGCCTGCTATCGAAAAAGGGGGTAGTGCGTTACGGCGCCGAAGCCGTTAGCCAACTTGACCACGCGCTTCAATGCGCCACGCTCGCCGAGCAAGCTGGAGCGACGGATACCTTAATCACCGCCGCCTTGCTGCACGATATCGGTCACTTAACCAACGATGACGAGGGTGCGGCCGAACGTGGCGTTGACATGCGGCACGAGGACAGGGGCGCGGACTTCCTCGCATCTTATTTTGGGCAGGACATCTCGGAGCCGGTTCGGCTCCATGTCGCGGCGAAACGATATCTCTGCGCCACCACTCCGCGGTATATGGACCGATTATCTCCAGCGTCGGTCAACTCGCTAAGAGTCCAAGGCGGGCCCTACAGCACCGCAGATGCCGAGATCTTCTCGGCAAACCCGCATTGTGGAGCGGCGGTCTTGCTGCGCGTGTGGGATGACACGGCAAAGAACCCAAATGCCAAAACACCTTCGCTTTCACACTATCTTGAGCGGGCGGAAAATGTAGCGGGTGGACCGGGTAGATTGGTTCTTGTCGTTGGGCCGAGTGGCGCGGGTAAGGACACCTTGATCGCCGCTGCCCGCGAACATTTTGCCTACGATCCCAGGATAATCTTTCCCAAACGCGTTGTAACGCGCCCATGCGAGTCGGAAATCGAAATCCATGACACCGTGAGCGATACCAAGTTTCAGCGAATGGCGGCAGCCGGCAAGTTCTGTCTCCATTGGCAAGCGCATGGTCTGCGGTATGGCATTCCCAACTCCGCCGCGCATGCGATCTCCAAGGGCAAGACGGTCGTCGCCAATGTATCGCGTGGTGTGATCGAAATAGCCATGGCCCGTTTCCGCCGGGTGAATATCATTAATGTCACGGCTGATTCCGCCGTTCTGATAGCGCGCCTAAAAGCGCGGGGCCGAACCACTGACGGCGATCTCGCCTGTCGGCTCAACCGAGACATCAGGTTACCCAAAGACAAAGTGATTGAAATAATGAATGACGGCCCAATACACGCCAGCATCGCCGCATTCTTGAAGACTATCGAGGCCACGCCCTAGCAGGCATCCTCTAATACCAGGTCCGCGCCTTTTTCGCCGATCATGACCGCCGGCGCGTTGGTATTGCCCGATGTCAGCGTCGGGAAAATCGACGTATCCATGACACGCAGACGTTGGAGCCCGTGCACCTGGAGCCGGTGGTTTACCACCGCACCATCGGGGTCGGGCCCCATTCGGCACGTACCAACCGGATGAAAAACGCTCGAAGCTCGCTGCCGGATATCTTCCAGTAGTTCATCCGTAGCTTGAACCGCGGAGCCCGGTTCCAATTCCTCCTCGATAATAGCGGATAGCGACGGCATGCTGGCCAATTTACGCAAATAACGGACACCATCGAGCATCTCCTCGACATCATGCTCGGTGGACAAATAATTAGGTACTATCTCGGTGTGTTGCATGGGATCTCTGCTGCGGATTCGCAGATAACCGAAGCTAGTCGGCTGGCACGGTGAAATGCCGACAAAGAAGGCGGCATAAGGGTCCGGGCTCATGAGTGGCCGGACCCCAGGGGGCGCCTTGAGGTAACTAACCGGTGAAAAATAAAGCTGCATGTTTGGGAGCGTCAACTCGGGGCGAGTCCGAAAAAATCCGCCTCCCTGATTTACACTCAAAACCAGCGGCCCACGCCTCAGCAGAACGTATTTCAGGCCGGCATACAGTTTCCCCCACCAGGGATAAAGCTCATTATTCAGCGTCGGCCGGCGCGACCGGTAGAGATAATCGACACCAAGGTGGTCGCGAAGATTCTGCCCGACCGCAGCGCGATCAAGACGCACCTCGACGCCCGCCGATCGCAAGACCGACTCTGGCCCAATACCGGAAATCTGCAAGATTTGTGGCGAGTTGATAGCGCCCGCCGACAAGATCACCTCCCTTCCGGCCAAGGCCTGTTTACGAACGCCCCTCTGCATGTATTCGATGCCGGTTGCCCGTGTGCCCTCAAACAACAATCGGGACACATGGGCATGGGTTTCAATTCGCAAGTTGCGCCGGCTTCTGGCTGGCCAAAGATAGGCTCTCGCGCTCGACACCCTAAAGCCGTTGCGTGTATTTATCTGATAGAGGCCAACCCCCTCTTGCGTCTCGCCATTGAAATCCGTGTTGACGGGCAGTCCCGCTTCTTGACCTGCTTTTATATAGACATCGCAAAGCGGGTGAACATGCTTCGATACGTCGCTGACATGCATCGGGCCACCGACCCCATGGTAAGCACCGGCACCAAAGGCGTGGTCTTCCATTTTTTTGTAGTACGGCAGAACATCCCGCCAGCCCCAACCCGGATTGCCTTGTGCCTGCCAATCATCAAAGTCCTCGGGGTGCCCACGAATGTAGACCATCGCGTTGATCGAACTTGACCCTCCCAGCACCTTGCCCCGCGGCCAATAACTCTCTCGGGAACCAAGGCCTGGGTCCGGCTCTGTCCGATACATCCAGTTAACCCGGGAGTCGTAGAACGATTTCCCGTACCCGATCGGAACCTGAATCCAGAACCTCTTGTCCGAGCCACCCGCCTCAAGCAGCAGAACACGGTGACGGCCGTTCTCACTGAGACGATTGGCAAGAACACATCCGGCCGATCCGGCACCGACGACGATGTAATCAAAATCGCTCATGAATTTTTGTTTAACCGAAATTCGCTCGGCACGGCCACCTACGATCCGCCGCCGCTTTTCCCGGATTTGTCTCGCTGGGCCAGAACGGCAATAAACGCCAATATTCCAGACCCAACCATCAAAAATAACGATGTCGCGTTGAGCACCGGCGTTGAGCCCTCTTTCATGCGGTCGTACATTGTAATTGTAAGAGGCGCGTCGGAGCCGACGAGCATCAGTGTCGTATTGAAATTCTCAAATGAAATAAGAAATGCGATCAAGCCGGAGCCGATCAACGCTGGTTTCAGGTACGGCAATGTTATGGTGCGCAGCACATCGAACCAACTACCGCCGAGATTGAGGGCCGCCTCTTCCAGCGAACGGTCGAATTTCCGCAATCGGGCGGAGATGACCAGAGTCGCGATCGTCGCGATAAAGGAGAATTGCCCAAGAACGACCAGGAACAGGCCGGGACGCAGAACTTCTATATCATATCCAAAGTACTCTTCGATCCCGTTGGCGAGCGTGCTGGAAAAAACCAATATAGAAATTCCCAAGATCACCCCCGGTATCACCAGCGGCATCAGCATGAGGACGTAACACACTTCTTTGAACGGAAACTGATACCGCTCGAACAGAAACGCATTCGATGTCCCAACCAGGAGAGAAAGCCCGGTCGTGAAGACGGCGACAAAGATCGATGTCTTAATCCCGCGCAAAATGTTCGGATCATGGAAGAGCCCCAACCTAGGCTGGGTGCTGTTGAAAAACCAGTCGAACGTCCAACCATTCCAAGGTAACGACGGAAAGAGAGAGTCGTTGAAGGCGAATGTCGCGGCAACAAGCAGCGGTGCAATTAGATAGATAAAAAACAGACCGATATATCCACGGTAGACTAGGCGTATGATCTTGCTTTGTGGAATTGACGGCAGCATAAGGCTAGCTCTTGGCAATCGTGCCGGCTAATGTCTGACCGCTCAGCCGGAGCCCCAACCACACCAACAGTGACGATGTGGCTAGCAAGATGAAACCAAATGCGGAACCGAACTCCCAATTGAACCGTGTGATGAACTGAGAATAGATAAGGCCGGTGAACCACAAGCTATTTTTCCCGCCGAGCAGTATCGGCGTTAGATAGTTCCCGAGGGTGAGCATGAAGACGATGATACACCCCGCCACGATGCCGGGCATCGCATGTGGAATAATAATCTCCCAAAGCACGGCAAAACCGCCGCCACCTAAATCGTAGCCCGCCTCCACCAACTCGTCGTCGAGGCTATCCAGGGTCGAGACCAGCGGAACCACCATGAACAATATGGACGTATAGACAAGCCCAACCATCACCGTGGCGTCATTATAGAGAAGTTCGACCGGAGCCGTGACGAGACCGGCCCATTGCAGGAAATTGGAAACCACGCCGGTCTCGCGCAACAGGATCATCCAGCCGAACACACGAACCAGCTCGCTAACCCAAAAGGGCAAAAGGCATGCAAGAAAAAGGGCGCTTTTCGCCCGCCCGCGCGCCATTTTCGCGATGTAGTAGGAAACCGGGAACGCCAGAGCCAATGTCATGGCGGTTGCCGCCACCGACATCACGACCGTGCGGAATAAGGTGCGGATATACACGGGCTCCGAAAAAAAATCGACATAGTTAGCGAAGCCGGTTTCATAAACCCTGGGGGCGATCTTTTCCCGAATAGACAGCAGGAACATGTCTATATGCGGAACAACGATAAGCAGAAAGATCCATAGGAGGAATGGAGCCAGCAAAAGCAGAAAGGTTAATCGTCGGATGTCTCTCTGGAGCATACGCTCACTAACCCGCCACGGTCACTTGGCCAACGTAGGGTAGCACCGGCAATGCTCGCGGGTCCAAGCGAGCGAGACCTCCTCCCCTTTCCGCAGATCGGCGTGTTCTCCGGTTTGCGGTAGCGCAACCTCAACGGAGTCGCCCGGACGGGTTCTCACCAGCGCCCGGCTCTGCGCGCCATTGAAGAGAACGCTTTCAACAACGGCAGAAAGATGGTTCGCGGCCTCGGGCGCGAGGGGCGATGCATGTTCGCTCGCCGATATCCGGCGCAGAGATATCGATTCAGGGCGAACAAAAATGTCGACCATCTCGTTCTTACCGATCACATTTCCACCACCGGCCACACCAACCAGCGCCGCACCGGTTTCCGCCTCGACCTTAAGTCCCGTTGCGTCCCGGTCGAGAACACGCCCGCGCCACCGGTTGCTATCCCCAACAAAGCCGGCGACAAACGCCGTATTGGGCGCGAAATACAGATCTTGCGGCGCCCCAACCTGTTCAAATTTTCCGCCGTTCATCACGGCAACTCGATCGGACATAACCAACGCCTCGGATTGGTCATGGGTAATGTAAACAAACGTGGTGCCGAACTGATGTTGTAACTGCTTCAACTCCAACTTCATGTGCTCGCGCAGCTTGAGATCAAGCGCCCCCAGCGGTTCATCAAGAAGCAGAACGTCGGGATCTAGGACCATGCAGCGAGCGATCGCGATACGCTGTTTCTGACCGCCGGACAGCTGATCGATGCGCTTATCGCCGGCATCGGGGAGCCCAATACGTTGCAGGGCATCGGCGACACGGGTTTCGGTCTCAGCACGCCCCACGCGGCGGCGGCGCAGTCCATAGGCAATGTTCTCGGCCACTGTCATCATGGGAAAGAGGGCCAGGTGTTGGAACACCATGTTGACCGGACGTCGATTCGGTGGCGTTTCCAACACCGAGCGACCCTTGATAAGAATATCGCCGGCATTCGGTTCATAGAACCCGGCGATCATCCGCATGAGCGTCGTTTTCCCGCAACCGGACGGGCCAAGAATGGAAAAAAAGGAGCCGCGTTCGATCTGGAGCGAGACTTGGTCGACCGCCCGGAATAGGCCGAACGCCTTTACAAGGTCACGGCACTCTAAATCGTATTCCATATGCGAGGCTGTTCTCCCCGTCCCTACATGTGGCTACCCGCTCGTCCGGCAACTCACGAGCATATGTATATTCCGCCGCCAGGACTAGCGCCAGAGACTGGGAAAGGACGCAGCCGTGCGGGCCGCCCCCAAGACAGTGACCGGGGACGAGGAAGGGCACGATGTGCCCGTCCCTCGCCCCCTTGTCACATTATCTGGCGTTACTGTGCCGCGATACGGTCGAGGATTTTGCCTTCCATATCCTCCAGCCCCGGCGGAATGGTCGGGAACCAGTTGATATTTGCGATGTCCTTTTCCGTGAAGGCTTCGCTGAACGCCTTGCTCAAGCTTTTAGAAACCAACTCTTTCGACCCCTTGGAAGCGGCAAAGCTGCCGGAAGCGTCCGTAATCATGGCAGCGATCTTTGGCTGCATCACGAAGTTGATCCACTTGTAGGCCTCTGCCTCTGCCTTGGTCTTGGCCGGCAGGGCGAACGTGTCGATCCAGCCGAGAGCACCGGACTTTGGCACCACGAAGTTCATGCTCGGATTCTCACTGTTCAGTTTGAACCCGGTCGAATCCCAAGCACCGGACGCGACAACCTCACCGGAGCGGATGAGGTTCAGCAGATCGTCCGAACCCGACCAATAGGCCTTCACGTTAGACTTGCACTCGGCCAGCTTCGCGCCCGATTTCTCGATAATCTCTTTATACTTCGCCTTGTCCCCATAGGCTGCGAAAGGATCCATTCCCATGGCATAAGCCATACCAATAAGCACCGGTCGCTTGAGGCGCATGGACACCTTGCCGGCGTACTTTGGATTGCACAGGTCCGTGAAGTCATGAATATCAGGCGCTTTGGACTTGTCGGCGACCAAGCCGTAGGTACCCCATATGTGCGCGACACCGTAAGCTTTGCCATCCAGCGTCGTGTTCTTCTTCGCGGCCTCGAAAAGCGGTCCGATAAACAAACTCGAATCGATCTGCGAATAATCGATCGGCTTATAAATCCCATACTCGAATTGCGGTCCGGTGATCCGGTCCTGGCTCGGTTGCGCTAGATCGAACCCGGCACCGCCGGTCGCCCGCAACTTCGAGATAATGTCTTCATTGTTGGACACGGTGACCTCAACATCGATCCCCGTCTTTGCCTTGAACAGCTTGATCACCGCTTCAGGCGCATAACCGCCCCACGTAATCAAACGCAACGTCTTCGCGGACGCGACATTGGACGTCAGAACGAGCCCAACCATCAACATCCCCAGAAGAACACCAAGTTTCTTTCCCATTGAATCCTCCCTAGAGCTAAACACCGAACATCTTTCATGCGCACACCGACTGTCCCGCGGGCAAGTCACGCAACCAGCGGGAGTCGAAACTACGCAGTATCCTCTAGGGTCAGGGTAAGTAGGAATTGGCTCGAACTATAGGTCCATTCTCGACAAACAAGCATGCCATTCCGGGCGGCGGGCTCGTCCGCCCCGTGGCGATCAAGTCACGATCTAGCTTCCCCTCCCGCTAGCGCTATGCCGCATCGCCTCCAGGACCTGCCCGAGCACACCGATGCCGACACGAATTTCGGAGGGCCGGACGCTCCCGAAGCCAAGCACCAAGCCATTGACACCGGTGGGTTTAAGAGAGAACCGGCGAATTGGAGAGACCGTGATTCCCTGCCGTTCGGCGGCGACGGCAACACCGGACTCCGAAAACCCGGGGGGCAGAAAACCGACGGTATGGAGGCCGCTTTCCGTCGGCGCCACATCGAGCAGACCCGCCAAGCGCTCATCCGCCGCATCGCAAAGTGCCCGGTGCCGTTCCGCATAGATCCGGCGCATACGGCGGATATGGGCGGCAAAATGACCTTCCTCGATGAACTCCGTCGTGACCGCTTGTAGACTGGTGGGCACGCCCGGGAGGAAGGCTTGCGTCAGCCGCTCAAAGGTTGGGACCAGGGCCAATGGTGCCAGCAAGTACCCAAGCCGAAGCGAGGGGAACAGAGATTTACTGAATGTGCCGACATAAATGACCCGGCCCGTCGAATCGACACTCTTCAGAGTCGGCAGCGGGCGTCGTCCATAACAAAACTCCCCGTCGTAATCGTCCTCGATAATCCAGGCCTGGGCACGCTCGGCAGCTTGTAAAAGAGCGAAACGACGCTCCAGGCTCATGATGACGCCGAGGGGCTGGTGGTGCGATGGCGTCACAAAGGCCAGACGAAAATCCGGCGCCACTTCCAGACCGGCATCGACCCGTAGCCCTTCGCTATCGATCGGTACGGGCACCAGATCGGCGCCACACGCGATAAGGCCGTTACAGGCGCCGATCGCTCCAGGGTTCTCAAACCACGCCTTATCACCTGGATTCAGCAGTACACTGCCGATTAGATTGAAGGCTTCCTGTGCCCCGCCCGTGATAAAGATCTGATCGGAATCGCACACGACGCCACGGCTTGTCCGCAAGTGACCGGCAATCGCCTGCCGCAATGGGCGGTATCCATAGGGGTCGCCGTAGCCCATGACCTCGTCCCGTTGGGCGCGCCAATGCTTCGCCACAAGCCGAGACCACTGCGCCATGGGAAATGCGTCGAGCGCTGGCAGCGCGGTGGCAAAAGCACGGGAACTGTGGGGCAACCGTTGCCGCTCGACAAAATCGCCCATGGCCCGCGTCATCGATACCGCCAGGGACGGTTTGCGCGCTGGAATGGGGCTGCCCTGTGCTCTGGGTGGCGGCATCGGCCGCTCGGCCTTCAATGCCTGGCTGACAAAGGTACCCGCGCCGACACGCGATTCGATCAAGCCCTCGGCCACCAGCCTCTCGAACGCGTCGTTCACGGTGGTCCGCGAAACACCGAGATCCTTGGCAAGCGTCCGGCTCGCGGGCAGCCGCTCACCGGCACTCAGCCCGCCGGAGAGAATCACTTCTCGCAGCGCCGCGCACAGCTGCGTGCTGATCGACCGCGTAGCCCCACGATCGAACTCCAGGGACAGCAATAACGCCCCACCAACGCGTTTGACCAAGGCACGCCTCCACCGTTCTTATCTGAATCACTCTAAATGGTATCCCAGATATTTCATAATGGCACTTAAGTCCAAGCCAATTGCCATCAGTATTAAGGGCATATCCTGGCACGCATTAGCCTGCCTTGTTCAATATCCGCTCTTGGCCAAGTTGCGATACACGATGAAAATCAAAAGCATAGAGACGTTCTGCACCCAATATGTCGGCTTCTTGTGCGTCAAAACGGACAACGGGCACGAGGGGTGGGGCCAAGTATCGACCTACAACGCCGATATCACGTCTTTGATCGTGCACCGGCAGATCGCGCCTTGGGCGCTTGGCACCGATGCGCTGGATATAGATCGTCTCGTCGATATCATCCCGGAGCGTGAGCACAAGTTTCCCGGCTCCTATTTACGCCGGGCCCTGGCCGGGCTCGATACGGCGCTTTGGGATCTGCGTGGACGAGTTGAAGGTAAAAGTGTGTGCGAGCTGATCGGGGGGAAGCCCGGCCGCCTGCGCGTCTATGCATCTTCAATGAAACGCGATATCACGCCAGCGGACGAGGCTGAGCGATTCGTCCGCCTGCGCGGTGAGTACGGATTTGACGCCTTCAAATTCCGCGTCGGCGCGGAATGTGGGCATGATGTTGATGAGTGGCCTGGACGCACCGAGGAAATTGTTCCGGCAATTCGCAAGGCCTTGCAAGAGGACGTCGCGTTACTAGCCGACGCCAACAGCGGATTTTCACCGCGCCACGCCATTGAAGTGGGGAGGCTACTCGAAGATCACGGTGTCTGCCATTATGAAGAACCCTGCCCTTATTGGAATCTCGAGGAAACCCGTCAAGTCGCGGATGCCCTCGATGTGGACGTAACCGGAGGTGAGCAGGACTGCGACTTCTCGACCTGGCGGCGTATTATCGGAACCCGTGCGGTCGATGTGATCCAACCGGACGTTTGCTATCTGGGCGGTCTGACACGGACGCTGCGAGTAGCAAAAATGGCAGAGCAAGCCGGTCTTCCCTGCACACCGCACAGCGCAAACCTATCGATGGTCACCCTGTTCACCATGCATCTGCTCGGCGCCATACCGAACGCCGGCCAGTATCTTGAATTCTCGATCGAGGGACCGGACTATTATCCATGGCAGGATGGGTTGTTCCGAGACTCGCCCTACGAAATCACCGACGGCACGGTGACAATTCCCGATACCCCAGGATGGGGCGTCGAAATAAACCCAGAATGGCTGCACCAAGCCAGCTACAGGATCAGCGAAGCGTACAACCTATGAGCGGTGATCTACACGTATTGGTAGACGAGGTCTTCGCAACCGGCACATTGAAGGGTCTGCCAAGCATTCATTTCATAAACGGTCGTCGGGTCCCGTCGTCGTCTGGCCGAACGATGGATATATTCGACCCTGGATCCGGACGTCCCTTCGCACACGTTGCCGCCGGTAACGGCAACGATATCGAAGCCGCGGTGGCGGCGGCGAAAACCGCAC
>Ga0114931_10009957_pt1 | contig 11345 bp, 12 predicted proteins | sample 2SBtaG_FD_89579 | JGI IMG/M metagenome (GOLD analysis project Ga0114931, IMG submission 89579) | Deep subsurface microbial communities from Kolumbo volcano to uncover new lineages of life (NeLLi) - 2SBTROV14_V59a metaG | ecosystem: Environmental > Aquatic > Marine > Volcanic | place: Kolumbo...
ACGTAACCTCCTCCTTCGGGATTGATCAACCGGGCACAAGTCCCGAGAGCTTTTCCACCCTCGATGTTTTGAGTTCCGAGGTAGGCGTATCTTGCTCCTTTGATAATTCTCGGATCGCCATCGGAATCGACCGTCACAACTTCGATTCCCTTCTCCCGTAGTTGTGTCATCACTTCGGCAAGCCGAGCGTTGGTGGGTTTGAGAACAGAGACTCCGACAGCGGCAATATCCGACTGACTGCTGTATTGAAGAAGGGTATCAATCTGCGATTTCACCGTGCCATCGTTGACAACCATCTCGATTTTATAGCCAGCGTCGTTGAGTTTGAAATCCTTCTCGGCATCCTGCATTCCGCTTCGACAGGCATCCCAGAAGGGAGATTCGGTGTTCGTGAGGATGATAATTCGTTTCAAAGGTTCCTTTTTTTTCGTGACAACTTCTCCTGGACAACCAGTGAGAACCAGGATTGCACAGAACCAAAGCGAGAATTTGATGAAAGCCGAAATCCGGGCAAGTGAGTGGAGTTGAATCATGGCGTGCCTATTGTTTTGGAGTTTCAGAGAGGGGATGGCTCGATGAAGTCTTAAAATTCTCCAGCTTCAGCCAGAATACTGCGAGGAATTCGGGAAGTCAACGAGGCGGGAGATTGCGACAGACAGCTTCGACAGATCGCGTTTTTTTCTGAGATTGCGATTTTCCGTGTTGTTTGACACGACAGGTTCTCAATATCGAGAATGCTAACGTGCTAATCCATCAGAAAAACTGGGATTCCGGAAGAAGAATAACCTTTCGGTGCTATACAAGGAACAGCGGAAGAGCGATTTCGGTCAAGGGCAATGGCATTACGAACATTGTTTGTTTGCTGGTTGGCAGAAAAAACGTTGCGGTTGCTAAAACTTTGTCTTTATCGCTTGTTCGACTCTGGGCGTCCCCATGGGTGGGAATCGAAACTCAGTCTTGAGAAAAAGGTTTTTCTCTGCTTCCGGTTGCTTTGACTTCTCCCACAGCTCTCACTAAACTGGCGGCGTCATTAACGACCAGACTGAAGGATCGCTCGAAATTTGCCGAAGGTTTTCTCGGAGGCAAGGTTCAAAATCGAATTGAGCATACTGTGAGCGACCCGTCCGGAGACGACAGACATCCGATTGCAATCGCATCGGAATGGGTTTCCAGGATCACAACGGTCGTGATAATGATGATTCTCCCCGGATTATTTGGACAATGGCTGGATAAATACTGGGGGACACATTTTTTGGCATTAGTTGGTTTTGCCTTGGGGCTTCCGACCTCGATTTGGTATCTGTTGAGGATTACAAAAGAAATCGAAAAGCAGGACGATCAGAACAAGAAATAGATTCTCGCTCAAACAGGCAATTTTTCTCTTCTCTTCATAAAAAACATCACAGCCTCTGTGGATTCGAAACAAATCTCAATGCGGTCTCTTCGATTCGGTTGCGGTGTTCTAACTGCGGTTGTTTTGATTGCGCTGATTCCAACTCTTTATGTCGCTTCGCACAAATCGGGAACCGATGGCGTGATTGTCGCGCTGGTTGCTGCAGTCACCTGTTGGGTATCTTCCTGTGCGGCTTTAATTCTTACGACAGTAATGTGTTCAAAAAATCCCGATATCACTGGTGTCATGGCGGGAATGCTTTTGCGAACTGGTGTCCCTTTGGTTGTTGCATTCATTCTGAATCAATCAAGTTCGTTCATGGCAACCAACGGAATTTTCGGATGGATTCTGGTTTTTTATTTGGTGACGTTGTTCGTCGAAACGATTTTATCGGTAAGGTATCTCACTGCCCTTAAGGGTGCTCTCAAGGTGTCGCAAACAGCGGATTGATGGCCGATCCTGTATTACATATTAAAGATGGCTACTACTTCGACGTGCCGAAAGCGCTTTGGAGAGCGAATTACGATTCGCTGGACGACGTTCCGCCGTTTCTGAAGGTTGCACACCCCCATGCGAAGGTCGAAGAATTCCGCCACGCGATGGACGGCAAAATCCTCATCCCGCAACCGTTTGGTACGCTGAAAAATCTTCACGAGGCGAATTCGGGATTTTGTATTTCGAAGTTCATGATTCTCGAACTGGTAGTCTCTGCAATCATCGTCTTTGTGTTTACGCACGTTGCCAGGAAAATTCGTAACGGCGAACCGATAGCAGGAAGGTTCTGGAGTCTGGTCGAGGTCTTTCTGGTCTTCGTTCGCGAACAGGTTGCCCGTCCCACACTGGGGGCAAAAGATGCCGACCGATTCGTCCCTCTTTTATGGACAATTTTCTTCTTCATACTCGTCAGCAATTTGATGGGGTTGGTTCCCTTTACGGGTGCGACGACGGGCGCATTCGGTGTCACCTTAACTCTTGCAATTGTCATATTATGTACGACGTTGGGGGCGGGTATGAAACAGTTCGGTCCTATTGGCGTTTGGACCAACATGGTTCCCCACATGGAATTGCCATTCGTGTTCCGCTGGCTGAAGTGGTTCATACTCGTCATCGAAATCGTCGGTCTTCTCATCAGACACGGTGTTTTAAGCGTGCGTCTTCTGGCGAATATGGTGGCCGGGCATATCGTGCTACTGGGAATACTGGAATTGATCCCCGAGTCGGCATCGTCTTCGACGGGGAGTTGGGCCACTGTCACGGCCATCAGTCTCGTCAGTTCGACGTTATTCAGTTGCCTGGAGTTGTTCGTTGCGTTTTTGCAAGCCTACATTTTTACGTTTTTAGCGGCGTTGTTTATCGGTTCCGCAATTCATCATCACTGACGAATGCGTCTTGCCGAGACCAACGGCCGACAGGTTTTTTATCTTAACCAGTGAAGGAGATTAGATCGGTGAAAAAGTTTCTGAGCATCGCATGTGTGTTCTTTGCCATTCTGCTTATGGCTTCTCCAGCTTTTGCAGCGGATGGCGATGTCAAGATTCCGGGTGCGATTGGTGCCGGGTTAGTCGTGATCGGTGGAGCCTACGGAATCGGACGGTTGGCTGGCAGTGCTTTAGAGAGCATGGCGCGACAGCCGGAAATTGCAGGTAGTATTCAAACGGCGATGATTATTGCCGCCGCGTTGATCGAAGGTTTTACGTTCTATGCATTGTTTATCTGCTCTCAACAAAATCCGTTTACCGATACAGCCGGATTTTAGTACTTCAAAACGATCAGCACTTCGAGCGAGGCCAAACCGTGAAACGGCAAGTATTTTGTATGACGCTTCTTGCAATGGTTGTGTTATCTGGCATGACCGTTCGGTCGGTTTACGCATCGGATTCCCCTGCGACGGAGTCGAAAGTTGCAGACGATGCGAAGAAAGGCGGAGAGCATGGCGGCGAACACATCGGTGAAGAAGGTGTTAATAAAAACCCTTCGGAGTTCAAAACCGACCTGGCAATTTACACCGTTGTGGTGTTCCTGTTGCTGTTGGGAATTCTCTGGAAATTCGCCTGGGGACCGATTGTCGCCGGTCTCGAAAAACGGGATGCCGGGATTCGGCAAAACATTGCCGATGCCGAAGAAGCCCGTATCAATAGCGAGAAGATGCTCGCCGAATACGCAAAAAAACTCGACGACGTTCAGGAAGAAATTCGCGAGATTATCGCCGAAGCGAGACGCGATGCCGAACACACGAAACAGGAGATTCTGAATGCTGCCGAGAAGGAATCGACGGCACTCAAAGATCGATCCATCGCAGAAATCGAACGTGCCCGAGACCAGGCACTTACCGATCTCTTCGATACGATGTCTTCGCAGGTGACCACCGCAACGGAATATGTGTTGGGGCGAAGCCTTTCGGGAGACGATCAAAATCGTCTTGTCGACGAAGCACTCGCCCAGTTTTCGCAAAATTAGTAGCTGAATTTCCAAAAATCAGAAGACATCATGAGTCGTTGAATTTGTAAGAATTCCGAAACACGGCTGAATTCTTGCGAATCCAGCAACAGAAGTCGTAAAAAAGAAAAGTCGTCATGGCTGAACCGGAACAACTGCAAACTAAAATTCCCAGTGTGCTGGAAGATCCCAGCGTGCAGGCGGTCGCGCGGGTTTATGCCGATGCATTCCTGGACGCAGTTGGCGAAAATGGCGAATCGGCATTGGAAGAGTTCGGGTCATTCCTCGACGATGTCCTGGCGAAGCATCCTGAATTGGAACGAATACTCATGGCCGGAATGCTCAATCGTGACGACAAGTTGGGGATCATCGAACGAGTGGTCGCACCGTTCGGTTCCGAGATTTTCACGAATTTCCTCAGAGTTCTCGCCAGGCACGAACGAATGGAACTTCTCCCGGTGATCCTCAGGGAAGGCTGGCTGAAATGGGAAATTAGGCAGGGTAATAAGCGTGTTCGAGTCTGTTCTTCGGAAAAACTGACCGAAGAAACGATGCAGAGGATCGGAAAAACTCTCGGCAAAAAATTTTCCTTCAAACCGATCCTGATTCCCGAAGTAGACAAACAAATGCTCGGCGGTGTCGTCATTCAAATCGACGATACCGTCTACGACAGCTCTTTAAGAACTCGATTGAAACAGTTGCAAGAAAGATTACGTCAGAGGAGCCTCAATGAAATTCAAAGCGGACGAGATCGCTTCAGTCATTCAGAAAGAGATTGAAGATTTTCGCGGTCAAATACAAACCAGTGAAGTCGGCCATGTACTCGAGGTCGGCGACGGCATTACGCGTTGCTACGGTCTTTCCTCGGCAATGGCTGGCGAAATGGTCGAATTCCCCAACGGGGTTCGAGGGCAGGTTTTCAACCTCGAAGAAAACTCCGTCGGCGTGATTATCCTCGGGGATTACCTCGAAATCTCAGAAGGCGACGAAGTCAAAGCGACCGGTGCGCTGCTTTCGGTTCCCGTCGGCGATGCCATGATCGGTCGTGTTGTCGATCCGCTTGGTAATCCGATGGATGGCAAAGGGCCTATCGTGGCGACCGAATCGCGTCCCATCGAAACCGCCGCCCCCGGGGTCGCCGGCAGACAACCTGTGAAGCAACCTCTGCAAACCGGCCTCAAAGCGATCGATTCGATGACCCCTATCGGACGAGGTCAACGAGAACTGATCATCGGCGACCGGAAAACCGGGAAAACCGCGGTGGCACTCGACACCATCCTTAACCAAAAGGGAGGCGATGTCATTTGCATCTATGTCGGATGTGGTCAACGCGCTGCTTCGATGGCCGGTGTCGTCGAAACCCTCCGAGAACATGATGCCCTCGATTATACTATCGTCATCTGTTCGTCGTCGGCAGATCCTGCACCGCTTCAGTACATTGCACCCTATGCCGGTGCGGCAATGGCCGAATACTTCATGTATCAGGGCAAGCATACTTTGGTGGTTTATGACGACCTCTCGAAACAGGCTCAGGCGTATCGACAGTTGTCTTTGTTAATGCGTCGTCCTCCGGGTCGCGAAGCCTATCCCGGTGACGTGTTTTACTGCCACAGCCGGTTGCTCGAACGATCTTCCAAGCTCAGTGACGAACTGGGCGGCGGAACCATGACGGCTTTACCCATTATCGAAACCCTCGAAGGTGAAGTTTCCGCTTACATTCCCACCAACGTGATTTCGATTACTGACGGCCAAATTTACCTCGAACCGGATCTGTTTTTTGCAGGTGTTCGCCCAGCAATTAACGTGGGAATCTCGGTCTCGCGCGTCGGGGGTAACGCACAAAATAAAGCGATGAAAAAAGTTGCCGGCAGTTTGCGTCTCGATCTTGCCGCGTTTCGGGAACTCGAAGCGTTCGCCCAATTGGGAACCGAACTCGACAAGGCGACACAGGCACAACTCGATCGCGGTTATCGGATGGTGGAACTACTCAAGCAACCCCAATACAAACCCATGCACGTTGCCGACCAGGTGATGAGTATTTTTGCCGGTTCACATGGGTACTTCGACGATGTCGCCGTCTCAGACGTTCAAGTATGTGAAACAGAGTTGATCCAGTTCATGAGGGAACAGAAATCTGAAGTACGAGATCAACTTATCGAGACCGGAATTCTCGACGACGACCTGGAGCAGGCACTCAGAGACTCTTTCGGAGAATTCAAAAAACAATGGAACGTGGCACACCAACCCGCCAGCGTTGCATCGTAAATCAGCTCCCCGGCATCTTTAAGGTGCCGGGGATCTCGAAGCGGCTCAGCGGGAGCTTCGCCCTCCCCACCGAGTCGAAAGTTTAACGCACACAAGAAATCGAAACCAGGGTAACCCATAAATGGCCAAGGCACGAGCGATCATCAAACGCTTAAAAGCGGTCAAAAACATCCGCAAAATAACGCGGACGATGGAACTGATCGCCACAGCACGCTTCAAAAAAGCGATGGAGCGCGCCACCGAAGCCGCCGCCTACACCAAAAAAATCTCCGAGATCGTCGCGGACCTCTCGAATACCGATCTCCAAATCGATCACCCGCTTCTCAAATCGCGAGACAATGAAAAAAACGTCGTGCTGCTCGTCATCACATCCAACCGTGGTCTTTGTGGTGGATATAATTCGGGTCTCTTACGCTTGGCGCAGAAACAACTTCTTAAGACCAGCGAAAGCGATCAGAATGTTGATCTCGAAGTATCTGGAAAACGAGGCATTGGATTTCTCAAGTTTACGGGGCGAACTCCCTCGCGGGAATTTCTTCAATTCGAAGACAAACCCCAATTCGACGAAGTTGAAGAAATTGCCAACCGTTACATCGAGAGTTACACGACAGGAACCATCGACCGACTCGAAGTCGTCTTCACACAGTTCGAATCCGCCAGTCGCCAATCGGCAGTTGTCGAAACACTGCTTCCTATTGGCGACTTAAGTCGTGGAGATTCCAGTAAAAACAAAACGCAGCATGAAGAAGAGGAATCGACCACCAACGTCGATTACGAATTCCTTCCCTCCGCAGCAGAAATTCTTGAAGAACTGGTTCCCGCGTCTTTCAAAGCACGGCTCTTCAAGTGTTTTCTCGATGCCGCCGTCAGCGAGCAAATCGCTCGAATGGTCGCCATGAAGGGGGCCACCGAAAACGCACAGGATATGATCGGTGACCTCTCACAAAAATATAACCGAGCCAGACAAACTCAAATCACCTCGGAACTCAGCGAAATTATCGGCGGTGCAGCCGCTTTGGAATAATCGTCATTTTTTTAGTGGAACATATTTATGTCGACAACAGAAGCCACCACCAACATCGGCCACGTCACGCAAATTATCGGATCGACATTCGATGCGGAATTCTCGGAAGATAATCTTCCCGAAATTTACAACGCCCTCAAAATCGAAGCCGATATCAAAGACATCAAAGTCAAACTCACCGGCGAGGTGCAACAGCACTTGGGTGGTGGACGAGTTCGCTGCGTCGCACTCGGTTCCACCGACGGTATGGTTCGTGGCATGGAAGTCCACGACACCGGTGCGTCGCTTTCTGTTCCGGTCGGCAAAGGAACTCTTGGCAGAGTCTTCAACCTGTTGGGAGAACCGATCGATGGACGTGGCGAAGTTCCTCATGAAGAACGCTGGCCCATTCACCGCGAACCGCCAAAGCTCGCAGACCTTTCGTCCAAGTCCGAACTTTTCGAAACCGGTATCAAAGTCGTCGATTTATTAACGCCGTTCGTGCGTGGCGGAAAAGCCGGGTTGTTCGGCGGTGCCGGTTTGGGAAAAACCGTGATCCTCACCGAACTCATCGCCCGTATCGCCAGTGCCCACGGCGGTTACTCGGTTTTCGCGGGAGTCGGGGAACGAACTCGTGAAGGAAACGACCTCTGGCTCGAAATGCAGGAAACCAAAATCGGTCAGACCGAACGCTCCGTCATCGAGCAAACCTGCATGGTCTTCGGCCAGATGAACGAACCACCCGGTGCGAGGTTACGTGTTGCACTTTCCGCCCTCACTATGGCCGAATGGTTCCGTGACACGACCGGAACCGATACGCTTCTGTTTGTCGACAACATTTTCCGGTTTTCGCAGGCCGGTTCCGAAGTCTCCGCTTTACTGGGTCGAATGCCTTCCGCTGTGGGTTACCAACCGACGCTGGGCACCGAACTCGGCGAACTCCAGGAACGCATTACTTCGACCAACAAGGGTGCCATCACCTCGGTGCAAGCGGTTTACGTCCCCGCCGACGACCCGACCGACCCCGCACCGGCGACCGCGTTCTCTCACCTGGATGCCTTCATTTACCTCGAACGTAAAATTTCCGAAAAAGGAATTTACCCGGCGATCGATCCGTTAGCCTCGAATAGCCGGATTCTCGACCCGAACATTGTGGGCGAACGACACTATGCCGTTGCTCGAAGGGTTCAGCAAACCCTTCAGCGATACCGCGAACTCCAAGACATCATCGCGATTTTAGGTGTCGATGAACTCAGCGAAGAAGACAAACAGATCGTGCATCGTGCCCGACGAATCGAACGATTTCTCTCGCAGCCGTTCCTTGTCGCCGAAGTCTTCACCGGCAAAGAAGGCAAGATTACGTCGATGGAAGATACGATCCGTAGTTTTGAAGAAATCTGCGACGGCAAATGGGATCACCTTCCCGAAGCCGCGTTCATGTACATCGGAGCCGTCGACGAAGCCGAAGAACAAGCCAGAAAAATCGAAGCCGCCGCCTCTTAGCGATTTTGTCGGTCATGCTGTGCATGGCAAATCAAAACCGCAATTTAGTAAATCGGACCCGCGACAGTCATGGAGCGGGAAAAAACCCTCACCCCAGCCCTCTCCCAGAGGGAGAGGGAGATTTGAAATCGGGTGTCACTGGCAGCTTGTCTGCCAGTACCTCGCAGGAATAACGAACATCATGGCAGAATCGAAAAATCTACAACTCGTCCTGGTCACCCCGGAGAAAATCCTTCTGGATGAACCGGTGGAATCGCTCAGGTTCCCGCTGTTCGACGGGCAAATCGGCATTCTCCCCGCCCGTGCCCCCATGGTGGGTCGTCTGGGATACGGCGAACTCAAAATGCGTTCCAACTCCGGCGAAAAAACATTCTTCGTCGACGGCGGTTTTGTGCAAATGAAAGGATCGGTTGTTTCGCTGCTCACAAACCGCGCGTTAACCACCGACGAAATCAACCGTAAAGAAGCCGAAGAGCAACTGTCAGAATCGATCGCAAGAAAAGCCATCACCGACATTGAAGTCGCCAACAAATCCAGAGACCAACAACGCGCCCGCCAACTGCTTGCAATGGCGAAATAAAGAATCTCTTGGTTTCTCAAAAAGTTTGTTGTTTTGAAGCTAACGAATTAATTCTTGCTGTTTGATAAATCGCAATTCAGTCCGAAACATACATACACACTTGAATAGACACCCTGCTTTGTCGTACAATTCTTTGACTGCCTTTATTGAACGAAATGACTTGGAATGAATTTTGTTTCGGTAACTTAATTGAGCTATGGAATGTCAATAAAGTATCAAAACTTGATGTCAAGTCTGGCATTCTGGCTAGCCGATTGTGAAGGCAGGTAGTTTGGTCAGATTACGAATCGATGATTCTGACTGTCATCATCAATTACTATTGGACGTAATGTCTTATGCAGGCTAAGATTACAGTGATCGAAGGAAAAACGCTTGCAGGATTGAATCAGATTGAAGAGCAAATTTTGGAACAGCTGTTGTGCCAAGAGAACTTGTTTTGCGAAATTACATAAAATGCAAATTCAGTTTCCCGATTATTCGTTCCAGCCGCTTGAAGCGTTTACGGTGTGCGCGCTTATTAAGAAAAACAAAAATCCACCAAAATTAGATGAAAAATACGATATTGAAGTTCGGTTTGAAAGCTCAGGTGAGCCTGTTTGGATGAAGCTCATCATTAATGAGAAAGAGGAACTTGGTGGGGTTCATATCCATATTGATACAATGCGTGAATCCGCGTTCCATGTAGATCACATTCCAACACAGAGTGTGGATATTTCGCATTTAGGAGCTAAGCTGGAAGAGTTTAGTGGTTGCTCACTTGGTTGTTCTACCAGCGCGAAATTTAAGCTGCCAATTGATGATGTAGGCCAAGAGAATATGATAAGTGTTCTTAAGGAATTTTCTTTCGAGAGTGACGATAAAGAACTTCGGCTCTCGAAGGCAACATTTTCGATCAAGCCCGGGCCTGTCTCTAAAATTTCCTGGATGCTATCCGGATCAGAGAGTGAACGTACTGTAACCGTAGATATTCATGGAAAGGTTGAACTTGACCTGAACGATCAATATCTTTCTAAATGTCTTGCACCATTGCAATCAGCGTTGCAATCGTTCATTATGAATTGATGAATCTGACAAAATGCGGCGGAGGAACTTGTTGATGGCAACTATCTGTGAGGCAGATACGAAGACGTGTCGCGAAGGATATGAAGAATATGTAGCTAGAGGGGCAGAAAAGTCAGCACTCAGCGAGCACTCTGACACTTCGTTCGAGCAAGCAGAACTTGCTTCTCCCATCAATAATCCACAGATTATTTCTGCGCTGATTCAAAAAGCTCGCTTTCTCGCAGCTGTTCTCAAGATACGTCAACTGCGAGTAATTGCTTCTGAGTTGTTTGAAATTGTTTCTGTTGACTTTGAAGTTGATCCTGAAATTCCTGGTACAGAATATTTTGTTATCAACGTGTCAGCTGCCGGAGATCTCGAAGAAATCTCTCAGCGTCAGACGGAATGGTATCGTCGCACTTACACAACGTTGAAAGATTGTTCCGAATTTGTTCGCCTCTCGATTGATGTCTCGGAATGAACAGCAAAGACTTTATTGACGTGGCAGGTTCATTAGTCGCTAATCCTCGGTCAGGATATCCTGAAGCACGCTATCGAAGTGCAGTGAGCCGTGCATACTATGGTTCTTATCATTTCGCTTTAGAAGTTCTTCTGAGATTTGGTGTAACCGTTCCAAAAGGCCCAAATGGTCACCAAACAGTTAAGAATCATTTTCTCTTCTCGAAAAATGACACTGCTCTTGAAGCTGCAAGAAGAATTGGTGATCTAGGTCACGAAAGAAATACAGCCGATTACAAATTGGAAAACAAAAAGTACACAGAGGAAAGAAATGCCAAATATCAAGTAGAACGAGCGAGTGAAGTCGTCAGCCTATTGGAACAATGCTTACAAGAACCGAATTTCACAGAAATAAAAGCTTATTTCGATTCCGCACAGTCGGCTTAACGTTACAGCACATTCGCCGAATGACACTTTCTCTGCCAGTGGTTTTCTCGTTCTTCCGTACAACATTCTCCAGGACTCACATCGTTGTCTCCCGCCGTGTTCTTTGTGCCGTCGTGGTTAATTATCTTTTTTGAATTTCACCACAACGATGCGACAAATAAGACGAAATCGCCACGCCTTTCGGGGACTCAGGGCGTGCCACCGTTTTCGACCCGCCG
>Ga0114931_10009958_pt1 | contig 11344 bp, 8 predicted proteins | sample 2SBtaG_FD_89579 | JGI IMG/M metagenome (GOLD analysis project Ga0114931, IMG submission 89579) | Deep subsurface microbial communities from Kolumbo volcano to uncover new lineages of life (NeLLi) - 2SBTROV14_V59a metaG | ecosystem: Environmental > Aquatic > Marine > Volcanic | place: Kolumbo...
AACCTAAAGTATCAAGTGAAGATTTAATTTATGTAGCATTGAGAAGTTTTGAAAAGCCGGAAGAAAGTTTGATAAAAGAAAAAGGAATTAATGTATTGACTGTAGCTCATATTGAAGAATCAGGGTCTAAAAAAATTGCAGATGAAATTGCCCAATTACTAAAAAACTGTGATTTGATTCATGTGTCTTTTGATGTAGATAGCTTGGATGCGGATATTGCATTTGGTACAGGTACACCGGTATCAGGTGGTTTAAGTTTTGAAATGGGCAAAAGCTTAATATTGAAATTATTAGCAAATCCTAAAATTTGCTCTATGGATATTGCTGAGATTAATCCTTTATTGGATAATAAAAATCAGCTAGGAGAGAAAGCATATACGATTTTGAAGGAAGTAGTGGAATTGAAAAATAGTAATTAGAATATGGCTTTTGAAGAAATATTAAAGGAGCAAACAATAAATTTTTTTAAAGATGTTTATGGTGTTGCCGTTGAACCTAAAGCTATCCAATTACAGGATACGCGGAAAGAGTTTGAAGGAGATTTCACTTTGACTTGTTTTCAATTTGCATCTATTACAAAAAAATCGCCTGAAGCTAGTGCGGAAGAAATTGGAGCCTATTTAAAAGAAAAGCTTGAAATAGTCAGTGGATATAATGTGGTAAAAGGTTTTTTGAATCTTGTATTGAGTGACCAATATTGGCTTGATTTTTTTAAAGAGATAAAAAGTGTTAAGAAATTTGGCTTTCAAAAGTCGAATGGAGAAACGGTAATGATAGAGTCTGCCTCTCCAAATACGAATAAACCTTTGCACTTGGGACATATTAGAAACATTTTACTAGGAGATGCGGTTGCCAAAATTTTAGAAGCCAATGGCTCTAAAGTTATTAAAGTACAAATCATAAATGACAGAGGGATACATATTTGTAAATCGATGTTGGCTTGGCAAAAATTTGGACATGGTGAAACCCCGGAATCCACTGGTTTAAAAGGAGATAAACTAGTTGGTAAATATTATGTGGAATTTGACAAAAAGTATAAAGAAGAAATAAGCACTTTGATGGCTAAAGGAAAACCAGAGGAAGAAGCGAAGAAAGAAGCTCCTATTTTGCTGAAAGCTCAAGCAATGCTTAAAAAATGGGAAGCAAAAGACAAAGAAGTGTATGCTTTATGGCAAAAGATGAACAGCTGGGTGTATGATGGTTTTGATGTGACTTATAAGAGCTTGGGTGTAGATTTTGATAAATTGTATTATGAGTCTGACACCTATTTGTTAGGGAAAGATATTGTATTAAAAGGTGTAGATAAAGGTATCTTTATACAAGAAGCAGATGGTTCTGTTTGGTGTGATTTAGAACCGGATGGTTTGGATAAGAAAATATTATTGCGTTCGGATGGCACCTCTGTTTATATGACACAAGATATTGGCACGGCTATTTTACGTTTCAATGATTTTCCAAACATAAGTAAGCAAATATATACGGTCGGGAATGAACAAGATTATCATTTTAAAGTCTTGTTTTTGATATTGAAAAAATTGGGTTATAAGTGGGCGGAAGATTGTTATCACTTATCCTATGGAATGGTAGACTTACCGGAAGGAAAAATGAAATCTAGGGAAGGTACAGTTGTAGATGCTGACGATTTGGTAGCTGATATGATTAGTGATGCTAAAAAACAAACAGAAGAATTGGGCAAGACCGATGAACTTGATAATACTGCATTAGAGCAACTTTATCAAACGATTGGTATGGGAGCCTTAAAATATTTTTTGCTAAAAGTAGAACCTAAAAAGAGAATGCTGTTTGATCCTAAAGAGTCGATTGATTTGCAAGGAGACACCGGGCCTTTTATACAATATACCTATGCTAGAATTCAAGCTATAAAACGTAGGGCGACTACAGAACAATTAGATGACGCTACTCCAAATAAGCTGTGTGCAGAGGAACGTGCCTTATTAAATTGTTTGTATAAATTCCCGGTAGCAATAAACGAAGCAGCACAGAATTATAGTCCGGCTACAATTGCTAACTATGTGTATCAATTAGCCAAAATATATAATAAGTTTTATACGGAAGTACCTATTTTTAAAACAGATAAACCTCAAAAGCATTTAATTGATTTGTCCGACATGGTAGGGAAAGTGATTAAAAATGCAATGGGATTATTGGGTATTGAAGTACCGGAGAGGATGTAACTATATAGTATTAACGTGTCATCCTGATGTTGCGTAGCGGAAGTCAGGCATCTCTTTTATTTTAAGAATAAATATATTTTAGTTTCTTCAACTGTAGCATTAATGAAAAAAATAAATTAATCAATTCTCATACCTCTTAAAAGAGTCAAAGTACTTCAAATGAAAAGCCCATTTTAGAGCAATATTCCAAATATCGAGGGAGCAAGTATTGTAAATTTCCAAAAGCCTTTTTACTATCGTGAAAAACGATGATAGTACCCGGTTTTGTAGCTTTAGTTATCTTTTCTAGTTGTTTTTCACAATTCAAGTTTTGTTTATAATCTTTTGACAATACACTCCACATAACAATATTTCTATGCTTTGTAATATTTGAATACGCAAAAAGATTCAGTTTGCCGTAAGGTGGTCTAAATAATGTGGGTCTTTGTTCCTGTATTTCTAATTCCAAATCATCAAAGGCATCAATATCGGCAAGATACTCCCTCTTTTTTACTTTCCATCCATTAGAATGATTAAAGGTATGATTACCTATTGTATGTCCCAAACTTATAAGCTTATCAAATACTTTTGGAAATGCAATTATATTTTTACCTAAACAAAAGAAAGTTCCTTTTGCATTATACTTTTGAAGTGTATTTAACACCCATTCCGTTACTTCTTCGGTAGGTCCATCATCAAAAGTTAAATATATATTTTTGTTATTTGAAGACTGTTTCCAAATAATCTTTGGGAAAAATATTTTCGTAAAAAATTGTATTATCTTCAAAAGCTGAATTATATAGCAAAAATAGGGAATAATAAAAGAAAAGAAATAGCACAGAAGACTTTGAGAATAAACTAAAAAGTGAGTATATTTGCACTCCTTTTTTTAACGAGGATTAAAACAAAAATAAAATGAAAGCAGGTATCCATCCAGAAGATTACAGATTTGTTGTTTTTAAAGACATTTCATGCGATTATGCATTTTTGTCAAAATCTACAGCTCCCACAAAAGATACCATTAAATGGGAAGATGGGAATGAATATCCTTTAATAAAATTGGAAATTTCTAAAGAATCTCACCCATTCTATACCGGTAAAATGAAATTTGTTGATACCGCGGGTAGAATTGATAAATTCAAGAAAAAATACGGTAACAGGGATAAGAAATAAATTCTCCTTATTTTCGTATATATATTGAGGCACATTTTAACGATGTGCCTTTTTAATTTTATATGAGTCAACAAAACATCATATTATTTGATAGCAGTGTAAGAGATCAACTCTTACCGCTCACTTTTACAAAGCCTGTAGCTGAGTTGCGAATAGGTATTACTACCATAAAAGAAAAATGGCAAATAGCATTAGATAATAGCTACTCTTATAAAACCCAAGATTATTTATCCGGCAAATTTCCTATTCAAACCAGTGATGTCAATATCTGTATTAATGGAGCAGTAATTCCAAATAAAGCTTTAGTTGATGCTATTACAAGGCTAAGCTTGGGCGAAGCGATTGTAAAAGATGAAATTTTAATTGCTTGTTGCATTAATAAAGACCTTATAAATAATTTTTCAGAAAAGAATTTAGCACAAAACTTAATATTAAAGACTTTTACAGCTGACTTCATAAGCATAAAAAATGTTTGGGATATTTTTGCATTGAATACAGAGGTCTTAGAGGCAGATTTTAACATATTATCTTCAGGTAAACAATCCGCAGCTATTTCTTCAAGCAATCAAGTCATTAATAAGAATAATATTTTTATAGAAGCAGGTGCAAAAGTAGAATGTGCCACATTGAATGCTGATACCGGTCCTATATATATAAGCAAAGATGCAGAAGTCATGGAAGGGGCTACGATTAGAGGTCCATTTGCTTTGGGAGAAAAAGCAGTTGTAAAAATGGGTGCAAAGATTTATGGAGCGACTACTATCGGACCACATTCAAAAGTAGGGGGAGAACTAAACAATGTCGTTATTCAGGGATACTCCAATAAAGCACATGATGGCTTTCTAGGGAATTCGGTTATTGGTGAATGGTGCAATCTAGGAGCAGATACAAATTGTTCTAATTTAAAAAACAATTATAGCAATGTAAAAGTTTGGAACTATCCAACTGCTTCATTTGAAAATAGTGAAAGGCAATTCTGTGGTCTAATTATGGGAGACCATTCAAAAACAGGCATTAATACAATGTTTAACACAGGAACAGTAGTTGGCGTTTGCAGTAATATTTTTAATGCCGGTTTTCCGGATAAATTTATTCCATCCTTTTCCTGGGGAAGTAGTCAAGGTTTTGAAACATTCAAATTAGAAAAAGCCAAAGAAGTGGCAGAAAATGTTTACAAGCGAAGAGGGCTTATATTTAAGGAAACTGACTATAACATCTTCAAACATATTTTTGAAACAACAGCACCTTATAGAAAATAATATTTATGAGATCAAAAATAGTAGCAGGTAATTGGAAAATGAATACAGATTTATCTAGTGGTCTTGCTTTAGCAGAAGAAATAGAGGCAGGCTTATCAGAAATCAGTTTAGACGACACTAAAATTATTATTGCTCCTCCCTACACACATCTAAGTAGTTTTTCAAAACTAAATACCATTCAAATGGCAGCCCAAAATTGTCATTCTGAAATATCAGGTGCTTATACCGGTGAAATATCTATTGAAATGTTAAAAAGTGTAAATGTAAAATATGTAATAGTTGGTCACTCTGAAAGACGGCTATACAATAAAGAAACAGATGAACAAATTGCTAAAAAAGTAAAATTATTACTAGCAGAAAAAGTTACGCCAATATTTTGTTGTGGTGAAAGCCTGGAAGAACGCCAAGCAAATAAACATTTTGAAATTATAGAAAAACAAGTGAGCAAAGGACTTTTTCAAAATGATGCAACAAGTTCTAAAGAAATAATAATTGCTTATGAGCCGGTTTGGGCTATAGGAACCGGAGAGACAGCAAGTCCGGAACAAGCTCAAGAAGTACACGGATTTATTAGAAATTTATTAGCAAAAAAATATAATCAAGCAATGGCGTCCTCTGTATCTATAATATATGGAGGTAGCTGTAAGCCTAATAATGCCAAAGCCATTTTTGAACAAGAAGATATTGATGGAGGACTTATAGGAGGAGCCTCATTAATTGCTAAAGATTTTTTAGATATCATTCGAGCAATATAGCAATGGATTATTTACAGCTAGACATTGCAGTTCAGCAGCAAGAACACAAAGATATTTTGATTGCAGCTTTATCAGACATAGGTTATGAAGGATTTAGGGAACAAGAGCATGAACTAAACGCATATATTGAAACCAACTTATTTTCTAAAGAAAAGCTACATGCAGTTTTTAAACAATTTGAATGCCTTTTTAAATTGTCATACACTAAACAAAATATTGCCGATCAAAATTGGAATGAAGCATGGGAGAAAAATTACGAACCTATTGTAATAGATGGTTTTTGCAGAATAAGAGCCCATTTCCATAAACCAAATAATGAATGCAAATACGAAATAGAAATCACTCCAAAAATGGCATTTGGGACAGGGCATCATCACTCAACTTGTATTATGATTGATATGATGCGAGCAATTGATTTCAAAGAGCAAAAAGTTTTAGATTTTGGTTCCGGAACAGGCATATTGGCTATCTTGGCATCTATGATGGGAGCAAATGACATTGAGGCTATAGATAATAATCCTTGGGCTTTTGAAAGCACAAAAGAAAATATCTCTATCAATAATATTTCTAATATCAAAGCTATAGAAGCCGATGAAGGCTATCTAAACAATAAACATTTCAATATAATATTGGCAAATATTAATAAAAATATCATTAAAGATAATCTTAGTATCTTAGCTGATATGATTGATAAAAAAGGGCTCATCCTGATAAGTGGCATACTAATTGAAAATAAAAAAGAGATTATAGAAACTGCCATTTCATGCAATTTGATAGTACATAAAACAATCGATAAAGGTAAATGGACAGGTTTGTACTTTAAGAAAAGCTAGAGATTATGAGGATTCTATTGATATTTTGTAGTTTATTATTTATTCAGCAGTTTTCTAATGCCCAAATTCTAAAAAAATTTTCTGATAAACCTGATGAATATTTTTCGCAGCTAGACGAATATATGAATAGAACAAAGCGAAAAGATTGTGCCCAAGCTTACAAAAATTTCGAAAAACTAACAGATGATTTAATTATTTCAGAAGCTCAATTACAAGCGATTATTAATACAGGTAATAAAATGCTTTATAGAAGAATGGTAGCCTATCCTTATTTTGTAAACTATTTTAATACTTTAAGTGAAATCATTACTTCAGATTCTTCAAAATTCACATTTGATGAATGGAATAAACTAGTAGATACAATTTTAGTCACGACTAGAAAAAGCAAGCATATCAAGTTCAATGCATTTTTAGATTTCACTAATGCATTAAATAATAAAAATGCAATTTATGCATCTAGGGCAAGAATTTGGAAAGCAAACGCCAATAATTTAAACATTGTTTTTGATAATGATAAATTAAAAATAGATTTAGATAATGTAAACCTAACAGCTATTACAAATGGAGACACCTTAACCATCTATGATACAAAAGGGATCATATACCCACTTGAAGGAATTTGGCAAGGAGAAAAAGGAAAAGTCACTTGGGAGCGAGCAGGACTTGGTCCAAACGATGCCTATTGTACTTTTGGAAAATACGATGTTGATTTAGCAAAATCCGGTTTAGAAATAGATTCAGTTAAATTTTATTTTAATACATTTTTACAAAAACCTTTATCAGGGAAACTTACAGATAAATTAGTTACCGGATATAAAAAAGGAATAACTTCTTATCCACGATTTTCATCTTATGAAGATAATATTACAATTAAAAACCTAGCTCCTAAAGTAGATTATAATGGAGGATTTTCCCTCTATGGACAAAAAACAATTGGTAGTGGTGTTGGGAGTAAAGATGCTTCACTTAAATTTTATGATGCTAATGACAAATTAGTCGTCAAAGCATTTTCAAGTAGATTTGCAATTAGCAAAACAGAACAGATTAAATCCAGTCAAGCCACTGTTACTATATATTTTGGAGAAGATTCCATCTATCATCCGGGAGTAGCATTAAAATTTACATTAAATAATAGAAAACTGAAACTAACAAGAGGTACAGGCACTATAGGAAAAACTGCATTTTTTGATTCTTACCACCAAATGGAAATGTATCCTGAAATATTTGAATGGTCTATAGATTCTACTAAGATAAATTTTAAAATGGCATCAGCAAAAGGAACGGTTAGTACAAATTTTGAATCTGCAAATTATTTTGATGCAAATAAGTTTTTAAAATTCCAAGCACTTTCCGACAACAACCCTATTTCAATTGTAAAAGAGATTGCAGAGAAATATGGTGTGAGAAAAATCTTAGCGGATGATATTGCAAAAAGGATGAACCCTTCTTATACAGTAGAAAGTATCAGAAGACTATTATACAAAATGGTAGAAGATGGCTTTATATATTATGACCAAAGCAAAGAATTAGTAACCGTTAAAGAAAAAGCGTTTACCTATGTATTTGCGAATAGAGATTTAATTGACTATGATGTTATTGACATTGAATCTAAAACACCTGGGAATAATGCTGTTCTAGACATTTCGACAGGGGACTTAGAGCTATATGGTGTATCAAGTGTAAAAGCTAGTGAATCTAAAAATGTTGCTATTCAACCGGAAAACGGGCAAATAACGATGAAGAAAAACAGAGATATGGTATTTGCAGGAAAAATCGGACAAGTTTTTGTAGGTCGATTAGATTATTTTGGACATGGCTTCTTTTTTGATTATGATGATTTCAAGATGAGTTTAGAACAAGTTGATTCGCTGGTAATCCAAGTGCCAAGCGAAACAGAATTAGCCTTTGATGGTCAACCTAAATTGCTACCATTAACATCAAAAATCGAAAACTTAAAAGGAAGCTTAATAATAGACTCCTCAAATAATAAATCAAGTCGTTTTCTTTACCCTCAATACCCTTCTTTTGAAAGTTTAACCGAATCTTATGTTTATTATGATGACCCCAAAGTAGAAGGAGGCGTTTATGATAGATCAAATTTTTATTTTAAGTTAGACCCATTTAGATTTGACAGTTTGGATACTTTTAATCCAAGAGCGGTTGAATTTGAAGGAACAATGATTTCTGGAGACATGTTACCAGACTTCCGGGGCACATTGCACATACAAGAGGATTTATCCTTAGGATTGGAAACGGAAACTCCTGAGTTTGGATATCCAATTTATGGTGGCAGAGGAAGATTTAGTGGAGATTTACAAATAAGTAATAAAGGCGTGAAAGCTAGCGGTACGCTTACTTATCTTTCTTCTACAAGTACAGTTGAAAACGCCATGTTCTTTCCAGATTCCATCAGAGCATCTATTGGTGAATTTAATTTAAGAAAAGCATCTTATGGAGGAGTCACTGTGCCTGCAGTATTAACTAATAATGTAGCTATCCTTTGGCAACCTTATAATGATGAGATGAAAATAAGGAAAAATGATGGTGCCTTCGATTTTTATAAAAATAAAGCCAAGTTTAATGGTACTATTATTCTTTCTCCTAATGGCTTATCAGGTGATGGAACAATGAAATGGAATAGAGGCATTTTAAATTCAAAATACTATAACTTTACAACAAATGACTTCACAGCCGATTCTTCAGATTTTCAATTAAAATCTAAAAGTTCAGAAAAACTAGCTTTTAAAACAACCAACGTAAAATCCTATATTAATGTTTTAAATGACACCGCGACCTTTACTTCAAATTATAAAGAGGAGATGACTTCAGAATTCCCAATATTAGGTTATAAAACATCTATAAGTGATTTTGCATGGGATGCAAAAAGGGAACTAATGCATTTTCAAGGAGATGGTGAAAGTGAGTCTAAATTTGTCACGACAGATACCACTATAGATCAAATTGTTTTCCATGGCAGTAAGGCACAATATGATGTAAACAAAAACACACTAGATATTGACGATGTAGAATTTATTGAAGTAGCAGATGCAAATATTTTTCCTGATAGTGGAGAAGTGGAAGTAAGAGTAAGCTCTGGTATAAGAACATTTAAAAATTCAGTAATCATAGCAAATCGAGACACCAAATATTATACTTTTTATGATGCCGTCACAAAAGTAAAAACAGGAAATTCATATATTGCAGATGGTAGCTTGGACTACATCAATATGGTAAAAGACACCCAGTTTTTGCGATTTAAAAATATTGATGTAAAAAAAATTAGTGATACTATATACCAAACAATTGCCAGTGCTGAAATTGATGCAAAAAACAAATTTGAATGGAATCCAAGCTTAAAATTTGAAGGAAACATAAACTTAAATGCTTCTAACAAATTACTCAACTTTGATGGATTTGCCAAAATAGACACTCCTTACTCCACATTGGGCTCCGATTGGTTTAGTTTCAACAATCACATTGATAAAGATTCTTTTTATATAGACCTATTTGAGCCTAAGAACAAAAATGAGGAAAAACTATTTGCTGGAATGATATTATCTAAAGATACAACAACAATGTATGCTAATTTTTTATCTCCAAAGAAAGAAGAAGATGACATCAGTGTTTTTACTGCGGACACCCTCTTACATTTCGATAATAATGAAGGTATCTATTATATAGGAGAAAAAGAAAAATTCTTTAATGATACCAATAAACTCAAGGGAAATTACCTTAAGTATAATACAAAAAAAGGAAGGTTATTTGGGGAAGGCTCAATTGACTTAGGTTTAAAATTGGGTGCAATGACGGGTGTATATGCAGGGAATGCAACGGGTAATTTAAAAGACACCACCTTTTCTTTTAGAATAATGACAGGATTTACTTTCCTTTTTTCGGAAGAATTACTAGAGATAATGAAAATCGATTTTGATAATTTATCTTTTGATCAAGATGATATTGACTATCTAGAACCATATTTTGCTCGAGCAGTTTCAGAATTGACAAATGATAAAAAAACTGAAAGAATAACAAGAAAAATGTTAGTAGATGGTGTCTTTGAAAAACCAGAAGACATGTCTCAATTTACATTATTCTTTCCGGATCTTAAATTAGTTTGGAATCCTGAATCCAATTCATTCATCTCTAAAGGGAAAGTTGGTGTTGGTAGTATAGGAGAACATGAAATTAATAAATATATAGATATGTATATAGAATTTGGCAGAAGAAATAGTGGAGGTACATTTAATATGTATTTTAAATTAACAAATAAAGATTGGTACTTCTTTTCATACAATAATTTAATATTAAATGTGATTTCTTCTAATGTAGAGTTTAATAACCTCTTAGTTGCAATACCACCTAAAGAAAGAAAAACAAAAGGTGTAATAAATAAGGCTCCATACATATATACAAAGTGTACCGAATTTGAAAAACAAACATTTTTAGATAGAATATTACCTTATTACAGAAAGTAAAATGATTTTCATCTATCATTCTATAGCTCTAATTGCAGCCTATTTTATAGGTGCTATCCCATCCTCTATTTTGATAGGTAAATATTTTTATAATACGGATGTCAGAGAGCATGGGAGCAAGAATGCAGGTGCCACAAATACTTTTAGGGTTTTAGGTAAAAAACCCGGCATAATTGTATTAATAATGGATATTTTAAAAGGATGGCTTGTTACAAACATAGCCTACCTATATGCTCCACCTGATGCAAGTTTTATTAATTTTCAATTAAGCTTGGAAGTACAAGCTTTAATCGGTCACATATTCCCTATATATGTAGGTTTTAAAGGAGGAAAAGGAATAGCAACTGCAATTGGTTTAATAATAGCCATTGCACCAATACCTGTTTTAATCTCATTTATCGTTTTTTCTATCGTATTGATAATAAGCAATTATGTTTCTTTAGGCTCTATCATTAGTGGTATCTGTTTTTCTTTAATCATATTACTATCGCCTAAATATAATCAGCCAGCACTAAGGTTATTTGCAGCAATTATTCCGGTAGTGATTATTATCACTCACCATAAAAACATTCAAAGATTATTTAAAGGGGAAGAGAACAAGATGAAAGTCTTTAAATCCAAAAATTAGCTTAACATGATTACTAAGCCCAAGGGTTTAAGAAAGCTATTCAGTTA
>Ga0114931_10009959_pt1 | contig 11344 bp, 10 predicted proteins | sample 2SBtaG_FD_89579 | JGI IMG/M metagenome (GOLD analysis project Ga0114931, IMG submission 89579) | Deep subsurface microbial communities from Kolumbo volcano to uncover new lineages of life (NeLLi) - 2SBTROV14_V59a metaG | ecosystem: Environmental > Aquatic > Marine > Volcanic | place: Kolumbo...
ATCGGTACTACCGTCATGTTGGAAACCTCGCGACACCTGGCCGGTGTGGTTTACACGCTGAGCGTTTACGGAATTAAGAGCAAAAGCTCATTGGGTAGCGCTTCAATTGTGGAAGATTCTTATGCTTACGCGTACCTTCCCGCATTGCAGGTGAATATTGAAGGTGAAGCGGAAACCGGCGTGTCTTTCCTCGATATAGGCAAGGAATATTATCTTGATCGCAATTATGTGATTACAGATATGCCGGACGATCTTTTACATGCCCGGATGATTATGACGACAAATAGTGAAAGAGCAAATTCAGACACACGTTTTCTAACCATTCAACTCAGTCAGGCCGCTTTGGTGTACGTTGCTTATGATTCGCGTGCAACCGCAGTACCCAACTGGCTGCACAGCAAATTTAACAAAACCGAAATGAATATCGGCGTGACTGATCAGGCCGAAAGACTGGAACTTTGGCAGGGGTATTTTCCGGCGGGGAAATTGATTCTCGGCGGCAACAAGGCGTCCGGTGCTCGTAATGCGAGGAGCATGTATGTGGTTCTCATTCAGGAACCGTCTTTTGGAAACGATCCGGGCGGCATGCTGGAAGGGACATTGGATGGCAGCAATGCATTTCCTGAAACCGTGGTTCTGGATCAGAACTATCCGAATCCTTTTAATCCGACAACCACGATTCATTTTGCCTTGCCTATTGAAAAGCAGGTACGTCTGGTTATTTATAATTTGTTGGGCCGGGAAGTTGTTACACTGTACGATGGCTCAGCAGATGCAGGTTCACATCAGGTCATCTGGAATGGGATGGATGCAACCGGAACGCCGGTAGCCGCCGGGATTTACTTTTATCGTCTTGAAGCATGGGAAAACGGTGAGCGTAACGGCTTTGCCTTCAAAGAGAATTATTTGACGCGAACAGGTAAAATGACTTTTCTGAAATAAATATCAATTTCTTCCTCTCCCCATAAGCCCCGGATGATAATTGTGATCCGGGGCTTTTTTAAATCCTTCATTTGTTGTTCTTGCGGATAATTAAAATTTTTATATATTTAAGAAAATTTATTTTCTGTGTCATTTTGCTTCTTTGGCCAAATATTTCAAGTTTTTAAAAGTGTAAAGATTCGGCAAATTCAATGAATGACTCATAAATGTAATTTGTTGTGAAATGAAGGGCCACTTTTTAAAAATGTTTCGAAATAGCGAATGAGAATTTTATATATCAGCCAGTATTTCCCGCCGGAAGTCGGCGCAACGCAGACGCGTGCGATTGAGATGGCTTCCAATCTTGTCCGACAGGGACATCAGGTTACGGTTTTGACAGAATTTCCGAACCATCCCAAAGGTATTATCCCTGAAAAATACAGAGGCAAATTCATCGAGCATGATCGTGTTCAGGGCGTAGATGTCATCCGTACCTGGGTTTATGCGCGACCGGACAAAACTTTTTTTACACGCATGGGTTTTTACCTCAGTTTCATGTTTACATCTTTTATTGTCGGTTTGTTTTTGCGGGGAAAGTTTGACATTGTCTATGCAACGTCTCCGCCGTTTTTTGTTGGCGTTTCCGGTTTGCTGTCAAGCCGACTTAAAAGCGCCCGTTTTGTATTCGAAGTTCGCGATCTCTGGCCGCAGTCTGCGGTTGAACTCGGCGAATTGTCAAATGAAACTTTTATCCGCTGGGCCGAAGGATTGGAAAATGTTTATTACAAAAAGGCCGACATTCTTATTGCCGTTACAAAAGGAATTTATCGACACCTTTCCGCAAGGGGCTATGGTGCAAAAGTCAGACAAGTGCTGAACGGAACGAATACGGAATTATTTTATTATCGGGGCGGTGAAAAGAAATCTGAGATGGGTTGGGATAACAAGTTTGTTGTTCTCTACGCGGGCATTCTGGGCATCGCCCAGGGTATGGAAAAGCTCTGTGACTTGGTTGAAAATTGCAAAGCGTATGCGGAGATTCAGTTCGTTTTCATTGGGGAAGGCCCTCAGAAAGAAAAAGTTAAACAGTTGCAAGAAACGAAAAAATTGCATAACTTGTTACTTTTAGGAGAAGTACCGCGGGAGATTATTCCGGAATACATTTCCGCAGCGGACTGCTGTTTGGTGCCTTTGAAAAAAAATCCTCTTTTCCTGGGGGCGCTGCCCTCCAAAATGTTCGATTACATGGCGTGTGAACGACCGGTCATCCTCAGTGTGGACGGAGAAGCAAGACGTGTTCTTGAAGCATCGGGGGGAGGCATATATGTGGAACCGGAGAATACGCAGCAAATGGAAGAGGCAATTCTTCATTTGAAAAATTCGCCGGCTCTTTGTCGAAAAATGGGGAGAGCTGGCAGAGAATATGTAATGCAGAATTTTTCCCGGCGGCAAAAAGCATTGGAACTGGAAAAAATACTTTTGGAACTATGAACCCATGAGAAGTTTATTATACGCCCTGGTTTTCACCGAGGCCTTTTTAATCTCCCTGGCCCTAATTCCGTTTTTAATTCGCTTTGCTCTGAAATGGAATATCGTCGACAATCCCGGGGAGCGAAAAGTCCATCATACACCCAAACCGCTGATGGGCGGTGTGTCGATTTTTACGGCGTTTTTTCTGGTTGTCGTCGGCAACCTGATCGGCTTTTATCTTTTAGTCAGGACACCCTGGGCGCAGCTTCATTTCCGTCCGATCATCAAGATCCTTCCGCTCTTGAATCTCGTTCTGCCGAAACTTCTTTTGATCCTTGCCGGAGGTTTTGCTTTTCATCTGCTCGGCCTTGTGGATGACATTTTCAAAAACAGAATCTCGTATAAAATAAAATTTATAGTTCAATTTTTCATCGCAACATTGGTGGCTTTGGCGGGTATCCGTATTTCTTTTATGCCGAATAGTACTTGGGATATCGTTCTAACCGTCATCTGGATTGTCGGCATCAGTAACAGTTTTAATTTGCTGGATAATCTGGATGGATTGACGGCCGGAGTTTCTATCATTTCTGCGTTGATATTTTTTGCCATCGCCGTTTTGCAGGGACAAATCTTTTTTGCTTTTATCCTGGCCGCGCTTGCAGGCGCCTGCCTTGGATTTTTAATTTACAACTTTTATCCATCGGAATTATTTATGGGCGACAGCGGCAGCCTTTTTCTGGGTTATATGTTCGGCGTGCTTACCGTCATGGGGTCTTACGTTGTCCGGTCAAGCGCTTCGCTTTTGCCGGTTGCAATACCTGTTCTTGTATTAAGTGTTCCGCTGTATGATACTTTTTCCGTAATGTTTATCCGGTTGCGGGAACACCGACCATTGTTTCTGGGGGATAAATCTCATTTCTCTCATCGACTTTTGGCTCTGGGAATGGGACATCGCCAGGCAGTGATTTTCATTTATCTGGTAAGTTTTGGCGTTGGTGCTGCTGCGATGCTTTTGCCTTATATTACCGTGATTGGGAGTTGGGTTATTCTCATTCAGGCGGTTATCATTTATACTTTAATTACAATCCTTGTCCTCATTGGCAGGCGGGGAAATAAAAAATAATCTTGTACAGAAAGGCTGCATGAAAAGTACCTGATGATTTATTTTTTGCTGCATAACTATTCAAGCATCTTAAATTATTCTGGTCAATTTGTGCTATTTTAAAACAGGAGGTTTGTGTGAAAGTATTAATCACAGGTGGTGCGGGGTTTATCGGTTCACATTTATCAGAATATCTGTTGGATCGTGGCGACGAGGTGTGGGTTATCGATGATTTATCCACGGGCAAGCTCGAAAATATACAACATTTGCGTGATAATCCACGTTTCCATTTGGCCGTTGAAACAATTATGAACGAGACCGTGATGGATCGTTTGGTCAGTGAAACCGACGTGATTTATCATCTGGCCGCCGCCGTTGGTGTGGAACTTATTGTGCACAGTCCGGTGGCGACAATCGAGAGAAATATTTTGGGGACTGACATCGTGCTGCGCCTTGCCAATCGCTATCTTTCCAAAGTACTGATCACTTCCACATCCGAAGTTTATGGAAAAAGTGAACAGGTTCCTTTCAAGGAAGATGCCGATCGTGTGCTCGGCCCAACGACAAAAAGCCGCTGGAGCTATTCAAGCTCAAAAGCCATTGATGAATTTTTAGCGCTGGCCTACCACAAGGAGAAAAAGCTTGAGACGGTTATTATGCGCCTCTTTAATACTGTCGGCCCCCGACAAACCGGACGTTACGGAATGGTCATTCCAGGATGGTTGGTCAGGCGCTGGAAGGAAAACCGATCACAGTGTATGGAGATGGGGAACAATATCGTTGTTTCACCTATGTTGGAGATGTTGTCCGCGCCGCTGTTGGCTTAATGGAAACCCCCGGTGCCGTCGGACAGGTTTTTAATATTGGCAATGATCAGGGAATTTCGATTTCCGGCCTGGCAAAAAAAATAAAAGAAATGACCGGCTCTTCATCTGAAATTGTTTATATCCCTTACGAGAATGCCTACGAAGAAGGATTTGAAGATATGAGGATTCGTGTCCCCGACTTGAGCAAAGCGAACCGAACTATTGGCTACGAGCCAACCGTCCGCTTGGATGAGACTCTTGAAAAAGTAATCCACCATTTTAAAGAGCATGAGGGATTTGTATAAATTCTGCTCGTAAATTGCTGTGGGCGATGCGCAACTATCTGCGAGCGCTTGCTGTGAAAAAAATGTGGATAACTCGTGAAAAAGTTAAAATAACGTGAATCAGTTTTGGCCATTTATAGTTTCCGTTTTTAAAAGTGTTGACATTGTGCCCCATTGAAAAACTTTAATTTAAGCAATGCCTTAAAATGGGTTAAACCTTTAAGAAACAACTCGGATGATGAGTGGCCAAAATTTACTATCATAGCATTCAATTACACTATCGTTCTAACTTTAGATTTTTGGTAACTATATTTATAAAAATGAACTTTCATTGAATTGTCGCTCAGAATGTGCCGTTTATAAAATGTGGATAACTTGGGGATAGCTGATACATAGTACACATTTGTACTTTAGCCACTATATATAGTGTAAGGTATTTTAGGATAAAAGTGACTTATGCCGCCTTCGGATTGGATATTCTTAGTTATTTTCTTCACTGCTCTTCTATCGGTCATTGGCTTTGCGGAATTCGTTCGTCGTCGTTTGCATTGGTCTCCCGAAACAGCCCGGAAATCGGCACATATTCTAACGGGTGTTCTCGTTTCTCTGACGCCCTTTGTGCTGCAATCAATGTGGCCGATGCTTATTTTGTCAATCATTTTTGCATTGCTTGATTTGCTTGCCGTGCAAAAGGGACTTTTCCCCGGCATGCACGGCCTCAAGAGACAGTCGTATGGCACGGTCTATTATCCGATTTCCTTTGCTGTTCTGGTTGTCTTGCTGTGGAATCATAATAAGCTCGTCCTGGTTACCTCAATGCTTATCATGGCGCTTGCCGATGCTGCAGCCGCGACTGTTGGCGAAAATGTAAAGAACCCAAGAGTTCTGCACTTTGGACCTGAGAAGAAATCCTTGCAAGGATCGCTGGCGATGTTTTTCTCAACCTTTTTGATCGTCTTTATTTCTATGCGGTTTTTCTCATTTATAAATCAAGAAAGCTTGTCACTTGTCATAATACTTTGGATTGCTTTTATCGTTGCACTGATCGCTACTGCCAGCGAATTGATTTCAGTTCAGGGGTCGGATAATTTAACGGTGCCGCTCAGTTCTGCCTTTACGCTTTACTATATGCTGACCAACCCCGTGAGCGAAAGATTGGGCTTTACGATTGGAGTTGGGCTTGCCTTGGTTGTCGCATTCACTTCTTATAAATTAAAATTTTTGGACGCCGGTGGAGCAATTGTTACTTTTCTATTAGCATCGCTTGTTTTCGGCATCGGGCGGTGGACTTTTAGTGTTCCAATTCTGGCATTTTTCATCCTTTCCAGTACGCTCTCAAAAATAGGGAAGAAGCGTAAAGAAAAGTTTGTTGCAGTTTTCGAAAAGAGCAGTCGACGCGATTTGTGGCAAGTGGCTGCAAATGGTGGCTTGCCGGGACTGTTTGTTGTTATGTGGTATTTTTTCCCACTAAATATTTTTTATTTACTTTATGTCTGTGCCCTTGCATCTGTGATGGCGGATACGTGGGGGACGGAGATCGGCATCCTATCCAAGTCGCGACCTCGATCCATCATCAATTTTAAGCTGGTCGCGCCCGGGACATCGGGCGGCATTTCTTTGTTTGGCTCATTCGGTGCTTTACTGGGATCAGTTATATTGGTTATGTTCGGCGCCATGTCCGGCACGTTCAATTCTTCACGGATAATCGGTTTCAATGAGTTTCTCGTTCTTTCTCTCGCCGGCTTGCTTGGTGGCATGGTCGACAGCTATCTTGGAGGAACAATTCAGGCACAATTTCAATGCCCGGTATGTGGGCTAACAACCGAGAAAAAATTCCATTGCGACAATTCGCCAACAAAACTTGTTCGCGGTTATGGCTGGATAAATAATGATGTTGTGAATTTTTTCTGTGCAATCAGCGGAGCCTTGTTTGTGCTATTAGCGCGGATAGTCGGTTTGGTATAAAAGTATTTTTATTTAGGTGTTTTATTTTGTATCTTTTACCAAGAATCCAATCTGTCGCTTTAAGTACATTTTCACTTTTTAGCTGATTTCAAATAGGCACAAAGCACATGAAAAAAACAAGATTGAAAAAGATTTTCGAGTTTTTGCGCGCACATCGAAGATGGGTATGGGGAATTGGTACTCTGATTTTGCTTTACTCCTTCATAGCCGGAGATACAGGATTCTACAATCAAGTCAAGCTCGTACGGGAAGGGAAGAGACTCGAAAAACAGATAGCCCTGGAAGAGAAAAAAAATGCAAGTCTGAAAAAAGAAGTACAAAGTCTCAAAACCGATAAAGAGCGACTTCGTCTCGAAGCTCACAAACTGGGAATGGGGGCGAAAGACGAAGTTATGATTATTGTAAATGAAAAAAAATAGAAATTAGTATCGCATCCATGTCTGATCATAAAGCTTCATTCCGAAAAAAAATTCAAGGTTATTTTATAGCAGGGCTGCTGGTTCTCACTCCATTGGCGCTTACGGTTTATGTTGTTTGGCAGCTTTTTTTCTGGATTGATGGACTGCTCAATCATTATGTAAGTTCGGTTATTTTTCGCTGGCTTCATCTTACAACCCAAAGAAATTCAATCCCGGGCTTGGGACTTCTTGCTCTTATTTTACTCATCCTTGTGGTGGGATTTGTGGCCAGAAATTATTTCGGCAACAAGCTGATCTCTTTTGGAGAACAGCTTCTGCAGCGCATTCCGGTTGTTCGCCACATTTATACAACATTTCAGCAAATCAGTCAGGCCTTCCTTGCGGATCAAAGTGAAGTTTTCAAAAAAGCCGCTCTTTTTGAATATCCGCGAAAAGGAATTTATAGTATTGGATTTATTACCCAGGACACGCGTGGGCTTGTTCAGGATGCGATAAAAAAAGATGTCTATAGTATCTTTTTGCCCACGACGCCCAACCCAACTTCTGGCTTTTTGCTTTTTATCCCTAAAAAAGATGTTACCTTGTTAAATATCTCGGTTGAAGAAGCGCTCAAGCTGGTTATATCCGGAGGAGCAATTGTTCCGCATGAGATAAATGGGCGCTATAATAACAGGCTCATTCGCAATGGAAAAGAAGAATTGCAGGATGCTTCAGACATCTCAAGGTAGCAATTGCTCATTCCCTAAAACTGCCATTACGCCCTTTGGCTTGATGGCATTTTTTTTGTATGAATATGAAATTTGCAAAAATATCATTGAAAATGTTTTTAGCTTTCTCTATTATTGGCGAATTGGGCCTTCCTCTGTTTTTGTTCGCTCAGGTTCCAACGTTTTCCACCCCGGGAGCCATTTCTTCTCGAAAAAGCAGTTCCATTGGATTTAAACAAGAATTTAATAATTATGTCTGGCTTTACACGCTGAGCACCAATAAAGTCATTAACGGGCGGTGGCGGGCAAGCATGGATGAGCGTTTTCGTTCTTCCATGCTGCGCGTGGGAACAAATAATGATAAGTGGAAGGACGACCAACGCCTCAACTTTAATATAGATTATTCTCTGCTCTCAATGCTAAGTTTGCAGGCGCGCTTAGCATCAGTTGTTTTTTTTGATCGGCAGTCGGGTTTTAATAATGACATTCGCACTCACTTGGGAGATTTTGGCTTTGAATTTTCTCCCAGCCAAAAGATTTTGGCAAAAGGAAGCGTTGGCCCCCAGTGGGACTCGCGTTTTCAGCAGCATGACCGGGGCGTGCATTTCAATTTGGAAGCAAACGCTCGTGATTTGCAATGGGATGAATATAATAACAGCATTAATTTTCTGTTAAATCATGATCAATTTGCAACCCGCCAAAACCAGGACTTGAATGCCGGTTATTATATGCAAAGAAAATTTGCGCCGGGCACATCCGATTCGCTTTATGTTTTTACGACAAACCAACGCCGGGATAATTATACATCGTTTTCAGGGGACATCGAGAGCTTTCGCGAAAAAATCAAAGGCTTTGAAAATCGCCTGTTGTACCGTATTGGCAATGGCTTGGATTTCAGACTGAGCAGCGGTATGCAGTTTAAAAACGTTGAGGTGTCTGCCATGTCCGGTGAGACACTGCAAAGACGCAGAAAGCGAAATGACCAGCGAGTGAGCAATGAAATGGCGCTGAATTTGAAAAGGAGACGAATTCAATCCAATGTAAGATTACTGTACTGGAATCAGGAACAAAAATACGATATCCAAATTCAGAAATCAAATCTTCCGTTTTCTTCGCGCACCGCATTTGTTACACCCAACAATAAAAGTAACCGCCTTATGCTTGTCGGTGGAATAAGCGCCGGGTTAAGCGCCCGGGACTCACTTTATGCTTATTCCTCGATCAGCCGCTTTCAATATGATACACCCGATACGAACAATTTTGATGACCGCGACGAATTGCGGATTAATTCCAGGTTGTCGGCATCGCATCGTTTTGGCAGGAATTTGAAACTTGAAGTCCAGGCTGGCGTAAACCTTTATCATCTGGTTTACATCTTCGGCGCGAGGAGTGCGGATAATAACTGGAACCGGATATTTCGCCTCAGGCCGATTATTGATTACACGCCTTCGCAAAGTTTTCGCCTCAAGCAGGCTTTTGAAGTTTTGGCGAATTATGTTGACTATGATTTTGAAGACCCGCGCGTCGTTACAAAGAGTTTTGTCTTTCGCAAGTTTGCAGTCGATGATTCAATGAAATGGGCGTTTACAGCGAGTTCGGCGCTGCTGCTCGACTACAGATTACAACTGGAAGAAAACGGCCAGTTATCCTGGGATGATTGGAGCGAACGTGTATTGGTCACGCGCCACAGCCACTGGATTCATTTGTTTTGGAAGTACACGCCGCGACGTCGTTTCAGCCTTTCGCCGGGATATTCTTATTACAATCGCAGCGAATGGCGACATAAAACCGATCCTTTTGGTGTTGAAATAGTAGAAAAGGCGGCGACTTATCAAAGCACGGGACCGGTGCTAAGGTTCGCTTACCGGCCGGGCAGCAATGTCCGCATTATCCTGGATGCTGTTCGCTACGCCGTGGATGCGCCGAATCAGAAAAGATACTATAATAATGATATTGAATTAAATCTTTATTGGATTTTTTGAATTTAATATTAAATTCCTTGATATAATAATAAATAATTACTCTGTTAGCTCAGCAAAAACGATCTCAACAGAAATATGCGCCTTAAAAATAGCACAGAAATCTAAAAGATTAAGAAATTACAGACCTCGTCAAATGATGGGCAGATTACACTCTGTATTTGGACAATTACATCGGCATCTTATTCATAATTTTGGCAGAATAATTATAGGGCAGAATAATTAAATAAATTATTACTGAAACCATTGATTTTGCAATATCAATCATATTGATAATGCGTGTTATTGAAAAAGTTATCGTAAAAATGATGTGTGTTATTTTTTAATTGTTTTGTCTTAGATTTTTTCCTTTAATTATCCTGCCATTAAATTATTCTGCCAAAATAATTTTATGCTTTGCCCAACTTTAGTTATCATATTTATTATCAGGATGGTATAAGGCATGCTTAACGAGGTCTGAATTAACAGGCATGTGCATATACTTTTGAATTACTAAAAGTTAATGGTGCTTCTGCTGAGCAAACTAAGTAATCATTTATTTTTAAAATGCTTCCTGAGAAATTAGAGGATCACGTGACCAAGTCACCCCAAAAAACGTATGAAATGGTCATCCCAAGTGAGCCTAGGCATATTCAGACCGTTGAGCGAAAAGCCGAAGAGTTGGCCTTGCAACTTGGCTTTACTGAAGATGAACGCGACAGCTTAGCCATTGCGGTTACCGAGGTTGTCGCCAATGCGATTTTGCACGGAAATAAAAAGATCAAGACAAAAAAGGTGTTTATCAAATTTGTGCTCTCAAACCGTACGCTGGAAATCCATGTTCGCGATCAGGAGGGAGGCTTTAAGCCGGAGGATGTTGCTGATCCTTTGCAGCCCGAAAATTTATATAAAGACAGCGGTCGCGGGATTTTTATCGTTAAAACTCTGATGGATGAAGTGAAATACGCATTTAACAAAACCGGGACAAAAGTCATCCTCATCAAACATCATAAAACCAGTGAACCATGAGTCTCACTTTTATCCTTTCAACAACTTTTCTTATTGTCGGCGCAATCATTTTCATCCTTGCTGTTATCGTCTTTCGTGAAAATCCCAAAAGTCGGTTGCATCGGGTCACAGGGTTCATGCTGCTTTTTGCGGCGTTAGGAACCTTGCTGGCATCGTTTGCACCGCTGTTTCCCAGTGAAAATGTGAATAGCTGGAATCAATTTTTTCTGTTTCGATTTGCAATAATCTGGGAATTCTTTTTCCCCTATCTTTTTTATTTTTCGCTAAACTTTCCCCGTCAAAGTGCAATTCTCAAAAAGCACCGTACGCTTCCACTTTTAGTTTTTGCGCCGTACATTCTCCGGTTTTTCTTTGTCGTCTTTTTCCCTGACTATGAGGTGCTGCGAACTTTTTTTCTGTTCGATTCAGGTGGAGGTGCTCTCGGATCATTACTTCGGCCCGTTGCCCTGGCAATGACTTTTCTCGTCTCGCTGTTAGGGGTTTTCTATCGCTATCATTTTATTGTTTTTGGCGTTTTAAATATCTCTTGTGTTTTTGCTTCAATTTTTACAATGTTCGTTGGCTATCAAAAAGTATCTGAAAAGAGTCTGAGAAAACAGGTTGGTTTTGTACTCTGGGGCATTAGCATCAGCGCATTAATTTTTGCCGTTTCATTTTTATTGACGGCGATAACACATGGCAGA
>Ga0114931_10009960_pt1 | contig 11344 bp, 9 predicted proteins | sample 2SBtaG_FD_89579 | JGI IMG/M metagenome (GOLD analysis project Ga0114931, IMG submission 89579) | Deep subsurface microbial communities from Kolumbo volcano to uncover new lineages of life (NeLLi) - 2SBTROV14_V59a metaG | ecosystem: Environmental > Aquatic > Marine > Volcanic | place: Kolumbo...
AAAGCCGACATCGTAGCTTGAAACATCACTTTTGGCTTTATTTGAATATCTTGTAAATCGATAATATGGATTTTCTTCCCGGTAAGAAAATCCGTTTAACTTGCAGAAGTGGAATAGCAGCGATCAAAAGTTAGGTTTCGGACATTGCTTCCTTTGGTTATTGTGGCTTTCCCGCAAGCTGTGATTTCCACATCGACGGCATCTGCATCTGTACAGGTTCCCGCCCAGCTTCCAGACACGGCGCAATTACATGTTGAATCATAAGTGACCGAGTTGGGGGTAATGCTACAGGTCACTGAAGTTAAATTATTAGTTACCTCAAGCGTTCCTCCATCCACAACGCGGCTCTTTCTGACGGTACCGGTGATGCCTAGGTTTTCAGTAGTTTTTGCGGTGAAGTCCGTTACCGTTGTGCCCTTGGCGTTTTTGAAAATACGTTGAATTCCATCGTTGCTAAATTCGTAACTCGAATCCCCAGTTTTCGTCACCTTTTGTCCCACCGTGCCGGTTTTGGTCACACTAAAAATTCCGCCATGAAGTCCTGTAATCGTAAATTCCGGATCTCGACTTACGGAATCACCACTGGAGGCCATCTTACAAGTATCGTCGATAGCAGCATCATGAAAATCAAAAGTCACGGTCCCAGAAAAAATACCGGTACCAATGCTGCAATTATCGAAGGTTCGAGTGACTACATTTTCCGTACACGAACCAAAGGTACCCGCGGCCCTACAACTGTCTGCATAGGCGGCTGGTATAAGGCGATCGATTAAAGATTTTTGACCAGGAAAATGCTTTTGCCAAAACTCAGGACTCATTTTCATAAAGGCTAAAGCCCCAGAGCTTCCTCCAGAAGAGTCAATGGCAGACATCGTATCTCCCACCTGTTGGCTCATTTCGTCCGTCGAGTTAATCGTGTCGGAAGCAGAACCACAAGAAAACAGAAATAAACTTGAAGCTAAAATAAGTCCTAAATGAGTTCGAATCATGGAAGTCATAAAACTTTTTATCCTTTCGTAAACTCAGTCTATGCTCGTTGATTCTTTCTGAAAAGAGCGTTTTAAAAAAAGCTTACACATCAGTGTACCTGTTCTTAGAAATTCGATTTTCTACGAAAAATGACAAGTAAGCCCTTAAGGAACAGAAAGATTAAAACAAAGAAGCCCGAAGCTCCTCCTCCGGAAACTTGTTGCAAACTACAACCAAATGGTCCCTTTGAAGCCATTCGACTCGGCAATTTATTAACTTGTTTTATGTCCTTCTTGGAAGTTTGATCGCTTGGAGCCTGAGCAACGGGACTCTGCCAATCCTGATTTGATCCAGAAGGTAAGGGGGTCCCCAACTTCTTTTCCTCAGGTCGATAATAAAATTCGGTCCTGGCATAAGTCTTTTTGCCCGGAGCAAGGTCTCTCGATTTTTCTAAATTAAAACGTCGATCTCTGGCTCGAACCTCAAAAGCATAAAGGCCTTCTTTATCTAAAGCGATTTCCGCGGATGTAAGTTCCACTCGATAGGCCGTGGGTTCACTCCATTGATCTCCTGTTTTTGAATCTGTGGACGGACGTCGCAATCGATAACTATATTCAATCTGCTTCGCATCTTCCGGGCTATTGCGATAGACTTGATCCCAAGCAAACTTCACTAAGGCAGAATGAACATTGTAAGGCGGTTTTTCAGTAAACTGAGTCATTAAAGGACGATCCGGGGACTCCGGAACTGGAAGGGTTTTCGTTCTTTCTCCTGCATGCGGCACCAGCGCTGTTGAGATTTCATTTGGCAGCAATGGAGTTTTTACTCCGTTCCATACATCAAAAGGAAGTTCCGCTGACACAAGAACTTTATCTGAGTTCCATTGAACAGATAAAATATCTAAGGAAAAATTAGAAAACATTTGCACTAAACTTTTCCACGTATAAGTCTTGTCTTGAATTCTTCCGTCTGAATCCATTGGAAAAATCTTCAAGCGATCGAGCACCAAAGGCGTAAAAAAATCAAAAACCAAAGCTCGTTCAGCATCCGTCAACTCGGATCCTGAAATTTGAGGAGCCTCCATAATTAAATCGTCTTTTGCATTTAATTGAAAAATTAATTTCAATTCTATATTTTTTAAAAGTAGGGCATCCTTCGGAGGCGTTTTAACGGATTGATTTGGATCATTCCCCTCAACCGATCGAATCTCAAGGGCAAGCTTCAGTTGAAGTTTATTATCAGGCCCAACAGATACTTCAGGCGATTGAATCGGGCGCAGAGCTAAAAAGGGAACGAAATCCGGACGGGATTTCCATTGGCGAGTTGTCACACAAAACTTTCCGGCCCCCCAGGCTCGGCGAAGCAGAGCATTGAAAAGATCCCATTTGGCTTCAACCTCAATTAAAGAGTCCTTAAAGAAATTAAATCCATTCTCTTCTATACTTTCATCATCCGGTGAAAAAGGTTGGCCCTCCACCGTATTGTTATTGCTATCCTGGATTGGAGGAACGAGATTTAACTTCCATTGATTCGAATCTAAATCCCAGTAGAGTCCCCACCATCGATACTTCGAAGATGGGTGGTCCATTTGGAATAGGCTCCTTAAAGCTTCATCCGAATTGGGCTGCGAAGAAGCTGTCGTATTTGACTGCGCTTCAAAAATATCCTTTATACAATCTGCCACTTCTTTATTCACGATCTGTAATCGAAAATTTCCACTTAAGCCCTGAGGTAGAATGTCGAGGCTATCTAAATAAAAATTATGATTGAGTTCGCTCGAGTCGTTCCAATCGTTGTTCACTGTGCTTTCGATCGGATAGGAAATAGAATCTTCTAAATAGCGCCCCCCTAACCCACTTGTTGCCATTTGGCGGAGTCTTCTTTCAATCATCGTAATTGTGGAGCCATCCAATTCCAGCGACCTTGGAACTTCGTTCGGATCATGGGTAAACCTCATCACCACTTTAGGAACTTTATCTGAGAATTGAATTGTAAAAGAGCTCTGAAGCTTCTGGTCCAAGGACCAAAGTCCTGAGTCCTCGTGTTTCATCTGAACATTAAACCTGAGGCCAATGTCTTTCACCTTTCCAGAAGTTAACTCTCCTTTGCCTGAACTCTCCGCCCAAGGCAGGCCCCAAACTTCCATATTCTTAAGCTTTACAATGCCTGTATCTAAATAAGGCCCCTTCATAACGGCCTGGTCCGCATCCAGCTTTACTCCCATCAAATTCAACTTCGGATCAAAAACAAACGCCCGACGATGAATATCAAATCTCAAGTCTTTAATTTGAATGTTTTTGTTCATCACATAAAACCAATCCACCCCCGTCCCAAGAAGATTGCCAAAGCTTTCCCAAATGCTACCTTTCGGAGATGAGGTCTTCGACGAGGCGTTTGATTTTCCACCAGAAACAAAAATAGAGTTTCCCGGAATGCGTAAAGCAAAGGTAACAGGCGCCGGCGATGGTTGATCCGCACTGCGATTAAGATCTGAAAGATCAACGGAGTTTATGTCAAAAGTTGCGCTAAAGATAAGCCTCTTTAGCAAATCCGCCTTTCGAGGAGTCATATTATGAAGAAGGCTAAAGTAATAATCTTGATTCTTTTGTAACTGATGAAACAAATTTACAAATAAACCCGCTGAGATTCGAACCCGAAAAAGATCCGTTGTTTGAAAGAGTTGCGGATGATTATGCTGTTCCCTCTCCTTAAGAATTTGGTCAATAATTTGGTGAAAGGAGCTTGAAATCGAATTGTTCGACAAGCTGTTTAGCTCTACTTGCCCACCTGTTGGCTCTGAATCAGGGGCTTGGCTTTTGAAATACCGTCTCCCCTCATACCTGGCATTGTTCTCTCCCAGCTCCCCCACAAAGTCCGGATTCCTTACAAAAATTTCACCATTTGGACCGGGAACAAACTCGCTCTTATCACTGGCCACAATAAAATAAACGATCTGATCCGTCCCAATGATAATCGCCGGGAAAAGATCCGGTTTCAGCTGGAATTCCTTGTAAACAGGGCTTTGGGCCACAAGCAAATAGGCCAAAAAGCCGAATAAAAAAGCTGGCATCTGAGCTTATTTAGCCCATTTTGACGTTCCTGAATACTCTAATTCAAATTGTTCAAAATATTGAAAATTCTAGCTTTTCAAGGACTCATGAGCTGACTAATTTACAGTATATATGGATTGGCTTCGAGACCCTCACTTTTTAAGTACCCAAAAACAATTTGATGAAGTGGTCACTTTGATGAATTTAGACCACAACATCGCTGTTCGATTGCGAGTGCCTGATCGCGCTTTTATTATTCACGTTCCGGTTCGACTAGAAGACACATCGGTCATTGTCGTTCAGGGATATCGTGTTCAGCATAACGACACACTTGGGCCATTCAAAGGTGGAATTCGTTACTCGCCGGATGTTAGTTTTGGAGAAGTAGCTTCGATGGCCATGTTGATGACATGGAAGTGTGCATTGATGGGCCTTCCATTAGGTGGTGCCAAGGGAGGAATTCGTATCGATCCTACACGGCTTTCACGAGTTGAACTTCAACGGATGACTCGGCGATATACTTCTGAACTTGTTAGTATGATTGGACCCAATCAAGATATCCCTGCGCCAGATATGGGAACCAATGAACAAACCATGGCCTGGATCATGGACACTTATTCACAAGCAAAGGGCTATGCCGTTCATGGAGTAGTGACAGGTAAACCAATTTCAATTGGTGGATCACTTGGACGTGTGGAAGCAACTGGGCGTGGGGTCGCTTATACCGTAATGGAAGCGGCTAAAGCCTTAAACATCCAGCTCGGCAATTCCATTTCAGTTGCCATTCAAGGCTTCGGAAATGTAGGTAGTCATGCGGCTTTAAAACTATCCAAAGTGGGCTGTCGCATTACGCATATTAGCGACATTTCTGGCGGCTATTTTAATCCAAAGGGAATTGATATTGAAAAGGCCATGGAACATGTTAAAGCACAGGGCTCTCTCAAGAACTTCACTGAAGCGGAAAACATCGATCCTATAAGCGTACTCACTGCCAAGGTGGATATTCTGATCCCAGCAGCTACGGCGGGTCAGATTACAAAGGAGGTCGCCGAAAAACTTCAGTGCCGAATCTACGCCGAAGGAGCCAACAACCCCTCAACGACTGAGGGGGATGCCATTTTACGTGAACGACAAAATGAAATTTTTGTGATTCCGGATATTTTAGCTAACGCAGGTGGAGTTACGGTTTCTTATTTTGAATGGGTTCAAGGTCTTCAAAATTTCTTTTGGACATCAAAAGAAGTTAATCGAGAACTTGCGAAGCTTATGACGAAGTCTTTTGAAAGTGTCATTGGTTTTCATAAAAAGAATAAAGTTTATATGCGTCTTGCTGCACAAATGCTGGCTGTAGATCGAGTAGCTAAAGCCATGCTGGCTCGAGGGCTTTATCCTTAAGGGGCTAACTAAAAGCCAAAGCTTAAATAATGATCCAACAAACGAGCCACTCCCGACATATCGGAAAGTCTTGTCACCCATTCATCGCAGCCTTTTTCTAGACCGCTTCGAACACGATCTTTAGAACTGTCATCTGAAAGAATAAACAAAATGGTTTCATCCATTTTGTTTTGGCGTTTTAGCTTTTCACAAAGGTTAAGTGCCTCGTCTTTCAAATCCCGTTCGTCAATTAAAATGGCATCCCATTCTTGATTCGACTTAAGAGACTGCTCTAAGGCAAAACGGCTATCCAGTTGGCAGACATTTAAATTATCGGAAAGAATTTCTTTCAACGAAGAAAACAACTTCTCATCTTTTGTCAGAACAGCAATGGACTGAGCTTCTTGGCCCTTCTGCAAATCGCGATAGTCTGCAATATTGACAATTTTTGACTGGGCCAAACTCTTGATAGATTTGCGTTTTGATTTCACCACTGACATTCTACCTTTATTCATTATAACGGGACTTCAGGTCCAGAGCAAAAGGAGTGTCATTTCGTGCACCTAGAAAATGCTTGCCATTTGCTTTTGCGGAGCACGCCGCTCGTAATGCTCTAAAAATCTTAGGCAGTCCTCTAATACCCGCTGCCTCGAAAAGGACGTTAGGCTATGCGGCACAGCAACATAAATTCGCTTTGAAAGTCGACCTCGCATAGAGGGAGACAAGTTCATCAGCCCCTTAAACTGATTTATAAAATTTTTCATTCCCGAATGGCTTATATTTTCAAAAGCAATTCTCTCAGTTTCCCCTCGTCGGACACATTCTCCCTTCAGCTCTGTGAGCTCAAAAACACTAGGAATACTCTTAAATTCTCCTGGAGGAAGAAAGGCTAATAGCCGTTTTAAACTCTGTCGTGCTTTTTCAATTGAGCTTATCCAGTCTTTGTTCTCATTGAAATCCAACCAAACTCCCAAGGCAAGACTCGCTCTATCTTTGAGTTTATCTCTCGAAACGTAGAGCAAGCAGGTTCGTGCAGAGTCCTTGGACGACCCTAAGTCTAAAAAGCTCAGCTCCTCCAGCGGCTCAGGAACGGAATCGAGAGAGCACTGAATTCGATCAAAATATAGCCAATGGGAAATGTTTTGCGAATAGAGCTTAGGTTCCATCTTGGCAATGAGCCGCATTGCCGCCAAAGAATTCAAAATAAGATTCTTGGACTTTACATGCGGTAGCAATTGATAGTGGTTCCATCGCGTCTTCAAATCAATGGACTCTTCAATCACTTGCGTTCCCCACTTTCTCGCATGCTCCGTCAGAAAGTGAGAAAAAGGCTGCCCGAGACTTGGACTAATCCGATAAATTTTTTGACTTTCATTTCGCCATTGACTTACCCAGTTTTTAATCTTTTCTGGAGCAGAAGATTTCATAGCCGGTCGGCCGTTCAAGCTCTCTATCCGAACCCATTCTAAAAGCTCAGGATCGTCTTTACCCAAAGAATTCAATCTATTGAATGCCTTTAAGACAGAGCCCTTAACACCAGATTTTACCAGTTTTTTTAATTGAACGAGCTTATCGGCTGCCCGAGGAAATTCTCGGCGCAGCTCATCTTCCCAGCGTCTCTCGCTCCCATTAAAGGACAAGCGATGTTTCTTTAATAAAATTTGCCGACTGGGTTCCATCGGAACAAGCCCAGAATCTTCGAGCCGAAAAAATCCAACCTTAAAGAGCAAATCATCTAAATGCCTTTTGCCCATTTGAGAGGGTAAGCGCAAGGGCCACGGATCTTGAGAAGGTAATTCTCCTAGATTCTGAGAGGGAACGAGACAAACATGATAACCTCGACGCGCTAGTCCCGCAGATAAAAGTAAACCTTCGGGATGCGAGTCCCCTAAAACAGCAAAGTCAAAGAAACGAGCTTCCATTCCTCCCAGCCTATCGAAGCTAAGAACGAGACTCAAGATCGAAGAGATATTCCCTTACAATTTTGTATTCCAATTGATGCATCCGCTCTGTCAGACTTTCTAAACTGTCTGATTCAAGGCGCTCTAACTGAGATTGTCGAAGAACTAGACCCGAGTCCAGCTCAGGAGTTACCTCATGAAGACTAACACCGACTAGCTTTTCATTGTCCTGATAGGCCCGCTCAATGGCATTCAATCCTTTATATTTTGGCAAAAGACTCGGATGAATATTGATAATGGGCTCTGCCCAAGTTTTAATAAAGGGAGCGGGCAAAATTCGCATAAAACCCAGCAAAAAAATTCGGTCGACCTTGCTTTGCTTTAAAAATTCTAGAAGACGGCTTTCATAATCCGACTGTTTTGGCGAATAGATGAAAATTTCCTTCTTTGCTCTTTTTGCTCTCTCGATCGCAGGACATTTTTTATCGGCATGAACAGCAACAATCGAATTTTGTTTTAATTTTTTATCCTGCTCAAGATTTAAGAAGTTCTGAAGATTTGTCCCCTGACCTGAAACAAAAACAGCCCATTGAATCATCTAGCAGATCTCAACGCTCTCGTTTGAATGATCTCTGGCTCGAATCTCTCCCAGCCGAAAAATTGCGGGACTTCTCTCATTTAAAATTTGCTCGGCTTCTTTGGACTCAACGATGAAACAAAAACCTACTCCCATATTCCATGTTGAAAAGGCTTCTTGTCTTTGGATCTTGGCTCGCTCGCAAAAACTTTGCATAAGGGAAGGGATCTTCCATCCTTGGGAATTCACCTTGGCACGGCATTTTTCACTGTCGAACACACGTGGAAGATTTTCGACTAAGCCTCCACCTGTAATATGCACGCCCGCTTTCACGACAGGATGGAGGAGCAGTTGATAAAGATCTTGAATATAGAGTTTCGTTGGAGTCAGTAAAAAGTCTCCCAAACATTGGCCTTCGACTTGAGTATCTAAACTCCAAGATTCTTGCTGCATAACTTTTCGGATCAGAGAATAGCCATTACTATGAAAGCCTGAGGACGCCATGCCCAAAATCACATCTCCCTTGCCAACCGCTTCCTTCTTCCAAATTTTCTCTCTTTCAATCACACCAATTGCAAATCCAGCCACATCTAATCGATTGTTAGGATAAAAACCCGGCATCTCCGCCGTCTCTCCACCAATCAGAGAACATTTTGATTGGCGACAAGCTTCTACGACTCCTCGAAGAAGCGGTGTTGTGCGAGAACTTCGTAATTTGTCTGTTGCTAGATAATCTAAAAAAACCAATGGCTCCGCACGGCAGGCCAATAGATCATTTACACACATGGCCACCAGGTCGATTCCAATTCCGAAAAAAGCAGAGTCTCCTGCTTCTTCCGCCAACAAGAGTTTGGTTCCAACCCCGTCCGTCGTCGCCACCCAAACGGGCTTTTGATAATGCTTTGGCGACACAAAACTTGCCCCAAAGCCACCCACTTTACTTAGAATTTCTTCTCTAAAACTGGATCGGAGTTCGGCACCCAAGTCTTCCACCCAATTCTGTGCGGCCGCTCGATCTACCCCTGATGCTTTATAATCCGTCATGATGAGAACCGGTTTTGCCAATACGAATAGGATTTACGAAAACAAAAGAAACTAATGCAAGTATCTCCATAACGTCGACTATCCACCAGATTCCAAAAACCCTGTAAGGCCGTAAGGGATTCTCGCTTATCATGTTCAGCAACGATAATTCCCCGTGTACTGATAACAGGCGCTTCTAAAATCTTATTTAATGTGGCCACCACCCAGTCCTGACGATAAGGTGGGTCCATAAAAATCAGAGGAAACTGGCGGCCCTGTCTGTGGAGCCAAGAAATAGCATCCAAGACTCCTTTGCAAATTACTTCGGTCGACTCCCCCAGTTCAAATTCAAGCAGAACTTTCTCCAAAGCTTTAGTACTTCGAAGATGATTATCTACAAAAGTCACTTGAGAAGCACCTCGAGAGAGCGCTTCAATTCCAAAAGCTCCCGTTCCTGCAAATAAATCGAGGATTCGAAGGCCACTCCAGTCCTTAACGATCCGCGCTTCTAAGATATCAAAGACCGCCTCCCGAACCTTGTCGGTCGTCGGTCGCATCTTGGGATTTACTTTTTGAGGAAGGCTTTGTCCGCCCCATTTGCCAGAGATTATTTTCATGAAGCCTGTTTATAATCGACCCCGCCCCAAAGGTCCACTCCCCTTGAAAAAATGCTCTAGGCTGTACAAGGCAAAGCTAAAGCTTTGAAAATCGGAGTTAAATTTGCTGGAAAACGCCCCATCCAATCCACAGTCTGCGGAACGATCTCCCCAGAGAATGGCCTTAAAACAACGCTAAACAGCCTAATTCTTGGCATAATCCTTGCGAGCCTTTGACGGTAGGGAAAGCGGGCGTCGATTGAAAATGATTCAGGCGCGTCCGAAGATCGGGCCTCACGGCCATAGATTGAAGGAAGGGGAATAAAATGATGACTCAAAAAAGTTTACTCATCGCCGCTCTATTCATGAGCATTTTACCGGCACTAAGTTACGGGCAACAAAAGGTCGGCCCACTGACTAGCGCAAATCTAAAAGGAAGAGGGCCAACCTACGAAAGTGCAAATGCCGGTTTTTCACAAATATTCAATAACCCGGACAAAAATACTTACTACAAAGCTTTGGCAAAAAGCTTAAAATCGGCCTCTGATAAAAATCAATTTCTGAATGACAACTTGGGCGTTCTCGTCGGCAAATATCAAGATGCCTATAAGCGTAGACATATTGACCTCGAAGTTAGCCAAAATGGGGTCGCAAACTTTTCTGATTTAAGCTTAGTTACGGCTATTTATGGAGCAACCAAGAGTAACGTTCGGCTGAACAAATGGGCAAAATCTAAACCTCTTCACTTAGTTTTAGTTCCTGATGCTCAAAGCCAAAATGATTTAAAAGTGGATTTGTCTTCGGGGACTTCAGAAGCAAATCCTGTTTTTTCTTCAACAGCATTTTCAGTTTTTCAAGAGCCTTACCATCCAAGCATCACTCCAAGCAAAACAATGAATACGCAGGGCAAAAGAACTGCCGAAGTAACCGATGGAAGAACTGGAAAAATAGTAAAGAAATACTATGAAACCTATGAAAATGGAAAGCTTGTAAAAGCCATGAGCTTTGATTTTACGAAGCCCATCGTCTTATCAAATGCAAACCAAGTTGTTTTTGTTAATTTTCAAAATGAAGTCCATGTTTATGACTCAATCAAAGATCTAAAATTGGATGATTTGAACAAAGCCAAGAGACTTTATATTTCTCCTTTTGCCTTAGGGGAACTTGAAAAAATCTTGAACCCAAAAAAGAATCTTCAAGTAGATTCTGCTAAAGACATCATAAACAAAGTAAAAACTTTCTACGACTACTCCTCAAAAATAGCGTCTGCCCAAAGACTGATGAATTCCAGCAGCATTCCTGACGAATTTCATTTTCATCAATGTGTGAATATTTAGTTCGGCCGACCGGAAGCACAAAGCGCCTTTCTACGAGGTCTATTTGTTTTTGGAGAGAGATCTTCATTTTAACCTAGTCTTTTGATTTTTTAGGGAAAAGTTTCTTTTTGCTTAATCATTTTCTTCCCAGAAAGAAATTTGTTTTGAAAACTGAATAAATACAAAACTTTAAGAAATTTAAAGTTTTGCTTCTTGAATCGCGGTTTCGATGAGGCCACGAAAGAGGGGATGCGGAACAAAGGGTTTCGATAAAAACTCTGGATGAAATTGTACCCCTACAAAAAATGGGTGCTTTTCAAGTTCCACAATTTCCACCAATTGTCGATCAGGAGATTCACCGACCACTTTTAAGCCCCTCTCTCCGAGAAGCTCTCTATACTGGTTATTGAATTCAAGACGATGTCGATGTCTCTCTGAGATTTCTTCCTTTTGGTACAACTCAAAGCAATGGCTATCGCGATGAATCCGACAGGGATACGCCCCAAGACGCATGGTTCCACCCTTTTTCATATTTTTA
>Ga0114931_10009961_pt1 | contig 11344 bp, 12 predicted proteins | sample 2SBtaG_FD_89579 | JGI IMG/M metagenome (GOLD analysis project Ga0114931, IMG submission 89579) | Deep subsurface microbial communities from Kolumbo volcano to uncover new lineages of life (NeLLi) - 2SBTROV14_V59a metaG | ecosystem: Environmental > Aquatic > Marine > Volcanic | place: Kolumbo...
ATGGAACATGCCATAAGACACGAGATTTCTGTAAGATTCGAAGAAGACCCTGTGTTTTACCAGTCCCTGAAGGAACGTGTTGAAAAGATAATTGAAGAAAAAAGACAGGAGAGGGTAGATGCTGCAAGGCAGCTCAAGCTCCTGCAGACAATAAAAGACGAAATGATAAATGTTCATAAGGTTGCTGAGACCATGGGTATATCAGAGACAGAGCTTGCCTTCTACAACCTTTTATCAAATGTTGTTGTAGGGGCGGGGTCTCCCCGCCCGTTCTCCCCGCCCGCTTCTTTTAGAGTTGCTGAAGAACATGCTCCCTGCAGCAAGACGCATTCGCGAACGTGTTGAAATTTACGCTGACAAACCGGGATTAACTGTTTCCTCTGTCCTTATAAGGGACCAGAAGAAAATATGGGGTAGCTGCTGCACAAAAAGGGAAATCATATCAATTTTAGGCAGTATTTCCAGGTAGCGCCTTGGCTTTCGACCACCCTCAGTAAACATCAACACTGAATGAAACTGTCGCATGTCATCCATCACATCCTCTGCCGCGCGCCCAATTCCTGCCGCATTAAGTTTCAGTTCGGTCTTTCGGAGATAAGTCATTGCTACTACACATACAAACAGGTAGCATCTTATCTTGCTTGCTGTCCGTCCACCTGATGGGACGCATTGCGAGAAGGTCATCATCCTTGCTGAGCCCCGAAAGCTTTCGGGGTTCTCTACCCGCCAACGATCAAGGCCTGCCTCCACAAACTCGGATGTGGTCCAGTCCGTATTGTCGGTGATGATTATATTCTTTCCAAACATTGCGCGTTCAGGCTGTACTTTGACAACGTCTTTACGGAAACTCATCGACAAACCATCGGATGTCTGTGAAAACTCCACGGCATACAGATCGCCTGGTATGTATAAATGCTCGCAAAGGCGGAGATACCATTGTCTTATCACCGTATAATAATTCCAAAAGGTTCGAATTGGAGATCTTAATACTACTGCCATATCAACTACGGAAGCGAAAGATTAAAGATAATGCAGGATACACCTTCTGCATGAAAGACAACAAAAATGTATTTAGGCACATAAATGTAACATTAAAGGAAGTCAGGTTTTTAGACTTTTTGTAGTGATATCAGATAGTTCATATACTGGCATTACATTTGCTTTACTTTACGAGTATGCCAGCTGAATGCCCCGACCTTTGGTCGGGGAGCTTCACTCTTTACTAAACAATAAAGATCATGTAAAGCCCTGAAGGCTTTCGGAGAAAGAGAGGCATAAATGATGACGCGCTTAAAGATACGCAATAACAAGGATATTATGAAAGAGCACCCGTGTTTCTCAAAAGAGGCACATCACAGGTTCGGCAGGATCCATCTCCCGGTGGCACCTGCATGCAATATACAGTGCAGATACTGTATACGGAAATACGACTGCGCCAATGAATCAAGGCCGGGTGTCACAAGCCGGGTGTTTACTGCCGGGGAGGCGCTGGAAAGGGTGAGATTGCTGGTGGAGAGGGATGAGCGCGTAAGTGTGATCGGGATCGCAGGCCCCGGAGAGCCGCTGGCAAATGACACCACTTTTGAGGTCTTGGAATCAATCCACAGGGAAATGCCTGATTTGATCCTCTGTGTATCGACCAATGGTCTTTACCTCACTGACAGGCTTGAAGACCTTCTGAAGGCAGGTGTAAAGAGCCTGACGATTACGATAAACGCCGTACTACCCGAGACTGCTGAGAAGGTATACTCATGGGTATCATACAGGGAAAAACGTTATACAGGCAGGGCAGCGGCAGAGAGTCTCTTGAGCAACCAGTGGAGGGGGCTCGGAGACGCAATTAATGCAGGGCTTATTGTAAAGATTAACAGCGTCCTGATACCGGGCATTAATGACAAGGAGATTCCCTTCATAGCATGGCTGGCCGGCAGAAAAGGGGCCGAACTCATGAATATAATACCACTAATTCCGCAGGCTGAATTTAAGGACCTGAAAAGACCAACCAGCGAGACGATAAAGAGTCTGCGCGAAGAGTGCAAACAGTATATTCCTCAGATGACTCACTGCAGGCAATGCAGGGCTGATGCCTTTGGCATCCTCGGTGAAGACAAGGATATGGAACTCGAGGTGATAAATGCAATGATTGGTGAGGATTACTGTGAGATGGTTTTATAAACCTATCCCGATATTCAGGCGGATTTTTTCTTTATCCTTATTGCTGTTTTTTTTGTCACCCTTTGCTCTCGGAGGTTCATACGCAGAGGCGACAGAGTCCCTGACGGTATCTGCTGCCATGAGTCTGAAAGATGCATTTGAAGATATAGGCGAGGTGTTTGAGATGAAGCACAGGGGTGTGATGATTTATTTTAACTTTGCCGGCTCCGGAACGCTCGAAAGACAGATAGAAGCAGGGGCTCCTGTTGATGTATTTGCCTCTGCCTCCATACGCTATATGTCCGAACTGGAGGGGAAGGGTTTGATAAAGGAAGACTCAAGACGTAATTTTGCAACCAACAGCATTACACTGATTGTAGCTTCAAATTCGGGGATTCATCTCGGCTCCTTTCAGGACCTTTTGAAGGATGAGGTAAAAAGGGTGGCCATCGGGAATCCCGGAACGGTTCCGGCAGGGAGATACGCAGAAGAGGTATTGAAATACTTTAAACTCTGGAATAAGCTCAAGGATAGGCTGGTCTTTGCTGAAAATGTGAGGCAGGTATTGGACTATGTGGCCCGTGGAGAGGTGGATGCAGGCATGGTGTATGCCTCTGATGTGAGGATCAGGCCCGAAGAGGTGAAAGTTGTGGTAACTGCACCGGATGAGAGCCACAAACCGGTGGTTTATCCGGTGGCAGTAGTTAAGGGCACAAAAAATGAAGTGCCGGCAAGGAAATTTATTGCCCTGGTCATATCTGATTATGGTAAGGATATACTGAAGAAGTATGGATTTGAGCCATTTCTTCGCGGGGATAAAAGATGAGTAATCCAGTTTTCTTTCCTTTGAGACTTTCCTTTCAGGTGGCATCAGTGGCAACCCTGCTGGTGATGCTTGTGGGAGGATTAATTGCCTACCTTCTTGCGAGGAAGAATTTTAAGGGCAGGACCCTACTGGACATCCTTATTACCCTTCCACTGGTATTGCCCTCCACTGTTACGGGTTACTACCTCATCATCCTTTTCGGAAGAAACGGCTTCGTTGGAAGCTTTGTTTATGATTGGACAGGATGGAGCATTATGTTTACCTGGTATGCAGCAGTCCTTGCATCCTTTGTGGTGGCTCTGCCCCTGATGATAAAGACCACCCGGGCGGCCATCGAGTCTGTTGATGAAAACCTGATAAATGCCTCATACTCCCTGGGGCATTCAGAACTGGAGACAGCCGTTAAGGTTATTCTGCCGTTGTCCAAGAAAGGCATGCTTGCGGGGGTTGTCCTGTCTTTTGCAAGGGCGCTTGGGGAGTTTGGCGCCACGCTGATGATAGCAGGCAATATTCCGGGAAGGACAGACACCATGCCCCTTGCCATATATTCGCTGGCCAACAGCGGTGAATGGTCAAGTGCTAACTTTATGGTTTTGTTTCTTACACTGATTTCAGGATTCTTTCTTTATATAACAAACAGATATGGTATGAGGACGGTCTAATGGGGCTGTCGGTAAAGCTGTTAAAAAAGGTAAATGGATTTACCCTTGATGTGGAATGGGAAATAGGAAACAACCTTGCCGTGCTTTTTGGGTTTTCCGGTGCAGGCAAGTCTATGACCCTGCAACTGATTGCAGGTCTGATGAAACCGGATGATGGGGTAATAAAACTGAATAAAAATGTGCTTTTTGACAGTTCTTTAAAAATAAACCTTCCACCCCAGGAGCGTCCTTTTGGTTATGTATTTCAGGATCTCGCCCTGTTTCCACACATGACGGTGAAGGCTAACATTCTTTACGGAGCCAAGGGGCTCGATAGGGTTGAGAGGCAAGCGAGGGTTAAGGGGATGATCGAGATTTTTCGCATCGAGGGGCTTGAAAATAGATTGCCTTCCGAAATATCCGGTGGCCAGAAGCAGAGGGTCGCCCTTGCAAGGGCCCTGATGAGAAAGCCTGAGGCCCTGCTACTGGACGAACCTTTTTCTGCCCTTGATAACCCGATACGTCTTGAGATGAGAAGTCTCCTGAATGATATAAGGAGGGAATTCAATATTCCGGTTATCCTCGTTACTCACGATATTATAGAGGCATATACGATGGCTGACAGGATAATCGTTTATGCAGGCGGCAGGGTAAAGCAGGTGGGTTCACCCAATGAGGTGTTTGGCGCTCCTGCAGGCCCTGATGTGGAAATGCTCGTTAATACGGCAGGGACTGCGAGTATTCCGCCCGGTACGAATTTGCATCTGAATTGAAAGACAATACACGTCTATCTCAAAACCGGGATTGACATTCATAAAGTCTTTATGATATCTTGTTAGATAGTAGGGATATTCCTTATTTCTTGATTTCTCAAAATAAGCCATGAAGGCTTGAACAGACCGCGAAGGTTAACAACTTTCGTGGTCTTTTTCTTTTTTAAGGGAAAAGGCCCTCAGAAGCACCCATAATTTCCAACATGAAAAGGCCATGAAGGCTCATCACCATGAAGGTGAGCTTTCATGGCCTTTTTTTTACCCCGAATGCTTTGGGGAGAGACAAGGACCAAAAGTAGGAAGGAGGTGATAAAAGGCGCATCAGAAAAAAGTTGACTTGAAATGACTCGATAGCAACCAATATTTACAAGGAGGTGGGGATGAGGAAGGGGTTTATACTCACAGTAATCTTTACATTTTTTCTGCTAACAGGCACTTCTTACGCTTCTGACGTGGATTCACTGATGGACCTGCTCTTGAAGAAGGGCATCATCACACAGAAAGAGTATAAGGAACTCAAGACAGAGATCAAGGAAGAAGTGAAAAAAGAGGGCGAAAAAGTTACAGGGGAAGGCAGTTCTGCCACAAAATGGTCTGAAAGGGTCTCAATCGAAGGGACTGTTGCAGGTGAGTATCGCTGGATGAAGCACAGGGATGTGACAGCCAAGGATAGCGATTCCACATCCGACCTTTATCTCAGGACAGTTGAACTATCACTGGAGGCTGAGCTTGCCGGCTGGATTACTGCAGCCATAACCGTTAACTATGAATGGATAGGCGATAACGTGAACCGGGGGGATGAGAAGCTCACCGTTGATGAGGCAGCCATTACACTACGGAAAGAGGGTGTTCCTCTTTACCTGATTGCAGGTAAAAGGACACAGCCCTTCGGTGTATTTGAGAGTCACCTCGTCACAGACCCTGTGACCCAGGATGCTTATGAGACGAAGAGGACCGGGGTAACGCTCGGATACCAAAGGCCGTTTATGGATCTTGATGCCTCGGTCACGGTCTACAAGGGTGAGGAGATGATGACACACCTCTTTGAATCAGGTCTCTTTGATGCAGACAACATCTCGCGGGTCTCTGATCCGGCAGGGGATGATGTGGGCTCTTATATCCTGAACATATCCATCACGCCCATAGCTGAGCATCTGAGTCTCTCTGCAGCTTATCTCTCTGAGATAGGCACCGGGAAGAGGAACAACAGCCTCTCCCTGTCAGCCACTTACAACTGCCTGTTCATCGAGGGCCTCAGCATTGATGCAGAGTACATAACAGCCCTTCAGAGGGAGAAGTACCGGGACGCAGCAACAGTACTTACTGACAATTACAAGGAGAGCGTTCTCTCTCTCGGAGCAGCCTATAGGGTGACCGAGCCTGTTGAAGTGGCACTGAGATATGAACACTTTGATGATGACGGCCTTGCTAAAGAGACGGGCACTTGGTCAGTAGAGGACCGGTACAGTATTGGAGGTACATACACATTTTATGAAAAGGAGGATCTGTGTGTATCATCCTATCTCGCCCTTGAGTACCGCAAGACAGACTACCGCTTATCAGAAGCTGTAAAGGCCTCAATGGACGACAATAACAGCGAACTCTATATGAGACTTGGCATGGAGTTCTAAACTTTGAGAGAAAGAAAATTTCAAACATCAAAACAAGGAGGAATCATTATGATGAGAGGACTATTTAAGACATTACTGGTAACACTAATCCTGTTAATTTCGGCATCCATGGCATGGGCACACTTTGGTGTTATCATACCATCTAACGATATAGTCTCAAAGAAAGACAGAAAAAAGATTAGCTTACAGATAAAGTTCATGCACCCATTTGAAGGACAGTATATGGAGATGGCAAGGCCAAAGGCGTTCGGTGTCATGGTAAATGGGAAAAAGCATAATCTCCTCTCCACACTCAAGAGGAAGAAAGTTAAGGGATTTTCTACATGGAAGGCTGCTTACAGGATCAAGAGGCCGGGAGATTATGTATTTTATGTTGAGCCTGAACCTTACTGGGAACCTGCAGAAGAGACCTTTATAATCCATTATACCAAGGTTATAGTAGATGCACTTGAGTTAGAAAAAGGATGGGACGCCGAGGTAGGGCTCAAAACAGAGATAGTACCACTGACAAGGCCTTACGGCCTCTGGGCAGGTAATGTATTTCAGGGTACTGTGAAGGTTGATGGCAAGCCTGTACCCTATGCAGAGGTAGAGGTTGAATACTACAATGAGGGCGGAAAGATAAAGCCACCTGCTGAACCCTATATAACCCAGGTCATAAAGGCTGACAAAAACGGTGTATTCACCTTTGCAATGCCAATAGCCGGATGGTGGGGATTTGCCGCCCTTAATACCGCTGACTTCAAGTTAAAGCACAAAGGAAAAGAATATCCTGTTGAGATTGGTGCTGTCATCTGGGTGAAAACAAGGAAGATGAGGTAGACGTTATGCATATATCAGAGGGAGTTCTGTCGGCACCTGTCCTTGTGACAGGTGCCTTGCTTGCCGCAGGTGGTGTAGCAATAGGACTGAAGAAGATGGATTACGAGAAGATACCAGAGGTGGCAGTCCTTTCGTCTGCCTTCTTTGTTGCCTCATTAATACATGTTCCTATAGGGCCATCAAGTGTTCACCTGATTCTGAACGGGCTTTTGGGAATACTGCTTGGATGGATGGCTTTCCCTTCCATCCTTGTTGCCCTAACACTGCATGCAGTTCTCTTTCAGTTTGGAGGACTCACATCACTCGGTGTCAATACAGTCACTATGGCAACCCCGGGGGTCATAGCCTACTACCTCTTCAACATGCCGATACGGAAGGGTAATAACATTGTAAGTGCCGTTTCAGGCTTTGCTGCAGGTGTCACCGGCGTTGGCATTGGAGCCATCCTTGTTGCCATAGCTCTCATAAGCACAGGAGAGAGCTTCCTTGGCGTGGCAAAACTCATAGTAGTCGCGCATATACCGGTAATGGTAATCGAGGGCATTATCACGGCCTTTTGTGTTATATTTTTGAAAAAAGTAAAACCGGAAATACTGGAGGTGGGGAAGTGAAAAAATTCAAGATTCAAAATTCAGGATTCAAGCTAATCCCGGGTGTTGTTACATTTTTATTCCTGCTTCTTGTTTCTTCGACTGTTTTTGCCCATAAAGTAAGCGTCTATGCCTATGCAGAGGACGGCAAGGTCTTTGCGGAGGGTTATTTTTCTGATGGCACAAGGACCAGGAACTCACTGATTGAGGTTTTTGATGCAAAAACAGGGAAAAAGCTCCTTGAAGGTAAAACTGATAATGATGGAAAGTTCTCCTTTAAGATCCCGAAGGTAACTTCCCTTAAACTTGTCCTCCATGCAAGCATGGGCCACCGGAACGATTATACCCTTGATGAGGAAGAGGTAAAGGAGGCAATGGGGATACAAGAGTCAGGAGTCAGGAGTCAGGAGTCAGGAGTTAAAGGCCGGAAGACAGAAAGCAAACTACAGTCCACCGCTCCGCTGACTGCCAATTCCGGGGTATCCTCTTCTGAAATAGAGGCAATAGTGGGAAGGACTATAGACAGGAAACTCCAGCCAGTAATCACGATACTTCTCAAACTACAAGAGAACAGTGAAAAACCAGGAATTACAGAGATATTAGGCGGCATAGGGTACATTATAGGGCTTATGGGGTTAGTAATGTATTTTAAAAGCAGGAGGTAATTTAGGACGCAGGTTTTCGCAGATATACGCAGATAAAACATTTAAAATGTTACAGACCCTGAGACAAGTTCAGACTCTTAAAATAAAAATCCTGATAATCTGCGTTTATCTGCGTCCAGAATAGACATTAAAAAATGCATCTTGAAGAATTCGCAGAAGGCAACTCATTCCTGCACAGGCTTGACCCGAGGGTAAAGTTCCTGACCATAATGCCCTATATCCTCGTCATTGCCATTATGCATGGACAAAAGAGGCCACTTGCAGCTCTGGCCTTCTCAACCCTGTTGGTAGCCCTCGCAAGGCTCGACATGAAAAAACTCCTCAACAGGCTTGTTGTCGTAAATGTGTTTGTGTTTTTACTATGGGTCTTTATCCCCTTCAGTTATCCTGGAGAGACGGTCTTTCATATAGGTCCTCTGACAGCTACCCGCGAGGGCATGCTCTATACCCTTTCCATTACATTGAAGACCAATGCCATAGTGCTTGCAACGATAGCAATCCTTGGCACCTCGGAAATCTTCTCACTTGCCCATGCACTTGTTCACCTGAAGGTGCCCGACAAGCTTGTTCCTTTGTTCTTTTTCTTTTACCGGTATATAAGCGTCTTGCACGGGGAATACGGAAGATTAAGAAATGCCATGATAATACGCTGTTTCAGGGCAGGCACGAATATGCATACATACAGGACATATGCTTATCTTGTGGGAATGCTGATTGTTAAGAGCTATGAACGATCTCAGAGGATTTACCAGGCGATGCTTTGCAGGGGCTTTAAGGGCAGGTTTCCTGTAATGAGCCACTTCAGGCTCAGGAAAGGAGATGTGCTATTCGGTCTGTTGATGGCTGCAGTAACGGTTTTATTGGTGATTATTTAGACCTGAATTGAATGGTTAGGGAGTTCAGGGTGTATTGAACGATTCTCGATAGGATGATCCCGGAATAGAATGAATTTGTTGACCAAATTCACCCCCACCTTACCCGTTAAGGAGAAGAAAACCGGTAAACGGTTTCCTGCTGATGGGAGCAAGCTCCATATGTTCCCCTCCCCTAACGGGAGGGGTAAGGGACGGGGGATAGGAATCATTAAAGTTTTAGGTTAAAATCAAAACAGCGAGGAAATTTTGATAGAACTACAGGATCTAAGCTTTACTTACCCTTACGGAAAGAGCGTATTTAATGGCTTGAATTTATCTCTAAAGAGGGGGGAGCGGGTTGGGCTGGTTGGTCCCAACGGCGCTGGAAAAACCACATTGTTCCATCTTATTGTGGGGTTATTAAAACTTGACTCCGGAGAGGTAAGGATATTAGGAAAGAGACGAAAAGACGAAGAGGACTTCATCGAGGTCAGGCAGAGGATAGGCTTACTCTTTCAGGACTCTGATGACCAGCTCTTCAGCCCGACTGTTGAAGAAGATATAGCCTTTGGTCCATTGAACCTCGGTAAAACCCATGAACAAGCGAGACTTGTTGTACAGGAAACATGCGAGATTCTGGGCCTTAAAGGATTTGAAAAAAAAGTCACTTACCGACTCTCCGGCGGAGAGAAGAGGCTTGTTGCCCTTGCCACTGTTGTGGCAATGGACCCTGAATGTTTTCTGCTTGATGAACCAACTGCAGGGCTTGACGAGGCAACAAGGGGGAAATTTTTAAAGTACCTGAAAGGGCATGCAGACACTTATATAATTATATCCCATGACCGGGAACTATTAAAGGAAGCAACTGATAAGCTGTACCGTCTGAACGACGGCAAAATCACCCTTGTTTAAAACCTGAAAAAATGCGTTAAACCACGAATTTGCACGAATTAATTCGTCATGCTGAACTCGTTTCAGCATCTCATGAGACGCTGAAACGAGTTCGGGGTGACGGTCAGAATGACTGTTATCAAATATACAGTTAGCTTACCACTAAATCAAGGAAGAATGTAGAAAGAGACAGGTAAGTCCCGAAGAACTAAAAGAAGGCAGCCGCCGGAATAAAGTGAGCCAAACCCGTGCATTAATGGCCTATAGGAGTATAGAAGAATTGGGTTTGTCTACTGCTGAAATAGCGAGACACTTAGGGGTAGCTACGTCCACAGTCACACGTGCAATTGCGCAGGGCGAGGCACTAAATAATGCATAAGTTATGCATAGTGTGCAACAATGTCTCCAAAAACCTACAAGATGCAGAAAGAAATGAGAATTTCGCTTTCCTTGAGTTTGTCAAGTGTTGTCCCAGTGAAATATAGCCTCCGCCAATGCCGTGTTTTCCAAAGGATGAAAATGTCTGCCTTCGATGGTTTTCCAGGTAACATTGGGTAAAACTTTCCGTAGTTTTCCCCCTACGGATACAGGTTGAAATTGATCATTTTTTGCCCAGAACACCAAGGCCGGTAGTTCAAACGTGCATAGTTTCGGAGAAGCCCTTAGGGTACATTCATTGTACATCGCTCTCAGGAACCTCACAAAGTGTTCTGTCCGCTCATCTGAACCTGCCAACCCTTGCTTAAGGTCGTCTAAGAGTTCATTAGTTATCACGGACGTGGCGACAACGCCGGCAGGCAATGCCTTTCTCAGGAAACTGAGCACAAACCCGGAAGTGAAGACCTGCATGTAGTTGTCTTTGAAAGCGCAATCTATCAGAAATCTTATCCCCCTGACAGGCCAGGAGTCGAAAGCAACACAATTCGTGAACACGCATTTCTTAACCTTGGTGGAAGGCTCCGCAGCATGATTTGCGCTATGCCGCCACCCAGATCATGACCGACAAGAATGTACTCGTCATGGACAACATTGTTTGCAAATTGAGCTATTAACTGAGCTTGCCCATTCAATGAGTGATCATAGCCAATTGGTCCGTCTGTGTAACCCAGTCCCAGTAGTTCAGGTGCATACACAAGATAGCCGCGCAGGGATAACTCCAGGCCAACCGACTCCCACAGAGCACTGTTCATAGGAATACCGTGAAGCAAAATGACCGGTTTTCCCTTTGTTTCCCACTGGCGGTATGCTACGTTACAAGCATCCAGTTTTACCCATTGTCTGAAGTTCTTTCCCATTTTAAGTTCCTCCAAATATTATCTTCTCTTTTGAGAGTTCTATAATATGAGTAGAACTCAAAAAGGTTTTGTGACAACTCAATCAAGATGGACTCGCAAAAAATCCATCGTACCGTTTTAGGATGGCTAAGTAAAAATTCGATATACAAGGAGTAGTGGTGTCGCCCGAGCGGAGGCATACTTATGGTATGTTGAGCATTGG
>Ga0114931_10009962_pt1 | contig 11344 bp, 7 predicted proteins | sample 2SBtaG_FD_89579 | JGI IMG/M metagenome (GOLD analysis project Ga0114931, IMG submission 89579) | Deep subsurface microbial communities from Kolumbo volcano to uncover new lineages of life (NeLLi) - 2SBTROV14_V59a metaG | ecosystem: Environmental > Aquatic > Marine > Volcanic | place: Kolumbo...
CCTTTAAGCACATAAGTAATTTTTGGAATAACTTTGGCTGCCACATTAACGAATTTATAATCTTTTTCGGTAACCGAGCTATACACATACTTCATGGCATCAAATTCAGCCATTTTAACTTCCGATATTATTTTGTTTGTCAACGTGATATCAGCTGCCAAAATAGTATAATAAAAGTTGTGATTTTCCCAATCCTGCTTTTGATGGTCAGCATTGCGATAAATAATTTTTTTATCACCTAAAAAGTTGGTAATCAACCCCACCTTAGTGCTTGAATCAGGTAAATTCATAAAATGCAACATGGTGGTGCGTAAATCTGTCATTCTTTTACTCAGGCGATAAGCTTCCCCTTTTTTGCTGTTCCCGACGCCAATCAGGTAATTGGTTACATCGTTATAGCGATCTTTGGTAGGTACGGAATTCAGGTTCAAAAACTTCTTTTTAATCATTTTAGTTGGATGATACACATCGGTAACGAGGGAGTCAAAATAATAATTTTTCACCACAAAGGCAGAGTCTTTCTTTTCAGACACCTCAATCAGCTTTAATTTCAAGTGGTTAAGATATTGTAGCATTTCGTCTGATTTAGTCTTCACCACTTTGGATTTCTCCCAATACGGACCCACCTTATCGGGATTCAACTGATATTGTTGCTCGAAGCGGTTATAAGTAGAAGCAATCTTCTCACTCAGGCTTTCGTTTGTGCTTTCCACACTTTCGTTCACCACCAAAAAAGCATCCAGCACCTGTTTCGACACATTAAGCGCCAACAATGCATAAAGCACCAGGTACATCATGGCGATCATTTTCTGTCTCGGTGTTTCCTTATATCCAGCCATTTAAATTAATTTTTTGTTTACACAATCCATGTTTTTATCAGGCCTGAATATTCATGGCAGTCAACATATTACCATATACTTTATTGAGCGATTCCATCTGTTGTGACAAAGTTTCCAGTTGTAATGCAAACTGACCGGAATTAGCGGTTGATTTCTCAAGGCTTTGTAACAGTTGCGACATGGTTTCCCGCATTTTTCCCGAGTTTTCCACTGCATCATTGCTACTCTGCAATTGAATTTCATAAATTGCATTCAGTGCAGCGAGATTTTCAGCAATTTTTCTAAGTTGTGTATTGTAAGCATCACCTTCAACAGCAGTAAAATCGAGTGCTTCTACCGATTTTGACAGTATTTCGGCTAATTTTTGATAACCCGCTGCCAGGTTTTTTGCCGATTGGGTAGCCTCGTGTACTGTCCCTGCAAATTCTTCGGTAGTATCCATATTTCCTTTGAGGATATCGGCTGCCTGTGAATAGGCATTAGAAAGCACCTCAACTTTTTGGTTGATGACATTCATGTTTTCCGAATAGCTACCAGCTGCTTTAAGGTCGTTTTCCATAACTTCACCGAGCTTATGAGTAGATTGCGCTGCCGAATTTAGCTCGTCGGCAAAATTTTTGGATGCCACAGCTGCATCGGTAACGTCAGCCATTTTTACTGCGTTTTCAGAGAATTTACTCAATCCTTCCCAAAGCTTGTCAATCATTGACTGGTCAATTTGTGCTTTCTCAAACATTTGATCCAGCTTTTGGGTTGCTGTTTGCCGGCTTCTCAATGCTTGGGCGTCACTTCCTTTTACAGGATGGTACATACCGGCCAATTCAGGATACACCATACTCCAATCAGGTTCAACATGAGGCACTTCAAATGCTGAAAGAAAAAAGATTAAAGCTTCGGTTCCAAGCCCCAAAGCCAGCGCAAAATCGGCCCCCCCGTAATGGTTTATTTTTAACAGAGCCCCTATTAAAACCACCGATGCCCCTATACCGTACACTTTGGCCATCAGGTTTCTGTATCCTCTTGTTTTATTAAAATCAAAAAATGACATGATAATTCGCTTATATAAATTAATAGTTCTTAATTATTTTTTTTAATGATAGACGTGAGATTCCTTGCTGGGGTTATCTCCTTTATTCCGACCCAGATAAGGTTGAACACAACGAAAACCGATATATGATTTAGCCGTGTCCTGATATTCATACGCCCGGGTTGTAACGCGCAAATAATAGGCAACATCTTTCCATGAACCACCACGGATTACCTTTCTTTTCATTACAGGTGGATCGTCGGGTTTGGCATTATACGTATAATTGGGGTTCATGTCCCACGAGATATTATAGGAAGACGGATCGTAAGCGCTGTTTGTCCACTCGGCCACGTTTCCGGCCATATCATATAAATCAAAATCGTTGGGTGGATAATGGCCCACAACCACGGTACGCAGGCCACCATCGGCAATATAATTTCCCCGTAAGGGTTTAAAATTTGCAAGGAAACAACCTTTATCGTTCCGTGTATAAGGTCCGCCCCAGGGATAAGGACTCAGCTGGTTTCCTCCACGGGCAGCCCACTCCCACTCGGCCTCGGTGGGCAAACGAAATTCGGAAAGTTCGACCCCTCCTTTTTTTGCACGCAGATGACTGTTTAAAAACTCAGTCCTCCAAACACAAAAAGCCCTGGCCTGCTGCCAGTTGACCCCCACCACAGGATAATGGTCGTAAGCCGGGTGGGAAAAATATTTTTCTGTCATGGGATCGTTAAACGAATAGGTATAATCGGTAATCCAGCATAGCGTATCCGGATATACATTGATGGTTTCGTTATGCACAAACACCGAACGGTTGCGTGTTCCCAAAGGTCTGTTTGCAAAAGAGGCCATCTTAGGATCTCCTTTTTTACTCATATCCTTTCGGGCAGTACCCTGCAAATCGACCCAGTAGTATGAATACATCAGTTTTCGGGCATCAATTTGTTTATGACGAAAATAGCGTTCGTTTTCAGGCAGGTACAATTCCTGAAGAGCATCACGTACATCCTGATCCTCACTGTTCCAATTGATTTTTGTTTTCCAGTTAAGATGTGGGGGATCATAAGTTTCACCTGTTTTTGAATTTTCTTCAATGAGGTAATCATCAGGACGCACATCCCCTAAAATTTGTCGTGCAATGGAATCGCGTACCCAGTAAACAAATTGCCGGTATTCGTCGTTTGTAATTTCGGTTTGATCCATAAAAAAAGCAGATACGGAAACCGTCTTCGGCTGAATAAGATGGCCATTTGTAATGTCCTCATCTCCTGCCCCCATGGTATAACTTCCCTGTGGTACAAAAACCATCCCATACGGATCGGGCTGGTAAAACGGTTTTTCATTTTTCCGCGTTCCTACAAGTTCACCTGTGCCTGTATTGCTACAACCTGCCAATACAATTCCGGCTAAAATGTATAACAACCATCTTCTTTTCATTTCTATTAATTTGATATTTCTAAACGCATTTCTTTTCTGTGGTTTTCTGCAAATTACAGAAAACGAGTGTTTTTATAACTGGTTTTTGCCTTTTCGGTTTTAATTTTAAAACAATATCCCAGACTAATTTCATGACTTCCTGCCAATCCAACCGGCAAGGTAGGTAAATCGTACGAATAACCAAGCCGGAATCCGTTAATTGTAACTCCTACCATAAAACCAATGGATTCCTGATACCTGTAATTCACACCACCCCAAAACTTACTCTTGTAATTAACGATGGTTGAAAAATTATATTGTGTGGAAGCAATATCCGAAAGAATCATAACCGAAGGAATAAGTTCAAATTCGGGATGATTTGGCATCGTTAAGGTGTATCCGGCCGTAAAATAAAAGGTACGGTCGGTTTGATACCTAATTACCGCATCCGAAGTGCTCAGGTTCTTTCCCCTGCTTTCAAAAATATTTGTAACCGATAATCCTGCAAAGAAATTATTATTTCCCTTAAAAAAAACACCCAAATTACCATAGATAAGCATATCGCCCTGCTTTGATGTCAGCAACGCGGGATCGTTGGGATCAACCGGATTGAACTTAGTAAAATCAATTGTTCGGTTAGTCAGGTTAACACCTGCTCCCATACCAATCAATCCGGCTGTAGTTTTAAAATGAAAGGAGTAAGCCAGTTGAACACCAATATTACTTTCGAAACCCAGTTTGTCCTGAATAATAGAAATGCCAACACCTCCGTGAGCGGCCGGTAAAGGAGCATCGGCCGTGATAAGAAAATCCTGCGGTGCCACTTTATTTCCCTCTGCATCCTTAAAACCGGCCCACTGCTGGCGGGCAATTCCATTGATGCAAATTCCTTCGCCCATCCCGGCATAACCGGAATTCACAAACATAAAAGCCGAGCTGTACTGGGTAAAAACAGGTGCTTGTTGACCAAAAAGCTGAGCGGCTGACAATAAACCCACAATAATTAAAAAATATGTTCGTGAAAAAAGTTGATTCAATTTAATGATTTGTTTTGGGAGCTAAAGTAAAAAAATTCTATCACAACGGGCTGATATTACCGGTGGATGTTAAAACAAGTATGCCGGCTAATAATAATCACGGAAATCTTTCCTTTTAGTAAGTTTTAAATCTTTTAAAATAGATGCTTTTACGTTTATGGTAAAATTCCAGCTTTTGCGTGGGCCAATAGGAATCCAGCTAAAGCGCATCTCCCAGCAGTGCAAATTGCGATACAGGTTTACCGACGTAAAAGCCAGTTGTTTATTGGTAAAGTCCCAACCCGAATTAAACGAAAATTTCCAGTTAGGGGTTAAACTTAACTGACCTGAAAACCCAAGGGTTTGCACCAGTGTTTTTTTGGGTGTCCATATCTGACGGACATAATTCTTCACGTTTGTATAAGTAAAATGATAATTAATGTTCAACGACCAGGGAATTTTCCAGTCAACATATTGCCCGGGATGTGAGTTAATGTCGTTTATTTCGGATTTTGGAGTTCCAGGTGGAATATTTTGTGTCTCGGTTTTTTTCTTTTTCCGTTTATTGAAATCCTTATCACTCAGGCTTAAATTAAAACTCAAATTCCACGAGCTGTTGTTAATACGCAACAATCGCCGGTTCACGGCCCACTCCGTCTTGTTAATAGCATGTCCGGCCGAATCAACCACATAAGGGCTAAACGAACTGGCAAACTGAATAGACAACCCTTTCCAAAGGCGCGTCCGTCCGGTTATGTTGATATTCGACATACGCAGTGAATCTTTGGCGAAATCATAATTTCCGGTTATGGTCAGGTTTTCGATAAGTGGGATTTTCTTCAGGCCTGTAATAGTATCTTTTTTTGATGGCACTTTTATATCAAGCGTATTTGCAAAACTAAACGAGATATTTCCCGATTTACGGCTTGGCGCCGTTCCGTAAATAAAACCCTGATATTTTGAATAATATACCTTGTTGCCCAATTGATCATAATAAAAATCGCGATAGTGCCATTTATCACTTCCAAAATCAGGCACGTATGACACGCCGATACGTGGGGTAAACACATGGCGAATAGCACGTATGGGCCCTTTTTTAAAACGCAGCATACCGTAAATCTTAGTAGATAAAGAACTACTAACGCTAAAATCGAACACATTATTAAATCCTGAAATTGTATCCACGTTCACATAGCCCACGGTGGTATCACCATTGTTAACCACAATATCGTTTACCCAGCGTTCTCTAAGGCTATTGGCATACATCCTGTCGGTGATGTTTATCGAAGTACTTAATGTAAAATACTTAAATAGTTTCATGGGCAAACTGATGGGAATTTTATGAACCATTCCGTTCTGCATACCATTGCGCAGGGTGATGGGTTTAAACAAAGTGGAATCGGTGGCTGTGATGGTATTGCGGCTATTCATAGAATATGACATGCTCAAGTCGTCGAGTAGTCCTTTTTTTCCGCCTTTTTTGCTGCGAAACGGATAAAAACGGTTTACCGTGAATGAAATCTCAGGTAAAGTAAGTTGTACCTGATGGGTTTTGGTGTTTTGCCGGTGACTGGCATTTACCGTGAGAAAATATTTTCCGGCCCAGTTTTTTTGATAAGCCACGCTCGATTGAAATTCGTTTGACAGATAATCGTTAACGGAAACCACGTTGTATTTCACAAAATTACTACTGATAATGTTGACATTAGCCGAAAATGTACTGTTGGGCCTGGCTTTAGAATCCTGTGTATGTGTCCACCGGATGGAAAAATCGCGGGTATTACTGTAATCAGGAGCTCCTTTTGTGCTTATAATATTTCGCGACAGCCCCAACGAAAAATTACCGCCATATTTATACCTTTTTTTATAGGTAAATACCGGTGAAATTTTCCAGCTGCCGCCGGTATAAATGTCGCCGGTAACCTTAAGGGTCATTTTGTCGTTAATATTCCAGAAATACCCCCCTCCCTGGAGATAAAACCCCCGGTTGGGCGATTCTCCATAGGTAGGCATAACAATGCCCGACTTTCGTTTTGGATTGTTTGGAAAAACAGCAAATGGTAAGGCCAACGGCACGGGCACGCCTTCTATTTGCATATACACAGGACCGGTAATAATCATTTTATTAGGAATAATCCTGGCTTTGTTAAAACGAAATTCAAAATGTGGATGTGGTAAATCACAAGTGGTAAAATAACCTCCTTTTACATTTACCGAGTTGTCAGGCATTTTTTTCACTATATCGCCATGCAGAAAACCCTGATCGTTTTTAGTACGTACACCTCTGATAATCCCTTTCCTTGTCACAAAATCGTAGATAAGCGTATCCGAGTTAAAAGTTTCATCACCTTGTTTAAAAACCGGTTTGCCTACTATTTTTCCAGTCGAATCTTTCATTCCGGTAGCAAACACCGTATTATCGTTAAAATTCACAGTAATGTAATTGGCCTTTAAATCAATGTCGCCGTAAGTAATTTCGGCATTGCCATAAAGGTAAACTTTCTTGTTTAACAAGTCCTGAACAATGGAATCCTGTGCATGACGCACCAAATCGAACTCCAAATTCATAAAATTACCGGTCGTATCTTTCGCCGGCTGCAATGTTTTAAGGCTATCGGCCCCGATCAGTGAATCCTGCTGAAAAGCAATAGTGTCATTACTTCCAAAGAAATTTTTCGGCACAGGCTTTGTATCAGCACGAGCTAATCCCAAACTGACAAAATAAAATAACCAAAAGGATGTTAATAATTTAATTGTAAAACCCGGGCTCACCAAAATGGAACTTTTACTTTTGTTTATATAATCTGGATACTGATGAATCTTTTTGCAAATATAGTTTCAAAATTCCAAGTAAGGGCATTTATCCCCCTGCTTTTCATATCAATTGTGTTTGGCCTGCCACAAAACATGCTGGGCCAACAGGGTTCACGCATCCGCACGGTGGTGATTGATGCGGGACACGGTGGCAAAGACCCGGGTGCTTTGGGAAAACATTCACGCGAAAAAGACATTACACTGGCAGTGGCACTTAAGGTGGGCCGTTACATCCAACAAAACCTGAAAGATGTAAAGGTTATCTACACCCGGACCACCGACCGTTTTATCCCGTTGTACCGGCGGGCTGAAATTGCAAATAAAAACCATGCAGACGTATTTATTTCTATTCATTGTAATTCAAACCCCAGCTCAAAGCCTTATGGGACCGAAACTTACGTAATGGGCTTATCAAAAAGCAAAGCCAATTTGGGAGTTGCCAAAGCTGAGAACGCTGCCATTTTGTATGAGGATAATCCACGCACTTCCTACGATGGTTTCGACATAAACTCGCCCCAGTCGTATATCAATTTATCGCTGTTTCAAAACACTTATCTCGCCCAAAGCCTGAACTTGGCACATTTAATCGAAAATCAGGTTAAATATCATTTAAAACGTAAAGCCCGGGGCGTATTTCAGGCCGGCTTTTTGGTGTTATGGCGTACCACCATGCCCAGTGTTTTGGTAGAGTTGGGTTTTCTGAGCAATCCCAACGAGGAAGCCTTTTTGTTATCGCAAAAAGGCCAGATATATCTCGCGTCGGCCATTTACCGCGCTTTTAAAGCTTATAAACAATCATTTGAAAAAGAAAATGCCCTTCCACGGCAACCCTTGCCTGCTAAAACAAAAAAAGCCAGTGTCAGTTCGGTAAAAACAGTAGTAAACCAAACCGTAACATCCCACACACCCGGGGTTGAATACAGGGTTCAATTTTATACGGGGGCTCATCTTTACAAAAGCCCGTTTAAAAAATTCCCACAAGTAACTAACATCAAAGTATATAGAAGTAACGGCATGTACAAATACACTTCGGGGCATTTTACCTCCATAAATAAAGCTGCCCAACACCAAAAAGCAATACAGCAATTGGGTTACCGTGACGCTTTTATTGTGGCTTTTTATCAACAAAAACGCATCAGCCTCAATAAAGCGAGGAAGCTAAAATTGGCGGGGAAATAAAGTGCTGCCATAATTATCTTAAGCTATGAGCATAGATTAGGGCAAGTTGAGGTTATTACATTAAAAAAAATTAAAATTATGAATGAATTTCGTACTTTTGTTACAAATAAGAATAAAGAACTAAACTATTTTAAAAACCTAAAAAATTTGTCATCGTGAAAAAATCAACTTACATATACATAGGCCTTTCTTTTATATTTGGGATTATTATTTTTATTTGGGGATACAATTATCTGAAATGCAAAGACTTGTTTCGTAATGAAACGATTTATTATGTTCGTTACCACGACATAAGCGGACTGGTAAATGCCAATCCTGTTTTGTTTCACGGTATGCAGGTGGGCGCAGTTCGAAATATTCATTTGGCACCAGACGGGTCGGGTGATATAGTAATTGAACTAGTCCTGAATAAAAAAATCCCCTTGCCCAAAGATACCCGTTCACGAATTATCAATGCCACTTTGTTAGGTGACAAATCGGTTGATTTAAAATTAGGCACTTCCAGGGAAATGGCAAAAAGCGGCGACACCTTAATTGGTTGCGTAGAAGTAACTTTAAAGCAACAGGTTACCTCGGCTCTCGCCCCCATGAAAGCCCGTGCAGAAGCCATTTTATCCAATGTGGACAGTTTGGTGGCCTCCGTCTCAAAAATGCTAAGTAAAACTAATACACACAGTATAGATACTACCGTAAGAAATATTCAGGGTACTTTTGACAACCTGAATAAAACCACCGCCAATCTGAATGCTTTGGTCAGCGACAACCGGATAAGGATATCGCAAACCCTGACTAATATCGATTCGTTGAGCTTGGCTTTGAATAATAAAAAAGGAGATATAAATAAAATAATCAGCAACTTCAAAAGGGTCAGCGATACACTCAACCAGGCACAAATCGGACAAACCTTACGCGAAACAAAACAATCACTTACTCATTTGAATGTTCTCTTGGCTAAAATAAATGCCGGCCAGGGGACCGTTGGGGCTTTAATGACCAGCGATAGTTTGCACATCGAGTTGAATAAAACCATGCTTCAGTTGAATAAACTAATAAAAGATATTCGCGAAAATCCGCACCGTTATCTCAAATTCTCTGTTTTTTAGTTATTTGCTGAAAATATCCAATTTTGAAAATGGCCGTAGTTTTTCGAGCCATTGAAAGCCTTTTAAATAACGGTTTTCTTTGGTAAGTTCTGTCTCAGGGAACATCTTTTGGGATGGTTGTTCCAGGTAATTTATGGCCCTTATTTGATTGTTCGAAATCCTGATAACCATACTACTGGCTTCCGCTTTGTTGACGCCAATTAAACGTTTATCATAATCGCGTACCCAATAAATAGATTGGGCATTCCCCTCCACATTCATTTTATAGATTTTATTTTGTTTGAAATAACCGGTCATCATACGGCCGGAAATTTGATTAAATGAAGTCAGGCTGTCGCGCGAAATGATAAAAGCATTATTATACATATTCAATGAATCGATGTGGTTACCACCGATGCTGATTTGCATCGAGTCGGCAGTAAGCTGGTTTTTTCCGGACCAAAGCACAGGAAGCTTGTAAAGATTTAGGCTCGAATCGCTCATTACATATGATAAAGAATCGCATTTCCCCTGCAAGTCATCACGATAAAAACGAACACCATTATAGGCCAGCATTTTTTTTGTTTTCCTGTTCCGGTCGAAATAGACCCACAGCGTATCTGCATGGATAAACAACGAATCACCTTTATAGTAAGTAATTGCCATGGCCGAGTCAGTTACGTATGTTATTCCTTTATTATCCCACATTTCACCCACACGTCCTTCCACAATCACACTATGCAACGTATCAGTGATTCGGAGACGGCCAAAAGCACGACCAAAAGTGGTGTGGTTATTATATTCCAGACTATCGGCTGTTAATTGCTGCCCGTTACTTTCAATCACCGGCATGTTCATCAACTTGGAAACATCACGCCGGGTATCATACCAGCCTTTTACGCACCGGATGGTGCTTTGCGAATCTTTTATGAGCGTGGGGCCGCGAAAGTAAGCCGTTTTATTGTTGGTATTATAAATTAAAGTGTCTGCCCGTGTTACCTGATCGGGATTGGAAAGTACAACCTCTTTCCGGAAATGAAATATATTTGATTGTGTATTATAAATGGCCTGTTTACTTTTCAGGATATTTGAATCGGAATAGATAGTACCGCCCGCATCATAAAAAGCAATTCGTGTTAAACGATTGTACACTAAGTGATTGGTGGTAAGCCTGGCCTTTTCGTCCTGCAAAACCACATGCCCGAAGAGTTCGGCAATTCGTGTTTTTCCATTGTAATGAAGCCGATCGCCATACAAATTTAGCGTGTCGTTTACATTAATATGCACGCGCCCAAAAGCATCGAAATTTCTTTTTTTATCATTTAAAAAAGCACTGTCGCTAAAAAAAAGTGTGGAATCCTGTTTCAGCTTTACATGGCCAATGAGCCGTTGCACATCTTTACCGAGGCGTGCATTAAAATTGTACGCATCGGCGTGCAATACATGAATGCGTGTTTTGCCCTGGCCGTAAGCACCAACTGAGGCCCACAAGCCCGTCAGCAACAAAAGAAATGTACAGGTATATATTACGTGTCGTTTCAAAAGATTTGCTTTCTGCAAAAATAGGAGGTTTCATCCAATATTTTAAAATCAATTTAATGTCGGTGCCTTTTCAGGGTTGTACCGGGTTACAATTGTATATTTCGTATATTTCAAAATGATTTACCGGCATTTTGAAATACAATTGAATTATCTGCGGCCAACATGATTTTTCCATACTTTTATGGCGCAATTTTTAAATACATATGAACACATACATCGTATTGATAGCGGGGGGCAAAGGCTTACGTATGAAATCGGCCACCCCGAAACAATTTCTTTTATTAAAAGGCAAACCATTGGTGATGCATACTTTTGAAGCTTTTTCGGCTTTTTTTGGCAAAGCCGATTTTATGCTGGTTTTGCCCGGTATTGAGATTGGCCGGTGGAAACAATTATGTGCCCAATATAATTTCACATTGTCACATCGCA
>Ga0114931_10009963_pt1 | contig 11344 bp, 11 predicted proteins | sample 2SBtaG_FD_89579 | JGI IMG/M metagenome (GOLD analysis project Ga0114931, IMG submission 89579) | Deep subsurface microbial communities from Kolumbo volcano to uncover new lineages of life (NeLLi) - 2SBTROV14_V59a metaG | ecosystem: Environmental > Aquatic > Marine > Volcanic | place: Kolumbo...
CCACCAAACGGGTCGCCGAGATCTATTGCCAGAATCTCGACATGCGCTCGGATACCCGGTTCATCACCGTCCGCTTTGGCAATGTCCTGGGTTCTGCGGGCAGTGTGGTGCCGTTGTTTCGGGAACAGATCGCGCGGGGTGGTCCGGTCACCGTGACCCATCCCGATATCGAGCGCTATTTCATGACCATTCCGGAGGCCTGCCAGTTGATCATGCAGGCGGCCGTTCTGGGGGAGGGGGGGGAGATCTTTGTGCTCGATATGGGGGAGCCCGTGAAGATCAGGGATCTGGCGGAAGAGATGATCCGGCTCTCGGGGAACGTGCCTGGCGAGGACATAGACATCGAGTACATAGGATTGCGCGAGGGCGAAAAGCTCTATGAGGAGTTGTTCCATGAACGTGAGACCTTGCGCTCCACGGGGCACGAGAAGATTCGTCTGGCCCACCACCGGACCGTGGACTGGGGCTGGCTGAACAGCGGTCTCAACGAGATGGAGGGCGCCAGTGAGCGGCAGGATGCGGAGGTGCTGATGAGCCTGCTGATGGAGTTGGTGCCAGAGAACCAGATCGACTGGCACGATAGACGCAGGGCAACGGCAAAGATCATTCCACTCCCAGGCCAGTCCTCCCCGAACTCCGGCCGTGCCTCGACCCATTGACCGTCTGGACGCCTGCTGTGCAGTCCGGTGCCTTTCTGGCTTGCGGTCTCCACGGGTCTGAGTAACAAGGGCCAGGCCCGCATTCCCCATGAAGCTGGTGGCGGCGGGTGTCGGATGCGTTGTCGCCGGCCCCCGCGGTCGAGCTGCCTGCAGACATGACCCGGTAAAGGCCCGGCGAGCATGCATGAGCGATTTCATTTGACAGACGCAGGCCTCCCGTCGCGATCCGGACGGGGGCCGGTCCCCGCGGCCATCGGCCTGCGTGGGCGGCGGATGCGCACATCGAGAAGGGATATGGATTCATGGCAAAGATATTGGTGGTAGGCGGGGCCGGCTATATTGGCTCGCACATGGTGGTGCGCCTGGCCGAGGCCGGGCACCAGGTCGTGACCCTGGACAACCTCTACTCTGGGCACCGCGATGCCGTGATCGCCGGCGGCTTCGTACAGGGGGACCTCGCGGACCGCCGCCGGCTGGACGTCCTGTTCGACGACCAGGAGTTCGACGGGGTGATGCACTTTGCGGCACACATCGAGGTCGGTGAGTCGGTATGCGATCCGGCCAAGTACTATAGGAACAACTTCAGCCATACCTAGAATCTGCTCGACATGATGGTGGCCCACGACGTGGGGGTCTTCATCTTTTCCTCCACTGCGGCCATCTTCGGCGAACCGCAATACGTGCCGATCGACGAGGCGCATCCCAAGGCGCCGATCAATCCCTACGGCCGCTCCAAGTGGATGGTGGAGCAGATTCTCGAGGACTTCGATACGGCCTATGGCCTGAAGGCCGTCGCCCTGCGCTACTTCAATGCGGCCGGGGCCGATCCTGAGGGGCGCCTGGGCGAGCGCCACGACCCGGAGACCCACCTCATCCCGCTGGTGTTGCGCGCGGCCTCGGGGCGGCGCGAGCACATCACCGTGTTTGGGGCAGACTACGACACCCCCGACGGTACCTGTGTCCGCGACTACATCCACGTGAACGACCTGTGTGAGGTCCATTTGCGGGCCCTGGAGCGACTGTTGGCCGGCGGCGGCTCGGACCGCTTCAATCTGGGCAACGGGCGGGGATTCTCCGTCCAGGAGGTGATCGATGCGGCCGAAAGGGTGACCGGGCGGAAGGTCCCGGTGGTGCGGGGCGAACGCCGTGCCGGGGATCCCGCGCGCCTGGTGGCCGATTCGAAGCACGCCCGTTCCGCCCTGGGATGGGAGCCGCGCTACGCCGATCTGGATACCATCATCGCCCACGCCTGGGAGTGGGAGCGCAGGATCGCCGGTCTTTGAGGCCGTGAGCAGGGCGGGCCGGATTGTCTGCGGGTTATTGGGCTGCCTGCATTTGGTGTAAAATGGGGCCTGATATCACAGGGTTCGAGGCAATGACAGGAAAGGTCTTTATCCAGACTCACGGCTGCCAGATGAATGAGTATGACTCCGCGCGGATGCATGACGTCCTGCGCGAGGCCGAGGGTATGGAGCTCACCGACGACCCTGAACAGGCGGACCTCCTGCTGCTCAACACCTGTTCCATCCGGGAGAAGGCCCAGGACAAGGTCTTTTCCCTGCTGGGCCGCTGGAACCAGATCAAGGCGCGCCACCCGGGGCTCGTCATCGGCGTGGGTGGCTGTGTGGCCAGCCAGGAGGGCCAGGCGATCCAGGCCCGTGCCCCCTATGTGGACATCGTCTTCGGGCCCCAGACCCTGCACCGGCTGCCCGGGCTGGTGCGCGAGGCCCGCACACGGCGGCGCCCGGTGGTGGATATCAGCTTTCCGGAGATCGAGAAGTTCGACCATCTGCCGACGCCCCGTGCCGAGGGGCCTGCGGCCCATGTCTCGGTCATGGAGGGGTGCAGCAAGTACTGTACCTTCTGCGTGGTGCCCTACACCCGGGGCGAGGAGGTGAGCAGGCCTTTCGATGATGTGATCGCCGAGGTGGTGGCGCTGGCGGAACAGGGGGTGCGCGAGGTCAACCTCCTGGGGCAGAACGTCAACGCCTACCGGGGCGCCATGGCCGGGGAGGAGGTCGCCGATCTGGCACTCCTGATCCACTATGTGGCGGCCGTGGAGGGCATCGACCGGGTCCGTTTCACCACTTCTCATCCGGTGGAGATGAGCGACAGTCTGATCCAGGTCTTCGCCGAGGTCCCCGAGCTGGTCGGACATCTCCATCTGCCGGTGCAGAGCGGCTCCGATCGCATCCTGGCCCTGATGAAACGGGGCCACACGGCCCTGGAATACCGATCCAGGGTCTGCCGGCTGAGGGCGGCACGCCCGGGGCTCAGCCTGTCCTCGGACTTCATCGTGGGCTTCCCCGGGGAGACCGAGGCGGATTTCGAGGCCACCATGGCGCTGATTGAGGAGTTGCGCTTCGATCAGTCGTTCAGCTTCATCTACAGTCGCAGGCCAGGCACCCCGGCGGCCACCCTGCCCGACGAGGTGCCCCATACGGTCAAGCAGGTGCGCCTGCACAGGCTCCAGAGCCGGATCAATGCCTTCGCCGCCGAGATCTCGCGGGACATGGTCGGCACCGAGCAGGTGGTGCTGGTGGACAGGCCCTCACGCAAGGACTCCAGGGTGATGGCCGGGCGCACCGAGAACAACCGGGTGGTGAATTTTGCGGCCGCCGGTACGCTGATCGGGCAGTTCGTCACCGTCCGCAACACCGAGGCCCTGCCCAACTCCCTGCGTGGGGAGCTGGTGAGCAGCGGCCCCCGGGTCCAGGTGCCCGCGGGATAGCCTCCCCTGCGTTGAACGCCCAACTCGAATCCATAGACCTCACTCTGGAGCCCGCGGACAACCTGCGGCTGGCCAATCTGTGTGGTCCCATGAACGAACACCTGCGCCAGCTGGAGCGGCGTCTCGGCGTGGAGATCAACAACCGAGGCAACCAGTTCAACGTGATCGGCGAACACCGCGCCGCCCAGGCCGCCGCGGAGGTGCTGAAGGACCTCTACCGGGCGACCCGTGACGAGGTCCTGTCGGCCTCGAAGGTCCATCTCTTCCTGCAGGAGGCCGGGGTGGACGCCCTGCTCGAACCCGGAGGGGCCGAGGAGGAGGTGGTGGGCATCCGCACCCGCCGGGGCGTGGTCAAGGCCCGGGGCCCCAACCAGGCCCACTATGTGGAGAGTATGGAGACCCACGATCTCAGTTTCGGTATCGGCCCCGCCGGTACCGGCAAGACCTATCTGGCCGTGGCCTGTGCGGTGGAGGCCCTGGAGAGCGACCGGGTGCGGCGCCTGGTCCTGGTGCGCCCGGCCGTGGAGGCCGGAGAACGGCTGGGTTTTCTCCCCGGCGATCTCAGCCAGAAGATCGATCCCTATCTGCGCCCCATGTACGACGCCCTGTACGAGATGCTGGGCTTCGAGAAGGTCAACAAGCTGATCGAGCGCAATGTGATCGAGGTGGCCCCTCTGGCCTACATGCGCGGGCGCACCCTGAACGATGCCTTTGTGATCCTGGACGAGGCCCAGAACACCACCGTGGATCAGATGAAGATGTTCCTCACCCGGATCGGCTTCGGGTCCCGGGCCGTGGTCACCGGCGACGTGACCCAGACCGATCTGCCGGCGAACCGGCAATCCGGATTGCGCCATGTCATCAAGGTCCTCAAGGACGTGAAGGGTATCCGGTTCTGCTTCTTCACGGCCCGTGATGTGGTCCGTCATCCCCTGGTACAACGTATCGTGCGTGCCTACGAGGCTGAGGAAGGATCCCCATCCCTGGAGTCGCCATGACCCTGGAGGTCGAGGTACAGGATGCCGCCGCTGACCCCCGCTCGCCGCGAGTGGCCGAGATTCGGCGCTGGGCGCAGGCCGCCTACCGGAGTGCAGCGGATGCAGAGGTGGTGGTGCGTATCGTCGGTGAGACCGAGGGGGCCGAGTTGAACAGTCAATACCGGGGTCGATCTGGACCGACCAATGTCCTGTCTTTCGAGTTCGAGGCCCCACCCGGGGTGGACTCCGGCCTCCTGGGGGACTTGGTGATCTGTGCTCCCGTGGTGCTGCGGGAGGCCGAGTCCCAGGCCAAGCCTGCCGCTGCCCACTGGGCCCACATGGTGGTGCACGGCATGCTGCACCTCCAGGGCTATGAGCACCAGGCCCCGGTGGAGGCCGCAGAGATGGAGTCCCTGGAGACCGAGATCCTGGCGGAACTGGGGTTCGCACCGCCCTATGAGGGGTCCTGAGTCCTTGCGCCTCCCCCGATTCCAGCCCCTACGCTGAACCATACCCTCATGAGCGACAGAGCAGCCGAGACCTCGGCAAGACGTGGATGGCTGGGACGACTCGGCCAGCTGTTATCTGCTGAGCCCCGGGACCGGCGGCAACTGATCGAGCTGCTCCGCGATGCGCAGCGCCGCGATGTCCTGGATGCCGATGCCCTGGAGATGATCGAGGGCGTGATCGAGATCGCCGAACTGCAGGTGCGTGACGTCATGGTACCGCGGGCTCAGATGAAGGTGGTGAAGGAGGATGCCACTCTGCACGAGATGCTGCCGGTGATCGTCGAGTCGGGACATTCCCGCTTTCCCGTGATTGGTGACAGTCGGGACGAGATCCTGGGGGTCCTCCTGGCCAAGGACCTGCTGCGCTACTTTGCCCAGGAGAACACCGAGGCCTTCGATCTGCAGGACATCCTGCGTCTGCCGGTCTTCATTCCGGAGAGCAAGCGGCTCAATGTCCTGTTGAAGGAGTTCCGCCGGGGCCGAAATCACATGGCGATCGTAGTGGACGAATACGGCGGCGTGGCCGGACTGATCACCATCGAGGACGTCCTGGAGGAGATCGTCGGTGAGATCTCGGATGAATACGACGTGGAGGAAGACAGCTTCGTCAGCCGCCTGGGGCCCAGCCGATATGCCGTGCGGGCCCTGATGCCCATCGACGAGTTCAACCGCCAGTTCGGTACCCGCTACTCCGATGAGGACTTCGATACCATCGGCGGGCTGGTCCTGAGCCGCTTCGGGCGCCTGCCCAGGCGCGGGGAGGTCGTGACTCTGGATCGGTTCCGCTTCAAGGTCACCGGCGTGACCCATCGCAGGATAGAGAGCCTGCAGATGGAACTCCTCCCGGGCACAAGTCCGGCCTAGCCCCGTGCCCGAGAGGTTCGCCGCCTGGCTGCACGCCCATCCCCGGGCGGGGGATGCCATCGCCCTGGCCGATGGCGCATTCCTGGTCCTGGCCTTCGCCCCCTTCGAGTGGCGCTGGGTGGCGGTCGCCAGCATGGTGATCCTGATCGCGTTGTGGTCCGGTGCCACGCCACGGGCCGCCTTTCGCAGCGGATACCTGTTCGGTCTGGGGCTGTTCGGGGCCGGGGTGAGCTGGGTCTTCAACAGCATCTACGTGTTCGGTCACGCCCCCTTTCCGGTGTCGGCCCTCATCACCGTGGCCCTGGTGGGCTTTCTCGCCCTCTATCCGGCCCTCACCGGCCTGATCGCGAACCGCCTGTCCAGCGGGCGCGGGGCGGGGTGGTGCCTGGTCGCCGTCCCCGTGGTGTGGACCCTGATGGAGTGGCTGCGCAGCTGGGTGTTGAGTGGATTTCCGTGGATACTGCTGGGTCAGTCCCAGGTGGACACGCCGCTGGCAGGCCTGTTCCCGGTCCTGGGTACGCTGGGTTCGAGCTGGGCGACCCTGGAGACGGCCGGACTCGTCGCCCTGCTGGCGCTCGGCCCGGGGCGGAGGCGATGGGGGGGCCTGATCGGGCTGTGCGTGCTGTGGGGCGGGGTGCTGGCCCTGGGCCAGATCCCCTGGGTCCACCCCGAGGGCAAGCCATTCCGGGCCAGCGTGATCCAGGGGAATATCGCGCAGGACGACAAGTGGCGGCCCGAGAACCTGGGTCCCACCATGCGGCTCTATGCCTCCCTGACCCGGGCCCACTGGGACAGCCGCCTGATCCTGTGGCCGGAGACGGCCATCCCCGCCTTCTACAGCGAACTGGCGGCCACCTATCTGGACCCCCTGGCACGGGAGGCGGCGGCGCACCACAGCGAGATCGTGACCGGCATCTTCACCGAGGACCCTGCCACCGGGGCGATCTACAACAGCATCGCCGTGCTGGGGGACCCGCCCCGCTTCTATCACAAGCGCCACCTGGTCCCCTTCGGCGAGTTCATGCCCCTGCGCGGCCTCCTGCTGTGGCTGGAGGGCATGATCCAGATCCCCATGTCGGACCTGAGCCCGGGTCACGGCCGCCCCGTGCTCGAGGCGGACGGGGTCGTGCTGGGTGCCTCGGTGTGCTATGAGGTGGCCTACGGACCGCAGCTCATGGAGGCCCTGCCCGAGGCCCAGGTCCTGGTCAACGTGAGCAACGATGGCTGGTTCGGCCGGTCCCTGGCGCCGCACCAGCACCTGGAGATCGCCCGTACCCGGGCCCTGGAGGCCGGCAGGTTCCTGCTCAGGGCCACCAATACCGGGATCTCGGCGATCATCGACCAACAGGGACGGCTGGTGGCGCGCTCTCCCCAGTTCGAGGTGGACGTGCTCAGCGCCGAGGTCACGCCGATGACCGGGCTCACGCCCTATGCCCGTTGGGGGAATTGGGGGCCGGTCACGGTGTTGCTCCTGGGCCTGGGTACAATGGGACTGTTTCAGCGGCGCGCCCGGGGGGTGCGCCGAATAGCACAATGCTCCGGGAGGAGATCCGCGCAGTGAACCATAACGAACAGACGTCTTCGGCAGTCGTGCCGGTCATCCTTTCCGGAGGCTCCGGTACCCGGCTGTGGCCCATGTCACGCCAGCTCTACCCCAAGCAGTTCATACCCCTGGTAGGCAGCGAGAGCCTGTTCCAGGCGACGATAGAGCGGGTGGCCGGTCTGAAGGACGTGCAGCCCGTGCGGGTGGTGTGCAACAACGAACATCGCTTCATGGCGGCGGAGCAGCTTCGGGAGATGGGCATGGGGGACGGCCAGATCATCCTCGAGCCCGTAGGCCGGAATACGGCGCCGGCCATCGCCGTGGCGGCCTTCGAGGTCGCGGACACCCTTGGTGAGGGCATCCTGCTGGTCCTGCCGGCCGACCACCTCATCCGCAGGGTGGACGTCTTCCACCAGGCGGTGGCGCATGGGGCGGTGGCCGCCCGGGCCGGTCATCTGGTGACCTTCGGGGTCGTGCCCAACCGTCCGGAGACCGGCTACGGCTATATCCGTCGGGGCCAGGGTCTGGACCTGGCGGGGGAGGATCTGGCCGTGTACCGGGTCGAGGCCTTCGCGGAGAAGCCCGATCTGGAGCGCGCCCGGGCCTATCTGGAGTCCGGCGACTATCTGTGGAACAGCGGGATGTTCATGTTCCAGGCCGCCCGTTACCTGGAGGAGCTCGAGCGCCACGCGCCGCAGATCTACGAGGTGGCCGGCGAGGCCTACTCCAATCGCTCCAAGGACCTGGACTTCATCCGTCTGGACCCCGAGGCCTTCGCGGCCTCACCCAGCGACTCCATCGACTATGCGGTCATGGAGAAGACCGCCAGTGCGGCCGTGATCCCGCTTGATGCCGGATGGAGCGATGTGGGTTCCTGGCACTCGCTGTGGGAGTCGGAGGACCAGGACGAGGATGGCAACGTGGTGGTCGGGGACGTGATCTGGGAACAGAACCGCGGCTGCTATCTACACTCCAACTACCGCCTGCTCGGGGCGATCGGTCTGCAGGACATGGTCGTGGTCGAGACCGCCGACGCGGTGCTGGTGGCCCCACAGGGGCGTTCGCAGGACGTGCGCATGGTCGTCGACCGCCTGAAGGCCGAGAGGCGCGACGAGGCGGTGCTGCACCGCCGGGTCTACCGGCCCTGGGGCAGCTACGAGGTGGTGGACGTCGCCGACCGCTTCCTGGTGAACAGGATCACGGTCAAACCCGGCCACAGCCTCTCGCTGCAGATGCACCATCACCGTGCGGAGCACTGGGTGGTCGTCAAGGGAACGGCCAAGGTGACCCGGGATGGTGAGACCTTCATGCTCACCGAGAATGAGTCCACCTTCATCCCGGTGGGTGCCCGCCACCGCCTGGAAAATCCGGGCAAGATCCCGCTGGAGATGATCGAGGTGCAGTCTGGCAGCTATCTGGGCGACGACGACATCGTGCGCTTCGAGGATCGCTACGGCCGCTGATGTCCCACCCGGCTCAGGAGATGAACGAGCCCAGTTCCTGCCCCATCCGCACGGCGTCTCCCGGCCCCAGCTCTGGCTTCCAGGTCATGACGGCGTCCGCGAAGAGTACGATGACCGTCGATCCCATGTTGAAACGCCCCATCTCCTGCCCCTTCGCCAGGTGAATGTCCTGGTCCCTGTAGTCCACCTGTTGAATGAGTCGGCGGTGCGGGGGGGTGATCAGACCCGCCCAGACGGTCTCGATGGCCGCGACGTTGATCGCCCCCACCAGGATCAGGGCCATGGGACCGCGCTCGGACTCAAAGAGAGAGATCACTCGTTCGTTCCTGGCAAACAGGCGGGGGATGCGCCTGACCCCGTAGGGGGCCACGGTAAAGAGCCTGCCCGGGACATAGATCGTCTCACTGAGTGTGGCGCTCACCGGCATGTGGATCCGATGATAGTCACCCGGCGAGAGATACAGGGTGCAGAACCGTCCTGTGCGGAAGGGGGTCGCATGCCGGGCCTCCCCACCCAGCAGTTCCTGCACGCTGTAGTCCTGCCCCTTGGCCTGGAAGACCCGCCCCTCGCCGATGGTGCCGAGCTGGCTGATGGTCCCATCCACCGGTGAGACGATTGTGCGCTCCCCCGGAGCCACAGGCCTGGCGTCAGGACGCAGTGCGCGTGTGAAGAAGGCATTGAAGGTGGGGTAGGCCTTCGGGTCAGGCTGTGCCGCCTCGCTCATGTCGATCCGGAACTGGCGGATGAACCAGCGGATGGCCAGGGGTGTAAATCGGGAGCGTGTGCGTGTGAGCCTGAAGACCCCGCGCGAGATCAGGTGGTGAGGGAGCAGGTGAAATCCCCAGGCCTTGAGCCGGTCGAGCATCGGGGGGCGTACTCAGTGCGCCTGGTAGGCCCCCTGCAGGGCCTGGAGGTCGTGGGCGATGGCCGGGGCCAGGTGGGGGGCACTGAACAGGGCCGCCAGGCGGCCATTGGGTGCGACTCCAAGGATGGCGGCACTGTGGTCGACCAGGTAGTTCTCCGGATCCTTGGGGTTGTCCACCTTGGCATAGATGATACCCAGTCCCGAGGTCAGGTCCTTGATGGCCTGTTCGGTCCCGGTGACGCCGATGAACTGCGGGTCAAAGAACCGGGTGTACTGGCCGAGCTGCTGTGGTGTATCGCGTTCGGCATCCACCGAGACGAAGACCACCTGGGGCAGATCGGTATCCCCGCGGGACCTCAGCAATTCCATGGCCTGCGCCAGTGTGCTCAGGGTGGTGGGACAGACATCGGGGCAGTGGGTGTAGCCGAAGAACATCAGAGTCCAGTGCCCCTCAAGGTCGGCATTGGTGAAGGGCTGTCCCTTGGAGTCGGTCAATCGGAAGGTCGGCACCGGGAGGCTGTGGCCCAGCAGGGAGGTGGCCACCTCCAGCTCAGGGGCAGGCGCGCGCTGATGCTGGGAGACCCAGCGATTGAAGGTGATCCCGGAGGCCAGCGCCAGGGCGGCGACCAGGAGTAACAGGATCCAGGACTTCATGGGACGGCGTACGTTGGACATGGGCGGCGGATTATACCCTCTCGCCTGTCTTCTCACCATGCGCGGGCCGGCACCACCCCTCGAGCAGAACTCCGAGGCCTCCATTACAAAGTTTTCCAGATGGCGGGTATCATGGGAGCATGTCCGTCGTATTCCCCGATTCGGTGCACACCCTCGTGGAGGCCATGCGTTACGGCGAGGCCCGTTTCGTGGCGGCCGGTCTGTGCTTCGGGCATGGGATGGACAGCCCCTGGGACGAGGCGGTCTATCTGGCCTTTTACGCCTTGGGTCTGCCGCCGGACGGCGGAGGTGTGGATCCACGGCGCGTCCTCGAGGCCCCCGAGCGCGCAGCCATCGCGCGCTTCTATGCGGCCCGGATCGATGAGCGCCGTCCGGCGGCCTATCTCACCGGTGAGGCCTGGTTTGCCGGGCTGCGCCTCCATGTCAACGCGCATGTCCTGATCCCGCGTTCGCCGCTGGCGGAGCTGGTCGAGGCGCGATTCGAGCCCTGGATCGATCCGCAGCGTGTGGACGCGGTATTGGATATCGGTACGGGGAGCGGGTGTATCGGGATCGCCTGCGCGGTGGCCCTGCCCCGGGCCCGGGTGGATCTGGTGGATGTCTCGCCCGAGGCCCTGGCCGTGGCCAGGGAGAACGTGCGGCTGCACGACCTGGAGGGACGCGTCCAGGTCCGCCACTCGGACGTTTACTCCGGCGTGGACGCGCGACGCTATGACCTCATCGTGAGCAATCCCCCCTATGTGAGCGATGAGGAGATGCGGGGCCTGCCTGCGGAGTACCGCCACGAGCCCGCCCTGGGCCTGCGCGCCGGGCCGAGGGGCCTGGATGTCGTCGGCCGTATCCTCGCCGCTGGCCACGCGCACCTGCGCCGCGGAGGGATCCTGGTGGTGGAGGTGGGGAATTCCCAGGGGGCGGTGGAGCAGGCCTGGCCGCGGCTCCCCTTCACCTGGCTCGAGTTCGAGCGCGGAGGTGACGGGGTCTTCCTGCTCACCCAGGCGCAGCTCGGCGAGCACTTCGGGCCGGGTTGAGCTGGGCTCGGCCTGTACACGGATGCTAAG
>Ga0114931_10009964_pt1 | contig 11344 bp, 11 predicted proteins | sample 2SBtaG_FD_89579 | JGI IMG/M metagenome (GOLD analysis project Ga0114931, IMG submission 89579) | Deep subsurface microbial communities from Kolumbo volcano to uncover new lineages of life (NeLLi) - 2SBTROV14_V59a metaG | ecosystem: Environmental > Aquatic > Marine > Volcanic | place: Kolumbo...
CGCATGCCGGCTGCGGTAGTCCAGCTTGGCCTGACCTTCCAGGGCCTTCTCCCGGATCTGTTGCTCCACCCGGTAGAGTCCACCGATCAGGGTCAGTGCCTCTTCGGCCGCCGGATCGCTCTTTAATCATAGGACTTACTCAAGCGCTTGCGACTGAGTTTGGCCCTAAGGGTATCCGAGTGAATGCACTGCTTCCGGGTGCCACTGACACACCAATGGGCAGAGCTTTTGCGAATACGCCAGAAATAGTAGACTTCGTTACGAACCTCCATGCGCTTAAGCGTATGGCTTCACCTGATGAGATAGCAAAATCAGCATTATATCTAGCATCAGATGCATCAAGCTTTACCACCGGCACAGCCTTACTTGTTGATGGCGGAGTTTCAGTTAACCGGACTTAACTTTAGTTATGTATTCAGTCAGCATTACTCTAACAGGCGAACATCATTATGTCGGATTACGAACGAATAGCTAAGGCAATCTCGTTTATAAGCCAGCGAATTGAAGATCAACCTACATTAGGTGAAATTTCATCCCATCTAAATATGAGCCCTTTTCACTTTCAACGTTTATTTTGTAGATGGGCCGGGGTGACGCCTAAAAGATTTTTACAGATACTCACAGTTGAACGAGCCAAACAACTGCTAGCCGAATCAAAACCTTTATTAGAAGTTTCAGATTTATTAGGATTAAGCAGTGGCTCGAGGTTATATGATCACTTTGTTAGTTTAGAAGCGGTTACACCCGGAGAATACAAAAAAGAGGGCGCCGGTATCACCATTGAATATGCTGTACATATCACCCCTTTTGGCAATGTATTTATTGCGGTTACTCCCAAAGGAATTTGTAAGCTCGCTTTTTTAAATAAAAATGAGATAGAAGCCCATCTTGAAGAGTTGCACAGGAAGTGGCCGTATGCCGTTTTGCTTGAAAACTACGAAGGTACATTTGAGATTATTGAATCTATGTTTGGTGGCGAGATAAAATTAGATCGCCCCCTTTCACTCCATGTTTCTGGTACGAACTTTCAACTTAGTGTATGGAAGGCAGTATTAGAAATACCGCCTGGCACGGTAACAAGTTACTCTCAGGTGGCGACTGAAATAGGTAGACCACGTGCTGCTCGTGCTGTAGGTACAGCGATTGGCGCAAACCCAGTTGCTTTTCTTATCCCCTGTCACCGCGTCATACAACAAAGTGGGAAGCTTGGCGGGTATCATTGGGGAGAAACCAGAAAGCATGCGATTCACGCATGGGAGTCGGCGAGGTATGAATAAACGCCATAACACGGCGCTCGTTCAGACGCAAACTACGCTGCGCTTAGTTTGCGCCACACAGCTAGGTCGTTATGCGTAAAATACCTGCTTGACATTGTACGTCGATGACGTACCATATCCTTCATGGTTATCCTCGAAACAACAATTTTTACTAAAATCGTTCAGCCGTTAATGCCAGATGATGAATATCGGCTGCTTCAAAATCATCTGATTGAATTCCCTGAATCAGGTGATGTCATTAAAGGAAGCGGAGGGCTCATAAAGATTCGTTGGAAACTTGAAGGCCGGGGGAAACGCGGTGGTGTACGAGTAATATACTACTGGGCTACAAGTGATTATCAAATATTCATGCTCTATGCATATTCCAAGAATGATCGAGAAAACTTAACTAAAGAACAGTTGACGATGCTCAAAAAGCTGGTTGAATTGGAGTTCGGAAAATGAAAGACGAGCATTTTAAAGAGTTAGTAGCTAGCATTGAAGAGGCTGGCAAGATTCTTAGGGGTGAAGCAAAGCCTTCCCGTACATTCGAGTTACCAGAACCCGATGTAAAAGCAATCAGGGAGGGTGTCGGTTTTTCGCAGTCTAAGTTTGCATCACTAATTGGCGTAAATGTGCGTACATTGCAAAATTGGGAGCAAGGTCATCGGCATCCAACTGGCCCAGCCAAGGTGTTGTTACGGCTTGTGCAATCTGATCCGGCATCGGTATTCAAGAACCTGCATATTAATCACGCATAACATGCGGCTAAACTCGGATCACCCAAAGCGGCGCGGCTTTCGCTGCGCTACAGCCACACCGCTTCGGGTGGCCGGTTAGCCTTGACGTTATGACCAAGTAGAATTGAGATATGAATTAACTGTTAGGTAAATGGAAAATTATAGAAATGGAACAATGGGATCAAGATTACATTGATCTTGTTGAGCCTGGCTATATTGAATTGAAAAAGGATGAATTAGGTGAATTTGTATTCGGAACGGTGAAAGGATTCATTGATTTCAGAAGCAAGAAAGTCCACGGTAAAGAGCGCATAGAGTTTTCTTGGGAAGGAACATCTGAATATGATCCCATTTGTGGAAGAGGCTGGTTAGAACTTATCACTCAAGTTTCGGAGTTCAGCCCATCGCCGTCTGGTTGAATTAATAGATACAATATATCTCAGGCCTTGTGGGGCAGAGCCAATTTGCGCCCACTCATTTGGAGCTATTTCTTTAAATGAAAATGGATCAAGATCAATATATTTCTGGGCAACAGCATCCCTCTCAGGAGGTAATATAGGCTGCAAATCATTATAATCAGTGCAAAACTTCCAAAAGCCGTTGTCAACATCTCTCATCAGTTGCAATAATCTTTCAATGTCATCCGTATGGCCGCTTCTAAAATGAGCAACTCTGTTCCTTATGTGTACAATTTCATCTAGCTTAACTTCCCATATATTCTTCGGCGGCAAATACTGAGAAAATAGATCCCAATTATTTTTTATCAGCTTAACGAGTTCAGGAAACGTAGTGAAACTTAACGGGTTATCATCAGCTGAAGGTATATGCTTAAGAGCTTTATCTGCTTCATAGGTGCCTTTTGTGTTTCTAAAATTAAACCAATTCCTACCCTTCTTAGTTTTAAGTTCAACATACACCATTTCCCTCAACCATTTTTCAAGCTGCCAGAGACGGGCGTATAAAACGAGGGAGCTTTCGTCCACTTCTGATATTTTATCCAATTCTGAAAACATAGGACCTCATTTAGATTGGCAGCTAACGCCAGCAATGAGGGGCAAACCGTAGCGGGGATTGAACTGTGCTAGCGTAGCGTTCAGCACAGTTTAAGCACCGCGGAGATTTGTCCCTCTCAATTGCTTTTGTTAGGCCTGTTTATGCCAAGTAATGTCAACTTTACGATGTTGAGCTACGCAATCACGAAGATATAAATTAATTAGACTTTGGTAAGGAACACCTGAATCCTCAGCCATACTCTTAAAGTAATCTATGACATCTTCGCTAAGCCTCATTGTTACTGGCTTTTTCAGCTTTGAGGCATATGGATTTTTCCGAGACTTCATTTTTAAGAGATCATATTCTTTTTTCATCATGAATCACCTTCGTAGAACTTGCGCTCTTTCTTGGTCGCTTTACGCGCAGAAATGATTCGGATTGTATTACCTGAGTCCCTTTCACAGTGGCACACGAGAAGAACTCTGGAATCGCAGCTAAGACCAAGCATAAGAAATCGGTCTTCTTCTAGCTCCGAGCTATCAGAATCGTAGAATTGAACCGCAAATTCGTCATAAAACACAGACTTAGCTTCATCAAAAGAAACCCCGTGTTTTTTCTGATTCGATGCGGCCTTGGTGGAATCCCATTCAAATTTAATCATATGTACAGTGTATGTATATTTCCCGGAATTTTCAAGCGGGCCTAACTATAATTCCACCTCAAAATCGACGTGTTAAAACACGTCAATTCCGACTGATAAAATTCAGGATGCTCTGCAACTATCTGATTTAACGGTATGTGACGCATTACAACACGTCCTTTCCCCCGCGCGGAAACACGTCGGAACGAACAGCGTCTGATCGGAACAGATAGATGCAAAATAGGAGCGCCAAGCGTTTTCCCGTCGCTAGGCGTAGTGATGTTCCCTGGCTGGCGTGTCGACATAGTGCGTTCCCTGATGATGCCTTGGAAAATGGTATCACGTCGCTTGGGCGGAGGCACGAGGGCCGACCTGCTTGGCCAAGTGGCGGGCAACAAAAAGGGCGACCGGCCGGCCGCCCTTACAGGGGTAATTATTGGTTATCGATCAGATAACCCGGTCGTTGCCTCCGTCGATCGGCACCTGGGCGCCGGTCGTGCAGGCGAACAACGGGCCGCACATGGCGGCGGCGAGGTTGGCGACATCACTGGATGCGACTTCGGTCTTGAGGACGTTGCGGGTCTTGTATTCCTCGACGGTCATACCGTAGTGCTTGGCGCGGGAGGCGAGGACTTCTTCGCTCCAGATGCCGGTGTCGAAGACGGCGTCGGGGTGGAGGAGGTTGATGCGGATGCCTTCGGCGCCCCATTCGAGGGCGGCAATACGGGACAACTGGGTCAACGCGGCCTTGGAGGCGGAGTAGGCGGCGGCGCCTGGGCCGGGGGCGGGGACGTTGCGGGAGCCGATGACGACGACGCGGCCGCCGTTGGGCGAGCACTGGAACAGCGGGTGGACCAGGCGCATCAGGGTCAGGTTGGCGTCCAGGTTGACGGAGAAGACCTTGCGCCATTGATTGGTGGGCAGGTCAGCGATCGGGCAGCCGCCCGGGAACATGCCGGCGTTGAGGATCAGCATGTCGATGCCGCCGAAACGGGCGACGGCTACCTCGACGGCTTCCTCAAGCGCCGCTTCGTCGGTGACGTCGCACTGGAGCCCCAAGAAGGACTGGCTCTTGAAGGTCTCCGTGCTCGAGGGACTCAGGTCCAGGCCGACGACGGCGGCACCCTGGGCCATGAGGCTTTCGCAGCATGCCTTACCAATGCCGGAGGCCGCGCCCGTGACGAGGGCGACCTCGCCCGTGAACAGGGGCGGTTTGCCGCCTTTCTTGAGCTTGGCCTGTTCGAGGTCCCAGTATTCCATCTCGAAGATGTCGCTGGAAGGCAGGGCCTGCCAGCCGCCGAGGGCCTCGGCGCGCAGGACGATGTCCATCGTGTGTTCATAGATGTCGTAGACGATGTCGGCGTCCTTGGCCGTGCGGCCCATGGCGCAGAGGCCGAGTTCGGGATCGAGCGCGACTCTGGGCGCCGGGTCGAGCATGGTGCGCTCGACCTTGGCGTGAGGCGCGTGTTCGGCGAAATAGGCGCGGTATTGATCCGCGTAGGCGGCGGCATCGGTGCCGATCAGCGGCAGTTGCTTGGTTCGGATCACGTGGTCCGGGGTGGCCGGTCCTTGCGTGGCGATCTTGGCGAGATTCGGCTGGCCCACGAAGTTCATGCTGCGCGCGTCGGTGTGACGGCTCAGGATCATGGGGAAACCGGCGACCTTGGAGGCGGCCTGGCGCAGGCGGGCCAGTTTGAGCCGCTTGGCGTCTTTTTCCTGCGAGCCGACGTCGTCGGCGACGGCCCGATAATCGATCTGCCAGGCCTTGTTGCGCTTGATGTATGCCTCGGCGCGATCGACCAGCGCGATCATGCGCTCGTAGGAGTCGCGGGCGGTCTCGCCGAAAGAGAAGATGCCGTGGTTCATGAGCACCATGCCCACCGTGTTCGGACCGGCCTCGGCCGCGAACCTAGCCGCGCAGTCTCTCGCCAGGTCGAAGCCCGGCATGATGTAGGGGATGATGACGACCTCGTCGTCGTAGATCTCCTTGATTCGATCGAGGCCTTCTGCGGTGTTCGTGATGGTCACGATGGCGTCGGCGTGGGTGTGGTCGACGTATTTGAACGGCAGCGTGGCGTGCAGGATGGCCTCGACCGAGGGCGTCGGCGCGCTGGCCAGCGTCATATGGGCGCGCAGCTCGTTGACCATGTCGAGGTCGCTGAGCTGGGGCAGGGCGGCCAGGCGGATCAGGTGATCCAGATGGACCGGCGAGAAGCCCGGGGCCTCGATGGTCTCGAGGTCCCAGCCGCTGCCTTTGACATAGAGGATGTCGACCTCGTCACCCAGGAGGTTCTTCTCACGGATCTTGACCGAGGTGTTGCCGCCGCCGTGCAGAACGAGCGACTTGTCCCGCCCGAGGAGGCGTGAGGTATAGACGCGTTGGCCGAGATCACCGGGATATTGTGCGGCCTTTTGGTCGTTCCATAGTGATTTCATGGCGAGTACTCTTAGCTTTCGTTAAGGGTTTCGTTAGTAATGCGAGCCTCTTCATTCGCCCTTATCGGAGCCGGAAGACCGCTCGGTCACGGTGGCGCGCTCTTCCTGTCTGGAAGCTGTCGCGGGAGTAGACACGGGGGTAGCCGCGGGAGCAGATGCAGGCGTCGTCGGTTCCGAACGAGCCGCAGGCGCGGTCCCACCATTTACAGCCACGGGCTCAGACTTGGCTGGAGCGGCCTCGGGCTTGGCGGTCGGCTGTGAAACCTCTGCCTTAGCTCGCTGCGGTTTAGGCGTCGATACCTCTTGAGGCGGCGTCGGCAACGGGGTGATATTGGAAGGTTGAGACTGAGCTTGGGCTTGGGGCGCAGCGACGGGTGCGGATTCCATGTTCGGCGCGCTGTTGCCGGTCGAAGCGCTGTTATCGGTCGAATTAGGGGGGCGCGATGACGATGGGGCCGACGTCACGGCCTGCTGGTTGTCGCCCGAGACGGCATCTGTCTTCTGTTCCTGTCTGCCCTCACTCTGCTGGCGGCGTCCACGTCCGCCACGGGAACGACGACCTCGGCTACGGCGACGAGGTTGATTCTCCTGCTGTTCTTCGGTTTCCGCTGCGATGACGGGTGCAGGTTCCTGGGCGGCAGTCTCGGGTTTTACGGTCGATGTATTGGCATCGTCACGAGCTTGTTTGTTGCTGCGTCCCCGGCTTCCCGGACCTCTGCGATTTCCGCTTCTACGACTGTTTCGGCCGCCGGCGGACTGGCGCGTTCTGCCGCCGGAGTCTTGCTCTGTCGCCTCGGAGGCTGTGGAGGGGCCTTCGGTAGCGGGGTGAGCCTTCTTCGCGGGCGCAGGACGTTTCGCGGTTTCTTCTACAGCCTTTTCTTCCCCGGCGCCGAAGAGGTTTGACCACAATCGCTTGATGAATCCGGTCTCGGCGGCGGTTTTCTCGGCAGGCACATTACGGGGGACTGGCGCGCTTGGCTTTATCCACGAGACAGCCGGTTTTTCGGGTTCGATCTTTGTCGGGTACGCGAGTTGCTCGATGTCTTCCCGAGGCTCGTCTTTGCGCAGCTCGTAGCTAGGGGCTTCATCAGGAGACAGCTCATCTACGCGTTGACGCGTAATTTCGTAGGCAGGCGATTCCATACCAGGGTTGGCAATCAGGAATATCTTGATCCCGCGCCGTTTTTCCATCTCGGCCAGCAGGTCGCGTTTCTCGTTGAGCAAAAACGTCGCGACGCTAACAGGTAGCTGAGCGAGGATGCGTATCGTCCCGTCTTTTGCGGCATGTTCCTCGATGATGCGAAGGATCGAAAGGGCCAACGACTCGACGTTGCGGATCACGCCAAGGCCGTTGCATCGCGGGCAGACGTCGTGAGCGGATTCACCCAGAGAAGGGCGCAAGCGCTGGCGCGACAGTTCGAGCAGACCGAAGCGCGAGATACGACCGATCTGAATACGGGCGCGATCCTGTTTGAGGGCATCCTTGAGCCGTTTTTCGACTTCACGCTGATTCCGTGAGGGCGTCATATCGATAAAGTCGATGACGATCAGTCCGCCCATGTCGCGCAGACGGAGCTGACGCGCGATCTCGTCGGCGGCCTCGAGGTTGGTATGAAGGGCCGTCTCTTCGATGTCGCCGCCCTTGGTGGCGCGCGCCGAGTTGATGTCGATGGCGATCAGCGCCTCGGTGTGATCGATGACGATGGAGCCGCCGGCGGGTAGGCGCAATTCGTGCTGAAAGGCCGCCTCGATCTGGTTCTCGATCTGGAATCGGGTGAACAGCGGGGTATGGTCGTCGTAGAGTTTGAGCTTGCCGAGGTTATGCGGCATGACGCCCTGCATGAAGTCGCGGGCCTTTGCGTAGAGATCGAAGTTGTCGATGATGACTTCTCCGACATCCGGCGACAGGTAATCGCGGATGGCGCGAATGATGACGTCGCTCTCCTGATAGACCAGGAAGGGCGCCGGGCGCTCATGGGTAGCGGTCTCGATCGCGGTCCAGAGCTGAAGCAGATAGTTGAGGTCCCAGGTGATCTCTTCGCCGCTCTTGCCGACGCCCGCGGTGCGAATAATGACACCCATGCCTTCGGGGATCTCGAGATCGGCGATGACATCGCGCAGTTCCGAGCGATCGTCGCCTTCGATACGCCGCGAGATACCGCCGGCGCGGGGATTGTTGGGCATCAGGACCAGATAACGGCCTGCCAGACTGATAAAGGTCGTCAGGGCCGCGCCTTTATTGCCGCGTTCCTCTTTGACGATCTGGACAACGACTTCCTGGCCTTCCTTGAGGGCGTCTTTGATCTCGACGCGCTTTCCCGGCTCCGCGTTGTTGGAGAAATAGTTCGGCGAAACCTCCTTTAACGGGAGAAAGCCGTGACGTTCCGCACCATAATCGATAAAGGCGGCTTCCAGGCTGGGTTCGACCCGTGTGATTCGGCCCTTGTAGACGTTGGACTTTTTCTTCTCGTGAGACGGGGCCTCAATGTCCAGGTTGAACAGGTGTTGGCCATCGACCATGGCCACACGCAGCTCTTCCGGCTGCGTGGCATTGATTAGCATTCGCTTCATGTGTGTAAAATCCTTGTGGATATGAGGTGTCATCGACACACCGGCCCCAGGGATTCGATCCGTTCTCGTTTTTATGAGGCAGCGTACGTGCGACGCGCGTACAGCTGCTCTGGCCGGATGCAAGGATCCAAAGCCTGAAAATGATCATGATTATCCTGTCAGACATGACGTAGCCTCGTCACTTCCACGGGTTCGGGTTACGTTCGTAACACCTTGATATTATTGTTAACGTGGTGAATCCCCATGCCTTTCTTCGGGCCGGAGAGCCACCGTTGTATTACTCCTGTATCCGTACCTTCATGACGGCGCATAGCACAAGCGCTTGATTCCACTGTGAAACCCATATCTTGCACTCTGCATCCGCCCTGAAAATACGGATTCAGGTTACTGTTATCAAACGCCTGCGCGAAAGGCTGCAGCAGGCCATAAACAAACCCGGATCAGTTGTAACCGATGTTCTCGGTTCGTCCGCTGTAGCGCCGCAGTCTCGGTTATAGTGGGCGTAGCGTGGTGATCCAGGTACATCCTTTGTACCTTCAGCTTGCCTCCAGGTTCATATTGAGGCGCCCGGTAGGTCTAAGGGAATGTTCAGCAAAGGCATGACGTCAGTACTACTTATGCGAGTGACGCGTACCGGCGGAGGGCCTTTGTGCCTTCAGGCTCGGATATTATCCGAGTGGGTGGCGTGTTTCCATCGCTCGAACAGAGCCTTACCGGGTAGAGGGAGCCTAGCAGAAGATCCGGTCGTTGTCCAAAATTGTTAGCGCTGAGAGAACGTCGGCGCATCATATAGGAGGTCGCAGTTTGGTTCGGGTACGGTCAGTGTCGTTCACGCAGGGCGGCGCCGATGGCCACGACGCATTGAGCGAGTTTGGATCTGTCGATGGTTTGCTCGACGTCGACGACCTCTGCGATATCCAATTCTCTGACCGCGATACCTAGGGACGCCTGTACGTATTCAAACAGTCCTGGTATCGGCTCGGGGAGTGGCGCGAATACGACACCTGCGATAGGAGGCTGATAGAAGTAGCGATCGTAGTAGTCAAGGGAACGTTGAATCTCGAGCACGATCCGATCGAAGGCATCGTTGTCCGCCAGTGCCAGAGACCCGACCGATGGGGCGACCTTGTTCAAGGTGTTGATGCCGATATCCATGGTGCGCGCGAAGTAGAGCTGTTTTTGGCGGCTAATCAGTACCATGCCGCGTTCTGAACTAAGGTGGACCATGGCCAAGCCGGCATCGTCTTCCGATAGCTTTGCGGCGATATTGCGAAGGGCGAGTTCCGGGATATCGATAATATCCAATTTTGTATTGGCGTGGGTTACGAGATCGACGAGCGCCTTGATGGTTTGCGCCCGTGTAACCACTACGTAGAGTCGCCGTTTTTGTTGTACCCCGTTCCCCTGCGGCGCCGGGAATATCTCCACAACCGCTTCATCGGCATCAAAATCAATCATGTCGCGGATCTGCCATCGTATTGCCGATTGGATCTCGTCGTCGGGGACGTTGGGGGCTTCGATGCTCAGGATGCTATATTCCGTCGCCGGCAACACGGAGGCGCAAAGCCGATTCTTGAGTTTCAATTCGGCCGACTGTGCAGTCATGACATCCTCCCTGGATGTGTCCCCCTCCCATGGTGCGAATTCGCACAGTTTCAGACTGGGATGGTCCGCACCCGGCTGCAAGTCCGCGATGGCCAGACCATCGTCGCTGGGGGCGATGGCCAGTTGACCGTTTTTTGGGATTACGTGACTCCGGTTTAACATGATCGGCTCCGTTCAGTCGTGTCTCTAGTAGTTATCGGAAGGATGTGTTCAAGGCATAAATGCCACGGTAAGGCGGCGCTCGGTCAGCGGGTTGGCAGCCGCTCCTCCGGTTTTTCCGGTACTTGTTATTTGGTACAACGATTTACCGCCGACGGTGGTTTCGGATACGGACGTATCCACCCAGGACTGATCGGTAATAACGCTATTGTTTGTTGAGATCCCGGTTCCCCCATTGTGTAACAGGTCCCATAGCGCCCATTCGACGCCGCTTTCGGCGGAGTAAAAGGCCTGGGCCGAACGCCATTCATCTATAGTGTCGGCGCTTCCGATTACCATCATTCGGGTCATTGAAGCGCCTAGCACGGCCAGCGCGGTGATCAGAAAGATCGCCACGATCAGTGTGGCACCGCGTTGGCGTTGGAAGGTCGGGGGATTCATCATGCTCATGGCGTGTTCCGAATATGTACTTCCCGATACAGCCGCAACGATTCATTGTCTCCGGCGTCGGCCAGTTCGAGGTCGATACGTACGACACCCGTGGCCCGTGGTGTACCTGGTTGGAAGCTGAAGTGTATGGAACGGACCTGATCGACCAGGATGGGATCGGATCCTGACCAGTCCGTATCGGCATCCAGATCGTTCAGTCCAGAGTTGCTATGCCAGCGCAATGTTGTCCCCGATTTCCCGATCTCTATGGTCCGGTCGGCGATCAGGAAGTGTCGCCCGGGAGAGTCTATGGGGAAGGCGTGGTTTCCGGAAAGGATCATGATCTGGCCTTGATCCGTGCCGTCTCCAAGCGGCCAGGGCAGGGCAGCGGTCGGCAATACGGTGTTCAAAGCGACTGCGGATCCTGAACTGCCCGTCGTGAGCTCCGACGGCGCGGTATTGCCGATCACGAGCACGTCGCCGGTGTTTTTGCTGAGTCCCGTCCCTAATATGTA
>Ga0114931_10009966_pt1 | contig 11343 bp, 8 predicted proteins | sample 2SBtaG_FD_89579 | JGI IMG/M metagenome (GOLD analysis project Ga0114931, IMG submission 89579) | Deep subsurface microbial communities from Kolumbo volcano to uncover new lineages of life (NeLLi) - 2SBTROV14_V59a metaG | ecosystem: Environmental > Aquatic > Marine > Volcanic | place: Kolumbo...
CTCCATGATTTTGACCCAAATCCCTTCCTTGGCTCAATTGCTGGTCTCAGAAGAGTAGGGCCTCAAGAAACCGGCTTCGTGCTTGTGCCTTTTCCACTTTTCATTCTGGGGCGCTCGCTCTCCCCGGGGCAGACTGGGTCGTCTCTTTGGTCTGTTCCTCTTGCCCTAATTTATTAAAAAACCGATCCGAATCGCTTCGAATTTCCTGAGTCGATGGTGAGGGGGACGGCGGAGCAGCCGAACACCCGACGGCTGTCACAAATCCCAGGATCAGGCCTGTGATGATAAGCGCATTCTTCCTCTCCTCACCACTCCCCATCCAACCCAACCAACTGTGGCGTATCGTTCCCCCATTCGGTAATTTCGATGTTTGCATATCATCCTCCTCCGTTTGAGCCTCCCATCCATCTGATTACCTCTACATTATGATGATTCATGCTGGAGATTCACAAGAGGAGAATAAGAAGAGTGGGTCAAAGAGGAGAAGGACCAGACATCCCACCGGGAGGTCTCGATGTGATGAGACCGCATGGTCGGTGCGCCCGTGCTCCACGTCGCCTTCTGTTGTAGAGAACGTCTTCAGTGGAACGTCTTCAAGGAAGGAGCGGATGATCGTCGGGATTTGGGCTGATGCTTCCCTATGCAGTAACCCCGGATGCCGACGAGGACCTTGCCGTCATTGCCCACTCTACCATTTTGGAATGGGGATCGTCCTAGGCTTCCCCACGAGATACTCTTTTGTCTCGTGTTTTTGAAGTATTCTTTTATACACACCTTCTCTCCATTCGATAGTATTCCATACTTCCTTAAGCTTCTAGCTCAAGGCCATACTATGGAAATGGTTTATTCGGCTAGGAGAATTTTTAGCCCGGAAAAGTATTGACGATAGAAGCCACGATCACGAGTCAGGAATTGTTGGGCTTCATGGAGAGCATGGGCTCCAATCAGAAAGTCGGCAAGGATTCGATTCCGCTTTCCCCCAGATTTTCGATAAGCCATATGTGCCATGCCGGCGGTAAAGGCATGGTCCACCGTAAATGGAGTCACATGAATTCCGCATTGCGCTAGCCACTGATCGAGTTGCGAGCGATGCCGAGCTTGAGGAACAAGTTCGGCATATACGGCTGGAGCCATAATAAGACTTCCTTGTTCATAGGCTTCTGTCAGAAGGCCTTCCGAACGTTCGACATGTCTCGGATCATCAACCAACACATCAAGCAAAATCGTGGTGTCGATTGCCGTAATCATCGTCCACGAACATTTTCAATATATTGATCGACATCCAATCGGTTTTTAGCTGCTCCACGCAACTTTTTGAAAGGATTGGTTGCACCAGCGACTCGTTTTCTTATCCGAAGGCCCTCGCGGTCGGTAACAAATTCTACTTCTACGTTTGGATGCAGGCCAAACTTTCTGCGAAGTGTAATAGGAATGGTCACCTGCCCCTTTTCGGTAACTCGCATGTCATATTCTCCTCTTTTTACTTTCTTACTTATTATGTAAGAATTCCTGAATCTCGTCAATGTCCAGTTTAACTTCCTTGGTAGAAAAGGGACATTGATAATTTAATAATGTAATGGACATCGGGAGGCGACCAGCCTAGGGGTTGACAGATACCACGACGGAAACCACGAAACTGGGGGGCTCCGCGACTGAGCCACTTACGGATGTTTCAACCGGAGGTATTCCATGCCGCGAAAAGAGGTCTAAGATACTGGAAGGACAATGATGTCGAAATGGAGATCAATTAAGTCTTGAATTCACATAATAAGTGCACCACTTCAATGGTCGGGCATCGGGCCTATTGCCAAGCCGACCAAAGGAGGCGGTGCCCAGATGAAACCGAGTGATACCCAGTTGACCAAGGAAGAAAGATATCACCTGTACACGAGGCGAACGCCACACCTATCCCTTCGGGACAGTGCGACAGGCATGGCGCGCTCCCACACCACCCTGAGTCGGGAAGTGGCGCGACACACTGGCCAGAAAGGCTATCGCTCTCAACAAGCCCATCAGAAGGCGGGCCCGCGACACCAGGAGAAGCCCCAAGCGGTGAAGCTGACGGAGTCGGTGACGGCGTATAGTCACGAGAAACGCCAAGCCCGGTGGAGCCCCGAGCAAATTTGTGGACGCGTGGGTCTTGATCAGGGTGTCTCGTTCAGCCCGGAACCGATTGATCGCTTGGTGCGTAATGACCAGCAGCAAGGTGGCCACCGCTATCGCCACCCAGCCAAGCCGTCTCGCAAGCGCGATCGCAGCAAGGCAGACCGGGGACGCCTCCCGGGCCGAGTCGATATTGCAGAACGTCCGGCCGTGGTGGACCCCCGCTCACGGGTGGGAGATTGGGAAGCCGATTTGGTGATCGGACGAGGCCACAAAGGGGCCATCGTGACCATGGCCGAGCGACGGTCCCGGCTCTATCGGGCGGTGCCGATCCTGCGCAAAACCGCAGCCTGGACGACACGGGCGATCACCACCCTCTTAGCGGCGTTGAAGGACTGGACGCATACTATCACCTCTGACAATGGCCGAGAGTTCAACGGACACGCCACCATTGCCTAGGCCTTAGACTGCCAGGGCTTCTTTGCTCGCCAGTCCCACAGGTGGGAGCGGGGCGTAAACGAAAAGAGCAATGGGTTGCTGCGCCAGTCTTTCCCTAACCCGGACGAGCCGGAACCAAACAAGGTCAATGGCAAAGTGCAAATTGAACAATGCAAAATGACGGAAAAATTCAGACGATCTAAAACGTTGGATGTGTCGGAAAGGCCATCCAGCCCCTTGACAGACAAGGCTTTGGGAACATCACCAAACATTTCTTTACAGAAAAACACGGAATGTTGTCCTTAAGGGACTAAGGCCCTGCCGCGGGACAAGGGGTCGAAGGAAGCGGTCACCGCCGCGGTAGAAGCCCTGAATCATCGCCCACGAAAATGCTGGGGATTTCAAACGCCTTGGGAAGTGTTCACCAACCTGACTCAATCAAACCTGCCATTTCAAACCGGTGGTGCACTTATGGGTTGAATTCGCCACATGTGAATCTGAGGTATAGGACGTTGAGGTTCTTTTTTGTTTGTATGGCAATGGGCCGAAATGTTTTTGGAATATTCGATACGTCCGCGTCATCCTGCGGGTTATTTCTTTTTCTAAGGCTCGTGCGCCCCTTTGCCAATCGTCTGTTATAAAGCCGAGACGTCTGGCGAGGAACAGCATGGCATCGGAGCCGGGAGGGGGAAGGAGCAAATCCTTGGCATTACCGCGGACCATTCGCAGGGCGTCAATGAGCTGTCGTAAAAAGAGATAGTCTTCCTTCAAATGTTGGGCTTCCATCATTGGTAAGATCCCTTCTTCTTGTAAACGTTCCAATGCCTGAAGGGTATTGGGCGTCCGTAGCCTTTGGATCCTATGTCCATGGATCAGTTGAAGATATTGCGCGGTATATTCCACATCAATGAGCCCGCCGGGACTATACTTAATATGAAGGGAGCCAGGCGGTATCAGTTCATTGATTTGGCGTTCCCTGAGGTGCAACGCCTTATCCAATGGCCATGGTTCTTGACTGTAAACAAAGGAATCACGATGGGCCTCAACTTTTCGTCCGAGGGCGGCATCGCCGGCCAGATGGCGTAATTTAATCAAGGCTTGACGTTCAAAGGGTGCGGCATGTCCTTGTGGATGATAATAGCGTTGAATTTCCGCGAGCGAATTTGCCAATATGCCCTTTTCCCCATAGGGGCGCAGGCGGGTATCGATATGGAAAATGCCTTCTTGTTTGGCTTCAATCCAGTGCAACAGTTCTTGAGCGAGACGTTCAACGTATTCGCCTATCCTGCCCTGTTCTTTTTCGGATGTCCTTCCTTCCGTCTCATAAATAAAAAGGACCTCGATATCTGAGGCATACCCTAATTCTTTGCCGCCTAATTTTCCCAGTCCGCAGAGACTGAAAGCATAGGATCGTCTTTGGCCGTGTAAAAGTGTGGATCTCCGGCCATCAATTTTTGCCTGGGCCTCGACAAGAGCCTGTTGAAGAATGGCCTCGGCCAAATTGGTCAGGGCATGGGAAAAGTCCGGAAGTGGGGTCTTATCCAACAAATGTCTGATGTCTATGCGAAACAATTCTTGGTCCTTGAATTGATTGAGCCGTGTTCTTCGTATAGCAGGTGCCTTGACAGCTCCCAGAGATATGTGAAGGGCCTTCGTGAGGGCGGTCTTGGAGCGAATCAATGGTCCTCGTTGGAAGGTTTCCATGACCGGCAGAAGATTGGCGTGTTGCCGTCTAAGGCATTCCTCCCAAAGAAAATCACTGGAACCAAAAAGTGTGGCGAGGTGTCCAAGAAATGGTTTCCGGCTGAGGACGGATAATCTGACCCGGCCGTGCTGTTCTTCAAAGAGTTGATCAAGAAACTGGTCAAAATGTTCTAAGGCTTTTGTCGGATCCGGCGCCCATGTAAGAAAATGGGTGAATTCTTTGATGAGAGCCACGACAGTGGAAAGAGCTTGCTGCTCCCTTTTTCCTGTAATTTTCCGTCCGTACCGCCCCCGAACAAACAGCCGGTTTTTGACTCTCGTTCCTTCCATATCGATAGTTGCCTTCGCAATGTAAATGCCTCGCATGGTGAGGGCATTGGAGAACGCGTAAAGAAAAGCCGGCGTATCGGTGGATTGGATATCCATGATCGTTTCATTCGGAGAGAGAGTGTTGTTAAATTGAATGTGGACGGGGTGAATAACAGTGGAAGAGCGTTTTTGTATTTTTCCGAGGGTTTCCGTCAGACGCCGATTCACCTGTCTGCGTGCTTCCTGAATGTGGTTGCTGCCCAAAAGACCGATGAGACACAAGAGTTCCTCTTTTAATTGGCCCTGTTGCCGACGTCCGAACTCAAAGTTCGCCATAGTCTGGACACAAAAAATATCAACCACTTTCTTTCTGGATAAACCAGCCGGACGTGAAGCGTCAGGTGTCTTCCTCTGTGGCCTGCCCCAGAATGCGTGTCGTTTGAGAGGGGGCTCTTGGGTGGCTGGGCGGTCGGTATAGGTAAAGATCGCAGCTTCCCGAATATTCAGGCCGAAGGCGGAAAGGAGGCCGCAAAATGTCGCGAATTCCGCAAAATAATCATAGGCGACGATGGTTAGTTCATAGCCATTCTGCTTTCTGTTGCGAATCCGGATTGCACAGCCTTGATCAGGCCTCAAGGTGGAAGCGAGGCGAAGATGGATGTGCATTTGATCCATGGAACATTGACGAAAGTAATCAGGATCCATCCTCTCGACAAAATCTTGAATGATAATCGAGGGAAGGTTCGGACACGCGGCTAAAAGAGTTTGTGCAAGCTGATCGTGAGTCATAAATTCTAGTATACTGTAATGAAGTGATCTTGTAAGGTCTGAAGCTCAACCGTATAATTTTGTTGGTTATGGTTTCGCGTCATCTACCCCGTGGTGTCTCCAACCCCTCATCCTGTCAAGCGGAATGGCCGGATCCCGCGCCTATTTTATTATCCCCCGGTCTCCAGCCGGAAGAAACGACGCGATTGCTGAAACCCTATGGCTTTCAGAGCCCATCCAGAATCGACGCGAATCTCCAAGCGATGGCGGGAGGGCCACAGCCCCGTCAAGCCTTGGCCAGGGTGTTACAAGAGCTCCTGGTTTCGACAGCTTCGACGGCGGATCCGGATCAAGCGATCAATGAATGGGAACGATATGTGGCGACGGGCATTCAGCGGGTCCAATTGTATCAGTATTTGGAACAAGCCCCCTGGATGCTTCATCTTCTTTCAACGGTGTTTGGGAATAGCCCCGCCATGGCCCAGACCTGTATTCGAGATCCCTTGCTCATTTATTGGTTGGGAGAGGAAAAAATTTTAGGCCGGTATCCACCGTTTGCTCGTCTGGAGCGGTCACTTCGGTCTACCCTCGAAGCCTTTCAGACGACGGCTTTAAAACTGGAAGCCATTCGGCGTTTTAAGCGGCGGGAAATGTTGCGAATTGGAATTCGAGATCTCTTACGGATTGCGGATCTTCCTGAAACGGTCTCTTGCCTGTCTCATTTGGCGTCCCTGGTGATCCAAACGAGTTTTGAGTTAATTGCCAATGACGTGACAGCGCGATATGGAGTTCCGTCACATCGAAATCGCCGTGGAGAGGTAAAGGAAACCGGATTTGTTGTGCTCGGGATGGGAAAATTGGGAGGAGGAGAGTTGAATTACAGTTCAGATGTGGACTTGGTCTACCTCTCTGAATCGAGTGCCGGCCATACCCAGGCCATGTCTGGCCAACAACGCGTTTCAAATGAAATGTTTTTTGAAACACTTGCCCGTGAACTGACTCAGGCTCTGAGCGTGGCGACCCAAGAGGGGGCCTTGTTTCGTGTCGACCTCCGCCTGCGTCCCGAGGGGGCCGTGGGACCTCTGGCCCGTTCTCTTGATGAGGCAATGGCCTATTACCGTACCAGAGGAAGAAATTGGGAACGTCTGGCTTTTTTGAAGGCCTGGCCTGTTGCAGGGGACAAGCGGGCAGGGCGGAGTTTTATGCGCCGGATGCACCGGTTTGTCTATGAGTGGAAGCATGAGACCCCTGAAGAAGTTCTTACAACTATCCATTCGCTGAAAGGTCAAATTCACCACAAAATGAACCGCCGGGGGGAAACGACACGGAATGTCAAATTGGGGACCGGTGGCATACGAGAAATCGAATTTATTGTTCAATCCATGCAAGTGCGCCATGCGGCTGCCGCTCCGCGCATTTTGACGCGAAATACGCTCTTGGCGCTCAATCGTTTGAAAGAAGCCGGTCTTTTGAGTCAGGCTCTCTCTCAGCAATTGAACAAGGATTATCAATTTTTACGGGATGTCGAGCATAAGCTTCAAATGGTGGATGACCTTCAGACCCACCTGCTCCCCCAAGATCCGTTGGAGTTAGAGCGATGCGCGGTGAGATTGGGCTATCCTAAATCGTTAGGGCCAACGGCTGCCAAACAGTTTCTGAGCGATTTCAAAGCCTGTACTCAACGAGTCAATCAAGCATTTGAGACCCTTTGCCCGAAGCCCTCTTGATCTCTCTTTCCATGTGTTGTTCCTGATAAGCGGTTGAGTGGCTTCGGAAAAATAGTCCGGTCAAAAGAGAATTCGTTTGCTTCAGGCTTGATCCAATGCTGTTCATGGTTATCTGGTTCGTAGCATAAAAGATCATTTCATGTGTGCTTTGTCTTAGGAGAAAGGGAAGACGACGATGGATATGAACCGTATGACTGTGAAACTCCAGGAGGCCCTACAATCGGCATCCGGTCTCGCGATGCGTCAAAGCCATCAGGGAGTGGATGTCGAACATCTCCTCCTGGCGTTGCTGGATCAACCGGATGGCATGACCCAACCTATTCTTGAACAAGCTGGAGTTTCCCCAACGGCGGTTCGTCAAGCTGCCGACCAGGCTCTTAAGAAACTTCCTCAGGTTCAGGTTGCCGGCGGTGGTCCCAATCAGATTCACCTTACTCCAAGGCTGGCCAACGTTCTCACCCGGGCCGAAGATGAAATGAAAAGTCTCCGGGATGAGTATCAGAGCGTTGAGCATATTCTTCTCGCGATGGTCGAGGAGGGAGGAGTCTTCAAGAAATTGGGGTTAAAGCGGGAGCGCTTGTTGGCAGGGTTGCAGCAAGTTCGGGGGAATCAGCGTGTGACCAGCCAGGACCCTGAAGGAACCTACCAAGCTTTGGAGAAATATGGGCGTGATCTGACGCGATTAGCCAGTCAAGGAAAGCTGGACCCTGTGGTTGGGCGTGATGAGGAAATCCGCCGCGTGATTCAGATTTTATCCCGCCGGACCAAAAACAATCCTGTTCTGATTGGAGAACCGGGAGTGGGAAAAACCGCCATCGTTGAGGGGTTGGCTCAACGAATCGTGAAAGGCGATGTGCCTGAAGGGCTCAAACAAAAACGCTTAGTGGTCTTGGACATGGGATCGCTGGTGGCCGGGGCGAAATTTCGGGGTGAATTTGAAGAGCGGTTAAAAGCCGTCTTGAAAGAAATTCAAGGATCGCAAGGCCACATTCTCCTTTTTATCGACGAGTTGCACACAGTCGTGGGTGCAGGCGCTGCGGAAGGCGCCATGGATGCCGCCAACCTTCTCAAACCGATGTTGGCGAGGGGTGAATTGCATTTAATTGGCGCGACCACTCTCAATGAATACCGGAAACATATCGAAAAAGATGCCGCGTTGGAACGGCGGTTTCAGCCGGTATTGGTGGACCAGCCCAATGTCGAAGATACCGTTTCGATTTTGCGAGGATTGAAAGAACGCTATGAAGTGCATCATGGGGTCCGTATCAAGGATACGGCCTTGGTCGCTGCCGCCCGTTTGTCTCACCGCTATATTGGCGATCGGTTCCTTCCTGATAAAGCCATCGATTTAGTGGATGAGGCGGCCTCCCACTTGCGGACGGAAATTGATAGCATGCCGGCGGAGATGGATGAGATTTCCCGAAAGATTTTGCAGCTTGAAATTGAACGGGAGGCATTAAAGAAAGAAACAGATCCGAGCAGTCAGGCTCGTTTGGAGACATTGGAACAAGAATTACGTGAAAAACAGCAAGACTTTGATGAACTAAAAACACAATGGGAAGCGGAGAAAGCCTCGGTGGGACGGTTGCATCATCTACGGCAGCAGATTGAGGAAGTGAAACATCAAATTGAATTGGCTGAACGGGAATATGACCTGAATCATGTAGCGGAGCTTCGCTATGGGCAATTGCCGCGGTTGGAAAAAGAAATGAAAGACGAAGAAACGCAACTAGCTGCCAAACAACATAAAAGTCGCCTTTTGAAAGAAGAGGTGGATGAAGAGGATATCGCGGAAGTGGTGAGCCGCTGGACTGGTATTCCCATTAGCCGACTGCTTCAGGGAGAGATTGAAAAATTGCTGCACTTAGGGGACCTGATCCATCAACGTGTAATCGGGCAAGAAGAAGGAGTGCGGGCCGTTGCAGAAGCGGTCCTCCGCGCACGCTCGGGTATCCACGATCCCAATCGCCCCATTGGGTCGTTTTTATTTTTGGGTCCAACGGGTGTGGGGAAAACAGAATTGGCACGGGCTTTGGCCTATACCTTATTCGATGATGAAGCGAATATGGTTCGGATTGATATGTCTGAATATATGGAAAAACACACGGTGGCTCGATTGATTGGAGCTCCCCCCGGATATGTGGGATATGAGGAGGGAGGGCAACTAACCGAAGCCGTGCGGAGGCGTCCTTTCTCTGTCATTTTATTTGATGAAATTGAAAAAGCTCACCATGACGTATTTAATGTATTGCTTCAAGTATTAGATGATGGGCGGCTCACTGACTCACAGGGAAGGGTTGTTGATTTTAAAAATACGGTGCTCATTATGACCTCTAACTTGGGTAGTCAGGATATTTTAGATGCTCAACAACGAGGCCTGGGGTATGAAGAAGTTCGAAATATGGTGATGGGAGAAGTGAGACAGTATTTTCGGCCTGAATTTTTGAATCGGGTTGATGAAATTGTGGTCTTCCATCCCTTACTGGCTGATGAATTGGGTCAAATTGTGCGGATCCAATTGGAGCGAATCAGGGCACGCTTGTCTGATCGGCGTATTGCATTAGAAGTGACCGATACGGCTGTCGCTGATTTGGCTGCTCGAGGATATGATTCGGTGTATGGCGCTCGTCCTTTGAAGCGGTTGCTTCAGCGCGATATTGAAACACCCTTGTCTCGCCTCTTGGTGAAAGGCGAAGTTCATGATGGTGATCATATCATTGTTGATTGTCAGAATGGACAATTGGTGGTCCAATCCAAAAACCTTTCTTCGTGTAGCTAAACGGCTTCTCTCAATGCAAAAGAAGAGGATTCTCTTCCGGCGTTTGTGAAAATTCCTGTTGCTTGTTAAGCTTCACCCCTAATCTTCCGATTCAAAATTACGATTTATCTTGGAAGGTCTACTAAATGGCTGTCAGATGAGAAGCAGGGTCTAAGAACTGTAAAGGAGGAGCTGTGGCACGAACAATTTTAGTCACGGGAGCGGCAGGGTTTATCGGGAGTCATACGGTTGATGCGTTGTTGGCCAGGGGTGATCGTGTCATTGGTCTTGATAATCTCAATGATTTTTATGATCCGGCGCGGAAGCACGCGAATCTTCAGGAAATTGAACAGGGTATTGTTCAATCGGGGCAACCAAATCGATTCACGTTTATCGAGGGTGATATCCGTGAGCGATCATTAATTGCACGATTATTCGCGGAATATCATTTTGATGGCATCGTCCATTTAGCCGCGATGGCCGGAGTTCGAGTCTCAATTGAAGATCCCCATTTGTATTATGATGTGAATCTCACGGGGACGTTGGTGTTGCTGGATGCCGCGGTTGGCCGAAAAGGCGCAACGGCAACAGTCTCGCCGATGCCGAACTTTGTCTTTGCCTCAACGTCATCCGTTTACGGTCAGACTCGGCAAATTCCCTTTGTGCCGGAGGACCCCTGCGATCGTCCCTTGGCGCCCTATGCGTCCAGTAAACGAGGGAGTGAATTGCTGGGGTTTTCTTATCATCACCTGTATGGCCTTTCATTTACGGCATTACGGTTTTTTACGGTGTATGGGCCAAGAGGCAGGCCTGACATGATGGCGTATAAAGTCTTGGACAATATTTTTCTCGGACGGGAAGTTCCGCTGTATAATTCCGGCAACATGCACAGGGATTGGACGTATGTGAAGGATATTGTCAGCGGAATTGTCGCGGCGGTTGATCGGCCCCTGGGATATGATATTGTCAACCTGGGGCGGGGAGAACCCGTTCTCTTGGCTGATTTTGTCAAACATATCGAACAATTAGCAGGACGTCCCGCTCATCTTGTCCCGGCTCCCATGCCTGACGCCGATATTTCCTATACCTTTGCCGATATCTCAAAGACAGCGACCCTCCTTGGCTATGCGCCGAAGGTGTCCGTTCCCGAAGGAGTTGAAAAGTTTTGGGAGTGGTATCAAAAGGCTGTCCTTGAAAAAAAATGACTGCCTGCTATGCTGAAGAGACGTGTGGAATCTTGCAGACAAGATTTCCACGGTGATACCATGCGCACTCTACGATAGACCATAAGGAGAGTTTTACCATGGCGAATGTCACATTGCTTGTTTCATCCAAATGTTCTTCCTGTCCTGCTGCCAAAAGCATCTGGAAAGGTCTCCGTGTTAAATATAGTTTTAGTTATCGCGAAATTGATATTGGCACTCCACCCGGGCAGGAATTGGCTGAGCGTCATGCTGTGCGTGCTGTTCCCGCAACAATCATCAATGGGCGCTTGACCTTTGTTGGTGTTCCTACCCGCCAATCAGCCGAAAAAGC
>Ga0114931_10009967_pt1 | contig 11343 bp, 11 predicted proteins | sample 2SBtaG_FD_89579 | JGI IMG/M metagenome (GOLD analysis project Ga0114931, IMG submission 89579) | Deep subsurface microbial communities from Kolumbo volcano to uncover new lineages of life (NeLLi) - 2SBTROV14_V59a metaG | ecosystem: Environmental > Aquatic > Marine > Volcanic | place: Kolumbo...
ATCGTCAAACGCTTCCTGTACGTCAACCGGCGCGCGCCGTACGGCAGCATTTATGCCCTCGAGGCGCTGGAGGTGGTGTTGATCGGGGCGGCCTTCGACCAGGACGTGAGCGTGGCATTCATCGACGACGGCGTCTATCAGCTCAAGAAGGGTCAAGAGACCGGCGGCGTGGAAATGAAGAACTTCTCGCCGACCTATCGCGCGCTGGAGATGTATGACGTCGAGAAACTCTACGTCGAGCGCGAGTCGCTCGCCAGGCGCGGAATGAGCGCGGCGGATCTGATCGTGCCGGTGGAGGTGCTCGACAGCGACCAACTCGGCGAGTTGATGGAGCAGCAGGACGTGGTGTTGAGTTTCTGAGGGAACGGTGATGGCGGTACTGCACACGGTCAACAAATCACCCTTCGAGCGGGATTCGCTCGCCACTTGCTTGCGGCTTGCGCGCCGCGGCAGCACGATTTTGTTGATCGAGGACGGGGTGTACGCGGCGCTGCGCGGCACCGCCGTGGAGGAAACCCTGCGCGCCGCGCTCGGCGCGCACTAAATCCGCGTTCTGGAGCCGGATCTGCAGGCCCGCGGAATGGACCCCGCGGGCCTGATCGAAGGCATCGAACGGGTCGATTACGGCGGTTTCGTCGATTTGGCCGCGTCACATGACAGCGTCCAGGCTTGGCTCTGATCGGGGCCGGTCGGCGCCCTGCCGCGTCGCCGCGGTCGTAAGTATTTCCGAATAGCTGGGTCCTAATGGCTGGGATAGAGGAGTAGCACAGTGAGTATTGAAGTCAACGGCAAAACGCTGGAGACCGACGAAGAAGGTTATCTGGCGGATCTCAACGACTGGGAGCCGGCGGTTGCCGAGTGCATGGCGAAGGAAGACGGCTACGACCTCACCGAAAGCCACTGGGAAGTCATCAACTTCCTGCGTGAGTATTACGAGGAGTACCAGATCGCCCCGGCGGTGCGGGTTTTGACCAAGGCGATCGGCAAACGCTTCGGCAAGGAAAAGGGTAACAGCAAGTACCTGTATTCACTGTATCCCTACGGGCCCGCCAAACAGGCCTGCCGCTACGCGGGATTGCCGAAACCCACCGGCTGCGTGTAGACGCGCGTGGGCTGGCGCCCACCCTACGAGTGTTTTGTGGGGAGCGGGGCGGTGATTTTGCTAGGGTCCTGATTGAGGATCGCAGACGGTGTCGGTACTCACGATCATCTATGCGCTGCTGCTCTATGCCGGATTCGCGGTGTTGGTCGCGGGCGTTGCTTATCGAGTATACGAGTACGCGCGCACGCCGGCGCCGCTCAAGATACCCACCACTCCCGCGCCGCTCACTCAGGGTGGTGTGGCGGTGCGCCTGGTCAAGGAAATCGTCTTTTTCGCCAGCCTGTTCAAGGCCAGCAAATGGACCTGGTTGTTCGGCTGGCTGTTCCATTTCGCGCTGCTGTGGGTGTTGCTCGGCCACCTGCGCTACTTCACCGAACCGGTGTGGCGGCTGGTCCCGCAGATCCAGACCCTGAATCCCTACCTCGGGCTGGCGATGGTGGCGGGTTTGGCGGGGCTCTGGGCGCGGCGGTTCCTGGTTGACCGGGTGCGCTACATCTCGGTCCCCTCCGATCACCTGATGTTGGCGCTACTCGCCGCGATCGCCTTGAGCGGTCTGGTGCTGCGCTTCCTCGACCATACCGACATCGTCGCACTCAAGGCATTCACCTTGGGACTGGTGTATTTCGATTGGCAACCGCTGCCGGGCGACCCGCTGGTGTTGCTCCATCTGGCGTTGGTCGCGATGCTGATGCTGGTCTTCCCGTTCAGCAAGCTACTCCACGCGCCCGGCCTGTTCTTCTCCCCGACCCGTAATCAGGTCGACAATCCGCGCGAACGCCGCCATCTGGCGGCGTGGGCCGCCACCTTGGAGTCGGATCGCTAGCGAATGCGTAGGTTCAGGGTTCAGAGGTTCAGGGTTCACGGTTATTGCGGGTGAAAATTGAGCGCTTTGAGGATATTGATGCTTGGTAGTTAGCACGGGAATTGACTCGGTCGGTCTACCGTCTGACAAAAAAGGCGGCGTTTACGAAAGACTATGGACTCGAGAGGCAGATACAAAATGCAGCCGGATCGTCAATGCACAACATCGCCGAGGGATTCGATGCCGAGTCCAACGCCGAGTTTATCCGCTTTCTGCGATACGCCAAGCGGTCTTGCTCTGAGGTTCAGAGCGAACTCTACGTTGCACTGGATGAAAAGTATCTCACGCCATCGGAATTTCAGTCGGTCTATGAGCAAGCGGGAAGAATCCGGGCTGCGATTCGAGGGTTCATCAAATACCTTGAGAGATATGAAGGACGCAGGTCCGGCAACCCTGAACCCTGAACCCTGAACCTGATAACCCGAAGGGCCACGAATTTCATGTCGATACGTCGGACACATTATCGAGTTTCGATTGTCGCGAGCGCGGCTTAGCCATGGCGGATTTCGCAACCCCGGAACTCAAGGCCTATCCGGAAATCCCGGTGATCGCCTTCGGCGCGATGGCCGACAGCAAGCCCTACACGGCGAAGCCGGAGCAGCAGCAGGCGCTGGGCTTTCCGGGCGAACTGATCGACGATTGGCAGCAGGTGGCGATCGCCAAGATCGGCGAACTGGTCGGCAAATATCGGGGGCTGCGCGTCTTTCTCGACAGTTGCGTCAAGTGCGGGGCGTGTACCGACAAGTGTCATTTTTTTCTGGGCACCGGCGATCCCAACAACATGCCGGTGGCGCGCCAGGAGTTGTTCCGTTCGGTCTACCGCCGCTATTACACCTTTGCCGGGCGCCATTTCCCCAAGCTGGTGGGTGCGCGCGATCTGGATCGCGGGGTGCTCGATCAGTGGTATACCTATTTTCACCAGTGCTCGGAGTGCCGGCGCTGCTCGGTGTTCTGCCCGTTCGGGATCGACACCGCCGAAATCACGATGGCGGCGCGCGAGGTTCTGGACTGCGTCGGTGTCGGCCAAAAATACTGCATCGAGATCATCGGCAAGGTTCATACGATCGGCAACAATCTCGGCCTGCCGGGGCCGGCCCTGGCCAATACCCTCGAGGGCCTCGAGGAAGACGTCGAGGAGGAAACCGGCGTCACGGTCCGCTATCCGGTTGACGAAAAGGGTGCCGAGATCCTGCTGATTCCGCCGTCGGCGGACTTCTTCGCCGAGCCGCACGTCGACGGCCTGATCGGTTACGGCAAGGTCTTCCATCAGGCCGGTTTGAGCTGGACCCTGAGCAGCTACGCCTCCGAGGCGGCGAATTTCGGGCTGTTCATCGGCAACTACGAGAACATGCGCAAGGTCGCGCTGCGGATCCGCGAGGCGGCCCTGGATCTGGGCGTCAAGCGCATCGTGTTCGGTGAGTGCGGGCACGCCTGGCGGGTCGCGTACTGCTTTCTCAACACCCTGGCCGGTCCGTTCGACTTTCTCGATCCCCGCTACCCGGTGCCGCAGCACATCATCGAGGTAACCCACGACTTGATCAGCCGCGGGGCCTTGACCCTGGACCCGGGCGCCAACGACGAGCGGCGGGTGACCTTTCACGACTCGTGCAACATCGCGCGCGCCTCGCGCATGGGGAACAGACCCGGCGGTCAGTTCATCCTGCCGCGCGAGGTCATCCGGGCTTCCTGCAACCATTTCTTCGACATGGCGGCAGATACCATTCACGAAAACACCTTTTGTTGCGGTGGCGGCGGCGGCTTGTTGACCGACGACCTGATGGAGTTGCGGGTCAAGGGCGCGTTGCCGCGCATGGAGGCATTGCAGGAGGTGGTGCGCCGCCACGGGATCACCCACATGGCCGCGATTTGCGCGATCTGCAAGACCCAGTTCGCCAAGGTGATGCCTTATTACGGCTTCGACATGGACCAGATCATCAGCGTCCACCAATTGGTCGGCGATGCGATCGTCCTGGGCGCGAAGCAGTAGGTACCCGGTTCAGGGTTGAAGAACGCGACAATGAATGTTTTGAAGAAATTCGGGCTTGGCGGTTCGCTCCCGCGTCACTTGTTTCGCCTGGCGATTGGCAAGCAATCCGGGAATTGCGAGCGACGATGGGCGGCAGCGACCGATGCCGGGGCGCGTGCGTCGATTCCTGCGCGATCTCAAGAGACAGAAAGAACGCAAGCCCTTCAACCCTGAACTACCCTGAACCCGGAACCCGAGTAGAGGAGATGGATCGGTGACTACGCCCTGGAGCAAGACCTATCAGGCCGAAAAACATACCTTTCGCAAGTTTCGTGAAGGGGAGCAGAAATGGTCGAGTTGGGAGGACAAGGTTTTCGACGCCGATCACTCGCATCGCTGCCCGGTCTACGTACAGCGCACGCCGCCGTGCCAAGCGAGCTGCCCTTCCGGCGAGGACATCCGCGGCTGGTTGCAGATCGCGAGCGGGATCGAGAAACCGCCGGAGGACATGAGTTGGCAAGAGTACGCCTTCCGGCGCGCGACCGACGCCAACCCGTTTCCGGCGCAGATGGGGCGCGTGTGCCCGGCGCCGTGCGAAGACGGCTGCAACCGCAATCAAGTCGAAGACTTCGTCGGGATCAACTCGGTGGAGCAGTATATCGGCGATCAGGCGATCGCCGCGGGTTACGCCTACGCCAAGCCCGAGCGTGAAACCGGCAAACGGGTGGCGATCGTCGGGGGCGGACCGGCGGGCTTGAGCGCCGCCTATCAACTGCGGCGCAAGGGTCACGGCTGCACGATATTCGAGGAACACACGGAACTCGGCGGCATGATGCGTTACGGGATCCCGGGTTATCGCACCCCGCGTGACTTGCTCGAACACGAGATCGACCGGATCCTCGAGCTGGGCGGCATCGAGGTCCGTACCGGGGTGCGGGTGGGTCGCGATGTGGCGGTCACCGATCTGGAGCGCGACTTCGATGCGATCCTCTGGACCATCGGTTGCCAGACCGGTAAAGCGCTGCCGGTGCCGGGCGCCGACGCCCCCAACTGCCTGAACGGGGTCGAGTTTCTCGATGCATTCAACAAAGGGCGTCTCAAGGTCGGTGTTAGCAAGGTAGTGTGCGTAGGTGGCGGCGACACCTCGGTCGACGTGGTTTCGGTGGCGCGGCGGATCGGCAAGATCGACAAGATTAATCCCAAGGAGCGGCCGGAATTGGTGGTCCGTGGTTTCGTGGCTCAGGACTCGGCGCGCTCCGCCGCGCGCAGCGGCGCCGACGTGACGCTCACCTCATTGCTGCCGCGCTCCGGTATGACCGCCGCCGAGCACGAAATCGACGACGCCTTGATGGAAGGGGTGAGGGTGCTCGACAGCGTGATGCCGCTCGAGGTGCTGCTCGGCGCGGATGGCCGCGCCCGCGGGCTGCGCATGTGCGCTTGCGACATGGACGGCGAGCGACCGATTCCGAGGGACGGCACCGAGTTCGAACTCGAGGCCGATCTGATCATCTCGGCGATCGGCCAGACCGGCAATCTGGAGGGGTTGGAGTCGCTCGACGACGGGCGGGGTTTGATCGCCGCCGATCGTTACTATCGGATCCCCGAGCGGTCCGGGCATTTCGTGGCCGGCGACATCATCCGCCCCCATTTGTTGACCACGGCGATCGGCCAGGCGGCGATCGCGGCGAGCAGCATCGACCATTTTCTGGCCGGCGAGGAACCGCACAAGCGTCCCAAGGTGGACGTGCATCATTTCAATTTGCTCGACAAGCTGCGCGAGGCGCATCTCGAGCCGGCGCCTTGTGCGCCCGCGGCGCGGCGCGGCACCAGTTCCGCCGATTTCGCGGTGCACAACTTCGAAGACCGCTCGGCTCAGGAAGTGGTGGCCGCCGATGAGTTGTTCCTCGCTCACTTCGCCCCGACCGAACGCAACAAGCGCGAAGAGCGGGTGCCGGATGCCGAACAGGTGCTGGGCCACTTCGACGAGCGAATCATCGGTCTCGACGAGCAAACCGTGATCGCCGAAGCCAAACGCTGCATGAGTTGTGGAATGTGTTTCGAGTGCGATAACTGCGTTATCTATTGTCCGCAGGACGCGGTATTCCGGGTCAAGAAGGACCGGCGAACCACCGGCCGTTATGTCGATACCGACTATACGCGCTGTATCGGTTGTCATATTTGCGCCGACGTGTGCCCCAGCGGCTACATCGACATGGGGCTCGGCGGCTGAACGAATATGCGGCTCATACGCATAACGCGCGGTGCGGGGTTGGGGTTGTTGCTGCTGGCGAGCACCGGCCTGAGTATGGCGAGCGAGTCGCGCGTGCCGCTGCCCGATATCGTCAAGGCGAGCGGTGCGCAGTGCGTGGAACCGAACGCCGTGATGCGCCGCGACCACATGCGCTTTCTCTATCATCAGCGCACCCAAACGGTGCACCGCGGGATCCGCACTAAACGTTACAGCTTGCGCGTGTGCATCGCCTGTCATGCCGCCCGCGACCCCGAGGGGCAGGCGATCCCGGTGAATGCCCCGGGGCAGTTCTGTAGCAGTTGCCATGCCTACGCCGGGGTGCGGATCGACTGTTTCGAGTGCCACGCGACGACCCCGGAGAAGCGCGCGGGCGGGGCCGCGGCGACCGTGAAGCAGGGTCTTTCCGGCTGGGTGGGGCGGATCAAAAAGACGGTGACCAAGGTGTTGGAGGGAAGCCCACCGTGAGCGCGACGAGCGACACCAAGCACGACGACGCGCGGCGGCGTTTTCTGGGGCGGATGGCGCAGGCCGCGTTGCTCGCCGGGCTGGCTCCCGGCGTGGCGTTGGTCGAGGTGGCCAGGGCCAGGAGCGCGGACCAAGCGGTAACCGACGCGCAGCGCTGGGGTCTGCTGGTGGACAGCAACAAGTGCGCACAGGGCTGCGACGCCTGTGTGCGTGGATGCAACGAGGAGAACGGTTTGCGCCCGGGGCATGGTCCGGCCACCGACCCGCAGTGGATCCGCATCGTCACGCTGCGCGATCGAGAGAGCGGACGGGTCAACTCTTTACCGCTGATGTGCCAACACTGCGCAGAGCCGCCGTGCGTGGACGTGTGTCCTACCGGGGCCTCGTTCAAGCGTGCCGACGGTATCGTACTGGTCGACAAGCATATTTGCATCGGCTGCCGCTACTGCATGATGGCCTGTCCCTACAAGGCGCGCTCCTTCGTCCATGAAGAACTGCATGATCAGAAACCCTATGCCCCGCGCGGCAAGGGGACGGTCGAGTCCTGCACCCTGTGCGTGCAGCGCATCGACGAGGGCAAAGGCCGCACCACCGCCTGTGCCGAGGCCTGCGCCGCGGCGGGCCACGAGGCGATCCTGTTCGGTGATCTCAACGACCCGCGCAGCGACATCGCCCGGGCGGTCGCGCGGCACGGCGGTGCGCGGTTGCGCGCGGATCTGGAACTCAACACCGGCGTGCGCTACCTGGGGGTGTGATGGAAGGTTCGGGGTTCTGGGTTCAGGGTTCAAGGTTCAAGGTTCGGGGCGTAAGCCGTGATAAGCGCGCAGCGCGTTCCCGGCGCGGCGTGACGGCCGTCCCGGTTTCGGTGCCGGCAACGCTGCGCTTATGCCGGCCTACGGGCTGGGTTCGGGGTTCAAGGTTCAAGGTTCGCAACGTAGGCCGGGATAAGCGCGCAGCGCGTTCGCGGCGCGGCGTGACGGCCGTCCCGGTTTCGGTGCCGGCAACGCTGCGCTTATGCCGGCCTACGGGCTGCGATCTTCAACCTTGAGCCCGGAAACTGAAAATCGGAGTAATTGACGAAATCATGCAAATTGCCGACCCAATCATCTATCGCGAGATCGAAGGCCGCGGGGTCGGGTATTACGCGCTGCTGGCGATGTTGGGCGCGCTGATCGCGGCCGGTCTGGGCGCGGCCTACTACATGGAAAGTCGCGGTCACTACGTCACCGGAATGAACAACCAGATCGTGTGGGGCACTCCCCACGTGTTCGCGGTGTTCCTGATCGTGGCGGCGTCCGGGGCGCTCAACGTGGCCTCGATGGCTTCGGTATTCGGGCGCGTCGCCTACAAGCCGCTGGCGCGTCTATCGGGGTTGCTGGCGATCGCCTTGTTGATCGGCGGGCTGGCGGTGCTGGTGCTCGATCTGGGGCGCCCCGATCGGCTGATTGTCGCCATGACGCACTACAATTTCCGCTCGATTTTCGCCTGGAACATCTTCCTTTACACCGGATTCATGGCGGTGGTGGCGGTGTATCTGTGGATGATGATGGAACGGCGCATGAATCGTTACACCCGGGCGGTCGGCTTGGCGGCCTTCGTGTGGCGGTTGGTGCTGACCACCGGTACCGGCTCGATTTTCGGATTCCTGGTGGCGCGGGAGGCCTACGACGCGGCGATCATGGCGCCGCTGTTCATCGCGATGTCACTGGCCTTCGGCCAGGCGATTACCATCCTGGTGGTGATGGCGGTGTGCGCCGGAACCGGGCGTGCGCTGGATGATGGGCTGCTGGTGCGAATGAAAAACCTGCTCGGGGTGCTGGTCGCGGCGGTCTTCTATTTCGTACTCGCTTACCATCTGGCCAAGCTCTACGCGACCGGGCATCACGGTGTCGAGCGCTTCATCCTGCTTGACGGCGGGGTGTATACGGCGATCTTCTGGATCGGCCAAATCTTGATCGGCGCGGTCTTGCCGCTGCTGATCTTCTATGGACCGCGGGCGCTGCGCTCGCGCTTCTGGATCGCCGTCGGGGCGGTGCTGGTGCTACTCGGGGGGTTGGCTCAGGTGTATGTGATCATCATCGGGGGACAGGCCTATCCATTATCGATTTTTCCGGGTAAGGAAATCGTCGCGAGCAGTTTCTTCGACGGTGTGATCGCCTCCTACAGCCCCAGCGTGCCCGAGCTTTTGCTCGGTCTCGGTGGCGTGGCGATCGCCTTGCTGATCGTCACCCTCGGTATCAAAGTGCTGCGCTTCCTGCCGGAAAATCTGGATGGCGACGCCACCTGATGTGGTGCGCCAACCGGCTCGGCCGGACACGGCCCAATCGAAGATGGCGCGACCGAACATAAGCCGATCGAACATGGCGCGACCGAACGGGGCCCGACCGGGGGCCATGAGCCGTCTGTTCATCTCGGCGGCACACAAATCCTCGGGCAAGACCACCGTAAGCGTCGGCTTGTGCGCGGCGTTCGCGGCGCGCGGACTGTCGGTGCGGCCGTTCAAGAAGGGCCCGGACTACATCGACCCACTATGGCTGAGCCGTGCGGCCGGTCACGCGTGCTGGAATCTGGACTTTCACACCATGGCGTCGAGCGAAATCCTGGCGACTGTCGGCGGGCGGGTCGGGGCGGGAGAGTTGGCCCTCGTCGAAGGGAACAAGGGTCTCCACGACGGTGTCGCGGTGGATGGCGGCAACAGCAACGCGGCGGTGGCCCGCTTGCTGGATGCGCCGGTGGTGCTGGTTATCGACACCCGCGGCATGACGCGCGGCATCGCGCCGCTGGTGCTCGGCTATCAGGCATTCGATGAACGCGTTGAGATTGCCGGGGTGATCCTCAACTACGTCGGCGGACCGCGTCACCAGGGCAAACTGTGCGCGGCGCTCGAACGCTACACCGATGTCGCGGTGCTCGGGGCGGTTGGGCGCGACGAGGATCTGCGCATCGGGGAACGCCACCTCGGCCTGGTACCCGCCAATGAAGTCACCGACGCGAGCGCGACCATCCAGCGAATCGCGGCGCGGGTCGCCGAACAGGTGGATTTGGACCGGCTGCTGCGGATCGCGCACGGCGCCCGCCCCTGGCGCGCGCCGCGTGACGGTTGGACGCCGCCCGCGCGGCGTACCCCGTCCGATGTGCGGATCGGGATCGCACGCGACGCGGCCTTCGGCTTTTACTATCCGGGCGATCTGGACGCGTTGCGCGCCGCGGGCGCCGAACTGGTGATATTCGACACCCTGCGCGACACCGATCCGCCGGATGTCGACGGCCTGTTCATCGGCGGCGGCTTTCCGGAAATGCATCTCGATGCGCTGGAGGCGAACCGTCGCTTGCGCCGGCGCCTGGGCGAGGCGGTAATCGCGGGTCTGCCGGTCTACGCGGAATGCGGCGGCTTGATGTACTTGGCACGCCGCATTCACCGGGCTGGGCGAAGCGCCGCAATGGTCGGTGCGATCCCGGCCGACGTGCTCATGGAGGATCGCCCGCAGGGCAAGGGTTATGTCGTGCTGGAAGCGACCGGCAAGGCGCCGTGGGCGGTGGGCGCTACGCCGGGGGAAGAGATCCACGCCCATGAGTTCCACCACTCACGGTTGGTTGCCTGCGATCCGAATCTGGACTATGCCTACAGGGTACGCCGGGGCCACGGCGTGGACGGCGAGCGCGACGGCATCGTGATCGGCAACCTGCTCGCCGGTTACGCGCATCTGCGTGACACCGGTCGCACCCGTTGGGCGGCTGGATTCGTCGATTTCGTGCGTTCGTGTCGTCACGAATTGCGTCGCGCCAGCGGCTAGATCGAATCCATCCTGTTACTGAAAGGCGTGCATTTTTGCGGTAACGTGCAGTATTCCACCTTCGTGAATTAAAGAATGCGCACCGATAGACGAGTCACTGCCGGATGTTGTTGAAAGTAACCAAGAGCGCCGCCAAGCAGATCCGTGAATCCGCGGCCGAGCATGAGGATTTGGCGTTACGGGTCGCGGCGACCCGCAATTCGGACGGCGGCATCGGTTACCGAATGGGTTTCGACGAGATCGGGGCCGATGACGTGCTGCTCGACGCCGGTGGTGTCGACGTGGTGGTTGCCCGGCGCGACACGACGCTGTTGAACGGCACGGTGCTCGATTTCGTCGAGATCGAGCCCGGACGCTTCGACTTTATTTTCATGAATCCCAATGACCCCGGCTACCAGCCACCGCAATCATGAGCGACGCAGTCGATAACGGCGCGAAGGGCGGGCTCGGTGTGCTGCTGACCCGTCTCGCGATGCCGACCGACGATTGGGCGCGGCGCCGCGGCGAGCACCGCGCGAGTCCGTTAACGCTGCTGATGGGGATGGCGTTGGCGCTGCTGCTGGTGGCGACCGTGCTTGCCGCGCTGCTGGTGGGTCGCGGCGAGGCGCCGAGCGGCATCCCGGTGGCGCTGGTCGCGATGCTCGGGCTGTGTACGCTGATCATGCTGCTGCTGATATATCAGGTGCGCCGCCATTTGCTGAGGCCGATGATGCTGCTCTACCGCTGGGCACTGCGGATGTGTGACGGTGATCTTGCGGCGCGGATCCCGCTCCCCCAGCAAGGGCGTTTTGCCAAGCTGACTTTTCACATCAACCGCCTCGGGGAAGCACTGGAGCGTCTCGCCAACGAGATGGACGAACTGGTTGCGGGCCAGACCGAGCGGTTGAAAAAGAAAAATCAGTC
>Ga0114931_10009968_pt1 | contig 11343 bp, 7 predicted proteins | sample 2SBtaG_FD_89579 | JGI IMG/M metagenome (GOLD analysis project Ga0114931, IMG submission 89579) | Deep subsurface microbial communities from Kolumbo volcano to uncover new lineages of life (NeLLi) - 2SBTROV14_V59a metaG | ecosystem: Environmental > Aquatic > Marine > Volcanic | place: Kolumbo...
CCCGGCCAGGGCCGCCACGAAGCCCGCGAAGTGGGTGAGTGCGCTGACCGGTTCCTTGAACAGTCCAATCCGTGAGGCCATGTCTCCAAGCTAGCGGGGCCGCATCACGAGCCCGTCACGGACCGGATGTGCGATACCGCGCGGCCGGAGGTTCCGTGCTCCTGCTGTTCGCGCTCCTCGCCGCGCTCCTCGAGGCGTCCGGGTTCCTCGTCGATCGCCTCGACCAGGGCAAGCCCGTCGCGTACTTCCTCGAGTCCGTCTACTGGATCGCCTTCGACGACTCGGTGCCGACCGACCTGCCAATCGACATGAAGACCGCGCCGCATGGCTCGCCGGCTGCGACTCGCTCATGGAGCTGGGCTACCAACAGGACATCGTGTCACAGCCCAAGCGCCCCCTCGAGAAGGAGATCTGGTCCTGGACCCCCGCCCAGGAGGCGGCGCTGGCCTCGTGCACCCTGGCCGGCCCGCACGCCTCCTGGCAGGGCTCGGTCCGGCTTTCTCCCGAGACCTGCTGGAGCGGGGCGCCAACCCGAACGTCTACCCGTTTGGCTACCTGTTCCACGCGGACACGCTCTGCTTCTGGGACCGGGAGCGGATCCAGGTGACGGACCTCGTCCACGGCGAAGACACGGCGGTGCCCGGATGCGCGCTGTAGGGGCCTTGCTGCTCGGGCTCGCGGCCTGCGGGGGCCGCGCGGCGCCCGCCCCGAAGGGGCCCGGGCCCGAGATGGAGGTGCGTGCCACGTGGGCGGGTGCCGATCCCGCGCAGGTGGAGCACGCCGTGGCCGTCCCCCTGGAGACGGCCCTCGCCCCGGTCGAGGGCGTCGCCCAGGTCGACAGCCGGTCGGTGGACGGCGAGCTGGAGCTGCACCTCCGATTCGCGCCCGGCACCGACCCAGCGGGCGCACGATCGGACGTCGTGAACCACCTCGCCGCGGTGCCCCTGCCCGAGGGGGTCGTCCCCGCGGTCACCACGCCGCGCGCCGCGGCGCTCGGAGTCCGCCTCCCGGCCATCGCGCGCGCGATCGGCGCCGGGGCCACGGGGGATCCCCTCGACCTGCAGGCCCTCTCCGGCGTGGTGGTGTCCGTCCGGGACGGCGCGCTCGTGCACCTTCGGGACGTCGCCCGCGTCGAGGAGGGCGTCCGTACGCCTCGCTGTCGGGTGTTCGGCGGCCCCCACCCGGTGGTCGAGGGCACGCTCTACGGACTCTGCGGAGAGTACCCCGCGGCGATCCGAGCGGCGGCGAAGGCCCGCCTGGCCGACGCCGCGCGGGGGCTGCCCAGCGGCGTCCGGCTGGGGGTCTGGGCTCCCTCCGACACCCTGCGACTCGGGGTTCGGCCGGCAGGGCAGCACGACGCGACGGACCTCGCCCCGGCGCTCGTGGCCGCGGCCCAGGAGGATCCGGCGGTGGACGGCGTCCTGGTCATGGTGGACGCGCGGACGGGCCGGACGGGGCTGCACGCACGGCTGTCCGGGCCCCCGGCGACCCCGCCGACGTCGGCGGAGGCTCGGGCCCTCGCGCAGCGCCTGGCGAGCCGGTTCCCAGGCGTCGCCGTCGTCCCCGAGGACGCCCCGGCGGGCACGGCGCGGATCTTCGGGCCGGACCTCGACACCCTCGATCGCCTCGCCGCCTCCGCTCGCGACCTCGTCGCCGGCGCGCTCCACGTCCTGACGGCCTTCGTCGAGGGTGGGCGCGAGGCGCCCGAGGTCGCAGTGAAGCCGGACCGCGGGCATCTCGGTCGCCTCGGCCTGCCCGCAGCCGATCTCGCCGTGTACGTCGCGGTGGCTTCGGGGACACGGCGGTGCGCGTCCCTGGTCGAGGGCGGCGTCCAGCGCGACGTGGTCCTGCGTCTCGGGGGCGAGGCCGCCGATCCGAGGGCCCTGGCGTCGATGCCGATCGTGGGCTCGGACGGCAGGGTGGTCGCCTTCGGCCAGGTCGCCGAGGTGCACCTCGAGGCACGGCGCCCGGTGATCGCTCGCCGCGATGGGCAGCGGGTCGAGACGGTGTGGGTCGCCCTGGACGGCACCGACGCCGCCCGGGCGCTTGCCGGACTCCGCGAGCACCTTGCGGGCCTGTCGCTGCCCGAGGGCTACCGGGTGGAGGTCGCGCCCCCGCCCTGACCGCGCCGTCCTGCGCGATGCGTGAAAGGGTCCAGCCGCGTTCCTTGGCGAACAACCGCCGGTCAGATGGTGGTCCCGGTGTGGTCGATCGGCTGGCCCGGGAAGACGACGCGCACCTGCAATCGTCGTGCCCCATCGAGGCCGGCGGGCCGGTGTTAGAGCGACAGGACGGAGGTGACGGTGGCCGAGGGGCCGCGGCGGCTGGTGCTCGTCGGAGGCGGGCACGCTCACGTGCAGGTGCTGCGCTCGCTGCTGATGCGGCCGCTGCGCGACGTGGAGGTGACCCTCGTCGTGGACACGCCCGTGGCGATCTACTCGGGCATGGTCCCGGGCTTCGTCGCCGGGCAGTACGCGACCCACGAGGTCGAGATCGACGTCCGTCCGCTCGCCCGGCGGGCCGGGGTCCGAGTGGTCGTGGCACCGATGGTGGGGCTGGACCGCGCGGCCCGGCGGATCCTCGTCGCGGGCCGGCCGTCGGTGCCCTACGACGTCGCGAGTCTCGACGTGGGCTCGGTCGTCGCCGGCCTCGACGTGCCCGGGGTGCGGGAGCACGCGGTGGCGACCCGTCCCATCGGCGCCCTGGTGCGCCGCCTCGAAGGGATCTTCGCCGAGGTCCGACCGCAGGACCGGCCCTTCCGCCTCGTCGTCGTCGGTGCGGGCGCCGCCGGGGTGGAGCTCGCCTTCTGCGCGCGCGAGCGGCTGGTGGCCGCCGGGCTGACCGCGGTCGACACCACCCTGGCGAGCCTCGCGGACCGGCCCCTGGCCGAGCGGTCCGCCCGCGTCGGGCGCCGGATCCTCGCCGCCGCGAAGGCCCGCGGGATCACCTTTCGCGGCGGCGTCCGGGTGCGCGCCGTGCACGCCGACCGCGTCGAGATCGAGGGCGGCGAGCCCCTCCCGGCAGACCTCGTGCTGTGGGTCACCGGAGCGTCCGGCTCCCCGGTGCTCGCCGCCACCGGGCTGCCCCTGGACGACCGCGGCTTTCTGTGGGTGGACCCCACCCTGCAGGTCCGCGGCGAGCCCGACCTGTTCGCCGTCGGGGACTGCGCGGTGCTCGGGCACTGGCCCGAGGTGCCCAAGGCGGGGGTGTACGCGGTGCGCGAGGGCCCGACCCTCGTCACCAACCTGCGCCGGCGCCTCGCGGGCGAGCCCCTTCGCCGCTACCACCCTCAGCGCGACTACCTGATGCTGCTCAACCTCGGCGACGGCACCGCGATCGGCACCAAGTGGGGCCTGGTGCTCGAGCACGCCGCGATGTTCACCTGGAAGGACCGGATCGATCGCCGGTTCATGGAGACCTACCAGGTCCTCGGGCCCGAGGGGGAGCCCGCGGCGCCTTTCGAGCGGGTGCTGCCGCCGATGCCCGAGATGGACATGGTGTGCGGTGGCTGCGCGGCCAAGGTCGGGGAGGACGCGCTTCGCGCGGCCCTGGACCGCCTCCCCACCGCGCCCCCCGACCCGGAGGTGGTGCTCGGGCTCGCCGAGGCGGATGACGCCGCGGCCTACCGCGAGGGCAACCGCCTGCTCGTCGCGAGCGTCGACGCCTTCCCCGCCTTCACCGACGACCCGTGGCTCGTGGGCCTCGTGGCCGCCCACAACGCCCTGGGCGACCTCTACGCCAAGGGCGCGGCACCCCGGCGCGCGATGGCGTGGGTCGGCGTGCCCGAGGAGAGCGACCCGGACGAGACGCTGTTCCAGGTCCTCGCCGGCGCCCGAGCGGCCCTGGACCGGGCGGGGGTCACCCTGCTCGGCGGACACACCACGGTGGGGCCGATGCTCACCGTGGGCTTCTGGGTCGGGGGGCTCGCCGAGGCGCCTCCCTGGCGAGCGAGCGGTCTGCGTGCCGGCGACCGCCTGGTCCTCGCCCGCGGCCTCGGCACCGGGGTCCTGTGGCACGCCGACGCGGCTGGGCGCGCCACCGGGCGGTGGATCGAGGCGGCGGTCGCCGCGATGCGGCGCGGGAACGGCCCGGCGAGCGCCGCGGCCCGGACCGTCGGCCCGAGCGCGGCCACCGACGTGACCGGCTTCGGGCTTGCGGGACACCTCGGGCAGATGCTCCGGGCCAGCGAGCGGTCGGCGGTGGTGGACCTGGACCGGGTGCCCGCGCTGCCGGGAGCGCTCGCGCTGCTCGGGGCGGGGGAGCGGAGCACGTTCCACGACCAGAACCGCCGCGCCCTGCGCGCCCTGCACGTCGATCAGAGCGCCCGCCGCGTGGTCCTGGAGCTGATCTTCGACCCGCAGACCGCGGGCGGGCTGCTCTTCGGGGTCGCTCCGGAAGATGCCCAGCGCCTGGTCACCGCGCTCCGAGACGCGGGCGAGGCCCAGGCGGCGGTGATCGGCGAGGTCGTACCGCCCCGGGAGGACGGCGCCCTGTTCGCGGTGCGCTGAGCGCGGTCAGGCGTTCTCGGGCCGGGGCATGGGCAGCGGGACCTCTTCGGGCGCCAGCGACTCGCGCCCCGACTTGTACCGGGCCTGGATGTCCTGCTCGTAGTGGGGCACGCCGCCGCCGTTGTAGTTGGACAGCGCGTTGGCCCAGCCGGTGAACTTGCTCTCGTACCAGGCCCACTCCAAGGCCTTCTTCAGGCTGGTCTCCGGGTCCATCTTCTCGTTCTTCGTCATCCCGAAGTTCTTCTTGTCCTTGACCCAGTCGCCCGGCACGTCGACCTGCATCATGTCGCCGCCGGACTCCTGCCGGGCCCACGCCTCGAGGAGGTCCGGATCGAGGTAGTTCGGGTCGTCCCGGGTGAAGCCCTTCTCCTTGTTGAACTCGTCGGTGATCTTGCGGATCAGGGCGTCCTGGGACTGCTGGTAGCCCTGCTCGTAGCCCGGGTAGATCTTCAGGGGTGGCTGCACCTTGGCCATCTGCGGGCCGGAGGCCTGCTGCGTGGAGTCGGCGCCTTGCGCGGGCGGCCAGGTCCGGATCGGTCCCCGCGAGCAGCGCCACGGCGAACAGCGCCGCGTTCACCGCGCCCGACTCGCCGATGGCGAAGCTGGCGACGGGCACCCCGCGCGGCATCTGCACGATGGAGAGGAGGCTGTCCTCGTCGCGCAGGTAGCGGCTCGGCACGGGCACGCTGTTGCATCGCGTCCTCCGACTGGGGCCTATGAAATCAACCCGCGATCGCGCGGACGCTCAGAACCGGTCGTAGCGGCGCAGGACGAGGTGCAGGGTGTAGGTGCCCGGCGCCGCCTGGACGCGGACGAAGTCGCGGGCGTGGGGCGTCTGCAGCGCGATCCCGTCGGTGGCGTCCTCGGCGGGCTGCCAGGAGATCACCGCGAGGTCGTCCCAGTGGACGATCCCCGAGCCGACGGCGGGCGGGTCGTGGCGGAAGAACACGCGCACCGCGCGCGGGTTGGTGGTCTCGTCGCCGTTGGGGACATCGGGAGGGAGGTGCAGGTCGGCGGCGAAGGGGCGCCAGCCGAAAGTGCCCCCCGGGTCGGCCCACACCGTCTGCTGGCCGAAGACCAGATCGCCGCTCGACGCGATGTACCGCGCCATCACCGACAGCGGGCCCGACCCGGTGCCGCGGGCGTAGCCGAGCACGGTCAGGTCCTTGTTCGGGATGTTGTCGGCGTCCCCCTCGACCCGGATCCGGTTGCGGAAGCTGATCACCGAGGGGCCGGTGTTCGAGGCGTGTCGCGTGGAGCACAGGCCCACGGTGCCGCGGCGTGCCCCGGTGGCGCAGGGGAAGCGCGAGGCGCCGGACACGCCCCAGTAGGGGACCTCCATGTCCTCGTCGTCCACGTCCACGTCCTCGAGGTCGCCGTAGAGCATCAGGTCCTCGCCGACCCGGACGGTCACCGGCCCGTCGACGTGCTCGAGAGACTCTCCGGGCTGCAGGCGGGCGCGCAGGTCGAGCACCGTCCACCCCGAGGTGGGGACGTCGACCTGTACGGTCAGGTCCCGGTCGACCGGCACTCCGCTCGACAGGACCTCGAGGCGGTTCGCCCACGGGAAGGTAGGGATGTCCGAGCGCTGGGCCGCGAGGCGCAGGGCATGGTCGGCCACTGCGCCGCAGACCGGTCGCGGCACCCACCGCTCCAGGTAGACCGGCAGCGCCTGGAGCCCCTGCACGCTCGAGCCGGCGAGATCGGCCTGCACGAGCAGCTCGAGGGTGGTGTCCAGGCGATCGAGGGGTAGCGCGAGGTCGCCGAGGCTCCAGGCGACGGGCACGCCGTTCACCATGCCGAAGCCCTGAAGGTCGTGGGGGTGGTGGCCGATCACCAGGGCCGCGCCGGCGTTCACGGCCTCGGCGGCGTAGGTGCGGGCGTTGATCGAGGGTTCCTCGGTGTACAGGCGGCCCATGTGGAACATCGCGATCGGCACCCGGCCGTCGTCCCGTTCGGTCCTCAGGGTGCTGCGCATCGTGGAGATGGACGTGAGATCGGCCGCGCCGCCCTTGGTGTCGTCGGCCACGTAGCTGATCGGGTACCAGCGTCCGCTGGAGGAGTCGGCCGACACGAAGCTGTAGGGCGTGCCCGCGAGGGTCCGCCGGTAGGGCGCCCAGGCCTCGGTGGCGTCGTGCCCGAGCCCGGAGTGGCCGATGCCGGCGGCGTCGAGGGAGGCGAGGGTGTCGGTCACCCCCTGCTCCAGGTAGTCGTAGGTGTGGTCGTTGCCGAGGCCCACGTAGGACACGCCGAGCTCGGCGAGCGCGTCCGCGGTCGGGGGCAGCATGAACCGGTGGTAGTCCTTGTCGGGATGCGGCGTGGCCGGGTCGTCGGTGACCACCGTCTCGAGGTTCACGACCGGGAAGTCGGCGTTCTCGAGGTAGGGCGCCACCGACGCCATCACGCTCCGGGCGCCCGGGAGCGGGTCGTCGGTGGAGATCAGCGCGGTCGGATCAGGCGGAGGCACGGTGTCGGGCGGCACCGTGCGGGTCGGGTCCATGTACCCGCCGCCGAAGGCCACGTCGCCCCCGAAGACGAACCGGGTCGTGGCCGGATCGGCGGGCGCGAGCACGATGGTCTCCAGGTCGACCTCGGTGACGTCGAGGGGGCGGAACAGCCAGGCCGGGACGAGCTCGGTGCGCCAGCCGTCGGCGGAGAACCGCACGAGCACGTTGTGCCGGTGCAGCCCCTGCAGGAGGAAGTCTCCCGAGGCATCGGTGACCGCCTGCTCGCCGCCGGCCTCCACGAGGATCCCGGGAAGGGGCGTGTCGGCGGCATCGACGACCTGACCGGCGAGGTCGATCCGGGTGTTCGCGAGGTCGTCCCGGGCGCCCACCTCGCTGGGCGGCAGGTCGTCGGCCCCGTCTCCCGTGCCGTCGTCCACGTAGTCGCCGGTGTCGAACCCGGTGTCCCAGGTCGCCGTGTCGGTTCCGCCGGCGATGTCGCCGCCGGTGTCGGTGGTGCCGCTCCCGGTGTCTGTGCCGCTCCCGGTGTCTGTGCCGATGCCCGTGTCGTTCGCGGTGTCCGTGCCGCCGTCGACCCGGTGTCGCCCGCGGTGTCCGTGCCGCCCATCGACCCGGTGTCGCCCGCGGTGTCCGTGCCGCCCATCGACCCGGTGTCGCCCGCGGTGTCCGTGCCGCCGGCGGTTCCGGTGTCGTGGCCGGTGCCGGTGGTGTTGCCGCCGGAGTCCCCGCCGCCCGCGGTGGTGCCGTTCGCGGTGTCGCTACCGTAGCCCGAGGTGTCGCCGACCCCCGTGTCCCGGGCGCCGGAGTCCGAGGTGACCACGTCCCACGGCCAGTGCACGACCTGACCGGTGTCCGCACCGAGATCCGGCCCATGGCACCCGATCAGCGCCGCGAGCGTGACGAGCAGTACCGGGACTCGACCTGACGCGACCACCTCCACGCCGAGCGTAGCTGCGTGTCGGGGACCGTGTCGAGGAATCGTCGAAAGTTTTTCTTCACCGGCTCCCGCGGCGGGGTTTCTCCCGGCGGAAGTTCAGTTCCAGCGTGTGGGCGCCGGGTTCGGCCTCGAACCGCAGGAAGTCGCGCGCGTTGGGGGTCGACAGGTCCGCGCCGCTCCGCGCGTCGAGGGTGTCCTCCCAGCCGATCACCGCGAGATCGTCCCAGGCCACGAGGCTCTGCCCGTTGGGCACTGGCGGGGAGTGCAGGAAGAGGCGAACGGCGCGCGGGTTGGTGTCGCGATCGCCGCCCGGCACGTCGGGCGGCATGTGCAGGTCGACCTGGAAGGATCGCCAGTCGAAGGTGCCGCCGTCCAGCAGCACCGGCGTCTCCTGCCCGAGCAGGGCGTTGCCGTTGGAGGCGTAGTACCGCGCGACCACCGAGATCTGGCCGGCGCCCTCGCCACGCACCCAGCCGAAGAGCGACAGGTCCTTGTTGGGGGTGTCGGTCGCGTCGCCCCACACCCGGACGCGGTTGCGGAAGGCGATCACCGAGTCGGTGGTGTTGTGGTAGTCGCGGGTCTGGCACAGTCCCAGCGCGCCCCGGTGTGCGCCGCTCACGCAGGGAAAGCGGGAGCTGGCGGTGAGGTCCCAGTGGGGCTGCTTCATCGGCTCGCCGCCGACGTCCATGTCCTCCATGGTGCCGTGGACGAGGATGTCCCGCCCCGGCCGGACCGTCCCGTCGCCCTTCACGTGGGCCAGCGACTCGTCGGGCTGTTCGAGGGGCCGCAGGTCGACGATCGCGAAGCCCTGCTCGGGGACGTCGACGGTGACGTTCACCGAGCGATCGACCCCCTCGGAGGGGGCGTCCACGAGGTCGCGTCCCGCGTAGGGGAACACGTGGACGTCGGAGAGCTCCGCCATCCGGCGCAAGCCGCTCGTGGCCAGCGGCCCGGTGGACATCCGCGGCTGGTAGTCGTCGATCTGGATGGGGATCCCCTGCACCGAGTCGACCCGGTCGCCGGTCAGCTCCGCCTGGATGAGCACGCCGGTCATCGTCTCGAGGCGGTCCTGGTCGAAGACGAAGTTGCCCAGGCAGTAGGCGATGGGCACGCCGGCGTACTTGCCGAAGCCCTGGGCCATGTGGGGGTGGTGCGCGATGACCAGGGCGGCGCCGGCGTCGATCACCGCGTGGTCGCGGTCGACGGCGTAGGCGCTCGGCACCACCGTGTACTCCTGGCCGGTGTGCAGGATCGCGATGGGCACCCGCCCCGCCGCGCGCTCGCCCCCGACGGTCGCCTGGAGCCAGGCGTCGTCGCGGAGGTCCGCCGCGCCGCCCTGGGAGTCGGTCGCGACATAGCCGATGGCGTGCTGCGAGCCGCTGACCGAGGTCGCCGACACCATGCTGTAGGGGGTGCCGCCCCAGGTGTGCCGGTAGGGGGCCCATGCCTCCTCGGGGGTGCGCCCGAGGCCCGACCAACCGAGCTCCGAGGCGGTCACGTTGGCCATCGTGTCGGCGACGCCCTGCTCCAGGTAGTCGTAGGTGTGGTTGTTCCCGAGGGACACGTACTGCACGCCGAGGTCGACGAGCCCCGGCAGGGAGCCGGGCCGGGTGAAGTACACGTAGTCCTTGGTCGGGTGCGGGGTCCGCGGGTCGTCGGTGACCGCGCTCTCCAGGTTGACCACGGGCACGTCGGCGGTGGCGAAGAGCGGGGCCATCGCCTGCAGGACGTGCTCGGTGCCGGGCAGGGGATCCGAGGTCTGGATCAGCGCCGTCGGGTCGTCGGGCGGGACCTCGGTGAGCGGCGTGGCGCCCGAGGGGTCGATGAACCGCCGGCCGAAGGACGAGTCCCCGCCGAAGAGGAACCGCACGCTCCCGGGCGCCTCGGCGTGCAGGGCGATGGGCTCCAGGGTCACCCCGGTGACCGCGACCTCGCGGTAGAGCCAGACGGCCCGCACGTCCGGTCGCCAGCCGGTCGCCTCGAAGCGCACGAGGGCGTTGGCGCGGGGGAGGGCGTCGAAGCGCCAGGTCCCGTCGTCGCCGGTCACCGTGGTCTGGTCGCCGACCTGGACCGTGACCCCCGGCAGGGGAGCGCCCGCCTCGTCGACCACCGTGCCGTCCAGGGCGATGGCCGTGCCGTCCAGGGTGTCCCGGGCCTGCAGCTCGGCCTCGGGAAGGGCGTCGCCGCCCGTGACGTCCGGCGCCGGGCCGCAGGCGGAGAGGAGCAGCAGGAGCGGGAGCGGGAGCAGGGGGATCGGGCCTCCGTCGCAACGCTACCCGATGGGGGACTCGGCGCGCTACCGGGACCGCATCAGCGGCGCAGGCGCGCGGCGAGGAACCCGCCGAAGGTCTCCGACGAGGCGGCCATGAGGCCCCAGAAGGTCGGCGCGAAGTGCACGCCGAGCCTCCCCATCGCGCCGCCGACCCGGGCCCATTCGGCCGGGCCGCCGGCGAGCTTCGGGATCCCGTGGGTCATCATCATCACGCCGAGCCCCACCCTCAGGATCAGCAGCCCGAGGTCGCGGTGGCGATCGAGGGAACCAAAGGTCGGCCAGGACACGGGCTCTCCGGAATGCGGGCCGTCAGCGGTCGGACTTCATGAAGTCTTCGTGGACGTCGCGCGTGCTCGCCTCGGTCCGCAGCCGGCGGTAGGTCCCGTCGGGCAGCATCTCGCGGGTGCGTGCCTCGTCATCGAGGTAACGCTGCAGGTACACGTCGCGCAGCCACACGCCGATCTCCGGGTCCTTGATCGGCGCGATCACCTCGACGCGCCGGTCGAGGTTGCGGTCCATGAGGTCGGCGGAGCCGATGTAGACCTTGGGTTCGCCGGCGTTGGCGAACCAGTACACGCGGGAGTGCTCCAGGAATCGCCCGACCACCGAGCGCACCGTGATGTTCTCGGAGAGATCGGGGTGTCCGGGGTACAGGCAGCAGATCCCCCGGACGAGCAGCTCCACCTTCACCCCGGCGCGGCTCGCCTCGTACAGCTCCTTGATCACCGTGGCCTCCGTGATCGCGTTGCACTTGAAGATCAGGTGGCCACCGCGTCCCTGGCGGGCGTGCTCCGCCTCGCGGCGGATCATCTCGAGCACGCCCTTCTTCAGGTGCGTGGGCGCGACCATCAGGGCCCGGTACTTCTGGGGCTGGGCGAAGCCGGTGAGCCGGTTGAACACGTCGGCCACGTCCCGGGTGATCTCGGGGTCGGACGTGAACAGGCCGAGGTCGGTGTAGATGCGCGCGGTGGTGGGGTTGTAGTTGCCGGTGCCGATGTGCGCGTAGCGGTGGAGCTCGCCGCCCTCGCTGCGCACGACCAGTGCGAGCTTGCTGTGCACCTTGAGGCCGGGCACCCCGTAGATCACGTGCACCCCGGCCTCTTCGAGGCGCCGCGCCCAGGTGATGTTGTTCTCCTCGTCGAAGCGGGCCTTCAGCTCCAC
>Ga0114931_10009969_pt1 | contig 11342 bp, 9 predicted proteins | sample 2SBtaG_FD_89579 | JGI IMG/M metagenome (GOLD analysis project Ga0114931, IMG submission 89579) | Deep subsurface microbial communities from Kolumbo volcano to uncover new lineages of life (NeLLi) - 2SBTROV14_V59a metaG | ecosystem: Environmental > Aquatic > Marine > Volcanic | place: Kolumbo...
ACTTAAGAATTATCTCATTAATTATGAAACTGAATAGTTATCCCAAATTAGTTAAAGTCTGCCTGTTACTTTTCGTATTGTCTGTGCTAAGTTTCCAATCCGGATTCTCGCAGGCTGATCAGGGGAAAAACCTGGAATACTACGTAAAGAACGCCCCATTCCAGATGCCTGATATCCAGGAACCCGAGTTTCCCGATCAAACATTCAACATCACAGATTATGGTGCCGTTGGCGATGGACAGATGCTAAATACCCAAGCCATTCAACACACTATTGAAGTTTGTGCCAAGGCTGGTGGAGGGACGGTGGTCGTGCCTCCGGGATTATGGCTCACCGGACCCATCGAACTGAAAAGCAATGTAAATCTGCATGTAGAACGTGGTGCTATCATCCAGTTTTCAGCAAACCAGTCGTTGTACCCGATCATCAAAATGCCGCATACGGATGACGAATATAAAGTGATGTCGCCTCTTTATGGCCACGATCTTACCAATGTTGCCATAACAGGCGGGGGAATTTTCGACGGCAACGGGCAGGCATGGAGACCAGTAAAAAAGTTTAAAGTAACAGATTCACAGTGGAAACGACTGTTAAAGGAGAGCAACGCTTTAAGTGACCACGGGTCAGTCTGGTGGCCCAGCAAACAAGCGATGAATAGTCCAAAGTATCTGGATTCACTCAAATCACTGAACCGAGAGCTCAACGCCCAGGACTTTCTCCCGGCCCGTACCTATATGCGGCCGTATATGGTTCAACTGCTTTACTGCAAGAGAGTGTTGTTTGACGGACCTACCTTCCGAAATCCTCCGAAATTCGCCATATTTCCAAAGTTTTGTACGGATATGATCATTCGAAACGTCACCGTCGATAATGCGTATTGGGCACAAAATGGAGATGGAATCGACATTGGCGGCGGCAAAAATATTGCCATTTACAGATGCAGGGTCACTGCCGGGGATGATGGAATCTGCATGAAATCCAGTCCGACACATGTCGATGGCTTTAGCGATCCGGCATTGCAAAATGTTATCATTGCTGAATGTATTGTTCACCATGGCCACGGTGGTTTCGTGATAGGAAGCAATACCGACGGCGGGATTAATAATGTGTCTGTAAAGAATTGTTCGTTTGTAGGGACAGACCGCGGCTTACGTTTCAAGAGCCGAAGGGGACGAGGCGCCCTCGTTCACAATATCTATGTGGATCATGTATTTATGTCTCGCATCGTCGATCAGGCCATCTATTTCAATACTTATTATGAGTTATCCCAGAAAGGGAAACACGGTAAAATCCCAAAAGTGAACAGCACCACACCACGTTTCCAGGATTTCCATATCAGCCATCTCTATTGCCGGGAGGCCAATACCGCAATCTCGATGACAGGTCTACCAGAGATGCCTATTAAAAACATTACTCTGACTGACGTTCGTATTTCGGCAAAGCATGGATTTGAATCTGAAGAAGTAGACGGCATCAAGCTAAACAACGTTACGATTCTGCCGAAATCCGGAGTCGTATTTTCGATGGATAACAGTCGTAATGTCGTTTTAAATAATGTGGATGTTCCCGGTCACACAAAGAAATTCATGAAGATAACCGGAAGCAAGACGGCCGGTATCAATGTCATGAATACGAATCTCGAGAATCCAGGTCAGTATGTTGAGAAAGGGGAGAACGTTAGTTCTGGTGCTCTAACGATTGAACAATGAACAATTAACAGTAAACAATGATCAGTAATCAGTTAACCGTGACCAATGAAAACTGAACTTGAACCTCAATTTTGTTACGATGCTCGACTTCGTAACACCTGTCGGGTGCTCTGCTCCCGTTGCATTAGAAGCAGAGCTTGGGAACGAGGTGAATTCCCTAATTCTCTAATTTCTAATTTGGGTAGTCTGATACTGGTTTTGGCAGTCCTGCTTTCAATAATTGTACCTGAAACGGCATTCGCCCAACAAAAGACAAAAGCGATCGACATCTCCGGATTCTATGACAGTGCACATCACTGGAAGGATATCACAGATCATGAACAAGTGATTGTCAGGTTGAAAAACCAAAAGAAGTACAATCCGACTCAAATCCGAAAGATCTCCGACAATATTCTTCTTTATCAACAGCCGAACGGGGGATGGCCCAAAAATTATGACATGTTAGCCATCCTAGCGCCGGAACAAAAAAGGATACTGGCTCAGAAAAAGGATTCAAATCATACAACCTTCGATAATGGAGCCACTCATTCGCAGATAGAATATCTGGCACATGCCTATACCATAACTCATGATACACGATACAAAGATGCTGCCATTCGGGGAATAAAGTTTATCCTGGAGGCACAATATCCGAACGGCGGCTGGCCTCAGTTTTATCCCGACACCAGCGGATATCGCAAATATATTACGTTTAACGATGATGCAATGGTTGGCGTAATGACAGTTTTGCATCATATTGTCCAGCAGAAACCATACTATTCGTTTGTTGATAATGACACCCGAAAGGCCGCGGAGAAATCATTTTTGAAGGGTATCGACTGCATTCTCAATATGCAAATAAATGAAGACGGCAAGCTGACTGCGTGGTGCCAGCAGCATGACAACGTAACCCTGAAACCACGTGGCGCCCGGACGTTTGAACTGCCGTGCAAGGCGAGTGAAGAAAGTGCTCAGATCGTCGAACTGTTGATGAGCATTGATCATCCGGGTCAAAAGGTAATCCGATCTGTAAAAAGTGCTATTCAATGGTTCAGGGATTCTGAAATCGACGGAATCAGGATTCAGACCGTGGCCGCACGAAAGGTCGTCTACAAATTCCATGAGGCCGATTCAGACAAAGTTGTGGTAAAAGATCCAACTGCTCCACCGATTTGGGCAAGATATTACGAATTAGGAACGAACCGCCCATTCTTCGCTAACCGTGACGGGAAAAAAGTGTACAAGCTTTCCGATGTGTCGAGAGAACGGCGAACCGGATACGGATGGTACGGCTATTGGCCGGAGCATGTGTTGAAAGAATACCCGAAATGGGCTAAAAAACGTGAACTAAATGAAGGGATGAAAGATGAAGTTGACCACAAAAAGATTCTTCTCGATAGCTGCATTTATTAGTATTGCAGCCTTATTTGCAATTATCTACCGCAGCAATATTCATGGCAAGGTGGTTTGTTTTGGCGATTCGATAACACATGGCGCCAAAGTGGATGGGCACAGCTGGGTATGGTATCTCGAAAAAGATCACGGCAACAGTGCCGACTTTGTCAATGCCGGTCGCAACGGAAGGAAAACCTCGGACCGCGAAGAACTCCTGCCGGCGCTGAAGCAAAATCCCAATGCCGACTATTACCTTATTTTCCTCGGTGTCAACGATCTGAAAGACGGCACCGTGGCAATGGTCAACGACTGCGTCAGGAACATGAAATGGATGATCGGCAAGATCCGCAATACGGATCCCAGGGCAAATATTGTGATCCTTGCTCCGACCGACATCAATCTCAAGACCATGGCACCAATAAACGTCAAAAAGAAGTACAACGAGAACACCCGGAAATCTCTTTACAGTCTGGAAAAACGATATAAAAAACTGGCAAAAGAAGAACACACTCAATTTCTTTCGCTGCTTCATGTCGTGTCTCCGCCGAATTATGTAGACGGCCTGCATCCGGATACCACCGGTCAGAAGCAAATAGCTGCTGCCGTCTGGAAGGGGTTGAATCGGATCTATAACTGAGCGTTCAGCTACCAGCTATCACTTTTGATCAGACAATTGAAGATTATTTCGGATAGAAAACCCCATATAACCAGGTTGTAAAATTGAGAATGAATAGAAGATTCGATAAGTCCCCCTTTGAAGGGGGCTGGGGGATGACCTCGTCGTTTCATTATGAATCCGCTTGTTGCACTATCAGAGGCGCGGGCAACACCCACCTTAGTCCTCCCTCGAGGGAGATGAAAAGGCTTTTTCCAAAAAGAACTATCTGGATTCTCCTTTGTCTGTTTCTTCTCGTTCAAACCCAATGCTTTGCAAGTTCAAAGAATGCAATAACAAATGAGTCCACACCCGAGTACAATACCCACTTTACCGTAGCCAAAGATGGTAGTGGTGATTTTACCTCAATTCAGGATGCCGTCGATGCGTGTAAGTCATTCCCGTACAAACGGATCACGATCTATATAAAAAACGGCGTCTATCATGAGAAAGTGCGGGTACCTTCCTGGAATACGAAAATCACGATGATCGGGGAGAGTAAGGATAAAACGATCATCACCTACGGGGATTACTTTGATAAGATCAACCGCGGCCGAAACAGTACGTTTTTCACGTATACGCTTCGTGTTGATGGAAATGACTTCAGGGCAGAAAACCTGACGATCAAAAATAGCGCCGGACCGGTCGGACAGGCTGTGGCTTTACATGTGGAAGCCGACCGTTGCACGTTTGTAAACTGTCGCATCCTTGGCAATCAGGATACCGTATATCTCGCCGGAGAAAATTCAAGAGACTACCTCAAAAATTGCTTCATCGATGGAACAACTGATTTCATATTCGGTGAGGCTACGGCTGTTTTCGAAGATTGTACCATCGAAAGCAAGAATAATTCGTATATAACGGCAGCTTCAACACCGAAAGGAGTTTCATATGGTTTCGTTTTCAAAAACTGCAAACTGACCGCCGCAAATGGAGTGAATCAGGTCTTTTTAGGACGCCCATGGCGTGATTATGCCAAAACAGTCTTTATTCAGTGCTGGATGGGTAAACAGATTCATCCAAAAGGCTGGTACAACTGGAACAGCAAACGGGCCGAGCAGGAATCCTTTTATGCCGAATACAAGAGTGAAGGACCGGGAGCAAATCCATCGGCACGAGTATCCTGGTCCCATCAACTTACCGAGAAACAGGCCGTTCGGTATACGCCGGAAAATATTTTTAGAGGCTGGAGACCTGAAAGTAAGGATATCGGGAAATAAGGGAGTATGGAAATAGGATGAATCGCGCTGTTTTAATGAATTTAATCCTGGTTGTTATGATTGCAGCTTGTGGTCATAAGACTAAGCGTATCATTGTATCAAAGGATGGAAGTGGTGATTTTACATCCCTGCAGGCGGCTTTTGATTCGGTTCCGTTGAACAACACCACACCTGTTACCATCTATGTAAAAGATGGCGTATATAAAGAGAAGCTGCATCTTGATTCCACCAAGAATAATGTCACGCTTATTGGACAGGATCGCTTCAAGACGATTCTTACCTATGATGATCACACGGGAAAAGTTATTGCTCCCGGAGACACGATCAATACACGGACATCCCACAGTTTCCTGATAGCAGCCAATTACTTCACCGCGAGAAATATCACGTTTCAAAACAATGCCGGCTTCTATGCGGGACAAGCTGTAGCTGTTGAGGTTCACGGTGATAAAGCAGCATTTATCGACTGCCGGATCATTGGTAACCAGGATATTTTATTCACAAATAATCCCAACAGCCGCGAATATTACAGGAACTGCTATCTTGAGGGCACAACAGACTTCATCTTTGGCAATGCCACGGCTTTTTTTGATCAGTGCCGTATCCACAGTAAGAAAAATTCTCATGTAACAGCGGCTTCAACACCTAAAGATCACCCTTTCGGTTATGTCTTTTACGATTGCGAGTTGACGGGTGACACAACTGTAACCAATGCCTCACTCGGCAGACCCTGGCGTGCTTATGCGAGCGTAACTTACCTGCATTGTTATATCGGCAGGCATATCCGCAAGGAGGGATGGTCGAACTGGCACGACACGGACAGATACAAAACAGCACGCTATTCCGAGTATGAAGACTACGGTCCGGGAGCAGATACCGCCGACCGCGTGTCATGGGCGCACCAGTTGACTGACCAGCAGTCAAAAAAATATACGATTAAGAATGTGTTAGGTGGATGGAACCCGCCAGACAGTAAGTGGGAATGAATGTCATCGCGAGGAATTCTTAAGAATTCCGTGGCGATCTCGCATGCATTCTGCAATGATCGATGCATTTATAACAATCGTTGCAGGGTACGGAACGAGATCCTACGCTCCCCGTCATGGCGGAGAGCATGAGGATGACCGTTTAATTGAATGAGAGCGAGTTTATTATGAAGAAATCCGGAAGTATTCTGATAGCGATACTATTGGCCCTTGTAGCATTTTCGGGTGTATATGCTCAGAAACCCCACAATGCTGATTTCGTGGTTGCAAAGGATGGGAGAGGAGATTTTACGACGGTTCAGGCAGCTATCAACGCCGTGCCCGATTTCAGGAAGAAGAGGACGGTGATTTATATCAAGGATGGTACTTACAAGGAGAAACTTATCCTTCCTACTTCAAAGACTAACGTTACTTTTATAGGAGAGGATGTCAGCAAAACCATCCTGACATTTGACGATTACGCCTCGAAGAAGAACCGGTTTGGAGAAGAGATGGGCACGACCGGATCATCAAGTTTTTTCGTTTTTGGAGATGGTTTCAGAGCTCAAAATATCACATTCCAAAATTCGGCCGGACCGGTGGGACAGGCGGTTGCTATACGTGTTGATGGAGACCAGACTGTTTTTATCAATTGCCGGTTTCTCGGGAACCAGGATACTCTTTATACTCATGGGCGTGATAGCCGACAGTATTACAAAAACTGCTATATAGAAGGCACAGTGGATTTTATTTTTGGATGGTCGACGGCCGTCTTTGACGACTGCACGATCAATGCGAAGACGAATGGCTATGTCACCGCCGCTTCCACTCCGAAAGATTCCGACTATGGCTATGTCTTCAGGAATTGCCACATTGCTGGTGATGCTGCCGCCAATACGTATTATCTTGGACGACCGTGGAGGAATTACGCAAAGGTAGTCTATTTAAATTGTTACCTGGGGAAACAGATCAAGCCGGCAGGATGGTCCAACTGGCATGGGACCAATCGCGACAAGACGGCCTATTATGCGGAGTACAAGAACCAAGGACCGGGTTTCAAACCCCATGAAAGAGTTAAATGGTCGCATCAGCTTACAAAGGAGCAGGCTCAAAAATATACGCTTAAAAAAGTGTTCAACGGCTGGGTACCACATAATACCGGACAAAAATGAATTACAGCAGTGTCATCGCGAGGAGTCCCTAAGGACGACGTGGCGATCTCGTGAGAAAAAGGAAACGATCCCGGGGAGGCCGTCAACAGGTTCGTATTCATCCATTACGAGATTGCCACGTCGCTTGCTTCGCTGCACTTCTCGCAATGACAATGATTTATGAATTAGGTCTTCTCATCCCCAAACGGCGATTAATAAAGGCACAGATTAAAAATGAAAAAAGGTATACTCATAGCGGGCATTTTATTATTTTTCTCTTCCGGACCTGTCTATGCCCAGCATAAATATGACATTCTTCCCTGGAAAAGTTACGTCTCCCTGTTTCAGTACCTGATGCAACAGGTTCACTAGCTGTACAAACAGCGTCTGGATAATCTTGATGCGGCGATACAATCCCCGGTTTCTATGCGTGAGTATCGCAAAAGCAGGAAAGAGCGGTTTTTAAACTTGTTGGGGCATCTTCCTTCCAAGACACCGTTGCATGCTGAGGTAACAGGACAAATAAAATGTGACGGTTATCACATTGAAAAAGTGATTTATCAGAGCTTCCCACACCATCATGTGACGGTAAACCTGTATGTTCCGGATAATACGAGGGGCAAGGTGCCCGGTGTCCTCTTTTTCTGCGGACATGAGATGACCTCCAAGGCCACCCAATCGTACCAAAAAACGGCTATCCTTTTTGCAACTCATGGATTCGTTGTTCTGGTCATCGACCCTATTTCACAGAGCGAGCGAATTCAGCTGACCGACAAACAAGGAAATAATCTAACACGCGGAGCGACGACCGAGCACACGATGCTAAACGCAGGATCTAATCTGGTCGGTACCAGCGTCGTAGCATATCAACTTTGGGATAATGAACGAGGGCTCGACTACCTGTTATCCAGACCGGAAGTCGATACCACGAGAATTGGTGTTGTCGGAAACTCGGGAGGCGGGACACAAACGACCTATTTTATGTCCTTCGAACCCCAGGCAAAGGTAGCGGCTCCATGCAGTTTTGTAACAAGAAGAGCGAATGTATTCCAGACGATCGGTCCGCAAGACGGCTGCTGGTGGATCCCGTTTGAGGGCCGCGAGCGATTGGATATTGGCGACTTTTTGATAATGCACGCTCCAAAACCATTGCTGATCCTGTCTGCCAGATACGACTTTTTTGATTATGTGGGAACAAAGGAAACCTATGACAAAATGAAACAGGTGTACCAGGTTCTGGATGCTCCGGAGAAAGTGAAGAAGTTTACATGGAGTGACGGGCATGGTATCTCAAAGCCGAAAAGAGAAGCGGCTGTAACCTGGTTCCGCCGCTGGTTCTATAATGATACAACGGAAGTAAGTGAAGAAAATCTTAACACTCTTACTCCCCAGGAGCTACAATGCACAAAGTCGGGACAGGTCAACACCAGTTTCCCGGATGAAGTGGATGTGCAGGATCATAACCTGTTGATAGCCGATAGTCTGAAGAAAGTCAGAAAATCCTTCAAAAAACAGAGCACAAATGCTCAATTTATCGCACAGATACGCAAGACATTGGGACTTCCCCAGAAAGAAACTACCGAAGTTAACCCCGAATGGCATGGGGAAGTCAGTAATGGGACTGTCACGTTCAAAAAGGTGATCATTCGCAGAAAAGGTCAGGTTCCGCTCCCAGCCCTTATTGCCTATCCGACAGATAAAACCAGCATCAATCAAGTTGTTGTCTGGTTTAATGAAAAGGGGAAATCGGTCATTACAGACAGCACAGACCTGATCAAGAAATATTTGAAAAGCGATGATGTGGTCATCCTCGCGGATATGCGTGGCATGGGAGAAACGGAAGATCCGAAAGAGTACAATGCATCAAAATACTTCGATCATGAATATCGCAATGTGATGATATCACTGCACATTGGTCGCCCATTATTAGGTCAGCGTGTCGAGGACGTGATGACGGTCATGGATTTTGTGCGCATTCAGTATCCTTTAAAAGACAAAGCTGTTGAAATTAACGCGACCGGAACTGCAGCTCCAGCTGTTTTACATGCGGCAGTTTTTGATCACCAGATATCAAAACTCTATCTGTCCCATGCAATTACCAGTTATCGCTATATCCTGGAACATCCTATGATGATGGATGCGTATTCGTATGTATTGCCAAACGTTCTGAGATATTACGACTTGCCTGATTTGGTTCAACTGGTTGGCAGGGATAAGGTTGTTTATCAGAATGCTAAGCGATGATCAACAAATCCGATGAAATATTATCGTTGTAACAATATCGTTTGTGCGTGACATTAATACCCTTTTAGCACGTACTCGATGTTCGATAGCTTCCCATCAATATTGGATCTGCCCGGGATATTAAACAGCTTACACAAAAGCGGGTAGATATCGATGTTCCGAACGGTTCCGGTATGAGATCCTTTCTTGAAATCGGGTCCGTATGCCATGAACACTCCATTCATATCCATTTCGTGGTTGTCGTAACCATGGTTCCCGCCAACCTTAATTTTTTCATAGCGTGCTGCCGATTTATTGTCGACAAGGCTCCATCCCAGGTCAGCTATAAGAATGATTCTTGAGATGAATGGATTCTTCGAATAATGGTAACTGGCGGGGATGTTATCCTTGGTAAATACCTTAAAATGTTTTCGGTTTTTCTGAAGTGTTTGATAAACAGCGGTCACGTCCTTGTCTTTGGGCTCGATCAGCATGAATGGCCCATTTTCCTGGTACATGACATCATAATTTTTCAGAATATGCTGGATATTAATTACCCGTTTGTTGCTGATTTGTGTCATTCCGTGGTCAGAAACGATGATGACATCCGTGCTGTCGGCCAGACCAATTGCTTTGAGTTTTTTATTGAGCAAGCCGATCATCGCATCTTCTTTTGAGATTGCCTTGTTGACCTGCTTTGAATTCGGACCATACCGGTGTCCGGCATCATCAGTCGCTTCAAAATAAAGTGTGATGAAACGAGGGCGCCTGGCATAGGGCAGCTTCATCCAGTCTATAACACCACTCACCCGGTCCTCAAAGGGACGGCTGTGGACATAATGTTTGAAATAATCGGGTCTGCGGTATGATGGATGGATTTCAGAACCCGGCCAGAAATAACTGGCTGTTATGATTCCGTTTCGGTCTGCCGTCTGCCAGAACGCTTCACCAAGATACCATTTCCCATTCCTGACCTGAGTGGAGTCGCTGATTTTATAGGTTTCCCCCGTGTGAGGATCATAGAATGTGTTGGCAATCAGTCCCTGGTTCTCCGGGTACATCCCCGTGACAATCGAATAGTGATTCGGGAATGTCTTAGAAGGAAAATCGGGCTGCAGCGACATTGCCCAGACGCCGTCCTGTTTAATCCGATCCAGGTTAGGTGATACACCTCGACTGACATAATCCCAACGAAACCCATCAAATGATACAAGGATTACGTAGGGTTTGGTTTGAGCAAGAAGATGGGAGCATAAAAGGAATAGAGAGAATAAAAGGAGCGAAAGTTTTTTAATCATACCGACGTTCAAACTAAGATTATAGCCGACGAATTCAGTTTTGTGAAAAGTGGGCCAGAATATAATCAATTTGCTAAAAAGCAAACGAGACGATGACAGATTTAATGAATTGTTAAAATAAAAAAGCCGTCGATCGGGACAGAGATTCGGCGGCTTTAGAGGATCAGGGAGTTATTTTCTTATTTATGCTGACGAAATAGCCATGCTATGACTTGTGGATCGCTGTATGCTCCCAGCCATGAATAGTGTCCAACGCTGGGATACACGGTATATCCAGGATGTGCGCCCGCTTTGAGCAAAGCATTAACCATCTCACGGGAATAATTGGGATCAACTGCTGCGTCTTCGGCGCCATGGAAATCCCAGATCGGAATATGGGCAATACGATCGGCTTTCGATGGATCACCCCCGCCGGCAACCGGGATAGCAGCCGCAAAGAGATCCGGCCAGCGTTCGATAGCATCATACGTTCCAAAACCTCCCATGGATAAACCTGTGATATATATCCTTGAAGAATCGACGGGAGCTTTCTTCATGAGTTCATGAACCAGTCCGATTACAAGTCTCATTGGTTCAGATGGCTCAGGAAGCAGATGTAACTCCTGGTCCTTGCGGAATCCTGTAAAGTTGGACCAGCTCATGCTGTCTGGACATTGTGGGGCTAAAACAATAGCAGGATAAGCCATCATGTTTTGATCGGTAGCAAAATTCATGACACCCATTTCAATTGCGCCTTGTTGTTATGTC
>Ga0114931_10009970_pt1 | contig 11342 bp, 12 predicted proteins | sample 2SBtaG_FD_89579 | JGI IMG/M metagenome (GOLD analysis project Ga0114931, IMG submission 89579) | Deep subsurface microbial communities from Kolumbo volcano to uncover new lineages of life (NeLLi) - 2SBTROV14_V59a metaG | ecosystem: Environmental > Aquatic > Marine > Volcanic | place: Kolumbo...
CTTCTTCAAAGTCTTGAATCGGAGCGACAACCCAGAAACTTAGTGCCATTTGAGAGATAATAACTAAAAGAATAGAGACAAAGAATAGAATAACCAACAATTTCATTTGTTGCTTATTGGTATCTTCAATTGCTTGGAGGTTGCCTGCTACAACGAGCTGGTACTCACCATAGGGTGGGTAGCGGAAACCCTGTGATACGACAGCATGTTTCTGCTTAAACACAGCTGGGACGGGCTTTACTGCATTATCAGGAATAACAGGTATTAAGCGGTTTTTTTTCCATTCCGACGGGTTGGCAATAACATTGAAAGTAAGCAGGTAGTTTTGTGCTTTTTGCAAGACTTCTGTCGGCTCATTTGGATCGTAGCTATGCCAAAGAATTTCTTCAGTTGAGACATCTTGTAAGTAAGCGAATACAGCCTCTGAACCTTGTGAGTCAAAGTTGTTTGCTTGCATGAATTCAGTTAGTGCATCTTTTGCCCCAGGATCTATTGTAAACTTTCCACGTGTAAAAATGAAAAATCCTAGTAATTCGTTATTATAGTCAGTCATTTTTACCAGCCGATCCTTGACTGCATTTTCTTTATAATAATGATTGAGTGTTAAGCCAAGAATCAAGATCCCCGCGATCATAATTCCTAGTGTACTAACGAGCTGACGAGCACGGAGTGAATTCATTGATGTTACTAACTATGCTGTGCTTCTAGGTAGTGTAAAACGATAGCCTCGACCACGTAGAGTTTCAATAGGTTTTAGTGTGTTATCTGGATCAAGTTTTGTTCTTAAACGACGGATAAAGACCTCTATAACATTACTGTCACGATCTGCATCTTCTGCATACAAGCTTTCAGTTAAGTGTGTTTTAGATATAACCTCACCAGCATGTAAAATTAGGTGCTCAATAACTTTATATTCGTATGCTGTTAGGCTAACTTCTTTGCCGTTTAATAAAATACGCTGTTCCGATGTGTTGAGTGTGATCGGACCACAAATAAGCTCTGCTTGTGTCCAGCGGTTATTTCTTCTAAGTAAGGCTTTTAGACGGGCAATAAGTTCTTCAAAGTGATAAGGCTTGACTAGATAATCATCAGCTCCTGCTTCTAATCCTTCTACCTTGTTTTGCCAGCGTCCCCTTGCGGTTAAAATAAGAATAGGATAATCCAAGCCTTTTGCCCTAACAGCTTCGATAATTTCAATACCGTTAATTTCTGGTAAGCCCAAGTCAATAACAGCTATATCAACAGGATATTCGCAAGCCATGTATCGTCCCTGAGTACCATCTTTAGCTTGATCGACGACAAATCCAGCCGCTTTTAATTCTTCTGCTATTTGATCGCGAATATCATCTTCATCTTCAACTACTAATACTCTCATGGAATTTGCCCTTACGTTTGATACGCGGTTATATTTTATTCAAATCTTTACTTATCTAGCCCATATTATAGAACAAGTAAGATAGCTTGTTAGAAAACTGAAACATGTGTGATTCACATGTAGATAGTATTATCAAAGTTCTTGTTTGTAGTGTCTTTGCGATACTAATCAGCTATCTGTACTATTGCAAGAATATTATAAGTAAGTTGTATATAAAGTAAGCATTTTTACAGCTTGTAATATTCTAGTAGCAGAGCTAGTCCCTGTAAGCCTAACAATGCGAATAGACCTGCTATAATGTCATCGAACATAATACCAAAACCACCACCTATGCGTTTATCAACTACACAGATTGGCCAAGGTTTCCATATATCAAAAATTCTAAACAAAACAAATCCGATAAGTACCCACTGCCAACCTTGTGGAGCTGCAATCATGGTGATTAAGTAGCCTGCAAATTCATCCCATACAATACCACCATGATCATGCACACCTAAGCGTTGCGATGATATTCCACATATCCATATTCCGGTAATGCAAACAATTAGCGTTAGGATGCTATAGCTCAAAATATCCAGTGGTTGCATCAGCAAATAGATTGGAATAACAGCTAGCGTTCCGGCAGTGCCAGGTGCAATAGGTGATAGTCCGCTACCAAAACCAAAGGCAAGAAAATGTATCGGTGTAGTGAAAACAGTTTTTGCTGAAGGTAGCTTAGGAGATGTTTTATTAGAATATGTTTTATGTTGTTTTTTCATGTGAAATGCTGGAAACCTGCTTGAGATAATTTAACAGTAGGATCTAATTTAATACCTTCAATGCCGTCATCAATTGTTCCTATGCAAGTAATGGGTAGATTACGTTTTTCTGCTATGGCCATGAGTTGATGCTCTTTAATGGGTTTGAGTGTGAATAATAATTCGTAATCATCGCCGCCAGTGAGAGCTAGTTCAAGTGCTTTTGATGTGTCGATTTTCTGCAATGCTGCTGATAGTGGGATGTTATTCGTATTAATTATTGCACCTGTGTTAGAAGTATCCAGTATATGTTGTAAATCAGCCATCATACCATCTGAAATGTCGATACAACTGGATGCAAATCCGCGTATTAATCGGCTAATTGCATTGCGTGGTTGTGGGTATTCTAACTGGCTGACACATTCTGCGGCATCTTCTGGTTCAAGGTGTAGATTATTTTGAAGAATAGATAAACCAGCGGCGGCATCACCTAATGTTCCTGTAACGTAGATTTTATCGCCATGATTAGCTTTGCTACGTAATAACGCTTTTCCTGTATCAACAAACCCCATAACTTGGATAGTGATGCTAAGCACGCCCTGACTTGTATCACCGCCAATAAGAAATATATTATGTTGCTCTGCTAGTGTTTTGAGCCCATTAGAAAAGTCACTTAACCAGTCTTCATCAATGCTTGGCAAAGTGAGTGACAAGGTAAACCACGCAGGGTCAGCACCCATGGCAGCCAGATCGCTCAAGTTGACAGCAAGTGCTTTATGAGCAATAGCGTGGGCGTCGGTTTCTTTAGGGAAATGAACACCTGAAATTAAAGTATCAACAGAGGTGACTAATTGTTTTTTATTAGGTGTGTTTAATATAGCAGCATCATCACCCACACCTAGCTCAACGGATATTGGTGACTTTTCCCATGTGAAATATTTTTTAATTAGAGAGAATTCATCTGCCATGTTATTTTTTTGCTTTTGATTCTGTACTACGTAACTCTGCAATTAGCTTTGTGAGTACGCCATTAACAAATTTATGCCCTTGTTCAGCACCAAATTTTTTGGTCATATTCACTGCTTCACTAACCGCTACCTTGTAAGGTGTTTCCATGTGGTTGAGTAGTTCACAAGTTGCTAGCCTTAGCATAGCTTGTTCGATCATATCTACTTGAGCCAATTTACGGTGTTCTAAATGAGGCTGTATTAAACTTTCAACTTTTTCTGAATTAGCTAATGCACATTTGACTAAGCTATGTAGGAATGCTGCATCTGCTTTTCTAAAATCAGAAGAGTAGTTGCTGTCTTGCTGTAGTTGTACATAAATATCCTCAAAGCTATTGCCCGTCATTTGCCACTGGTAAATGGCAAATAATGCTAATTTCCGTGCAACACGTCTTTCAGCCACAAGTTTCTGTGCATCCGATATTTTCTTTCTAGCCATAATTAGTGGCTCCTTTAGTAATGTACGCTACTTTACAAAGAAAGTAGAAGACTACAGGTATAAAAATGTATACCTGCGTATATTTGCAATATATTTAGCTATTAAGCTGGTTCAATAAAGACACCATTTCAATAGCACCTAAAGCTGCTTCAGCACCTTTATTTCCGGCTTTTGTCCCAGCACGCTCAATTGTTTGTTCGATGGTTTCAGTCGTTAAAACACCATTGATGACAGGGATGTCATATTGAATACCAACCATTGCTAAACCTTTAGCAGACTCACCTGCCACATAGTCGAAATGTGGTGTACTACCGCGAATAACAGCACCCAAGCCTATAATTGCATCATAGTTGCCACTTTTTGCCATCATTTGGGCTGCGAGAGGAAGTTCATAAGCACCGGGAACGCGGATGACTTCGATGTTTTCATCATCAACACCATGACGGCGTAAAGCATCGATAGCACCAGTTAATAAACCTTCAACAATAAACTCATTAAAACGAGCAACACAAATGCCGTATTTACCGCTAGCTGCGGTAAAATCACCTTCAATTACTTTGATATTATTCATGTTTAATCCTGTACGTATTCAATAATTTCTAAACCGAAGCCACCAATTGCATGGAACTTCACTGGAGCACTCATAACTCGCATCTTGGTGACACCAACATCTTTTAATATTTGAGCACCGATACCGAATGTGCGTAAATCTTTTTGTTCTGCTTGTCTTCTGCTTACTTTCGCTTCTGTTGAATCCAGTGTTTTCAAGCGTTCTAACAGGTCTTCTGTACTGCTGTAACCACGTAAGATAACAATGACGCCATTGCCTTCATCGCTAATATTTTTCATGACTGAGCGTAATGGCCAGCCACAGACTCCACCCGCCAGTGATAGCATATCGCAAAGTTCATTTTCGATATGTACACGCACCATCGTGGGTTCATCAGCTACAACCTCGCCTTTGACTAAGGCTAAATGTGTACCTTGCTTAGCAGGCTCTTGGAAAGCAATCAGCTTAAAGTCTCCAAATTCTGTTTCAATATTAACTTCTTGGACACGTTCAACGGTTTTTTCATTTGCGATACGGTAGCTAATAAGATCTTCGATTGTGCCAATTTTTAAATCATGTTGTTTAGCAATCTTAAATAAATCGTCACGGCGAGCCATTGTGCCGTCTTCGTTTAATATTTCGACAATAGTGGCAGAAGGCTCAAAGCCCGCTAATTTTGCTAAATCGCAACCCGCTTCAGTGTGTCCTGCACGGGTTAATACACCACCTAATTGGGCTTTTAATGGGAAGACATGCCCTGGTTGGACAATATCATCGCCACAAGCATTTTTTGCAACGGCTGTTTGAATGGTTACCGCACGATCTTGGGCGGAGATTCCTGTCGTAACGCCTTCGGCAGCTTCAATGGAAACTGTAAAATTTGTTCCATGAAGGTCATTATTCGTGCCATCGACCATTAGTCCTAAGTCAATCTGCTTACAGCGTTCTGCCGTCATTGTCATACAAATTAAACCACGCCCATGTGTTGCCATGAAATTAATATCTTCTGGTCTAACTTGCGAGGATGCCATCAGAAAATCGCCTTCATTTTCTCGGTCTTCATCATCAACAACAATAACCATCTTGCCTTGAGCGATGTCGGCTATAATTTCTTCGGTAGTATTGAATTTCATGTATTTATCAACCCTTGTTATACGCTATCTGTTATACGTGACCTAAATAAAACCATTCTCTGCTAAAAATGCTTCAGTAATTCCCGAAGTCTTTGTACTTGCACTTTCACCTTGTAATAATCGTTCTAGGTAACGGGCAATAATGTCTACCTCAAGATTAACGCGTGTGCCCACGTGATAGTGCTTGATAATAGTCTCTTGCACAGTATGTGGCACGATATTGATTTTGAATTTTGCACCATCAACCTCATTGACTGTTAAACTTGTGCCATCAATACAAATCGAGCCTTTAGCTGAAATATACTTAGCCAAGTCATCAGGAGCTTTCAGCCAATAACGTGTTGAACGCCCTTCATCGTACTGCTCGACAATTTCACCTAAGCCATCAACATGACCGCTTACTAAATGACCGCCTAAACGTGTCTGTAAGGTTAAGGCTTTTTCAAGATTCACCTCTGAGCCGGAAGATAATTGTGCTAAAGATGTTAATTTCAATGACTCCCTAGAGACATCAGCCCAAAAGCCAGAGCCTGTTAGGCTGATTGCCGTTAAACAAACCCCATTTACAGTAATACTGTCGCCGATTTTTACATCTGTTAAGTCCATTTTCCCCGTATTGATGAGTAAGCGAATATCATTACCTTTAGGTTGAATATCACCGATGGTGCCAGTAGATTCGATAATACCTGTAAACATTTAGGGCAAACCTTTTCAAGCAGAAGTGGGCGGGATAGTCTACAGTCATACCGCCCTATTGTGAAATAACCATTTAGGGAAGTCCTACAGGAAATTGCCACTCATCAACTATAATTGAGCTTTGGTCTCAGGCTATTAGAATGGTGTGAACTAAAATTAAACAAGACTGACAAAAAGTGATGTCTATGTTAGCTAATTTCGGATATAATCCGCGACGTTTTTTTATGGGCTATCATAAATAAAAATTTTTATTAACTTATCAAAAAGTTAGATGAATTTTACTACTCAATTTTAACGAGTAAATATTTTCATTTAACGGAGGAAATTTATGGCAAATGTTACAGCGATGACAAGGAAGTCTGCTTTGCCAGTCGACGGTATTGAGCCTTATGTTGAAGCAGAAGGCGAAGAATATATGAATGACAAGCAAAAAGATCATTTTCGTCGCATTTTAAATGCATGGAAAAAATCTTTATTGGTTGGCGTCAACAAAACTGTCGACCACATGAAAGAAGACGCGGCTCACTATGCTGATCCTGCTGATAGAGCAACGCAAGAGGAAGAGTTTGCTCTTGAGTTACGCAACCGTGATAGAGAGCGTAAACTCGTACGGAAAATTGAAAAAACTTTAGCTTTCCTTGAGACCGAAGATTTTGGTTACTGTGAAGCATGTGGTGTTGAAATCGGTTTATTACGGTTAGAAGTTCGCCCAACGGCAGAGCTGTGTATTGACTGTAAAACTACTCAAGAAATTAAAGAAAGGCAACTTGCGTAAAGGTAAACTCACTACGCAATACCGTGGGCGGTTTGCCCCATCACCCAGTGGTTCACTTCATTTTGGATCACTTATTGCAGCGACAGCCAGTTACCTTGATGCGAAAGCAAATAAGGGTAAATGGTTGCTCCGCATCGAAGATGTTGATACACCTCGCGTTCGTGATGGTGCTATTCAGTCTATTATCCACACTCTGGATACTTATGGTTTTGAGTGGGATGAAAGCATCTTATATCAGAGTCAGCGTTTTGATGCTTATCAAGCGGCACTTGATGAATTAATTGCTGCCAAACATGTTTATCCCTGTAGTTGCTCCCGCAAAAGTCTTAATAAGATAGCTAAATTTGGAACTTGTGGTCTTATTTATCCCGGCCTTTGTCACAATGGTCTACATCAAGCTGAATCACAGTTGCGTACTCAACGCTTACTAACTAATAATAATGCAATTCAATTTTACGATAGAGTTGAAGGAATGCAGAGTCAGCGTTTAGAATCGGAGTTGGGTGATTTTGCACTAAAGCGGAGTGATGGTATTTACACTTATCAGCTAGCGGTCGTGGTTGATGATGCATATCAGGGGATTACGGATATTGTTCGAGGTGAAGATTTATTAGATAATACTGCACGTCAACTTTATTTACAGCAGTTGCTTGGCTATTCTCGACCCCGTTATCTACACTTTCCTACAGCACGTGATAAGTCAGGTAATAAACTCAGTAAGCAAAACCATGCTCCTGAAATTCAAGTCAAAAATAAACGATTGAATATCCACAAAAGCTTAGCGTTTCTTGGGCAACGTCCACCTGATATTAATAATTTTGATAATACTACTGATCTGTGGAAATGGGCTATAAATCATTGGGATTCCTCTGATATTAAAAGCAACCATTCAATGAGTATTTAAGTTTTTAACTTTGGTTTACGTTCGCGTCGCGTTTGCCACTCCTGATTTTCTCGCAGGATAACCTCATTAGTTCTTGTGATAAAATCATCCACCACGTTTTGTTTACCTTGTTCTGCAGCTTCTCTTACAGTATCTAATTCACCAGATAAATCCAGCAGCTGATAATAAACAGACTCATAACGACGAGCATTCCGCTGGTCTTCACTTAACATCGCTAATTGAGATTGCACGGTATTTAATGCAGCGATAACCGCACCGATGAAAACAAATAATGTGATTATTTCTGTTGAGTTTATATAGTCTCCATCTCCCATTTTCGCAATAACGGTAGTAATGACAACTGAGAGTGCTGCAAGGATAGCTGTGGAAGTTATAAATTTTTTAGCGTGAGTTGTATGTTGCTTACCTCTGCCATCGTAATAATTCAGTTGTACATCTAACATGTAACGGCGAAAGTACTCCAGCTGTAATTTATTTAAATCAATATCATCGGTTTGATGCTTTGCGACGAGTGAGAAATATTTGACACGTATTGTTTCGGCTTGTGCCCGTGAATCCATCCAGTTTTCATAGCTTTTACTATTCTTTAATATAGAGCTGTAAAATGTTGTTATAGCAAGCAATATCAACTCTATTATACTGAAAAGCCATGTTAATTCACTTTTAAACGTAACTTCTATCCCCTGAAAATATAGAATAAAAGCACCAATAATAATGCTGCCAGCCGCACTATAAATACGGCGTTTAGATTGTTTTAAATAGGTCTTTTGTGATGTTATTGCTTTATTATTATGGCGGTCATAACGTTTTTGAAGCACTTGTACACTAGAACTATTTAATATCTTTTTGAGGCTATGAGCTTCATCTGGCAAGTTATCGGCATGTTTTTGAGGATCAATCAGCCAGTCATTTTTTTCTTGTGTACCAATAATCTCTTGTGCGTTCATGCTACAGCTCTTATTTATCCAATATTTATGCTAATAAAGTGTAGTTCAAAATACTAATTGCGGAATATTAGCCATCAATATTCCACCCTAGCTTTTCTGCTAAACCACTACTTCGTTGTACAGTTTTAGTACAAGAGTTAATAAACGTAGCTTCATTACCTGCGACTAATACGTGCTTTTTAGCACGTGTAATACCTGTGTAAATCAATTCTTTTGTAACAACGGGGTTTGGCTCAGAGGGCAATATTAAAAGTAAATTTTTAAACTCTGAACCTTGGCTTTTGTGAATCGTCATTGCAAAAGCAGTTTCATGTTGAGGAAGCTGGCGGCTGGGTATACTTCGAATTTCTCCATCAGTACTTAAAAAATAAGCAGCCATTTGTTGTGAGTCTTCATTCAACCAGATCAGGCCAATATCGCCATTAAATAAATCGAGTTCATAGTCATTACGGGTAATCATAATAGGCTTGCCGTGGAATTCATCGGCTCTATCTATATAATTAAGACGGGCTAGCTCAGAGATAATTAATTCATTCAGTGTATCCACACCAAAAGCACCATTTCGCAAGGCAGTAAGCACTCGGACTTGCTCAAAAGCATGCAAGGCATCTTCAATATTTTTCTCTTGTAAATAGTCGTGATAGTGCTCGACTGCCCATTTTACACAATGATAGTTGATGGCGTCGTTACCACAGTTAATCCAATTAGCATCAGGGTATTTCTCATTAAGTAATACATTATATAATGCTTGTTTTCCTTTGCTTTTATTGATTAATTTTGCTGATACTCCAATCCCGCTGCTATCATCAAAGCGATAACTTTTATGAAGTAGGGCAATACTTTGGCTGATTCTGGGAGTGCTAGTATTTGTACTGAGTATATTGCCAGATGCAATTGCTCCGATATGCTCAAGCTGCTGAATAAAATCTGCATGATATTGAATGTCTAGTCCGTGCCCCGTTATATCGCCCAATACACTACCGGCTTCAACTGATGAAAGTTGATCTCTATCACCTAGTAAAATAATGTGCGTGCTTGCGGGAATAGCTTCAAATAATCGAGCCATGAGTGGTAAATCAACCATTGAAGCTTCATCAACAACCAAAGTATCTATAGGAATTAGATTTTTAGCATTATGCTGAAAACCACGAGGGGAGTACTTCAATAAGCGATGAATTGTTTTGGCTGACTCCGGAATAAGGAATTTTTCATGCTCTGTGATAGCTTCTAGGCGTGTATCTTGTTTCCCTTTGCGTATGGATTACGCCAAGCGAGCAGCAGCCTTACCTGTTGGTGCAACTAATTCAATTTGCATACCTGGATTTTGAGCGAGCAATAAAGCTAAGATACGGATAACTGTGGAAGTTTTTCCTGTACCCGGCCCACCAGAAATAACCACAAAACGATTCATTAAAGCAATTGCAGCAGCGACAGCTTGCCAATTAACAGTATCGTTAGATTTAGGAAAAAGCCGCTGCAAACCCGAAGATAACAAGGATATATCTGTATTTATTTGCGTATTGAGTCGGGCATTAATCGCAGAGGCTAGTTGTGTCTCAAATTTCCAGTATTTTCCCAAATATAAACGAGACCCTTGCAAAATAATGGGAGAAGGATAGCGATCAGAAACCCAAGGGTGTGATTGTAATGCGAGTAACCAGTCTTTCAATAGAGGGGGAGTAATACTTGAGACCTCTCCCTGTTTAAATTGAATAGCCTGTCCCGCATAATTTTTAAGCTCAATACACACATGCCCCTGTAAATTTTGCCAACTTAATAAAGCAGCGGCTAAAGTAACAGTATCATCAGCATATTTATTATTAATGTATTCAGCAAAGTGGAATGCCATTGCTGGTAAATCACCATTTTGCATTATGTTTTTTAGCTTACTCAACATACTTACATCTCTGTAAAAATATCTTCTGGGGCAGTAACAGGTGTTACATCTTTAATGATAGGTTTGCTCCATTTGCCGGTGACTCGGTAGCGTGTACCAAGTGTTTCATCCTCTAATTGCTTCGTTGGATCTTGATCGGATAACTTGTCTAATGTTGCAACAACTGCACCTAGACCAACACCGCCAAAGATTAAGCCAATGGCGGGTAAAGCGGATTTAACATCAGGTATTACTGTAATTTCTTGATTATGTGTTTTATGAACCAAGTCGCTCTCGCCCTTTATACCCGCGAGCATAATTGAGCTTTCGATAATGGTATTTTGTGTGCTTAATATGCCATTATTAAGTCGAATATCTCCAGCAATTTGATCAAATGAAATACCTTTGGCAGAGACATCAGAAAAATCAAAACGTAGACGCCGGCCTAATTTTGAAAAGTTTAATAAGCCCAATAACTTGCCTGCACCAGGGTTGACATCAAGTAGCTGTCCTTTTTGCGTACTTAGATGAATATCACCTGAGAGTGCTGCTAAAGAAAAATCCATTGGGCTACCTTTCCAATTTAATTGCCCTGTAATTTTTGTCTTGCCATTTTTTAGACCTATGTCATTTCCCATTCTGGAGAGAAAATCACCAGGTTTGTCTAAGTTAGCCTTTTTAATTCTTAGCTGTGTCTGCGAGTTATTGGCCCCTGTCTTACGCCAGTTTCCTGTTGCTGAGAATTGGTAATCGGTACCTGTAATATCCAGTAAATTGATTAGAGAGGTATCACCGCCATTGGCTAATTGTAGCTTCAGAATATCAAATATTTGACCCTTACTACTGCAATGATTGCACTGCAAATGAAGAGATGGCACATGATTTGGTAGTAAAGAAGTGGTC
>Ga0114931_10009971_pt1 | contig 11342 bp, 9 predicted proteins | sample 2SBtaG_FD_89579 | JGI IMG/M metagenome (GOLD analysis project Ga0114931, IMG submission 89579) | Deep subsurface microbial communities from Kolumbo volcano to uncover new lineages of life (NeLLi) - 2SBTROV14_V59a metaG | ecosystem: Environmental > Aquatic > Marine > Volcanic | place: Kolumbo...
CCTCGTACGTGATGATGCTGTTCTTGAAGAACAGGTTGCTGTTGGGGAAGCTGATGGCGATCAGGCCGCTGATGGTGCGGGGCAGGCCGCAGTAGGTGAGCGGGTAGTCGAAGTGGGCGACGTTGAACCGCGCCTGGCGGATGCTGGCGGTGGCGATGAACAGGCCCATGAGGCCCAAGCCCAGGTTGCGGTGGCCGCCCATGGTGAAGGCGGCGTAGAGGATCACGGCTGGCGCGATCGCCTGGGCGATGTGGTCGGCGGCCGAGTCGAACTCGCTGCCGAAGCGGTTGGAGGTGTTGGTCAGGCGCGCTACTGGGCCGTCGAGCGCATCGCCCAGCAGATAGCCGGTAAAGATGGCGTAGCCGGCCCAGTCGAGCCGGCCCTGGAAGGCGAAATAGATGCCCATCACCCCGCCGGCGAGGTTGACGATGGTGAAGAGATCCTTCACCCCGAAGTAGCCGATGCTCCACTTCATGGGCGAGCGCTTTCCATGTTGCCCTCCGCGCACGGTGATGACCACCGCGTCGGTGATGAAGACGCCGGTAAAGAACGCCAGGCCGGCGGCGAGGCCGATGACCGCCGCCCTGGGCTGGCCGGCGACCAGTACCACGGCGATGATGGTGACGAAGGCGTCGCGCCGGAACACGAAGCCGATGAGGTAGGTGAACCAGCCGAAGGCGCCGCGCCGCCCGGCGGTTCCCTCCGACGGGGTGCCGAAGAACCACGGATACTGGGCGGTGTCGATGGTCATGCCCCAGGCGTGCAGGTCGGCGTACAGCTTGGCCTGCAGGAGGAAGCCCAGCCCGGCCCCGCCGATGCCCATCCACGCCCACCACGGGGTGGCGCCGCCGCTCCACAGGCCGATGCCCAGGCCGGCCATCAGGCCGTAGGTCGACACGTCGTCGGCCAGGGTGTCGAGCCACTCGCCCATCTTGGAGCCCTGCAGGCGCAGGCGCGCCAGCTCGCCGTCCACGCAGTCGACGACCGCGCCGACCCAGTAGAGGATGCCGGCGGCCGCGACCATCCGGTAGCCACCCAGGCCGGCGCAGATGGCCGCGGCGATGCCGAACAGCATCGCTGCGATCGACACGTGGTTGGGGCTGACCGGGGTCTCGATCAGCAGTCGGGTCATCTGCCGCGAGATGGGGCGGAAGCAGAAGTACGAGACCACGCCGTCCTGGTCGATGCTCTTGCGGATCAGACGCACCAGGGTGCGCTGTGCGGGCTTCAGATCGTCCGGGCCGTCGATGCGCGCCGCCGGCTCGGCATCGCCACCGCGGGCCGCTGCGGCCTCGAGCTCGTCGGCGGTGTAGATGGCCGCCGCGCGCATCAGCACCAGCGTGCGCGCGTTGCCGTCGGGCAGGTCGCTGCCGACCGCATACTCGACCGCCACTTCCGGCGGTGGCGGCTCGGCGATCAGCGCCGCCTCGATCGCGCCGCGCTCGACCTCGTCCGCCACCCGGATCAGCGCGCCGGCCCACTTGCGGCGCGCGGCCATGCGCACCTGCCGCGCGATCAGGCTGAGGCCGCCCAGGCGCGTGGTCGGAGCGACGCCGCTGCTGGTGCGGGCGTCGATCAGCGCCCAGACCGGCTCAGGCTTCGCCGCGCTCGACAATTCCTGTGGCTCGTTCGAGGTCCCGAGCATCATCGATTTCGCACCACACGCAGCCGCTCACGTCGGCTGCTTCGATGGCGATGTCGCCGGCCAGGCGCTCGAAGGCGCGTTCGTAATATTCGTGGGTCTCGCCGTCGCGAGTCATCCGCCGCAGCTCGTCGAACACCCGCGCGGCGCCCGCGGTGTTGATCCGCTCGACGCCGATGAACTCGCCGCACGCCTCGGTCGGCTCCATCCGTTTGTTGAGGGCGCGCACCCGGCCGGCTTCGTCGAGGCAGGCCTTCATCTCCTCCTCGCCCAGCTCGACCGAGCGGTCGACCGCCAGCACCAGGTCGCCACTGGCCGCCAGCAGCCGCTCGAGCACGCCAGGGCCGAGGATGACGTCGCCGTCCAGGGCGATGAAGTCGTCGCCGCTCACGGCCTCCTCGGCCATCAGCAGCGAGTAGTAGTTGCCCCAGTCGGTGTAGCGGTCGTTGAACACGGTCGTCGCGGCGCGCGCGCGCGGATCGCTGGCCGCGGCCAGGTGACGCACGACCGCGTCGTGGCCGTGGCCGGTCACCACGACGATCCCGTCGATGCCGGCCGCGGCCAGGCGCGCCACCATGCGGTCGAGCAAGGTGACGCCGCCGACCTCGACCAGGCACTTGGGGATGTGCGTGGTGAGCGGCTCGAGGCGCGTGCCGCGCCCGGCAGCGAGGATGACCGCCTTCACCGCCTCTTCAGGGCCTCGACCGGGGCGTAGTGCTTCGTCCCGGTGAGTCACATCCGCGTGCCGACGAGGCGCGAGGAGGGAGTTGGGTGGGTCCCGGCGACCGACGAGCAACGACGCTCGGCGCGTGGAGGGGGCCGCCCGGCGGAGTGCTATGCCCTGGACGAGGCACTAGTCGTAGTACTCGGCGCCCAGGTGGGTGATGAGCTCGTCGCCCTTGGTGTAGCGGAGCGTGTTCTTCAGCTTCATCAGCTGGATGAACAGGTCGTGCTCCGGGTACAGGCCGGGCGGGGTCATCGGGCTCTTGAAGTAGAACGACAGCCACTCCTGGATGCCGTGCATGTCGGCCCGCTGGGCGAAGTCCATGAACCGCGCCAGGTCGAGGACGATTGGTGCCGCCAGGATCGAGTCGCGGCAGAGGAAGTTGACCTTGATCTGCATCGGGTAGCCGAGCCACCCCTTGATGTCGATGTTGTCCCAGCCCTCTTTGTTGTCGCCGCGGGGCGGGTAGTAGTTGATCCGCACCAGGTGGGTGAAGCCCTCGTACAGCTCCGGGTACTTGTCCGGCTGCAGGATGTGATCGAGGACGCCCAGCTTGGAGATCTCCTTGGACTTGAACGAGTCGGGATCGTCGAGGACCTCGCCGTCGCGGTTGCCCAGGATGTTGGTCGAGTACCAGCCCTCGAGCCCCAGCATGCGCGCCTTCAGTCCCGGCGCCAGGATGGTCTTCATCAGCGTCTGGCCGGTCTTGTAATCCTTGCCGGCGATCGGCGTGCGGGTCTCTCGCGCCAGCTCCTGGATGCACGGGATGTCGACCGACATGTTGGGCGCGCCGTTGGCGTACGGCACACCCAGCTTGGCGCAGGCGTAAGCGTAGATCTGCGACGGCGCGATGTCGTCGTTGGAGTTGCGCAGCCCGTCCTCGAACTTGGCCAGCGTCGAGTGGACCTCGGTCGGCTCGCGGTAGACCTCGGTCGACCCGCACCAGACGGCGACCAGTCGGTCGCAGCCGTTGTCGGCCTTGAACCGCTTGATGTCCTCCATCAGCTGCTCGGCCAGATCCATCTTCGACGAACCCTTCTTGACGTGCTCGCCGTGAAGGTTCTTGACCCAGGCCTGCTCGAACACCGCCTTCATCGGCGCGATCTGGCTGAGCTCGTCCTTGATCTGCGCGAGTTGCTCGTTCTCGAGCACGCCCGCGCGCTTGGCCGCCTCGTAGGCGTTCTCGCTGAACAGGTCCCAGCCGCCGAAGACCATGTCGCTGGTCTCGGCCAGCGACACGTAGTCGCGGATCTTGGGCACGCGGTTTTCGGTCCGCTTGCCCAGACGGATCGTGCCCATCTCGGTGAGCGAGCCGATCGGCTGGGCCAGTCCGCGGCGGACTGCCAGCACGCCGGCGATGAAGGTGGTCGCGACTGCGCCCATTCCCGGAAGCAGGACGCCCAACTTTCCGGACGCGGGCTTTACTTCGACGCTTTTCTTCAGACCCATCGGGTTTCTCCTAGCGGTTCAGAGACCGGTTCGCCGCCCGGCGCGGCGAAAAAACTCGCCGGACGTTGCCTCAAGTCGGGGCAGCATGCAAGCGACTCGCCACCGCTTGTCGGCAGGACCTGGCACTGCCGATCCAGGCCCGATCAGGCGAGGTCCGGAAGGGCCGCTGCGAGCGCCGCGCGCACCGCCGCCGGCACGTCGTGAAGGTCGGACCGGAGCACCCGCAGCTGGCCGATGGTCTCGTGCTCCACCACCAGGTGGGCTCGCTCGCGGGGGTGGAATTGGCCCTGGTAGCGCCGCTGCGACGGGAAGTAGCGCTGGTCGATGCGCCGCTCGACCTCGGCCGGCGTGCGCCCCTTGGCGGTGTCGCGCGCCAGGATCCGCCGCCGGGCCTCGGCCTCGCTGGTTTCCAGCCAGACCTGCGTCGCGGCGGCAGTGGCGGCGATTCGCCGCACGAAGACGCCCTCGATCACCAGCAGCGCGTGGCCGGCCAGGGGCAACGAGCGCGGCTCTCCGCGGACCTCGCGCACCGGGTCGAAGGTCGCGAGCTCGGCCCGGTCGGCGCCCTGGACGAACGCGTCAGCCACCGCCTGCAAGCCGGCGAAGTCATAGTAGTCGTCGTAGTAGGCCGCGTCTTCGTCGACCCCGGGGCGGTTCCAGTCGAGCGGACGGCGAAAGTCGTCGACCTTGACCAGCAGGGCGCCCGCGCGCTCGCGCAGCCGCTCGCCCAGGTGGCTCTTGCCCGACCCGTCGATGCCGTCGATGGCGATCAGGTCGCGTGTCATTCCGCGAAGTAGGAGCTGGCCAGCGCAAGCACGGCGTCGTGCACCCGGCCGTTGGTCATGAGGATGCCGCGGCGGTGGGCCACGTCGGCGTGGTTGTACACGAAGTCGGCGCCGTCGACATCGGTGACGCGGCCGCCGGCCTCGGTGACCACGATCGACGGCGCCAGGGTGTCCCACTCCTTCTCGCGCCCGTGCAGGCAGACGCTGATTTCGGTCTCTCCGCGGGCGACTGCGAGCATCTTGATCGACGCGCCGATCGGCCGGGTGCGCGGCGCCAGGCCGCTGTCGGCGAGGAATCGCGCCAGGTTGTCGTCCGCTGCCAGCCGGGTGACCCCGGCGCGGGCGCGATCGAGGGCGTCGCAGGTCGACACCGCCAGGCGCCGCTCGGAACCGTCTTCACGGACCCAGGCGCCGCCGCCGGCGGTCGCCCAGTACAGCCGATCGCCGATCGGCTGGTAGACGACGCCCAGCGCCGGGCGTCCGCCCACCGCCAGCCCGACGTGAACCGCGAAGTCGCCGGTGCGGGCGACGAAGTCGCGGGTGCCGTCGAGCGGATCGACGATCCACACCCGCTCGCGGGTCAGCCGCGCGGCGTCGTCGGTGCGCTCCTCGCTGAGGATGGCGTCGCCGGGGAAGCGCCGCCCGAGCAGCCCGAGAATCGCCGCGTCGGCGTCGAGATCGGCCCGGGTCACCGGCGAGTCGTCGGCCTTGAGCTCGGCCTCGATCGGCCCCCTTTCGTAATGCCGGCGGATGACCTCGCCGGCGCTGCGGGCCGCGTCGCGGGCGGCGTCGAGCTCCGCGGCAAAGGTTGGCATCGGAGCTGTATATCACTCCGCGTGACACCACCGATCGCGACCGGGGTTCAGTTGTCTACCGGCCATTTCCACCGGTCGCCCGCCTCGGCAGTGACGACCAGGTGACAGGACGCGGTCATTCCGGTGGTGATTCACCACCAAAGTGGTGGTTCTTTGACACACCTGCGTCTAAGTGCTGGAAACCTTTGCGGCACGTGGATTGCTTGACGCGCTGTTCGGACGTACCCCTTTTCGGAGACTGCTCAATGGTTCAACGCGCCATCGTTCTCGCCCACCGCCTCTTCTTCAACGGCGGTAGCGTCTCGCCCACGGCGATCGCTCTGGTTCGGCGCTCCCTCAATGCCCTGTCCCAGATCGGTGTTCGCGATGTCTGTATCGTGGACGGTGACCACGCCGATGTACTGCGCGAGCGGCTCGCCCTGCACGAGCTGCCCAACATGCGCGTCGAGGTCCGTTTCAACCGCTCCTGGCGCAAGGCCAGCGGCTCGGCCGTGCTGGTCGCCCGCGACTTCCTGACCGCCAGCGACGAGCCGTGCCTGGTGCTGCGTGGCGACCGCCCGCTGGGCACCGAGACCCTGGCCGAGCTGGCCGGCACCTCGCTCGCCCGTCACGCCGCCGCCGTGGTCGTGGCCCATCCCGAGTCCGGCAGCCGCGACAACGTCGTCGATCTGGCCGCCGAGGCCAAGGTGTCGCTGCGCTCGCGCGGTGGCGCCGAGATCGCCGACATCGATCTCGACCTCGAGCGCTACGACGCCGTCTTCACCGGCCACGCGCTGGTCGACGCCCGCATCCTGCCGTCTCTCGAGCATCTGCCCAACCCGTCCCTGGCCGACGGCATCGCCGCGCTGGCGTCGGCCGGTCGCGTGCGCGCGCTGCCCGGTCGCATCTCCTGGCCCTGGGGCATGCGACCGATCGAGATCCAGGAAAAGGTCGAGGCGCTGCTCGCGGCCAAGGCCCACCCGCACTACACGCTGATGAACCCGGGCCCGGTCAAGACCACTGCCCGGGTCAAGAGCGCGCTGGTGCACCACGACGTCTCCCACCGTGACACCAGCTTCTCCGAGCTGCTCGTGTCGCTGACCGGCAAGCTGCGGCGCATCTTCCGCGGCAGCCCCGAGCACACGGTGCTCATGATCACCGGTAGCGGCACCGCCGCCATGGAATGCTCGATCAGCTCGACCGTGCCGGCCGACCGCAAGATCCTGATCGTCGACAACGGCGCTTTCGGCGAGCGGCTGTACGAGATCGCCCGCCTGCACGAGATGAACGTCGTGCACCTGCGCTACGCCTGGGGCGACCAGGTCGATCCCGCCGACGTCCAGCGCGCCTTCGATGAGCACCCAGACATCGCCGTGGTCGCGATGATCCACCACGAGACCTCGGTCGGCCTGCTCAACCCGGTCGGCGAGGTCGGCGCCCTCTGCCGGCGCAACGACGCGCTGCTCATCGTCGACGCGGTGTCGTCGCTGGGTGCCGAGGACGTCGACGTGGTCCGGGACAACATCGACATCTGCTACTCGAGCGCCAACAAGTGCCTCCACGCGATCAGCGGCGCCGGCTGCGTCTGCGTGTCGCCGCGCGTGTGGCAGAAGATCGAGCACGTCAAGCCGCGCAGCTACTACCTGGACCTCAAGCGCTACCGCAAGTACATGGACGACCTGGCGCAGACCCCGTTCACCCCGGCGGTCTCGGCCTACTTCGCCCTCGATGCGGCGTGCGACGAGATCCTGGCCGACGGCATCAGCGGACGGCGCACCTCGTACCGCCAGCTCAACGCCCGGCTGCGCCGCGGCCTGGCCGACCTGGGCATGGTGCCGTTCACCCGCACCGGCCGCGAGTCGCACTCGGTGGTCACCTGCGCGGTGCCGACCGGCGTGACCTTCGCCGAGCTGTACGAGGGGCTCAAGGCCCGCGGCTACATCGTCTACGGCTGCAAGGACGTGCTCGCCGAGAAGTTCCTGCAGGTCGCCAACATGGGTGACCTCGACGAGGAGACCATCGCCGACTTCCTCGACAACGCCCGCGCGGTGATCGAAGAGATCCGCGGGCGGCACGCGGTCGCCGGCGCCTCCGAAGAGCACCCGCGCCGGCGCCGCGTTCGCGCGTAGTCGGCCGCGCCGCGACCCTCTCCCGCGAGCGGCAGAGGGAGCCGCAGCTCAGCTGTGGGTCGTCGAGTGGCGGTGATCGATCGAGCAGGTGGTGAGCCCGCAGACGCGGTAGAGCGGGCAACTGCCGAGCAGGCCGGTCGCCAGCGGGATCAGCCCGAACAGGCCCCACAGGGTCTTGGGGCCGACAAAGACGAGGGCCAGCAGCACCACCCCCAGGACGATGCGCACGGCGCGATCGACCGAGTGCTCGTTGCGCGGGAAGATGTTGGACATTGATGGGCTCCTTTCACCAGGGGAGAGCCATCACGGGGCCGAAACGATTCACCCGTGGGGGCGAAATGTTTGCGCGTTTCCGCCTCAGCCGTAGCGGGCGCGGAAAACCGGTGCGATCGCGGCGGGATCGTCGGTCATGATGCCGTCGGCCCCCAGGTCCAAAAGGCGCTCGGCTTCGCCCGCGTCGTTGATGGTCCAGTAGTCGACGCGGATTCCCAGCGAGTGGCACTTGTCGATCAGCGACACGGTGTCGAGACGGAGCGGCCCGACCCGCAGCGGCAGCTGGGCGGCGTTGCCGGTGAGAGGCAGGACGCGGAAGGCCAGGCGCGGGGTGAAGACCAGCGCCGCGACCTCGGCCTGGGCCATTCCTGTCGGTCCGCGGTAGCCGTGCCTGCGCACCTCGAGCAAGGTGCGCAGGCTGAAGCTGGCCAGGGTCACGCGCTCCTCGGCGCCGACGCGGCGGATCAGATCGATCGCCTGCAGCGCGATCGGCGGCGACTTCTGCTTGAGGTCGATGTTGATCGGCACGCTGTCGAACTCGACCAGCACTTCGTCGAGGGTCGGCATGCGGTAGCCGGCGCCGCGGAACGGGTGGTCCCCGGCGGCGTCGCGAAAGCCCCAGCCGGCGTCCCAGCTCTGCACCTCTGCGACGGTGTGCTCACGAATCGCACCGCCCGCGCCACACATGCGCAGGCCGGCGGGATCGTGCGACACCACCAGATGACCGTCGCGCGTCATGTGCACGTCGGTCTCCAGGGCGTCGGCGCCCAGCTCCATGGCCCGGCGAAAGGACGGCAGTGTGTTCTCGGGCTGCTCGGCAGCGGCGCCGCGGTGAGCGTAGAGGATCGGACGATCGATGGACCAGGCGGTAGACACCGCGGGATTGTGCGGGCAAATGCAGCTAGACTCCAGTCATGGTGGGTCATCTGCGAATCGCCGTGGTGCTGTCCATCGTCGGGGTTGCCGGGTTTGCCCACGCGGGCGGCGCGAAGCTGGTATCGGGTGGCCCGCGCGGCGCACGCGGCACCGTCGTCAGCGCGCTCGCCGGCCTGCGCGCCGGACCGCTGTCGGTCTGCTGGGTGGGCGTGCGCCCGCGTTCGGTCAGGCTGCAGATCGGCGTCGCCGCCGACGGCCACGTGCTCGGCTCGCGCGCGCTGAGCAAGGGACCGGTCGCGCAGTGCGCGGCCGGAGTGATGGCGGTGCAGACGCTGCCGCACAGCCGGGCGCAGTATCGGATGGTGGTCGACCTGGCGACCGACGCGCCGGCGTCGCGCACGCCGGCGTCGATCAACGCCGACCTGGCCGAGCACCACGCGGCGCTGCGCGCCTGCTTCGACCACGCGCCGCGCGCCCGCGACGGGCAGGTGAGCTTTCGCTTCGTCATCCAGCCGGACGGTCGCATCGCCGATCCTGCTGTCGAGCAGTCGACCATCGCCGACGACGGCGCCGCCGCATGTATGGTCCGCGCGCTGGCGCAGGTGCGCATCCGCCCCGCCGCCGGCAAGCCGATCGACTACTCGCTGAGCGTACCGCTGTCGCGCCGCGCGACCCGTCGTCGAGCACCGCGCCGCGCCGCCGGCCCGCACCCGCAAAAGGACGGGCCGCTGCCGGCCAACGTCCTCGGCCGGGTGATGAAGGCGTCGATGCCGCGGTTCTCGCGCTGCGAGGCCCGGGCCAAGGGCGGCCCGGTCGCAGGCGTGGTCACCCTGCGCTTCTCCATCTACGCCAACGGACGCACGCGCAACGTCAAGGTGCGCGCGACGACGCTGCACAACCCGGCCGTCGAGGCCTGCCTGGTCAAGGTGGCCGAGAAGCTCACCTTCCCGGCGCAGAAGGGGCGGGCCAAGACCCGCGTCTTCTACCCGTTCAGCTTCCACGGGCGCTGAATTCCGTTAGCCCTTTCGGGCGCGGCGGTGCTGGCGGTACAACCGGATCACCATGCCGCCCACCGCACCCAGGCTCGCCGGTCGTCGCCTGATCGCGGTCGCCCGGGCGCTGCGCACGCCGCTGGCCGGCGAGGCGATCGCCCGCGCCGTGATCCGTCAAATGGGGCTGACCCGGCTCCGCGCCGAGGAAATCTCCGACGCCGAGACGCGCCCGGTGATCGCCTTCTGCGCGGCACCGCGGCCGCCGGAGCCGAAACGTGGCTGAACCGCGACCGGCGCCGCACGTGGGGTTTCGTCGGCCGACCCTCGACGACTTCAGTCGTGCGTACGCCGGCGGGCGGACGCCGACCGAGATCGCCGAGGCCTGTCTGGCGGCAGTGCGCTCGTCGGACGCCCAGCACCCGCCGCTGCGCGCGGTCATCACCATCACCGACGACGACGCGCTCGCCGCCGCCGAGGCGTCGACGGCGCGCTGGCGCGCGGGGCAGCCGCTGTCTCCGCTCGACGGAGTGCCGGTGGTGGTCAAGGACAACCTCGACATGGCCGGGGTGCCGACGACCAACGGCACATGCCTGGACTTCCCCGTGCCCGGTGACTCGCGCGTGGTCGCGCGGCTGCGCGCCGCCGGTGCGGTGGTCGTGGGCAAGGCCAACCTGCACGAGATCGGCGCCGGCACCACCGGCATCAACCCGCACCACGGCACGCCGCGCAACCCGTACGACCCCGGCCGCTGGTGTGGCGGCTCGTCGAGTGGCTCGGCCTGCGCGGTCGGCGCCGGGCTGGTGCCGCTGGCTATCGGCACCGACGCGGGCGGGTCGGTCCGCGCTCCGGCGGCGTTCTGCGGCGCCGTCGGCTTCAAGCCGACCTTCGGCCGGGTGTCGCGCCTGGGGCTGTCGATCGTCTGCGACACCATCGATCACATCGGCCCGATCGCCACCACCTGCGCCGACGCCGCACGCGCGCTGGTCGCCATCGCCGGAATCGAGAGCGACGACGAGGAGACCTGGGATCAGCCGCAGCTGCTCGGTTACGAGGCGGCCGTTGCCGCGCTCGAGCGCCAGCCGGATCGGCTGCGCATCGGTATCGATCGCGCGCTGCTCGAGCACCACACCGTCGACGCCGACGTCGCCGCGCGCATCGAGGCGTGCGCCGAAGCGCTGGCCGACGCCGGCGCCGACCTGGTCGACGTCGCGCTGCCGGATCCGGACCACGCGCGCATGGTCGGGCTGGTGATCCTCGGCGCCGAAGGTCCGTCCGGTCATGAGGATCGGCTCGAGCGGCACCGGGCCGAGCTGGGCGCCGATCTGCGCGTGCTGCTCGAGATCGGCGCGCACTTCTCGGCCCGCGACTATCTCAAGGCCCAGCGCTTGCGCCGGCGCATCCGCAATGCCTGGCGCGCGGTGCTGTCCGAGGTCGACTACGTGCTGTCGCCGTCGGCCGGCATTCCCGCCGGGCCGATCCGCGACGACGCCCTGCGCACCGGCGAGCTGGATCAGCTGACCAGCGAGCGCGCCATCTCGCAGACGTTCCCGTCGAACCTGACCGGCTACCCGGCGGTGAGCGTGCCCTACGGCGACGTCGGCGGCCTGCCGGTAGGCGCGCAGATCATCGGCCGGCCGTGGGACGACCTCGGCGTCCTCGGCGTCGGCCGCGTGCTCGA
>Ga0114931_10009972_pt1 | contig 11341 bp, 12 predicted proteins | sample 2SBtaG_FD_89579 | JGI IMG/M metagenome (GOLD analysis project Ga0114931, IMG submission 89579) | Deep subsurface microbial communities from Kolumbo volcano to uncover new lineages of life (NeLLi) - 2SBTROV14_V59a metaG | ecosystem: Environmental > Aquatic > Marine > Volcanic | place: Kolumbo...
AGATGCTTTCAATGGGGAACTGTCGTTAAAGCATTAGGCTTTGTGTATTGCATTAGCTCAACGGGGGCGCCGTTGATTTCAATAAACGCGACCGTCAAGCCCTCGCTTGGATTGTTGGGTTACCGTTGCAACTTAATGCCATAGGGATTATTCCGGTGATCGGACACTGTCATCTTAAGATGCGGTAAATTGATTTCGCCATCGCAATTCCTGGTAACCGGTATACCTATATGATTGTACTTCATTATTTTAGCTTATGTCCTATGATTGAATAAACTGGCGTGAAAAATGGCATAAAACCTTAAATTTAAATGACGGGTTTCAAGGCGAATTTCACACTGTCTATGGGTTACAGGCCGGCTGGACTGAGCCCGTACACCTTTTCGGCCGCGGGCTTACTCACAATAAATATTGATCTTGTCACCGCCTTCATTGATTTGAATCTGCAAATCATGTAAATGGGACAGCAGTTCGTCAATATTGTTCGCGTTAATATCTTCCAAATTAAAAGGAATGCCTTGGTTGTGTAAACCCTGATTGATCTGGTCTTTTACACCTTGTGGCATGATTGAACCAAGCTTAACACCGGCGCGGACCAAGCCCAGCGGAACGTGAATATTGACTTGATCTTGGCCTTTGCTGCTGACCAGGATGCGCAGGTATTTGGGTGCGCGTTTTTCGGTTGCTGTGGTCACAACGGGTAATTCACGGGCTTGCAAGGCTTCGAGCAAGCGTTGGGCTTCGTCCGAGTCGATTTTACCTTCAGCCAGCATATTTAAAACTTTTCGTTGTTGCTCACTCATTCATGCCTCCAGTCAAAGTGAAAGCCGCAGTCGATTATGATTGCAGCCGTTGTATTGCTTGCTCCACCGAAATACGTCCTTGCTCCAATTGCTCTAGAATATCCTGCTCACAGGCGGATTGAACATTGATCGGTTCCAACTGTTGCATAATGTTTTTCAAGCGGTTTTTGACCGTCGGGTAACTGATGCCGAACAACTGCTCCATTTGTTTGATGGAACCGTGGGTGCTTAAAAAGGCAATCACGAAAAATTGATCATCCGCGGACAGACGCGCCAATGGCGGCAGTCGGAATCGGCCTTCCACGGCCATGGCCTTGGAGACAATATGTACGCGCTCGATTTCCAGCTCGGACCCGTCAGCGATACGGGTCAATTCATCCCATGGGCTCATAGGGCCTCCATAAATATCAATTTAATTTATCATAATAATTGAATTATTTAAATAATTATCCTAAAAATATTAATTTTACTAAATAACCCACTGTTAAGGTGTTTAACCATAAAAATATGCGGTTAAGTTCGCGATAGGCTGCAACACGACTTCAGGGCCGCCATGCTGTGGTCCGGGGCTGCAACATAGCCGCCTTGGGTGGACATCGTTCAGGGTAAGTCGGGTATCTTCAATATGTTCCCAACTTTCAGAATTCCGCGCTCATCCATTCGGAAGATTCATGACAATCCCTGGCATACCCGTAACCAAGTCGGATTAAATCTGAAGCACTTTTATTTGTATGAGCGATTTTGCAAGACACATCGGTTCTCTCGGAAAGGTAATACGACTACCGAAAACGTTTCAGATTCAGCAGCGATTTTTCCGTGTACTTGTTCCCGGCAGAGGTGCCGCAGCCATTGATTTTCCATGCCCCCATGCTGCGCCGCGCGGGGTTTATATTGCCGGGGCGTGGTCGATATAAGTAGCACGATATGGTTTTTTCCCATATGCATGGGTCAGGCTTTTAGCGGCGGTGGTAAATGGTAACTGAGGACGGCCACAATTGGCAGGAAAAATACAGTCAACTCGAAAACTCTCTTGCGGAACAGGAGTCCGGTTGGCGGCAATCTGAACAGCGTTGGCTTCAGGTTTTGCGCAATGTGGTCTATTTGCTGGATTATGAGGACGAGCAAGCCACAAAAAAATTGCAGGCGATCAAATCACTGATACGACAACGTGCCGATCTGACCGCCATTGATAAAGCCATAGAAACGCTGGTGGAGGCTACCGATCAACTTCCCGCGTCTATGCAGTCGGGAGCGGCGGAGTATAGCCAATCGGGAGGTATATTTAGTAAGTTATTCGGATTTACCGATCGAAAGCCCGTGGCGGAATTGGAACGTCAGCAGTGCGCGGTGACGGAGGCGGAAAACAGTTTACGCGACATTCTCCTGGCCATACTCGATGGGATTGAAGTTGCAAAAAATGACAATGTGGTTTTTGGTGCCTTGAAGTCCCGGATAGAAACGGCATCGCAAGCCGATTTCAAATTACTACTGCCGGACTTGATTGATACGATCAATGGTTTTACCGCCGCAGGTCAGCAACAGCGTGTGGAGGGGAGCGGATCAAGTTATAGCAGTATTTTTTTGAATTTTATCGAACAACTCAGCCTGCCCGGTGAATTGCAGGTTCAGGCCAACTTGATCAAGTCCAGATTGGATCAGAATATCAATGACCATGATCTCCAGATGCCACTGCGTGCCGCGGTAACCTTGGTCACCGATATGCGCTCTTTGCTGGAAAAAGAAAAAGCCGAGTTTCAATATTTTTTGATCAATTTGACCGAGAAGCTCCACGATTTGGAGTCCGATTTATTCGGTACCCAAGACTGTTTTCAACATTTGAATCAGTCCGGCGAGGAAATAGAGAAAAAGGTACAGGTTCAGGTTAACGCTATTGAAGGCAGCGTCACGCAGGCCGGGGATTTGGATACGCTTAAAGACGCTGTCAAGGGCCAGTTGGCGCAGTTGCGCAACAGCCTCGATGCGTATAAGAAAAACGACATGGGCAAACAGGATGCCATGGCCGCGGAATTGAGTCGCTTAAAGGATAAACTGCAAAGCGTCGAGAAAAACACCGATGCGCTGCGCGAGAGCCTCAAGGAAAAGTATCGCCAAGCGGAGCTGGATCCGCTAACGGGGATATTTAATCGCCTGGCGTTTGATCAGCGGATGGACCGGGAGTATGCGCGATGGAATCGTTACCAATCCCCTTTGGCCCTGCTGATCGCGGATGTCGACTTGTTTAAATCCATTAACGACAGGTTTGGTCATATGGCCGGTGATAACGCGCTTCGGTATGTGGCAAAGATGATGCTGGATGCGTTACGTGAGACTGATTTTGTCGCCCGATACGGGGGAGAAGAATTTGTTATCTTGCTTCCCGAGGGTGAAAAGACCGGTATTTTGCAGGCCGCCGAAAAACTGAGGGCGCAAGTGGATTCGAGCAGGTTTCATTCCGACGGCAAGGTCGTTCCCATCACTATTTCCATCGGCGTGGCTCAGTTCCATCGAGGGGATAAACCGGATGATGTGTTTATTCGGGCGGATGCGGCCTTATATCTGGCCAAGCAAAACGGTCGCAACCAGACCCGGCATGAGGATGATCTGGTAAAGGATGCCGGTCAAGTGGGACAGTAATCGCGCATTAAACGCCGACAACCAGCAGCGTTTAATTCAATTCAAATCCGGCTGTTGTCGCTTATGACTTAGCCGAGCGAGGCTTCGACGTGCTTTTGATCGGAACCGGTTTGATGGGAACGCGATGGCCAAAGAAGTGGGCTTTGAGTAATTTATTGGTCACATCGTGCAGGGGCAGGATTTGTTCCATTAGTTCAGGTAAATGGGTTTCCAGGGTGTGACCATCGCTGCGCTCGAGCATTTTCAGTACTTCCGAAAGATACGTGCAGGCGGCTTTGATTTCACCGGAAATCACCATACTGTCGTCCGGGTCATCGGTGCTCAATCCAACCCGGTTGCGTCCGGACATTTTTGCGTTGTACAGGCGCTGGTCGGCGATGCCCAGTAACTCACGGACATTGTTGCCGGGATCCCTGTTTAATGTTGCAAGTCCGAGGCTGATGGTAACCGGAATGCGAATGTTGTTATAGACAAAATTGGCTTTTTGGATGGCTTTACGCAGTCGCTCCGCCAACACCACGGCGCCGAGGCGGCTGGTATACGGTGCGGCAACCGCAAATTCCTCGCCACCGATACGTGCCAGGGCATCCCCTTGGCGAAGATTTTCTTCCAATACCCGGGCGCTGCGTACCAGTATATAATCGCCGGCCTGGTGACCGTAGCGGTCGTTGATGCTCTTGAAATGATCGATATCGATCATCATTACGGAAAAATTCTTGTTGTGTCGGTGCATCAGGGCGAATTCATGCTCGCATTTTTCAAAAAAGTGGCGACGGTTGGTCAGTTTGGTCAGTGGGTCGGTAAAGGCTTGTTCGCTAAGTACCCGTTTACTGTCTTCCAGCTCAAGGATGGTGCGGGCGAGCTTGTGGTGGGCATGTACCCGGGCCACCAGCTCCACTTTGTCGGTATTTTTAGAGACAAAGTCATTGGCGCCTTCCAGAAAAGCCCTTTGCTTGGCTTTTGTGTTGTCGGCGCCGGTTACCACAATAACCTGTAGGGCTTTGATGCGCGGATCATTCGAGGCCCGGATACGGGTCAACAGCTCAAAACCATCCAGGTTCGGCATATCGATATCAGTCAACACTAATTCAATAGCACGATTGTTTTGCAATATACTCCATGCATGTTCACCATCTTCGGCTTCCAGGACGATATAGTAATCATGCAGGGCGCGGCGCAGACGCTTGCGCATGGTGCTGGAGTCTTCCACCACAAGAATCTGGGCTCGCTCATCAGGCAAGCGGTCGCGTGCCTTGGCCGGGCGAGTAACAAACTGGTGTTTACCCACTGGTGCGGGTTTGGCGATGATTTCGCTCATAAGGGTTTTCTTATCAGGAAAGTGACCCCATTTTATCATAAGTGTGTGCAAAAAAAGCACCTGGCCGACGGATGGTGTACAATTTTCGAATTTAATACCGCATTTAAGGAAAAAAAGTTGCAACAATTTCGTGGCACAACGGTTTTATCGGTGAGACGTAACGGCAGAGTGGTTATCGGTGGTGACGGGCAAGTCTCCATGGGCTCCACAATTATGAAGGGTAATGCCCGAAAAGTAAGAAAACTTTATAAGGATCAGGTGCTTGCCGGATTTGCCGGAGGCACGGCAGACGCTTTTACCCTGTTTGAACGGTTTGAGGCCAAGTTGGAGAAACACCAAGGTAATCTGACTCGGGCGGCGGTGGAGTTGGCCAAGGACTGGCGAACCGATCGAATGCTTCGCCGCCTGGAAGCCCTGCTATGCGTGGCTGACACCAAGACATCGCTTATCATTTCCGGTACCGGTGATGTTATAGAGCCTGAAAATGACTTGATGGCGATATGGTCAGGCGGCGCCTTTGCTCAGGCCGCCGCTTGCGCGCTGCTGGAAAACAGTGAGTTGGATTCACGGCAAATCGTGGAGAAAGCCCTCACCATCGCCGCCGATATTTGTGTTTACACAAATCACAGCATTACCATCGAAGAAATTGCGGTTTAAGGAATCACGCATGTCACAAATGACACCCCGCGAAATAGTACAGGAACTCGACAAGCATATCGTCGGGCAGAACGACGCCAAACGCTCCGTGGCCATTGCATTGCGCAATCGCTGGCGCCGGGCCCAAGTCGACGAAGAAATGCGCAACGAGATTACGCCGAAAAATATCTTGATGATAGGACCCACCGGTGTGGGTAAAACCGAGATTGCCAGACGCTTGGCGAAATTGGCCAATGCGCCCTTTATCAAAGTGGAAGCCACCAAGTTTACCGAAGTCGGTTATGTGGGTCGTGATGTGGAGTCCATTATCCGCGATCTGGTGGACATCGCCATAAAAATGATGCGCGAAGAAGAAATGAAAAAAGTCCGTTTTCGGGCAGAAACCGCGGCCGAGGATCGAATATTGGATATTCTGTTGCCCAAATCCGGCTGGTCGGAAGATGAAAGTGAGCAGAATACGCGGCAAAAATTACGCAAAAAGCTGCGGGAAGGGGACCTGGATGACCGGGAAATCGATGTGGAGCTGACCATGTCGCCGGTGGGCGTGGAGATCATGGCGCCACCCGGTATGGAAGACTTAACCAGCCAGTTGCAGGGCATGTTTCAAAATATTTCCGGTGGTCGTACCCGTACCCGGCGGGTACGAATCAAAGAGGCATTTAAGTTATTAACCGATGAGGAAGCGGTAAAACTCATCAATGATGACGATCTAAAGACCCGTGCCGTGGATAGTGTGGAACAAAACGGTATTGTATTTTTGGATGAGTTGGATAAAGTGGCCAAGCGATCCGAACACGGCGGACCGGATATTTCCCGCGAAGGGGTCCAGCGAGACTTGCTGCCCCTGGTCGAGGGTTCCACGATTACCACTAAACACGGTATGATTCGCACCGATCATATTTTATTTATCGCCTCCGGCGCCTTTCATATGGCCAAACCCAGTGATCTGATTCCGGAGTTGCAGGGGCGTTTCCCCATCCGGGTGGAACTGAATGCATTGACGGTGAACGATTTCGTGAATATTCTCACCGAACCGAATTTTTCACTGACTGAACAATACGCGGCATTGATGGCAACCGAAGGAGTGGATTTTGATTTTACCGAGGACGGTATTGCCCGTATCGCCGAAGTGGCTTGGCAAGTGAATGAAAACACGGAGAACATCGGTGCCCGCCGGCTGCATACCGTGTTGGAACGATTGCTGGAAACCATTTCCTTTGAAGCGCCGGACCGCTCCGGAACCCATATCCGTATCGATGCCGCGTACGTGGATCAACATCTGGCCGATTTGGCCAAAAACGAAGATCTGAGCCGGTACATTTTGTAGTGGTCTAACTAAACAGCGATCGAGGTTAGTATGGCGCAGAACACCCTAATTCCCACCGATATTAAACTTCATCAGAAGTCCAGGGTATTGGAAATCACTTTTAATGATGGTAAGAATTTTAAATTACCTTGCGAGTACCTGCGTGTGTATTCGCCGTCCGCGGAAGTCCGCGGCCATGGGCCGGGGCAGGCGGTGCTGCAAAAAGGCAAGGAAGCCGTCAACATTGAACGCATCGAACCGGTCGGCCAATATGCCGTGTGCCTGGTTTTCGACGATAAACACGATACCGGAATTTACGCCTGGGAAACCCTGTACGATTTGGGGGTTAACTACGACAAGTATTGGCAGGAATACCTTAAACGCCTGGAAGAAGCCGGGTACCAGCGCAATGTCAGTGTGGATTGAGTGATGAATCAGAACGAAACGGATTCCGGCGGCACCACCCATTTTGGGTTTGAAAAGGTTGCTACCGGTGAAAAAGCCGGCCGCGTTTCCGAGGTTTTTGACACGGTGGCCGATCGCTATGACTTCATGAACGACCTGATGTCCCTGGGTGTGCACCGTCTGTGGAAACGGTTTACGGTGTTTTTAACAGCGCTGCGACCCGGCCACAAGGTGTTGGACCTGGCCGGTGGTACCGCCGATCTGACCCGCTTGTTGTTGGATAAAGTGGGCGAACAGGGTGAAATTTGGTTGGCCGATTATAATGGCGCCATGCTGTGCCACGGCCGTGACCGCTTGATTGACGAGGGCGTTGGTCGTACCGTGCATTATGTGCAAGCCAACGGTGAATGCTTGCCGTTGCCGGACAACTATTTTCATGCCATCACTCTTGCATTCGGCCTTCGCAATATGACCCATTTGGACCAGGCGTTGGCGGAATGTTACCGGGTACTCAAACCCGGCGGCCAATTGCTGGTACTGGAATTTTCAAAGGTCCATAATCCGATACTGTCAAAGTTGTATGATGTTTATTCTTATGAAGTGTTGCCGCGGTTGGGCAAATGGATTACCGGCAGCAGCGACAGTTACCGCTATCTCGCCGAATCTATTCGGATGCATCCTGACCAGGAACAGTTAAAACAAATGTTTGAGCAGGCAGGGTTTGACCGTTGTGAGTATCACAATCTTACCGCCGGCGTGGTTGCCGTGCATCGCGGCTATAAATACTAAATTAAGAAGTCGCTGACTATGTTGACACCTTTTTTATTTACGTTCAGTGAGATGCTGAATCAGGCCCTTCGCCTGGATCCTGACAGTGCCGGACGCGTCAAAGCTTTGTCCGGAAATTGCCTGCGATTAAAGATCAAGGGTTTCCCTCGGGCGATTTATATTCGCAGCGACGGTGAAAAACTTCGTTTGTCGCTGTTCCATGACGGTGATGTGCAGGCAAGCTTAAGCGGTACACCGCCGCAGTTGCTGCGCGCGGCGTATGCCGAAGGCATACCCGAGGACGTGGTCATGGAGGGGGCAACCGATGTGGCGGGTGGATTTCAAAATCTGTTTAAGCGCCTTGACATTGATTGGGAAGAAATTCTGTCGAAAGTTTTGGGTGACGCCATGGCTCACCAGATTGGTAATTTCGTGCGCGATGCACAGTTTCAGGCACGGCGGGTTGGCAATACGGCCGGTGAACATATAAAGGAATGGGTGAAGGAGTGGTGGGCGGTCACGCCATACCGGTTTGAGGTGGATGATTTTATCGGCGAGGTGGCGGGGGTGCGAGGTGATACCGAACGCCTGCAATTGCGCATCGAACGGCTGCAAAATAAATTGCAGGAGATTGGCGGTTGATCGGACCCGGGCATATCCTGCGTCTTATTTATATCAATTGGGTTTTAATACGGCGCCGTTTGGATGAGATTGTCCTGGCCACTCATCTGTTTCGTCCCATCCGTTTTGTCAAATACATTTTACCCTGGTATTGGTTTCCCCGCCGGTTACCGCCCCGTGGCAAACGCATTCGCCAATCCCTGGAAGACCTGGGTCCATTATTCGTCAAGTTCGGTCAATTATTGTCAACCCGCAGGGATTTGTTACCTGAAGACATCGCCGACGAATTGGCCATGTTGCAGGACAATGTGAAGCCGTTTCCTGGACGGCAGGCCATAGCAATGATCGAGCAGTCACTCGGACATTCGGTGGAAGATTTATTTGCCGAGTTTGATGAAAAGCCGTTGGCATCGGCGTCCATTGCCCAGGTCCATGCCGCCACGTTGCGTGACGGCCGCAAGGTTGTGGTTAAAGTGGTCAGGCCCGATATAGTTAAAGTTATCCGGCGCGATTTAACGCTTCTATATACATTGGCCGACTTGGCCCAGCGTTATTGGCCTGACGGCCGCCGGCTGCGACCCAAGGAAGTCGTGGCGGAATACGAGAAAACCCTGATGGACGAACTGGACCTGCTGCGCGAGGCCGCTAATGCCAGCCAGTTGCGACGCAATTTTCTCCATTCACCGCTGCTTTATGTTCCGGCGGTGGAGTGGGAAATGACCAGCCAGAAGGTCATGGTCATGGAGAGGATTCACGGTACTCCGGTCAGTGATATCAGCAGCTTGGTCAAGCAAGGCGTCAATATGCAGCAGCTTGCCGAGCGGGGCGTCGAAATATTTTTTACCCAGGTATTTCGCCACCGTTTTTTTCATGCTGATATGCACCCCGGCAATATCTTTGTTTCCCCTCAGGGCCAATACCTGGCGGTGGATTTTGGCATCATGGGTAGCCTGGGTGATGACGACCAGAATTACCTGGCGCAGAATTTTCTGGCTTTTTTTAACCGGGATTACCGTAAAGTAGCCCTGCTGCATATCGAATCCGGGTGGATTCCGCGAACCACGCGGGTGGACGAATTTGAAGCGGCGATACGAACCGTATGCGAACCGATTTTTCAAAGACCGCTTAGCGACATATCATTCGGGCATTTATTGTTGCGACTGTTTCAAACCGCGCGTCGTTTCAATATGGAAGTGCAACCGCAGTTGGTGTTGCTGCAAAAAACCTTGCTTAATATCGAGGGCCTGGGGCGGCAATTGTATCCGGACTTGGATTTATGGAAAACCGCGAAACCTTTTTTTGAAAAGTGGGCTCGTGAACGGATTGGACCCACGGGAATCATTAAACAAATCGGTGAACAGCTGCCGATTTGGTTTAGTCTGCTCCCGAAAATTCCGGATGCTATTCGTAACGTGTTGGATCAACAGCAGCAATCCGGCCATGGGCAGGTGGACTTTGACGACAGTAGAAGCCAGGGCCGCGTGATTGCGGCGGTGGTCGGTGGTGCGGCGCTTATTTCCGCGGCGGTCATCTACGGTCTGGATTCACATCCCAGTTATAATATACTGGGCGCGCCGGTTCTCAGTTGGGTCCTGGCAGCCGGTGCCGGCATGTTTATTTTGCTGTCTTTAATGGATAGTAAATAGTAAACAAAGGTATTTTGGTATGCCCAATGCCCAACCATTGGCGGTTAAAATCGCAACTTTTCAAGTTTACCTAATTGTGCCCGCTGAGCCTTCCGTGTTCCAGGTTTATAACTGCTTTATCGCTGACACGTTTATGTTTTTCACGGCATGTCTATGGTGACGCAATCACCGCGATACGCACTAAGCGATCCATTTTCAGGTTTGGGTGTCGATACCTTGATTGATCCATTGGCATGGCGAATCAGTTCAGGATTGATTAAACTTGTGCCGGAAGGGGGGAACCAGCCACCGGCCTATGTTGCGGGTTCATGGGGGGACGGCATGGCTCAGCCGTCACCGGTTACCGAACAGGGCCAAGATGACGGCAGTGTTGATCCCGGTCGTTACCTCCAAGGCAGGACGAAACGTCCGGCTTCGGTCTTGGTGCGGGAAAAAGCACAGCGCAGTAGCGGATTCCCGGTGGGTGTCAGTGCTGCAAGCTTGAAAAAAGCGGCAGCTTCCCGCTCTGCGCTCATTCAGTACTGCTGTCAGTGTGAGCCAGCCCATAAACATCATGATTAAAGTGAAATAGGCATTCATGGCCCATAAGAAAATCGAGGATTTCATTTTTCAGCGCAAAGCTTATAAAGGCAGATTGTATGCTCTGGTTGACGCCGCTTTTGATGAAAGAATTTATCCGCTGCTAAAGCAATACCCCCAACAATGCGCCTGTCTTTTCCATGGCTACGATCTGCCCAGGGATGTGGTGGCCGCAGCACCCCACTTGGTAACCATGACCGCCGGGCACCGTTTGACGGATGCCCTGCAAGCAAGTGATTTTCCGTTGGTCTATGTGTGCAGTTATGCGAGTTTGGCCAATCTGGTGCTGCATTTTCGAAAGTTTATTAACGCGCGGGACCGCAACGGCCACCAATACTATTTTCGATTTTACGATCCGCGGGTATTCGCGGTTTTCTTGCCTTCCTGCGACCGTCAGCAGTTGGCGCAGTGGTTTGATTGCGTGCACGCGTATGTGTGCATGGATATGGGTACCCAAACAGCCACCCATTTCGACTATCAGGGTGGGTTGTTATTGTGTGAAGGCATCAAAGCCCAATAGAACCCAATAGAACCCAATAGAACCCAATAGAACCCAATAGAACCCAATAGAACCCAATAGAACCCAATAGAACCCAATAGAACC
>Ga0114931_10009973_pt1 | contig 11338 bp, 9 predicted proteins | sample 2SBtaG_FD_89579 | JGI IMG/M metagenome (GOLD analysis project Ga0114931, IMG submission 89579) | Deep subsurface microbial communities from Kolumbo volcano to uncover new lineages of life (NeLLi) - 2SBTROV14_V59a metaG | ecosystem: Environmental > Aquatic > Marine > Volcanic | place: Kolumbo...
CTGGGGGTCGCGCGCGGCACCGTCCGTGCCAGGATCGACCGGCTGGTTGCGAGTGGAGTCATCAGCGGTTTCACCATCCTGCTCGGGCACGAGACGGAGGGTGCGGCGGTGCGGGCAACCACGCTGATCGAGGTCGAGGGCCGATCTGCGGACCGTGTCTCAAAAGCGCTACTGGGCTTCCCGGAGGTGCGCGCACTCCACACCACCAATGGCCGTTGGGATCTAATTGTCGAGATCGAAAGCGAAACGTTGGAGGCGTTTGATCAGACACTCAGACTCATGCGCCTGATCGACGGCATCACCCAGACCGAGACCAATATCCTGCTGGCAACGCTCCGGTCTTCGAGCCGTTAACGCGGCCTCTCAGGCCCGCGACACATGGACCGGCGGCACCCGGTCGCACCATGGCATTGCTTCCTCCAATGCCGATGCGATCGGTATAAGGACATGTTCGCAAGACGCAGGAGCCCCGATCTGCACTCCGATCGGCAGCCCGCTGGAATGCAGCGCCAGCGGCAGGGAAATCGCCGGGGTGCCCAGGATGTTGTGCGGCACAGTGAACTGGCATGGAACCGCCAGTATCTCGGGCACGTAGTTGTCGATGGTGATGCCCTCACGCCCCAGATTATAGCGCCCCCAGGGCTCGGCCACCCGGGCAAGCGTTGGGCCCAGCCAGAGATCGTGGCGGTTATAATACTCGGCCAGCACGCGCCGCGCACGATTGAGCTCGGCCATCGCGGCGAGGAAATCACCGGGGGTCAGGCTTTTGGCATGTTCATAAATGTTCAGGATCACGGGCTCCAGCGTCTCGGATCCGATCACGCGCCCGGACTGCGCCGCATAGCTCTCCAGACGATGATCGAAGCCGAAGAACCACACATCCGAGAACTTGCGCACCGAGGTCAGCCCGTCGAATTCCGGGTCGTCCTCGACCACCTCGTGGCCCATCTCCTGCAGTAACTGTGCGGTCGCCTTTACCGTCTCGACGATCTCTGGATCGACCGGAACACCCATCAGCGGCTTTACCGACCAGCCGATCCGGCATCGCCCGGCCGGGCGCCCAACAAACGCTGCGTAGGGCTCCTCAGGCCCGGGGATGACAAACGGATCGCCGGTCTGGGGCACACCCATCCAGTCGAGCATAGTGGCGGCATCGCGCACGCTTCTTGTCTGAACGAAGTTCGTCGCCAGCCCGAAACCGTGCTCGTCGAGCATCGGGCCGTAGGAGATCCGGCCACGCGAGGGCTTCAGCCCTACGCTGCCGCACCATCCGGCCGGAATGCGGATCGATCCGGCAATGTCCGAGCCATGGGCCATCGGGACGATGCCGGCCATCACGGCTGCCGTCGCACCCCCCGAGGAGCCCCCGGCAGAATACCCTTCTCGCCAGGGGTTGGAGGTGTTGCCATGCAACGCGCTCTCTGTGGTGCCGGCCATCGAGTATTCCGGGGCATTTGAGCGCCCGATCACGTTCATGCCGGAGGCAACGATGCGCTGATAGACACAGGTGTCCTGCCCGGTGACCATGCCCTTGCAGAGCCGGCTGGCGAACTCCATCGTTCTGCCCGCCTGATGGCCGAATACATCCTTCATCAGGAAGGGCACGCCACGGAACGGGCCGTCGCCCAGGCTTGATTCATCCAGATCCTCGATCCGGTCGGCATAGGTCTCGACCACAGCGTTCAGCGCGGGATTGACCGCCTCGATCGAACGCATCGCCATGATCGCAGCCTCGGTCGGCGTAATCTCGCCCGCTGCAATCAGCGCCGCCAGGGCCGATGCGTCCTGCGCCGCAAATTCCGAGAGGTTCATCTGGTATTCTCCTGTTATGCTATCAGCTTACATCTTTATGCTCATACCACCATCGACCACAAGAACATGGCCGTTGACATAGCTTGCCGCATCCGAGCACAGGAACACCACCGCACCAACGATCTCATCCGGCTGCGCCCATCGCCCGAGCGGCGAACGTTCTTCGAGGTAGGCGGCAATCGCCTTGTCATCGACCCATTCCTCGTTCGCCTCGGTGGCAAAGAATCCCGGAGCCACGGCATTGACACGGACACCCCGGGCGGCGAATTCGACCGCGTGGGCGCGCGTCAGCGCCTCCTGCGCCCCCTTGGCCAGGGTATATCCTGCATCTCCCGCGCCGGCACGGGGCCCGGCAATCGAGGTGATGTTGACGATCGCACCGCGTCCCCTGTCGCACATCGCAGGCAGGGCCAGCCGGCTGAGCGCATATGCTGCGGTGGCGTTGACAGCAATCAGCCGCTCGACATCCTCCGGGGTCAATAACTCGGTGGGGCGGCGGTCGCGTAGAGTTGCATTGTTCACCAGTATGTCGGGGGAGGTGTCGAGAGCGGCAAACCATTCCGCGGCCATATGGTGGTCGGTCACGTCGAATACCGCAGGAGAGGCGGACAGGCCCTCTGATTCCAGCACCTCGGCCCTCTCCGAAAGACGCCCGGCGTTGCGACCGTTGAGCCAGACATGAGCGCCGGAACGTGCCAGCCCACGCGCGATCTCCCAGCCAAGCCCGCGTCCGGCTCCAGTCACCAGCGCATGGCGGCCGGTCAGGTCGAAAAGATCTCTGGGGTCTTGCATGGAGCGGATCCCGTGCGGTCGGACAGTCGAGGCCGGCTGATTGCACCCGTCACGGCCGTGTTCGTCAAGCCTGACCTCCACTGGTCGACGCCCATTCGACCCGGGGAACGGATCGCGCTATTGAGAGAGCAACACGGGATTCGGGGGCGGCTTATGATGTCAAGGCGCATTGCGGTGCTCGGAGCCGGGGCCTTCGGCACCGCCTTGGCCTGTGTACTGGCCCGAACGGGACGGCAAGTGTCGCTGATAGACCGCAACCCGGACCGGGCAGAAGAAATCGCCGGGCAACGTCTCTCGCCCTTCCTTCCCGGCGTGCCACTGCCACCGGGACTTCAGGTTACCGGCACGCCTGATACCTTGCGCGATGCAGGTCTGGTCCTGCTGGCCGCTCCGGCGCAGATGACGCGCACGGCGCTCGCACTTGCAAACCCTCTCATCCGGCCAGATGCGGCACTGGTTCTTTGCGCCAAGGGCGTGGAGTGTAAAACCATGGCACTGCAATCTGAAATCGCTGCAACGGAAGCGCCGGGCAGGCCGATCGCGATCATGACGGGGCCAGGCTTTGCCACCGAGATCGGCGCGGGCCTGCCTACCGCCCTGACACTTGCCTGTGCAGACACCCGGCATGGCAACGCGCTCCAACAAAACCTCTCTACACCGACGCTCCGGCTCTATCTGACCGACGATCTTATCGGAGCGCAGATCGGCGGCGCGATGAAGAACGTGATTGCCATTGCCTGCGGAGCCGTGACCGGAGCAGAGCTTGGGGAAAGCGCCCGCGCTGCCCTGATGACCCGTGGCATGGCCGAGATCATGCGACTGGCCCTGGCGCGCGGCGCCCGCAGCACAACCATGGCCGGGCTTTCGGGTATGGGAGACCTCGCGCTCACCTGCCTCAGCCCGAAGTCGCGGAATTTTGCATTGGGACATGCCCTCGGTGCCGGGAATGCGCCAGCCAAAGTATTGGCCGAGGGTGCATCGAGTGCGGCCGGCTTCAGCTTGCTGGCCCAACGTATCGGCGTCGAAGCCCCGATCACGGATGCCATTGTGCAGGTTCTCGAGAGCCGTATGTCGGTGGGCGATGCAATCCGCGCGTTATTGGGCCGGCCATTGCGAATGGAATGAATCCGACGGCAGTTTGTCAGCGAAGAACAGGCTGAGCAATGCGGGCTTAAGACGATGTTCGTCGCATTTGCCGTTGACCTGTGGGCAATCACGGGCTCCACTGTCTTTGATTGAATCATCGGGCTGGTTATTCTGCAAACGCAATTTCGTGTTCGCAGGTAAAATTGGGCAAATGGCCCTGGCATGCCACGAGGCTTCGCGCGTGAGACAGCACAAGATCGGCTATACCTTGTGGCCTGCCAGCTTCGAACTGACGGAGCCTGGCGCCTTTCTCGACGAGGCTCTCGACGAGGCTGAATGCCTTGGCGTTGATTCTGTCGAGATCCCGCTGTTCTGCACCCGAGTCATCGCCGATGGGCGCTTGCTGGAACCAGCAGTGCGAGAGATGGAACGATCCACGGCGGGAAGACGGGTGGCCTACTCGCTGCATGGCATGCTCAGCATAAACCTGATGGACCAGGCGGAGCACATTCCCCTGCACGAACAGGTCGCAAGGGCCAACATCGAACTTGCTACCCGCCTGGGAGCCCCTTCGCTGGTGCTGCATTGTGGGCTTGCCGATCCGGAGCACGGCGAACCGCTGGACGATGCCTATGCGAGGCAGCGCGACAGCCTTTCAAAATTGGGTGACTTCGCGGCCCAGCACGACGTTCTCCTCTGCATCGAGAACATCTGGAACTTCGACGGGCGTGAAACCGCGCTGCCGGGCCGTCTGGCACAGGAACTGGCATCGCTGGACCATGCATCGATCCGGGCGACGGTGGACTTCGCCCATGCCGCGCTGCAATGTCATCTGATGGGTGCAGACCTGATCGAGGAAATCCGGGCCCTGGCTCCTTTTGTCCATCATATACATCTGAATGATTGTTACGGGTCCGAGAAGGCTGTCTCGATCGCACTGCCGGCCGAGGCGCTGGCCTATGGCAGCGGCGATCTGCACCTTCCCATCGGCTGGGGAAACCTGCCCTTCGAGCGCCTGCTGACGGAACCTGCCTACCCGGATATCGTTCTCACCCTGAACCAGGAATTGCACCCAACCTACTGGTATGCCCTGGCTGATGACGTGACCGAAATCAGGCGTCTCGCCCTGCTGATGGCAGGCAGCCGCTGAGCTGATCAGCCCTACGCGGCCCCGAGCTTCATCTTCGCCTCGACCAACGCTTTTGTCGTCGCTTCGAGGCGCTGGCCGAGTATCTGGATCATCTGGAGCGCAATATCCGGGAATTCCTGCATCAGGTTCAGCAGGTCACGACGCGACAGCCTCAGGACCGTGACATCGCCATGGGCCTGGATACCGGTGGTTCTGGGCAGATCGCATAGCACCGCGATCTCGCCAAAGATCTCTGCCCTGCCCAGCGTCGTGACTGGCGTGGCAGAGCCATCCGTGCCGACCATGACGTCAACCGATCCCTCGATGACGATATAGGCGGCGTCACCTTCATCTCCCTGCTCGAAGATACACTCGCCGTCCCGGTAGCTCAGGGTCTCTCCCATCATCGCCACGACTTTCAACCGCTTGTCATCCACATTCCGGAACAGCGTGGTCTCGCGCATCGTGTCGACCGCCAGATTGATGCTCATGTTCCCATCACTCCGTTTTCTCATGGGTGGGGGGCTGGCAAGGCTCAAGCCGTCCACCCTCTCCGATGACATAGACCGCGCTAGCATCCGACGGGGCGTCCTTCCCCGCTGTGCCAAACAGAAGCATCACATCCGGCAATTCCCTCCGGATCAGCTCGCGCATCGCCTGGTCCTGTCCGCCTAACCCGATCCAGACGCCATTCAGGATGATCAGTCTCGGCCGTTTCAGGATCGCACGGACCAGTGCAACACGCCGGCGCGCCAGCATCGGCAGGTTGCCGCCGCCAGGCCCGGCAGGCGCCGCCAGGCCAAGCGCGACCAGGTCATCCCTCAGACCCGCTGCCGCAATCGCCTGCTCGATCCTCAACTCCAGTCCTTTCCATGCCGACCGGCGATCGAACCGGCGCTTCCCGTCCAGAACATTCTCGGCGATCGTCTGTGACGGGTTGAACTGATCCTGATCAAAGCGGATGAAATCAGGGTTTCCCGATATTTGCGCCAGCGCCTCGTGCCGCTGCGCAAGCAGACGTTTCACGAGATCATCATTCAAGACGTCGATCCGGTCGCGGGTCGGAACAAACCTGGCTGCCAGGCCGACCAGGATCCCGCGATCCGAGCGGCTGATGGCCCCGATGCCGTCTGCAACCATAACCGCCTGATGGGCGGATACCAACTCGCCAGCAGCCAATATATCAACCCGCGGGTAAGCCGCAAAGCCATCCAGAACCGCCGAGTCCGTCCCGACCGTGCTGACCAGATCGGCAAACTCACCTGCGATCTTCCAGCCAACCTCGGCCAAATCGGTCTCCGCGCCAATGGATTCGAGAATCTTCCGCACACGCGGATCCTCCTCGACCGGGCAACTATCAGATCCCGGCTCTACCGGCATTGCGAACAGGATATTCTCGATCAGGCTAGCATTTCCGTTGAATTGCTCGATGTCCCAAGCCTCGATGACATCGCTCAGATCCTCACCTTCGAGCATCTCCGAGAGCTGCTGGCGCACATCACGGATATGAATGGTCCAGCGTGGCGCGTCATCCCGGGGAATTCGACTGGCGAGTGCACCGGCAAAGAGATCATCCGCCAGACCGGCTTCTTCGGTGAGAGTGCTCAGTCGCCGGTTGAGCGCTTCACCATCCTCCAGGCCTGCGGCATCATAATCGACCCAGTCTCCATCAGGGTCTGCGGAAATATTTCCGGTCAGGCCTGCCTCGGTCTTCATTTTCCTCGCATCACCCCAATCAGATGATGTGTCATTTCCGAGTTCAGGCACATTCCTGAACAGGCCATAGAGAAGGTTGTCCCTGATCGAGCGGTTAACGAGACCAGGATCACCATCGAGATAGGCCAGTGTCGCCCCGATCTGCCCCAGTGACGCGTCGATCAGAGCCTGCCCGCCGATCGCGACCCGGCCTGATGCCGGCTCCTCAAGACCAGCCGCCATTCGCATCATGAATTCATTCGCACCGCTTTCACCGCCGATAACCGCAACACTGTTCCCCGGGGCTACATCGAGATTCTCGACCGAAAGCTCACTGGAACGCGAGCCGCTCTCGACCCCGTTAAAGACGAGATCTCCGGAGAGAGGCGCTTCAGCCCCTCCCGACCCATATACCCGGCCCGCCGGATAGACATCATCGCCGAGGAACGCCTCGGTGACGAACCCATAGCGGCCGTTGAAATCCGCCCAGCGCTGGACATAGTTCAGCACGGCTTTCCAGGGTGCGGCCAGATCCTTGTATGCCGCCAGAACCGCAACCAGCGACCCGAAATCGAGCCGTCCCCTGATCACGAAATATCCGCCAACCGCATAGAAGAAGAACGGAGTCAGCTGATTGAGGAAGTTGTTGATGAACTTGATGGTGAACTTGCGCCGGAACAGCGCCATCCGGATCATCGTGTTCTGGAATAGCCTCCCCGAGACCTGCGCCATGTGCCAGCGCGCCGTGTCGTTGGTCTGGATATCAGCAATGCGGGCAACGCTCTCGGCAATGGTATCGGCAAGAACGCGCGTGTTGAGGGCCCGCTCCTTGTTCAGTTTGATGACACGTGCCTGCAGGCGCGGAATGAGCCATGCCTGAAACGGATAGAGCGAGATCGCGGCGAGTCCGAGCCAGAAATCCTGAATGAAGATGAACAGGCAATAGACCACCAGCAAACCACCCTGGAAGGCTGGCGTCGCGATAACTTCACCGATGAACCCGCCAAGTGGCTCGATCTCGCCAAGAATGGACTGTATCAGCTCTCCAGGCTTCGTCGTTCGGAACCGGCGCATCGGAAAGCGCATGACGTGCTCGAAGAGCATGAACCGCAGACGGCGCAACATGCGCTCGCCGGTCATCCCGATGGTAAGGTTCAAAAACCACTTGATGATGTTGATCAGCATGACCATGACCAGGAAAAACCCGCAGAGCAGCAACAGATAGGGTACCTGCTCGAACTCGAAACCAAGGATTACACGCGGGAAATCCGTGCCGTCTATGGCTTCGTTGATGATCCGCTTCGGGATCTCGAGCGAAATGTAGACGAGAGGGAACGATAGTATCGTCAGCGCGAGGATGGTCAGCTGCTCGCGCCGGGAGTAACGCCATACGAACTTGAAGAAACTGCGTTCCATGGAGGCTCCGGGATCGAGGCGAGGATGGCCGATGGCGCCGCGCGGCGCAAGCGGGCTAATCGCCCGACAGGTGAAGGGCGATACGGCGCTGGCGTGGCGCGTCACGATGTTCCCAGAGATACACCCCCTGCCAGGTTCCCAGCATCAGCCGTCCCTTGGCCACGGGAATGCTGAGGTGCACGCCTGACAGCACGGTCCGGATATGCCCGGCCATGTCGTCCTCCCCCTCGGCATGATGCCGGTAGCGCTCGGCCCCGCCATGCGGCGCCAGACGGGTGAACGAATCCTGGAGATCGAGCAGGACATCGGGGTCAGCGTTCTCCTGGATCGTCAGCGAGGCCGATGTGTGCTGGCAAAACAGCGTCAACAGCCCGGTCCGCACTGTTTCACCCGACAGCCATCCCTCGACCGGGTCGGTAATGGGGACCAACCCAGGACCGTGGGTTTGGAACGACAGGATTCCGGTGACCTGCTTCATGCAGTCATGCTACGAGAGCCGCTGATCCGAGAACAGGGAAAACCATGGATTTCGACGAGAGCCTGCCCTGGCGCGACATTCGCGGTGAGGGGTATAACCGCCATATCGGCCCTATCCGCTTTGCGCGTGCGGGCGACAGCGAATGGCAGGCGGCACTGATGCTGGATTCGCGGCATGTAAATTCCGGCGGAGTCTGTCATGGCGGAGTGTTGATGTCGCTTGCAGATGTGGCGATGGGGGCGGCAAGTTTCGAGGCTGGCGGTGCCCACCCCTGCGCGACACTCGAGATGAACAGCCACTTCCTTGCTGCGGCGAAACCACTCCATCTCCTGATAGCACGGTCCCGGCAGTTGCGCCGGGTAAAGGCACTCAGTTTCATGGATTGCGAGATCTGGTCCGATGAACGTCAGGTCCTGAGGGCAAGCGGCATCTGGAAATATCTCGACAGCCGCGAACCACAACCTCTCTAGGCTCAGGCCGCGTTCAGATCGCGGATCAGCTTCTCGATATCGCCCCCGCGCGCGTCCAGCATGCCACCGATTTCCTCGCGCTGGGTGGTCACCATGGATACGCCCTCGATGATGATGTCGGCGATGACAATGTGCCCGGGGCGATCATTGACCAGCCAGCTAACCGCGACAGGGGCGGCCGCCGGCTGGGTTATCGCGGTTTCCACCAGAAAACCCTTTTTCCCCGCATTTCGAACCCTGCCGAAAGTCACTTTCTCACCGGCATAGTCCTGGAACCGGCGCGCATAGACGGTAGCCAGAAAATGCGCAAATGCTTCTGTATATCTGGCTCGCTGTTCTTCGTTCATGTCGCGCCAGGCTCGACCGGCCGCAAATCTGGCGATTTGCGGCATAGCTGCAGCGTGCGCCATGATGGCTTCGAGCCGGTTCGCCTTCGTTTCGGTGGAGGCCTGGGTCTGGACAAGTTCCAGCACCTCGTCGACAGCGCTACGGACATGCGCTTGTGCCGCTTCCTCGCTCAGAGCGAATGCATGGCCAGGCACCAAAGCGACCCGACCGATCATCATCGCACCGAATGCCCCGATGCCGACCTTCAAGAATATGCGCCGTTCGAAACCCATTCCATGTCCCTCATTGGTACCATCACTCATTGGACCGTGTTTTCGCCCCTGCCGCCTTGAGCTCACCATGCCGGAGCCATCAAACGAAATCACAAACATTTCAGCTCCATACCGGATATAATCTTTCACTACGGTGTTTTAACCAACCTGAATACCGATCCCGGCGGCGCTATCAAGGCAATGTGATTGCCATCCACCGCCACCAATCGCAACAAATATGGCTTCTGCGAACCCCAAAAAGATGCGGCGCGGCGGTGTCACCAAGTTTCACTGCAATATTAATTTTACTCAAGCGTCTTACGGGACGTGATTGATCTGGCGCATCGGAATCGTGGTGCTCGCTTCGGATGGGAATTGTGTTAAATTCGCCCAACCGGTGGGATACCGTGGTGGATTGGTGGAGGGGTAAGGGATGCAGGACAAGCTCGGCCGACAGGAGTTGCGTAATGCCATGAGGCAATGCCGATGGCATTTCGCCGCGGTTGGCCTGTTCAGTATCTTCGTGAATCTACTGATGCTTACCGGCCCGCTCTTTATGCTGCAGATCTACGATCGTGTTCTCTCGAGCAGGTCCGAAGCGACCCTTGTCGCTCTTCTTGTTCTGGTGACCGTGCTGTTCGGTTTCATGGGCATTCTCGAGTTCATTCGTGGACGAATACTTGCCCGGGCCGGTGCGCGGTTCCAGACGCTCCTCGACAGCCGGGTGTTTACCGCGGTGATGCGTCGCTCGGTAGCGCCGGGCGAAAGAGCCAGGCCCAATGCCGCGTCACGCGATCTCGAGTCGATCCGCCAACTTCTGTCGGGGCCGGCACCCTTCGCCATATTCGATATGCCATGGGCACCGTTGTTCATCGCCGTGATCTTTCTTTTCAACCCCTTGTTGGGTTGGGTCGCCGTAGCCGGAGGGGCAGTACTTGTCGTTCTTGCACTACTGAACCAGATTCGCTCAAGCAAGCCGGCGGCGCAAAGCCAGACCATCACCTACGAGGCCGATAACCTGGGCGAAGCAATGCGTCAGAATGCCGAAGTCGTTCAGGGACTCGGCATGCGCGGTGCCGGGCTCGGAAGATGGGAAAGCCTGCGGCAGAACGCGCTGAAAGCCCAGATCGAAACCTCGGACCGGATATCGAGCTTCACCTCGGCATCAAAGGCGCTGCGGTTCTATCTTCAGTCACTGATCCTGGCAGTAGGGGCGTGGCTGGTGCTCCAGCATGTTCTCTCTCCGGGAATGATGATTGCCGGCTCTATCCTTTTGGGCAGAGCGCTTGCACCGATCGAACAGGCCATCGCCCAGTGGGGTTTGGCGCAGCGCGCATGGCGGGGCTGGAAATCCTTGGCCGATCTGCTTGAAAAAACCCCGGCCGAAGGCAGCAAGACGAAACTTCCCGTCCCGATCGGTCATGTAAAGGTACAGGGCATAGCCGTCGCCGCCCCTGGTGAGCGAACCGCGGCCCTGCGCGGGGTCAGCTTTCTAGTCTCTCCAGGACAGGCTCTCGGCGTTATCGGACCCTCCGGCGCAGGAAAGACGACGCTCGCAAAGGTGCTGGTCGGGGTCTGGCGACAAGCAACCGGCAAAGTGCGCATCGATGGCGCGGCAATCGATCAGTGGCGAGAGGACGAGCTTGGCAGGCATATCGGCTACCTGCCCCAGGAAATAGGTCTGCTCACGGGAACGGTTGCGCTCAATATTGCAAGGCTCTCCGAAAATCCGGACGATGCGAAGATCATAGAGGCAGCACAACGAGCGGGGGCGCACGAACTGCTGCTGAGTCTACCGCAGGGCTATGACACACCTGTCGGAGCCGGAGGGCAAAGGCTCTCGGGCGGTCAACGGCAACGC
>Ga0114931_10009974_pt1 | contig 11337 bp, 9 predicted proteins | sample 2SBtaG_FD_89579 | JGI IMG/M metagenome (GOLD analysis project Ga0114931, IMG submission 89579) | Deep subsurface microbial communities from Kolumbo volcano to uncover new lineages of life (NeLLi) - 2SBTROV14_V59a metaG | ecosystem: Environmental > Aquatic > Marine > Volcanic | place: Kolumbo...
AGGCGAACGCGACCTTTGACCCGTTTGACACCAGCGCAGCGGTTGTCGCAAACGCTGGGACAGGCAGCGGGAACGCTTCGCAGTTCACGCCTCCCGAAGCGCTATCGCTCACCGAGCTGCTCAATGGCTTCGAGCCTGCCGATCCTGCAGGCGGCGCCGCTGACGCGCCCTTTGACGGATCTGAGAACCTGTCGCAAATCTCGTTCACCGCGGTGGGATCAGACTTCGACCCCAATGTGACGCCTGATGGCCAGTTCATTGTGTTTGCAAGCACCCAGCACCGCCCGACAGCGGATATCTACATCAAGAGCGTGCGGGGTAGAACGGTCACGCAGCTCACCAGCGATCCTTCCAACGACGTGATGCCCTCGACCAGCCCCGACGGGTCGCGCATCGCGTTTGCGTCTGACCGCTCGGGATCATGGGATATTTATGTGATGAATCGCGATGGCGGACCTGCGGTCCAGGTGACCAGCGAGCCATCGCATGAAATGCACCCGACCTGGTCGCCTGACGGACAATTTCTCGCATACTCGCGCCTTGGCCCCACAAGCGGGCAGTGGGAGTTGTGGGTCACCGAGGCCGACAACCCAGCTGTGCGCAAATTCCTTGGCTATGGCGTCTTTCCGGAGTGGAGCCCGGTGGACAGTCACATTCTGTACCAACGGCCTCGCGAACGGGGGGACAGGCTCTTTTCCGTTTGGACGATCGATTTCCGCGATGGCGAAGGCGTCAATCCGACGGAGATTATCTCCAGTCCGCTCGCTGCTGTGGTGAATCCCTCGTGGTCGCCTGACGGAAGATTCATCGTGTTTGCAACGATTCGCAACAACGACCCCTCCCAGCAGGGGAGTTCGCGCCCGAACCAGTCTGACCTGTGGATTGTCAGCGCGGACGGGTCAAGCAGAGCCAACCTGACCGGCGGGCGCTTCGTTAACCTGATGCCTGCGTGGAGCCCAAACAACAGGATTTTCTTCGTTTCAGATCGTAGTGGCGTGGACAACATCTGGTCGCTTCGCCCCGAGCGGGCGATCACCGCAGCGATGGGGCCACGGCCCAATCGGGGCAGACAAGGCGTCGCGACTGTCCCCGACGATGGAGGAAACTGATTTCGTTTCGGAATCCCACCCGGACTGGGCGCCGGGGATTCCCCCGCGTCGCTGGGGTCGGTGGGCCTCAGCGGCGTCTTAAGAACGACAGCCAATTCGAACCAGCGTCAGTTTGCAGGTCGGATTAGCGAACAGATTTGACGCTCCAAGGATGGAGCAAACCCAGTCGCTGACGCACGGATGCGGAGCCAGCGGCTGGCGGAACATTTTGTCGGTGCGGCGCCGGAGGCCCGTGCTTTGCGACCTGGCAGGACGCCATGACAAGTGAACAGCGTCAAATCGTCCCAGCGGGCGTTTGCCCGGTGCGCTGCGCAAGCGTTCTTGCGATTCTTGCGCTGGTGTGCGTCGCTTCCTGCGCAAGTCCAGAGCGACTGCATCCGCCTCGAATGCTCGTGTCGCCGTATCCCGACGAAAACAAGGATGTCGTATGGGCGGTGGCGCCGCTCCGAAACGAATCGGGCGCAAAGCATGTGGATGGGTCCGCCATCGCGGTTGCGATCGCAGCTCAGTTGACACAGGCGCAAGGCGTCGTCGCTATTCCCGTGTCGCGCACAGTGACAACAATGCGCGAACTGGGGCTCAATGCGTTTCAGGGGCCCGAACACGCTCGTCAGATCGCAGAAGCGCTCGGCGCTGACGCCATTCTCGTCGGATCGATCACGGACTACGACCCCTACAACCCGCCAAAGATTGGCGTCACACTTTCGCTCTACTCTCGGGCCCGCAACATTCGCACGCCATTCAAGAAGGACAAGGAGCTCGACCCGCTCGATCTCATGGGCGCGGTTTCGGATCGTTCGTTCAAGTTGATACAGGCAGATGATCCGGACAAGCCATTGTCGGTGGCGTCGGAGCATTTCGACGGGGCCAACCACGAGGTGCAGTACGCCCTTCGGGCGTACGCCAATGGCAGGTTCGAAGATGGAGCGTCGCCCCTTGGTTGGCGACGATTCCTGGCGAGCATGACGCTGTTCACACAGTTCGCGGCGCATCGGATGGTCGAGCGCCTGCTTGACGCGGAGCGAATCCGCTTGGCGAAGCAGGCGATCGCAGCCCATCTGGAGCGCTCACGCTAGCTGGCTGCTCTGACGACGTCGTCGGCGCACGGCTGGCGGCGTTGGTGGAGCGACCATGCGCGATCGTAAACGCAGACCAGCCAGACGCTCGCCGCACAAGAGCGCAACCGATGTTCCCAGGCCCATATACCTGAGGAAGGGCGACGCGCGGTGGGTGTTTCGGTATGGCGCAGGCGAGGAGGGTGCGCTGCTTGCCTGCGTCAGCAATCTTGCGCGCGATCCAAAATCGGAACTGGACTGGGTAGACGCTGCGATTGTCTCGCACGAGATCAGCAGGCGCATAGCCGCTGACCACAGCGCGCCGCTGCGCGAGCCCAAGCCACCGCCTCGGGCGGGACCGCCTTCGGGAGATTGATTGCTACGCATTTTCGGACAAAGACGCAAGATGGACCCAGAATACACCGATCCAAACGTGGCGCAAGGATGCGCCCACGGGAGTCAAATCGCCATGAGCGAGCACCAGCAAAGTCTGCCAGTCATTGAGGCGTTTCAGGCCTATCTCACGGATGAGCGGCATTTTTCGCCTTACACAGCCAAGTGCTATGGCGCCGACCTTCGACAGTTCGTCACGTTTGTCGCTGATGAGCGCAATGTTGAAGTTGATTGGCCTCGCGAGGAACAGGCGCTGGCGGCGCGTCAGCATCGCGCGTCAAGCGATTCGTCGCCTGATATCGCTGGCGAGGTGCCTCCGACGATCTCAACCGCGATCCTGACGATGGGCGCCGACCAGATTCGCGAGTTCCTCACGCACCTGGCGGATCACAACTATTCGCCTGCGACAATGGCCCGCAAGATCGCCACGTTGCGATCGTTCTACAAGTGGGCAGAGAAACGCGGCGTCGCTCCCAGCAATCCCATGACGCTCATTCGCACGCCTCGGCAATCCAAGCGTCTTCCCAAGGCGATTTCGCTTGAAGAAGTGGAACAGTTGCTCGCAGCGCCGGACGATCGTGACACGCTCGGCGCCCGCGACCGGTGCATGCTGGAGACGCTCTATTCAACGGGCATCCGCGTGAGTGAACTTGTTGAGCTCAATCTCGAAGATATTGATGAGGAAAACGAGGCGCTCCTTGTGCGAGGCAAAGGCAAGAAAGAACGGCTCGTGCCGCTTGGCGCCCATGCGCTGGCGGCGCTGCGGCGCTACAAGCAAGTGATCATGGGCGACCCGCGCTTTCGCAATGTGTGGGAGTCGGGCGGCGTCAAGCCGCTCATGATCAACAAGCATGGCGGGCGCATCAGCGCACGAAGCGTCCGCAGAAAGCTTGACAAGTATCTCAAGCAGATCGGGCTTGATCCGACGGTGAGCCCGCACACGCTTCGGCACTCGTTCGCCACGCACCTGCTCGACAACGGCGCTGATCTGCGAAGTGTGCAGGAGTTGCTTGGACACCAGTCCGCGAGCACCACACAGGTGTACACCCACCTCACCACGCAGCGAATGCGCCGGACTTACGACCAGGCGCATCCGCGGGCGGAAGCAAGCTGAGACTTGGCGGGTTGTCCCGCCTGCACGCAGCGCAGAAACGCGACCAGGACAGGCAAGAAATCCCTTTCTTATAATCTATCTGAAGGAAAATAGGCGAGAAAAAGCAATGGCGGGCCGCGCACTAATCGGCGAGCGGCTTTTCGTTGGGAGTCAGCCCGGCTTGCTCGTCAGCACCAGAAACAACCTGTGAGAGGGCCTGCATGAATGTGCGGTCTTTCACCCAGAGTTTCCATCGCTTCCAGAAAAGCCACCACGAGACCGGACCGACCACCACCGCTGTGAAGATGTAGGGCACGAAGTACTTGCCGACGACGATAGCCAGGATCGTGCACGCAATGCCCAGAAGCGAAGCGACGCCAAAGACCGTGAGTTCGCCCTCAAGAGGCAGGCCCAGGATCCCCTTGTGCCGCTTTCGCATGATCGGCCCGGCGTCGGGAGCGTGCATGTCGGAGCCTTCGCTTCCCAGCGTGTCGAAGACGGCGCCAAGATCGACACCCGCTTCGCCAGCTGCTTCATCACGAAGCGGGGCCCCTGCGCTGGTGAGTTGTGGTTGTTCCTGCGGGTACAAGACATCGCCGCCACAGACGCAGGCGACGTTTCTACCAGCGAGCTCCGTGCGCCAGCGATGGCGTCTGCCACAGGTCTTGCACTGCACCCACGAATCCAGAGCCTGAGGAGACATTGCTTACTCCCGCAAATGCAATGCAGTCACTGGCTGTCGCGATTGCGTCAGTCTCCGCAGCGAGCCACATTCACCCTCGGCTTGCAAGTATAACAGCCTTCTGGCGCCCGCGACACAAAGCCTTGGCTACAGCGACGATCGAGCGGGCGCACTGAAGGCGTCGGGTCGTGCTGGCGATATTGCTCCCCATGGGCGACTACACTCCATGCGTCATGTATTCATTGCTGCTTTCAGTATCTTTCGCTGTCGCCAGCCTCCTCGCTTCTGGAGTGGCGGCGATCGCTCAACCAGCGTTTCCGATGGCGAAGACACTCGACGCGATTCCAAGCATCGAGTATGGCGATGCGCGCATGATTGCGCTTGCTGATTCGTTCGTCGGTCAATGGCGAAGTGAGGGCGATTCCACGTCGCCACCGTTGACGCTTCGCGTCGTCCACATGCGGGGCAGAATGCTGACCCAACCTCTGTATGTCGAGATGGTGCGCGACGGCGATGAGGCGGCGCCCGTTCGGCAATGGGTCCTGTCGTTCTATCGCGGCGGCGAAGACGAACTGCGAGCACGAGTGTATGAGTTTCCAATGGGCTCGGGGTTGCGCGGCATGTGTGTGGGGCTCTGGGGTGCGCCCGAGTATCTGCCTTTGGTGACGCCTGGAAAGCTTGACGCAGTAGGCGAGATGCGCGTCGAGATGACGGATCAAGGCGATTCGCTGTCCGCAGTCATGCCTTTTCTCCTCAACCACGAGACGCACTGGACAATGTCAGCGAGCTGGGTCATTGGCGCAGACACGCTTGACTGGAAGGAGACAATCTTCGACAGGAAGGGCGACGCTTTGCCAAGGTCGTCGGTGCAGGCAAATTTTCATCGTGATGGCGAGATCCCGAGAGCGGAGACTCGCGAAATGGGCGTGAAGGTCATCGATCTACACAAGGGCCAGGGAGCCGTTGCTGAAAAGGGCGATGAGCTTGTCTACTGGTACACAGGCTGGCTTCTCGACGGCACCGTTTTTGAAACCAATCGCCTGCCCGGGAAAACGCCCTTGCAGGTGACGCTGCCTCCCGAACACTTGATTGATGGCTGGAAGATAGGCTTGCCTGGCATCATGAGTACGGAAACGCACGTCAGGGGCGGCGGCGGCGTGAGAAAAATCCTGGTCCCGCCCGCTGCAGGCATGGGCTCGGGTGGTGGCGTGGGAAGCCTGGCGGTTATTCCGCCAGATTCCTCGCTGATATTCCTCATCGAGATGGTCGCAATGAAGGACAACACAACGCCGCCACCAGTAATGGTGGAGGACCCGTTCACCGAGGTGGGCCAGCAGCCACCGCCAGGCATGAAAAAGAAGCCCAGCGGTGGCGGTGGGGGCTAGACTCTCGACAGCAGCGCCGTTTCAGCGAGATCGGTCTGGAGAAGTGTCGTGACTGCGCAGCCCAAGCTTGAGCCAATCCTGTCGTACCTGCAAGAGCTCGACGCACCCGCTGATCTGGCGATGCTGCGTCGCCTGCTGACCATCGCCAAGCTGCGCCGTGACGACTTGCAGCCCTTTGTGCTGTTTCTCGACGACCATTATGCGCGCAACCTCATTTGCAAGAGTGCTTGGTTTGAGTTGGTCTGCGTGTGCTGGAAGTCTGGTCAGGCGACGCCCATCCACGATCACAAAGGGTCGAGCTGCGCCTTTGTCGTCGTTGAAGGATGCGCCATAGAGTGTCTGTATGGCCATGCGGTCGACGGTTTGCTTGGGGACGAAAAGGGCGCACACCGAAGAAGCACTGGCTATGTCTGCGCTTCGAGTGAAGCGGACATTCATCTGGTGCGCAACGACCAGCGCGACGACCTCATCACGCTGCACATCTATTCTCCCGCTCTGACACAGATGAATACGTACGATCCAGCGACGAGGCTCGCTGCGCCCTGGTCGCCCACGGTCGTCGATGCGCAGGTGTAGAGCCAGGCCAACGGGGTTGCGGGCGGCTCAGCGCGTCTTGCGTTCTTGTGTTTTGGCATGCATTTGAATGTGTAGATAAGAAGATGCCAAAATAAGAATCCCTCTCCCCAGCCCTCTCCCAGAGGGAGAGGGGGGAAGACATGCGCTGCCTTTTCCTGGTGGGACAGGTCTCTTGCCTGTCCGTTGGTCTTCATCAGCACAGCGACAATATGAAGAATCCCTCTCCCCGACCCTCTCCCAGAGGGAGAGGGGGGAAGGCAAAGAAGAGTCCCTCTCCCCGACCCTCTCCCACGAGGAGAGGGAGTCGAATAGAGCACGAAAGAGCACTATGCTCATGGGTTGAGGCGACTTGCATGCTTATTTTCATACAACATCCTTCGGTCGTGCTGGTGTCGGGCGGGCTCGATTCCGCGGTGACGCTGGCTATGGCGCAGCGGGAGTGCCTCGAGAATCCACCGTTGTTCCCCTCGACATACAACCATGTTCTTGCGGTTAGTTTTGACTATGGCCAGCGCCATGTCGCGGAGCTTGACGCCGCCAAGCGCGTCGTCGCGAATCTGAACCGTGGCGGACCCCGCCCAAAGCCTGGCAGGCAGGGATGGATCGACCATCAGATCCTGTGGCTGCCGAGACTTGCCGTCGCTGGGTCCGCGCTCACGCCAGTGCAACAGCGATCGGATTTGGTCCCTGGGCCATTCGGTCCCGACGTTCCTAAGGGTCGCAGCGAAGCGGAGATTGGCGAAGGTGTTCCTGAAACCTACGTCCCGGCGCGCAACCTGATGATGCTCTCGTTGGCGGCTGGGCTTGCGGAAAGTCAGCTGGCGAGCGACGTGTGGATTGGCGTCAACGCGGTTGATTATTCGGGGTATCCCGATTGCCGGCCTGCCTTCATCGAAGCGTTTCAACGGTGTCTGGATGTCGGAACAAAGTCGGGCGACGCGGGTGACGCCGTCCGCGTGCGAACGCCCCTCATTGACATGACCAAAGCGCAGATCATCCGTAAGGGCCTTGAGCTTGGCGTGGATTTCTCCATCACGCTCTCCTGTTATGACCCCGATGAATCGGGGTTCCCTTGCGGCGCGTGCGACGCCTGTCTACTCAGGCGCCGAGGCTTTGCCGACGCAGGCATTCCCGAGCCCACCAGGCCAAGGCCTAAGCCCAGGCCCATCAGGACTGATCGCCTTGTGGAGTGAGCCATCTGGGGGTGAGCCGCCACTTCGGCAGGCTGGGGACGCATCTGCGCCGCGAACAGGCGCCCGAACAGCGTGCTTGTCCCGCCAAGAGTGGCATGGGCAACGGCGCAGCGTTGGCGCCAGTCTTGCCAGTGTGCAGAGGTGGAATATCCTTCGACGGAGCGATAGCGCTCTTTTCGAACGCCGAATCGCAGCAACAATGCAAGTGGCGACGCTGGGGCGCCGACACCCTTTGCACGGAGGTGGTTTCAATGCACGAGAAAACAACCAGCACAACACGGCGCGTCGCATTTGTGGGCAACGCGCTGCCTCGAAAATGCGGCATAGCGACGTTTACATCACACCTGCGCGACGCTGTCACGACTGCGGATCCGCACCTTGAGGCATTCATCGTCGCCATCAACGACAAGCCCCAGGGATACCGGTATCCGGAGCACGTCCGCTTCACCATCGATCAGGATGATGTGGCTGCCTACACCCGGGCTGCGGACTACCTCAATATCCTCGCTGTCGATGCGGTGTGTCTCCAGCATGAATATGGTATTTTCGGGGGAGACGCTGGTCGGTATGTGCTTCGGTTGCTGCGCAGCGTGCACATGCCTGTCATCACCACGCTGCACACGGTCCTGGCCGATCCGTCGGAGGCGCAGGCGTCGGTCATGCGCGAGATCGCGCAGCGCAGCGATCGTCTTGTTGTGATGAGTGATAAAGCAGTGGGTTTTCTCCGCGACGTGTATGATGTGGATAAGGCGAAGATCGCCATGATTCCGCATGGCGCGCCCGATGTGTCCTTTGTTGATCCCAGCTTCTACAAGGACCGCTTTGGCGTTGAAGGCAAGAAGGTCCTGCTTACGTTCGGGCTGCTGGCGCCGGGCAAGGGGATCGAGCACGTCATCGAAGCGCTGCCTGGCATTGTCAAGAACCATCCAGACATTGTGTACATCGTGCTTGGCGCCACGCATCCACATGTCCGGGCGGAGCTTGGCGAATCCTACCGACTTTCTCTGCAAAGCCTGGCGGATCGACTGGGAGTTCGCGAGCAGGTGCTGTTCTACGACCAGTTTGTCGAGCAGAGTGAGCTTGTCGAATTCATCTCCGCTGCGGATGTGTATATCACGCCCTATCTGAACGAGGAACAGATTACTTCAGGAACTCTCGCCTATTGCGTGGCTGCGGGGAAAGCGATCGTCTCCACGCCTTATTGGCACGCGAAAGAACTTCTCGACGAAGGAAGAGGGCGCCTCGTCCCCTTCGCTGACCCGGGCGCCATCGCACACGAAGTGTGCGACCTGCTCGACAACGAAACGAAACGCCATGCGATGCGCAAGCGCGCGTACATGTATGGCAGGTCGATGGTGTGGCGATCCACGGGGCAGCAATATATTGATGTCTTCGAGCGCGCCCTTGCTGAGCGTGTGGAGCGTCCCAAGCAAGCCCGCTCGAGCAAGCAGGCGCCCAGCTTCACTGCTCCCAGACGGTCGCATCCGCTACTCCGCCTCGATCATCTCCGCAGGCTGACCGACGGCACAGGCGTGATCGAACACGCGGCGTACTCGATCCCGCGCCGGGGCGACGGCTATACGACGGACGACAACGCCCGGGGCGTTCTCCTTTGCTCCAAGCTGTTCGCGCTGGGCGATGCCTGGCGTGAAGACGCTGCGGACCTCGGATCGCGCTATTTCGCTTTCCTTCTGCACGCGTTCGACAATCGCGCCCGTCGATTCCATAACGACATGTACTTCAACCGCTCGTGGGAGGACGCGGTGGGCAGCGAAGACAGCCATGGAAGGGCGCTGTGGTCGCTTGGGGAGGCTGCACAAAACGGGTGGACCGCGGACATTCGCGATCTGGCGCTGCAGCTCATGTGGGACGCGATCGAGCCTGTCGACCGGTTCTCCTCGCCTCGAGCCTGGGCGTTCACGACCCTTGGACTCGCTGCCCATCAGCGGTCAGCGCCCGGCGATAAACGCGTCGCCAGCGCGTGTGATCGTCTCGCTGAACGCCTCGCCAGGCTGCTCCGCGCCAATCGGAGCGACGACTGGGTGTGGTTTGAGAATGTTCTGTCCTATGACAACGCTCGAATGGCCCAGGCATTGATCGATGCGGGCACGTCCCTTGGCAACGAGGAATACGTCGATCTTGGCCTTGCGGCGCTGACGTGGCTGAGCGATGTGCAGACCGATCCAGACGCTGGTCACTTTGTGCCCATCGGCTCCAACGGCTGGTGGCGGCGGGGTGGACACCGAGCCCGTTTCGATCAGCAGCCTGTCGAAGCAAACGCCATGATTGGCGCCTGCGCCGCAGCCTACTTCGCGACGAATGATCAGGTCTGGCAGGATCGGGCCCAGGTCGCGCTGGACTGGTTCCTCGGGCGCAATGACGTTGGCGAGCTGATGTATGATCCAGCGACGGGCGCCTGCAGAGACGGCCTGCACCCGACAAGCGTCAATCGCAACAAGGGCGCCGAAGCGACGCTTTCGTTTTTGCTCTCGCTGGTGGACGTTCGATTGATGGATTCCCACGCAGCAGAGGCCGATATACAGGCGCGAGAGCAACTTGCTCGCACCTGAAAGGCTCGCGCATGCGACAGCGAAACGTACTCACAGAAATCTTGTTCGAGCGCTACAGCGCCCACCCCATCTTGACGCCTGCTGACTGGCCTTATCCGATTAACAGCGTCTTCAATCCCGCAGCCACACTGCTCCGCGACGGCACGACCTTGCTGATGTGCCGATGCGAGGATCACCGTGGTCACTCGCACCTGACCGCAGCCAAGTCCGCCAATGGTGTGGATGGCTGGATCATCGACACATCTCCGACGCTTGAGCCTGCGCCCGAAACCCACCCTGAAGAGGTGTGGGGCATCGAGGATCCACGCATCACCTATATGCCTTCGCTCGACAAGTACTGCATCGCCTACACCTCCTTCTCCCATGGCGGCCCGGGCGTGTCGCTGGCCATGACGACCGACTTCGATTCGTTCGAGCGCCGCGGCGCCGTCATGCCCCCTGATGATAAAGACGCTGCGGTCCTGCCTCACAAGATTGATGGTCGCTGGGCCATGTTGCACCGACCCTCAGGGCCGCATGGCGGTCATATCTGGATCTCTTATTCGCCCGACCTTTGCCATTGGGGCGACCACCGTCTGGTCATGCACGCGCGCAGAGGTTCATGGTGGGACGCAGCCAAGATTGGGTTGTGTCCACCCCCTATCCAGACTGATGCAGGTTGGCTCGTGATTTACCATGGTGTTCGGCTGCACGCTTCGGGCGCCCTCTACCGCGCGGGGCTCGCGCTGCTCGACCTCGACAACCCCCACAAATGCCTCCTTCGAGGCGACGAATGGGTCATGGGGCCGTCTCTTCCCTGGGAGCGCGAGGGCGACGTTGACAATGTCATATTCCCCTGTGGCGTCACCGTCGACCCCGAAGACAACGACCTGCTGCGCGTGTATTACGGTGCCGCCGACACCTGTGTCGGCCTCGTGACAGCCCGCATCAGCCAGTTGCTGTCGTGGCTCGTGATCCACAACAGCGACGGCCAGGGTGACGTGTAAGCGCCCGACGCAGCACGACCTTGAAACGCGCAGCTCAGCCCTGGCGATCACCAGGTCTGCGGACGCTGAGGCAACACACGACAAACCGGTCGCTTCGTCTCCGGTCGACATCAGAGCATTTTGCGTAATTATGTTCCATATCCACAGGAGGTGAGGTAGTTTCGACACTCGTGGGGGCGACGGCTTGGAAGGCGTCGCCCTCCGCTCGGATGAGCCTCGCTGGCGTGTCGGCCATCGCGCGGCGCAGCCATGATTTGATCTTACTCCATAACTTTTCAATTGGATTCAGATCGGG
>Ga0114931_10009975_pt1 | contig 11337 bp, 8 predicted proteins | sample 2SBtaG_FD_89579 | JGI IMG/M metagenome (GOLD analysis project Ga0114931, IMG submission 89579) | Deep subsurface microbial communities from Kolumbo volcano to uncover new lineages of life (NeLLi) - 2SBTROV14_V59a metaG | ecosystem: Environmental > Aquatic > Marine > Volcanic | place: Kolumbo...
ACCCTACCGACCCGTGGGCTGGAGCGGGCTGTGAGCCAAGATAAAGCGTTTTTCTCCCGCCGTGGCAAAGCGTACCGTCGCGCGGCGATTCTTGCCGGAACCAGAGATCGCCACAATTTTGCCGGGGCCGTGTTTCGGGTGCAGGACCGACATGCCTTGCACGAATTCGTCGGGAGGAATCGGCGCTTTCGTCTCGATGGCGTCGCCGGCCAGCTTGGCGGCTGTTGTTACCTGGGACGCCGAAATGCGCCAACCGGCTGACGACGGTTCGTTCGCACTGGAAGCGGCTGTCGACTCGAGATCGTATTGCGCCAACGGGGCGTCGAGAATCGCCTCGGCCTCTTCTTCCCACGGCAGCTCTTCCCAGGCGGGTTCGGCCGGCGAAACTTGCACCAGTTCCATTTCATCCCGCGGCATTTCCAGCAGAAACGAACTGGGGACGGCGTACCGGCGCTGGCCGCGAAAGTCGCGCCGCACCGCATAGCTCAGTTGCAACTGCTGTTGGGCGCGCGTAATTCCCACGAACGTCAACCGTCGTTCCTCTTCCAACTGGGATTTGTCCTTTGTGCTGCGCTCGTGCGGCAGGAGCCCTTGTTCGACGGCAATGAGAAAAACCACGGGAAACTCCAGCCCTTTAGCGGCGTGCAGTGTCATGAGGGTTACTTTGTCGGTCTCGGCCTGCCAATCGTCGGTCTCGTTCACGAGCCACGCGTTTTCCAAATAGGTCTCCAAATAGCCGCCGCCTGGGTTGTTTTCGTCGAATTGCCGCGCGTCGGTGAGCAACTCCTCGATATTGGCCAAGCGATTAAGATCCTCTTCCGTTTCGCTTTCGGCGAGTTGTTCGCGATAGCCCGTCTCGCTGAGGATCGTACCGAGGATCTCCTCCATATCTCCATTGGCGAGTTTGGCGAGTCGATCCATCAGCGCGACGTACTCCGCGATCCGTTTGCCCGAACGAGCGGCCAAGCCGTCGATCCGCGCCGCCTCGCGAGCGGCATCCAGCAGAGGCAGGCCGCGGGCGTAGGCGTGCTCGTTCAGGCGGTCGATGGTTTTGCGACCGATCCCGCGCGGCGGCGTATTGATGGACCGCAGCACGGCCTGGTCGTCGCGGGGATTATTGATTAACTGGCAGTAGGCCAGAATGTCCTTGATTTCCTTGCGTTGATAGAATTCTTGGCCGCGGACTATTTGATAAGGCACGCCTGCCACGCGCAGCGCTCGTTCCAAAACACGCGAGAGGGCATTCACGCGATAGAAGATCGCGAAGTCGCGTGGGCGGCGGTTTCCCGCGGCAATCTCTGCGGCAATTTGCGAGGCGATGCCGCTGGCTTCGACGTCTTGCGTGGCGTATTCGACCAGCCGCACGGCCGACCCTGCTACGTTGTCGGTGAAGAGCGATTTTTTCTTCCGCTGGAGATTGAAGCCAATCAGTTGGTCCGCTACGCGCAAAATACGCTTCGTGCTGCGATAGTTTTTCTCCAGTCGCACCAGATGCACGTTCGGGTAATCGCTTTCAAACCGCAAAATGTTGTTGATGTCGGCGCCGCGCCAACCGTAGATCGATTGGTCGGGATCTCCCGTGGCGGCCAGATTGGGGTAGTCCACCGAGAGAGCCCGCAACATGACATATTGGGCCTGGTTCGTGTCCTGATATTCGTCGACCATGATGTACCGATAACGCTCGTCAAGCGCGGCGCGAACTTCAGCGTTTTGATAGAGCAGCTGCGCCACATGCAGCAGCAGGTCGTCGAAGTCGACCGCGGACGAGGCCAGCAACCGCTGCTGGTAGGCGGGGTACACTTCGGCCACGATCTGGCTCAGCGGGCTGCCGGGGCTCGGTTCGTAGCGGTCGACGGTGAGCAGCTTGTTTTTGGCCGTGCTAATTGCCGCGGCGATCCGGTCCGGCGTGTAGTGCATCGTGTTGATATTGCCGGCCTCGATGACGCGTTTGATGGTTTGACGGGCGTCGGACGCGTCGTAAATCGTAAAATTCGGCGTCAGCCCGACGTACTCGGCATAGTGCCGCAAGAGCCGGGCCCCGAAGCGATGAAACGTGCTTACCCAAACCGGCTCGCCGGGAGCGAGCTGCTCCACGCGGGCGCTCATTTCGTCGGCGGCCTTGTTGGTGAACGTCAGCGCCAAGATATGCGAAGCGGGAATGCCTTCGCGCAACAGGTGGGCGATGCGGTGGGTGACGACGCGTGTTTTGCCGCTGCCCGGCCCGGCGAGCACCAGCAGGGGACCCTCCGTATGTCGAACCGCGTCGCACTGCGCGTCGTTGAGAGATTCAAAAAGTGGATCCACAAGATGCCCTTCCATCTGCTAGCGTTTTGTCGCCATGTTTTTTTTCGTGCCGGTCGGTCGACGTGCCAGTGTACTCCTATTCAGTATCCTCATCCTACGCCCTGGTGGCGTGACGCGCCAATGACAGCAGTGGCTTTGGGCGGACAGAAATTTTTCCGCGTCGTCCATTTTCTTTTGTAACGAAGCGGAAGAAATTGGTATACTCGCGGCCAGCAGGCGGCATCGCACGCACCGGCGGTAGGAGCTTGCGTTGCACCGGTTGAGAAATGTCAGGATGAGCGATTCACGCTCAACCATTACCCATGGGAGGGAACCCGTAATGACACGCATCCCATTAAACCAGGCGGAATTGGCGAACCAAGGGCTGAGCGATCGTTTGGAAATGAGCACAGCCGAAATCGGTTTGGCGGTGCGTACGACCAACTGCCTTGAGGAGCGAGGCATCTTTACCGTGAACGACTTGCTCCATTGCACGCGCGAAGATCTGCTGAGCATTTCCAACTTCGGCGAGAAAACGCTCGACGAGGTCTACAAGGCGCTGGAAAAGATCGGCTTCAGCCGACCGCAGCCTGGCCGCGCACCGATGCCGCGCTGATTGCGCCCGCGTCGGTTGGCGGCATCTTGCCAATCTATGCTTGTCCATGTTTAGGCCAACGGCTCCGGCCGTCTCGGCAGCGCCCGGATTATGTGCGCATCGCATACAACGCTAGCGGCTTGAACAGGTCGGCTGACCGTCACGCGAACGTTTCTACCGCTCGCTTCGTAAGAGATGTAAGAGATAGGTATCTCGTTGGCGGGCAGGATGAGGCGTTTTTGCAACACAACGTTTAGGTAGACGGCTTTGCCAGAGGCCAGCATGAGGGGAAAATATGGGCTAGAATTGATCAACAGACGCTGCTCTTGCCAGCATGTAGGCAAATGCCTGGCCCACTCCTCCAGCCGTCTTTTCCCAGATCGCAAAGTCTCCCTAACTTGAATTTACGACCAAATTACGGTCCAGCGGTAGAAAATCATTGCCAAGAGGTATGGTGGGAGATTAAACCTAAATACAGGGGGCTATACGGGCCTCGTTCCTTTTTTTGCTAGGTGAGAAACTATCATGAATTGCCGTTCGACTAGTTCGATGCGTTTTACTTGTACTGGATTGGCTTTGGTGGCAGTCCTTGGCTTGACCGTGCAAACGGTCAGCGCCCAGTGCGCTGTTTGCCCGGCGCCCACGGTGGCTTATCGGCCGGTAACCACGGTTGCCTATCAACCGGTGGTGGCTCAACCAGTGGTGGCTCAACCGGTCGTGGCTTACAAACCCTACACAGGTTGGTATCCAGGCAAGCTGCTCGACCAGTGGCGATTGCGCCGCTATGGCGTTACGAACACTGCCGCGCCCGCCTACACGGCGGCTTACGCGCCGGCTACCGTTACCACCAATTACGTGACTTCCTATGCACCGTTGGCGAGCACGACCGCGGCCCGACCGATCATGCAGACGTCGTTTTTTGCTCCCACCGTTCAGACGGTAGCGCGACCGGTGCTGTTGCGGCCGGTGGTTGTTGCTCGTCCGGTCGTCGCGGCGTGTTGTCCTACGGGCGTTAGCCAGGCTGCGTATGCCGCGCCCGCGCCCGCGCCTGCTTGTGCCGCGTGTGCCACGGGCACGTCGGTTCCCAGTTACTCGGCGCCTAGCTATCCCAGTGGTGGAGCAAGCGTTGGGCCGCCGACCCCACAGCCGCAACTGAGTCCTAGCGAACCGACGCCTTCGAGTTCGAGGTATCGCAGCCAACGTCCCACCAGCCCATCGCCGGCCCAGGGCAGCGGCGCGCGAGACAATGGTTCCAACCACAACGATGCACAGAAGCCCGACGTCTATCCTTCGCCGGAACCCGAGAGCGACTCGAGCACTTATTTGGAAGCTCCCAAGCTGTTCCATCCCAAGGGAGATCGTACGGCCAGCCGTCCCAGCGTGGAGGTGTGGAATGCCGTCTACCACAAGCCGGTCGCCACCAGTGCGGTCAGCCAATCCCACGAGACGCCATCATCGCGCACACAAGCCGAGATCGACGCTGAAGGTTGGTACGCAGTGTCCCGCGATCGCTAGTCTTCCACCAGGTTTCGTTTTATCAAGATTCCGCCGCGCCCTGGTCATCGTCTGATGTCCAGGGCGTTTTTATGTGTGCCAGGGGTTGAGGAGCGACTACCGACACTTCAGAAAATACCGAAGTCGGCAAAAGGCCGCCCGTCAACCGTAACAGGCTGTTAGACAGGACCCTTTACTTTTTCACAACGCGAAGCATAGCGAATTCACTAGTCCGACGCATACAAGCGAGGAAAAGCCCGCGAAATCTCTCGCTTGCGCATCGGGCCCGTTGTTGCTAGCTCCTGGCCCAAAGTGAACCAAAGAATGGCCCTGGGCTGTTAGACGGCTGAAAAGTTGCACCATTGTTATAACCCGTACTGCTTAACACGACTCTGCCGGTTGTTGGTCTTCCGCTGAATCAGACATAGGGGTCATGCCGAATATTTCATGAATGCCGGAATTATTGTTCGATGCGCAGATAGGAATAAAGCGGCTTATGATGCGACTATTGTTCGTTTGTTGCTTGATCGCCGCATTCATGTTCCCGCTGCCGGCTGGGTGCCAGGCCGCGCCGCTCCCATCGGGACTGGTTGCCGCGGCGCCCTTGGATGCAAATGCTTGCATGCCGCAGCCAATACCGCTTCCAAAACCTTCCGACATTCAGCAAGACGTACGCCAAGTGTCGCTAGAACGCGCAGCGGCCGAGGGAGCAGTGCTTCCTGTTTCCTCGGATGGTTCCCTGTCCGGTGCATTGAAACTGACTTTGTCAGATGCCATTGGCCGCGCGCTGGAAACCAATCCTGATTTAGTGTCCGCCAGCGAGCAACTCGCGGCCGCAGACGCGGCACTCGCCCGGGCCCGAGCGGAATTTTATCCGACCCTTGGCGTTTCCGAGCAATACGGCGTATCCAACAATCCGGTCTCGGCTTTTATGTTCCAATTGAACCAGCGCCGACTAAACCCGGTGCAGGATTTCAACCAACCGCCCAGCACCGACGATTTTCACACGCAGTTGCGCTTCCAACACAAGCTCTATGCAGGCGAGCGGCGATTGCATCAACTACACGCCGCCGATGCACGGAGCGGCTCAGCCGCGTTGAACTTGGCGGCCTTGCAAAATCAACTGGTATTTCGCGTCGCCGAAGCCTATTATCGGCTCCTGCAAACGCGCGATATGGTCCAAGTTCGTCGCGAGGCGGTGACGCAGGTCCAGCAGCATCTAAAAATCGTGCAAACGCGATTCCGTAACGAAACCGCTGTCAAATCGGATGTGCTCACCGTCGAAGTCCGGCTGGCCGAGGTGCGCGAGGCTTTTATTTCCGCTCAGAATCAATGGCAACTCGCTTGGGCGGTGCTGGAGAATGTGTGCGGCGTGACTTTTGCAACGCGTGAGCTTCCAGATGCGATTCCCCCGGCGCCGTGGAGTGAGCACACGCACAAACTCGAAACGGCAATCGCCGCGGCTACCAACCAACGTGCCGAAATAGGCGCCTTGGCTCGCCAACGGCAAGCCGCTGCCGAAGGCCTCTTGGCCGCCGAATCGGGCAAGCGATTGAACGTGGACGTCGTCGCCGACTACGACGCCTACACCGGCGACTTTCAGCAGGGGGCCGACAGCTTCTTTGCGGGAGTGATCGTCCAGCTCAACCTCTTCGACGGCGGTCGTACGCGAACGGAAATGGCTCGCGCGGCGGCGAAAGTTCGGGAATTACGGGCTCGGCAACGGCGTTTGATGTTGGATATCGAACTCGATGTTCGCCGTGCCTACTTGCAACTTCAGGATGCGGAAGCCCGTCTGAAAGTCGCCTCGCACGCCATCGAGCAAGGCCGCGAAAGTCTGCGCGAAATCGAAGTCCGCTACCGCGGTCAAACCGCGACGATCACTCAGCTGATCGACGCACAGGTCGCCCTCTCGAACGCTCGCATTCGACGTACCTCCGCCGAGGCCGAAGTCGAGATCGCCCGCGCTGCGCTGCAACGGGCCATGGGACGATTGGACGATTTGGTCAGCCAGTAGCTTGCTTACTACTTCCCACTGCGCAGCATCAAGCCGCATGCATCGAACCGCTAGCTGCGTTCAGCATTGCCTTTGCTCGAGCTTTAAGAGCCGCCGTTTCATGGCCACTCCCTGCGGAGCGGAAAAACCGCCCCAGCCGCCGCTAGCAGGGATCACGCGATGGCAGGGTATCAGCAGCGGTACACGATTTCGCGCCATCACGCTGCCCACCGCTCGAGCCGCGCCCGGATGCCCCACGGCACGCGCCAATTCTCCATACGTACGGGTTTGCCCCCAAGGAATTGCCCGGCAGGCACAAAGCACGCGCCATTGGAAGCGGGTCCAACCATCGTCGTCCACGGGTACGTCGCCGAAGTCGGTTGGCTCGCCGTTGGCAAGCCGTTGCAAGCGGGCTATCCATTGGTCCACACCGTCTGGGGGCTCGTCGCGACGGTCAGTTTGGGGTGGAATTGCTCTCCGTGCGGCGTCTGCGTCGGGATGGCCCATGGTAAGCCCCGTAACGGCCCCGCTGCGCGTCGTGATTGCCATGAAACCAAGGGCGGAAGAAAATACGCGCGATCGGCTCATCGCCTTTTTTTCCATCCAAAAGAGATTAAGAACCTATCCTACAACTGCCTGTCCCCCTTCTCCGAGCCTCTTGCAATCTACACGAATTTTCAAAACTTAACAACGAGCCTGCAAATCCGCATGAACAGCCTTTGACACTTTTTTCCCGGCTGTTTTATACTGGGGTCGTGTCGTCTGTTTAGGGCGGCATGACAAGTCCGCCGCCGGTCTTGTTGACACTCTCCTTCGGATAGCAACCTGAGATGAATCCCTATAACTCACTCGCGGACGACTTCTATGTCAACATGAACCTTAGCACGGAGATGGACCTACCCGGCAGTCGCGAGACGGTGCTGCACTACTTCGAGCAAATGCAAAAAAAATATCCCCAGCTGCGGAACTTTTATTCTCGCGACAAGCACGATTTTATCCTGGAGGAAGACAAAGACCAAGGCAACTACCGCTGGTGCTCAGTCGAGCCGCGACGCATTTGTTCGGGACAAGTGAATCCCTCGTCAGTCGACGGGGCGCTGGAGCAGCATTTGCTCGCGTTGGAACTTGCGCCCTACGCCTTGTCGATCAGCCCTTTGGATTGCGAATCGCTCGACTTCTTGCTGGGCTTTGATTTTTCCTACCGCGGGAACCACAACCAGTTGATTGCCGAGGCGCTGGGCATCTGCCCGGCGTTGGAACGCTTGTCCGCCATGCCTGAGGCGACGATCATCAACAACGAGCCGAATCTTACGATCGCGCTCGACGACGAATGCCGCCTGCAATGCCGGTTGAGCATCGAGCCTCGCACCAACGCCTATCAAATTCGCACCGGCGAGTACCAGGAAGAGCAACTCAGCGTGTACGTCACCGCCCGGCAATACGGCAGTCTGGCGGCGGACCAGACCTACGTGAAAACGCTCAATCGATTGGCGGAAGTTTGTATCAACGTGCTCGATAATTACGTCATCGAAGCCGTGCTGCAGCCGCTCGCGCGAACCATTTCGTTGCAGTGATCCAAGCGACCGATCCGCAGCCGTTCAAGCGAGCAGCTTGCGGACCACGTTGCCGTGAACGTCCGTCAGGCGATAGGGACGGCCTTGAAAAGTGAAGGTCAGTCGCTTGTGGTTAATGCCCAGTAGATGCAAAATGGTCGCCTGCATGTCGTGAATGTGGACCTGGTCCTCGATGACGTTAAAGCCGAGGTCGTCGGTCGCTCCCAAGGTGAACCCCGATTTGACGCCGCCGCCGGCCAGCCACATGGAAAACGCATGCGGATGATGATCGCGGCCCGCACTGCGGCCAAGCGTGGCGTTGGCCTCGACAATCGGCGTGCGGCCGAATTCGCCGCCCCAGACAACCAGCGTCTCGTCCAACAGCCCCCGCTGCTTGAGATCCTTGACCAAGGCGGCGCAGGCCCGATCCGACTGACCACACATTTTTTTCAGCCCGCCTTTGACGTCGGAGTGGTGATCCCAACTTTTCAAGTAAACATTCACGAAACGGACGCCCCGTTCCACCAGCCGCCGGGCGAGCAGGCATTGACCGGCAAAGGAAGGCTTGCCAGGCTCGATGCCGTACATTTGCAGCGTGGCCTCGCTTTCCTGAGACAGGTCCATCAACTCCGGCGCGCGCGTCTGCATGCGGAAAGCCATCTCGTAGGCGCTGATGCGCGAGGCGATTTCCGGATCGCCCACGATGCCATACTGCCGCTGGTTCTCGGCACGAATCAGATCGAGCGACTCACGTTGAAGCTGTTTGTCGACCCCCGTAGGATTGGCGACGTTGACAATCGGCTGTCCCTGGCTACGAAAGGGAACGCCGGCAAACAGCGTCGGCAGAAAACCGCTGCTAAAATTGGCGGTGCCGCCGCTGGAGCCTCCGCCCGAGGAAAGCACCACAAATCCGGGCAGGTCGTCCGCTTCGCTCCCCAGCCCGTAGGTTACCCAGGAACCCATGCTGGGCCGTCCCGGCCTGGGGCTGCCGGTGTTGAAAAATATCTGCGCGGGCGCGTGATTAAAATGATCCGCGTGCATCGAACGGACGACGGTGATATCGTCGGCGATCTCTCGCAGATAGGGCATGACATGGGAAATTTCGATGCCGCTCTGCCCACATTTTTTGAACGAGTATTGCGGCTCCATGAGTTTGGCATTGCGCTGGGCGAACGCCAGACGCAACTCTTTGACCAGGCTCTCGGGAGGCGACTTGCCGTTATGCGTGACCAGCGCCGGTTTGTAGTCGAACAGGTCGCATTGGCTGGGGGCGCCTGCCATGAACAGAAAGATCACATTCTTGGCAGTCGCCCGGTGGTGGCCCGGTTTGGGGGCCAGCGGATTGGAGAGCGCCAGCTTCGTCGGGGAGCCTGAAACGGCTGCCTGGGCGGGCGAGGCGGAACGGGCCAACAAACCAGCCAGCGCGATCTTACCGATTCCCACGCCGCAATTCTGAAAGAAATGACGCCGGGTGGTTTCTCGCAGCGCGATTTGCTCGGGGCTTAAACTTGCGTTCATGGCGGTTACCCCTTGGTAATGGTTTCGTCGAAGTTGAGCACCGCGCGAACCACGGTGGTCCAGGCGGCCAGTTCGGCCAGATCGACATGCTCGGGCAGCGCATCGGCCGCGACGCCGGCCACTTCCGCCGCGTCGAGCTTGCCGGCGCGGAAACGGGCCAATTGTTCGTGATAGAATTTCAAAATCGCAGCCTGCTCCTGGTCGTCGGGAGCGCGGGTGAGAAAGCGGTTAAAGATATCGATAATGCGAGCCTCGGCGGTAGGCGGGCCGTCGGTCAGCTCCTGACGAGCGAGCGTTTGAGCGGCTTCGACAAAACTGCTGTCGTTGAGCAGCGTCAGCGCCTGCAGCGGCGTGTTGCTGCGGCTACGACGCACCACGCACGTATTGCCGCTGGGACCGTCGAACGTACCGAACATGGCATACGGGGTGGTGCGCTTGGCAAAGGTGTATAAGCCCCGACGATAGCGGTCCGGCCCTTCCGACGTTTTCCAGGTGAGTTGGCCATAGGAAAGACTGGTGACGCCTTTGGGCTGAGGCGGGAAAACACTGGGACCGCCAATCTTCTCCGAAAGCAGGCCGCTGGCGGTCAATGCGATGTCGCGGATGGTTTCCGCCTCGACCCGGAAACGCGGCCCGCGAGCCAGCAACAAATTCTCGGGGTCTTTTTCCAAAAGCTCCGGCGTGATACGCGATTGCTGGCGGTAGGTGGCGCTCGTGACGATCAAGCGATGCATTTGCTTCATGGACCAACCGCGCCGAATGAATTCCGTGGCCAGCCAGTCGAGCAACTTGGGATGCGTGGGGGGCGACGATTGCGTGCCAAAATCCTCCGTCGTGCGAACAATTCCCTTGCCGAAAAACGCTTGCCATTGCCGATTCATCACCACGCGACCCACCAGCGGATTGTGCGGGTCCACCAGCCAGCGGGCAAAAGTAAGCCGATTGCGAGGCGCGTCCTTGGGCAGCGGATGAAGCATCGCCGGCACGCCGGGCTGGACCTCTTCACGCGGTTTCAAGTATTGGCCCCGATGGTGACGATGGGTGTGGCGGGCATTCTGGGGCAACCGCTCTTGCATCACCAAGGTCCGTTCATATTGGGGCATTTGCTTACGAAGTTGCTCAATCTGTTTTTGCTGCTCGGCAAGTTCCTTGGCTGTAAGTAAAAACCGACGCTTGATTTGCCAACGCTGCTCGTCGGTGCGTTGCGGTTCGGGAGTCGACAGCGCCAATTCCACCTTCGTCGGCAGGCCGGAAGAAACCACCGGCAACGGGTCGGACGTGACCGAGAGGCGAAACCGCCCGATCGTCATGTTGTGGATGTAATTCTGGTGGATCCGGATAATCAGCCGCTTGCCGCCGGGTTGTACAAGCGGTTTAGCAAGCTGATAAACGACGTGATTTTCTTTTCCCACCTGTCCGGCAATGCGCCAGCCGGTGTCCAGATTGCCATCGAGCGTTTTTTCCGCGGAGCTTTTTGGTGTCGCATAGCTTGACGTGGGATTTTGCAAGGCGAGGGGCGTCGGCTCGCCGCCGTTGCGCGGGACCGTGGTTGCCTCGAACTCGCTGAGCAGAAAATCCCCTCGGTTCACCCGCGTGTCCACCTCCAGCGGCGATCGTCCCGGCCCGCCATCAGGCAAGCTTTCATGCGGCAACACTTCCAGCTTCAGCGCCGTTACCCGAGGAAGATCCGTCTCCAACTCGATCGTATACACATCGTTGTTGGGCCGATTGCCGCCGGCCAACAAGGAAAGATCGTCTAGCAGCGTAAAGGTCGTTCCCTTTTTGGCGGAAGTCTTTACCGGCGCCAGCGGCGTCCAATGCGCAAGCAGCCCTTTTTTCTCTGCCTGCCATGCCTGAAACTTCTCGTCTAACGACGACTGCGATGAATCAGCATCCGT
>Ga0114931_10009976_pt1 | contig 11336 bp, 9 predicted proteins | sample 2SBtaG_FD_89579 | JGI IMG/M metagenome (GOLD analysis project Ga0114931, IMG submission 89579) | Deep subsurface microbial communities from Kolumbo volcano to uncover new lineages of life (NeLLi) - 2SBTROV14_V59a metaG | ecosystem: Environmental > Aquatic > Marine > Volcanic | place: Kolumbo...
ATGGTCTTGCTGATGAACATGCCGGACGAGCTCTGGGTGAACGGGGTACCGAAATTCCCCGCGCCGTCGTTGCGCAGCCAGCGGATCTCCTGTTGCCGGATGACTACGAGGTCGTCGCCCTGCGCGCCGCTGGTCGCGGTTGGGCGGGCGAACAGACCATTGATGTCCGTCCAGTGATCGGGCGCGCCGGTGGGACCGACGTCGACGGACGACGCAGTGGACAGGTTGTCGAGCAGGCTTCCGCCCACGCGGAACATCTTTACCCGGTCGAGATCGGCCACCGCGACATCCAGCGCGTTGCCGTCGCCGTCGAAGTCGCCGACGGTGATGTGCACAGGTGACAATCCAGAGCCATCGGGCACGTAGCCGGCGTCCTTCGTTACTTTGCGGCTGAACGTGTGGTTGGCCGTGTCATTTTCGAACACCTCGATGAATCCGCCGGTTCCCGCTTCGTTGGCGCCGTATACGAGTACGTCCAGGCAGCCGTCCCCGGTCACGTCGCGGGCGGTGATGGCCCAGGGGATAACCGACGTGTGCACGAACACGTGATAGTCGAGGCTCGACGCCACGGTTTGCGGCCCGAGCAAAATGAAGAAGCCGTAGTCGTTCGGGTCGGGCGACGGACCCTCGAGCTCGCTGTTATTGATGACCAGGTCCATGGCGCCGTCGTTGTTGATGTCGACGCGCAGAATGTTGCGCATGCCGATCTGTATCGCGGTCGGTGGCCACATCTGACCGTCGTAGTCGTCCACCGTGCCGCACATCGTCGGCCTGGCATCGACGCCGACCGAGCCGTCGTTGACCCGGGCGTCGCCACCGCCTCCACCGCTCGGCGGCGGTATGGAAAGACAACCGGTCGCGAGTACACCGAGTACAGCGGCGACCGATGCTGGTGATGTGCGCAACATGAAGCTTCCATTGAGTCTATGTGTTGCTCCGCTTCCAGCCAAGTTGACGCTTGCGATTTGTCCGGTGTTTCGTATCCTGACGGGTGTGACGCACGTCGCGCTCATGGGGTTGTGCTCGGGGATGTTCGTCGCGTTGTCGACGCTGCCCGGCCACGCGTACGCGGACAAGGCGGAGGCCAGGCAACTGCTCAAACAAGGGCTGGCAGCGGTCAAGGCCGGCAAATCGCCGGCGGATTTGAAACGCGCGCTCGGTTTGTTCAAGCGATCGTTCAAACAGGACCCGACGGCGCTCGCCGAGTGCAACATCGGCATCGCGTACAGCGACCTGAATCAGCTATCTCGAGCGCACCTGTTTCTCGGCAACTGCATCAGTCGTCTCGGCGCCATCAAACCCAGGCGCCTGGCCTTGATGAGGAAGTGGCAGGCGCGGGTCGAGAAGCGGCTGCGCGCGGCTGGCTTCGTCGCCATCGAGGTGCGCAGCAAGCCGGCGGGGGCGGTCGTTTCCGTCGATAGCTTTGCTGCTGACGAGACGTTTCGCGCTCCCAGACTGATCTGGTTGAGCCCGGCGGCGCACACGTTCACGGCGAACCTGGCCGGCCACGACCGGGCGAACAAGCGGCTGGACGTGACGGCGGCGGGGGCCCAGAACCCGGTCGTCATCGAGCTCAGCAAGACGCCGGTGCCGGTCGTCGACCCGGGCAAGACCAAGCCGATCGTCACACCGACGCAGAAGCAGAAGCCGATCCGCAAGATCAAGCCCGTCGAAGGGCCGCGCATTCCGCCCACGGTCCGCTACGCGCCGCGCTCGAAGTGGGCGCCGATTTTGCTCGGCGCCGGCGCCCTGACCCTGGCCGGTGGTGGCTTGCTCCACGTCATCGCCGCGGGCAAGCGCAGCGATCTACCGAACGATGGGCCGGAGCGCGCGCTGGCCGTGTCGACGTTCAAGAAGTACCGCATCGGCGTCGTGAGTTTGTACGCGGTGTCGGCCATCGCGACCACGCTGAGCGTCTACCTTTACAAGCGCAAGCGCAGCATCCGTAGCGAGCGCTCCGTCGACGTGGCGTTCGTGCCGCTCGATGGCAACGTCGGGGCCGTCGTGAGTGTGCGGGGCCCGCTCTGACATGAGCGACAAAGGCGACGCCATCGAGAACGCGCCCACCGCCCGACTCGAGCTGTATTGTCCGGCGTGTGATGCGTCGTATGCCGACGCCAGCGTGACCAAGTGCCCGCGGGACGGCACCAAGCTGGTTCGATTCGCGCACCGGCCCGACCAACTGATCGGTCGCGAGCTCGACAATCGGTTCACGATCCGCGAAAAGCTCGGCGCCGGGGGGATGGGCACCGTGTACCGCGCGCTTCAATCCTCGGTCGGGCGCGAGGTCGCCATCAAGGTCATCGAGTCGCGCAGCGCCGACGACCGCAACGCGGCCAAGCGGTTCTTTCGCGAGGCCAAGCTGGCCAGCCGACTGTCGCAGCCCAACACCGTCGGCGTCATCGACTTCGGCCAAACCCAGGACGGCCTGTTGTTTCTGGTCATGGAGCTGATCAAGGGCAAGACCCTGGACCAGGTGTTGCGGCTCGATGGCGTGTTGACACCGCGCCGCACCGCGCGCATCGGCGTGCAGCTGTGCGATGCACTGGACGCCGCCCATGCGCTCAAGATCGTGCACCGCGACTTGAAGCCGTCCAACGTCATGGTGCTCGACGATCCGCCCGGCCGCGACCTGATCAAGGTGCTCGACTTCGGTCTGGCCAAGTCGTTCATCGGCGACGACACCCACTCGGTAACCCACAGTAACATGGTGGTCGGCACACCGAGCTACATCGCACCCGAGGTCGTGGAGGGCGCGCCGGCTGATCAGCGCACCGACTTGTACTCGCTGGGCGTGATTCTCTACGAGCTGGTGACCGGCCGGCGGCCGTTCGTCGCCAGCAACGTCAGCCAGCTGTTTGCGATGCACGTGAACGACGCGCCCGAGCGACCGACCGGCGTGCCGGCCGATTTGTGCGACGCCATCATGAAGATGCTCGAGAAGCGCCCCGACGATCGCTACGAGTCGGCGGCCGAAGCCCGGCGCGCGCTGGTGCGGGCGGGCGACAACAGCCGCAACGCTCAGGTGGTCGTGGCCAAGGACGTCGATCTGTCTCTGCGGTTGGCCACGACGGCGGCCATCGACAAGCGACCTGCGCTGATCGGCATGGACGCGACAGCAGCCCAGCGCTCGCGCCGCAAGCTCGCCTTGCTGGCCGTCGCCGTGCTGGTCGTCGGACTGGCTTCCCTGGCCATCGCCATGGGCTGGTTCGACGCCGGCTCGAAGCGGCAGCGCGGTGAGGGTACACCTACGCCCGGGCCGGCGTCGAAATCACCCGCGGTGGCACCGGCCACGACTGCCACCGACGCGACGCCCCCGGCGACCGCAACGACTACCGCGACGACGCCCGACGCCCGCGTTGCGCGCAAGGTACGCATCGACTTCGTCGCCAAGCCGCGCGCCCAGGTCTGGCTCGACGGCACCAGGCTGGGCTTGTCGCCGCGGCACGTGGACCTGGAGCAGAGCGACCGCAGCCACAAAGTCGTGTTCAAGCGCCGCGGCTATCACTCGCAGTCGCGCGACTTCAAGGCGACTCGCGATCACAACGTACGCGTGAATCTCTTGCGCAGGCGCGGCCAGACCAAGCCGCACGACGGCAGCCAGACCAAACCGCCGCCCAGTCCATACCTGGACCCGGACGACGAGTAACAGCGTTTCGGCCAGCCCCGTGAGTCGCCGTCGTGACCACCACCGTTACTGAGTCTCAGGGGACTCCTTCTGCATTCTTTCCTGGTCTTCAGCGCCGATCTTCTCCAGGAACTCCAACTCGACCTCACCTTCAGTGTAGGGGCTGTCACCTTCGCCATCCTGGATTGGGCGGTCGAACCTCACCCACGCGAGCGTGGCGCTGGCGGATTCACCGTCTACCGAGCGCTCGGTTGAGCTGAAGTCCGCCTTGTCCGCGAGCGCACCACGTACCGCGGCGTTGGGGCCATCCAGGCGTCGAAGGCTTCGATGGTGGGTCGGGGCAGCATGGCGGTTCACCCCAACGAGTATCGGAACGACCGATACAATGTCAGTTGCACTGGTCGCGATCGCGCCGCCAATATGCACGCGCGGCCCGGCGTCGCCGCCGCACGCGCCGCTAGCAAGGAGCGTGCTTCGTACGCAGGCCACGTACGAATGCGCGACTGACATGAAAGGTCCAGATGACATAGGTTGGGATGGCACGGCCGAGATGGTCTCGCGCCGGTCGAAAACGGAACCGTTTGACCAGGGTCAGTGCCGCCCGGTCCAGGCCGAAGCCCAGGGTTTTTAGCAGCTGCGCGGTCGCGACCTTGCCCTGTTGGTCGACGAGCAGCCGGACCACGACGACGCCAGACACGCCTCGTTTGCGCGCGGCCTCGGGGTACGGAATGTTCAATCGATCGTAGCGGCCCAGCGGTTCGGGGGGCGTTACCGTGCGCGGTGCGTAATTGACGAAGGACGGCTGGACGATTCCGCCGCCCAATCCGCGCTCGCCGGGCAAGCTCGCGTCGTCGCCCAGTTTGCCGCGAATCGGTTTGTCGCCGGTCCAGGTGACCGTTGGTGGGACGTAGGCGCCCGCTGCGCGGACCGGTGGTTTTGTGGACGCCACCGCGCGGCGCTCGGTCGGTTGGCGGATGGTCGTTGGCGAGGGGGCGGGCACCGGGTTCGGCCGAGCCACCGCTGCGTTGCCGGTGATCGGTTGTATGGCTACCGAGATCGACCGGTCGTTGCCGGTTGGCTCGGGCAGTTTGTCCACCGTCCACCAACCTCGAACCACGAGGACCACGACTACTGCGACGTGAATGGCCGCCGCTGCGATGGCGGCGGCGGGTCTGCGCAATTCGACGCCTGGCACACGACGAATGTTAGAGCCGTCGCCGGCGGCGCTCAAGGAACAGGTCCTCACATGTATCGCGCGGGGGTGTCGCCGCGCGGTCTCACTCTCGCCTGGTGGCAAGCGCACCGATAGGTGTCGAGGATTGTTCCCGCCAGCCGCACAGAGCAGCAAAGCGCATTGACGTGATGACATCGGCCACACAGATCGACACGAGAGGGTGTAGCCCCCTCGCTCGCGAGTTCATGACACGGCCTGACGGCCAGATGGTGAACTTGGCGATCACTGTGCCCTTCACGTTGGGGTTGGGAGCGGGGAACATGGTGGGCTTCGATGAGGGAAGCGGATTCGGCTTTGACACGAGCCGAGGGGGCGGATTCGGCTGTGGGGACACGAGCCGAGGGGGCGACGCGGCCGGGGTGGAACCGCCCCCGCAGCCAATCGCCATCGCGAACAATCAGACTAGATAGCGATCCACGCGCCGAGCATACGGTCTCCATCCCCGCGCCCGCCTACCCGTCGAACTACTCAATGACGACGCCAGCTCCTCGGTCATGACATCGTTGCCCTTGCCGTCGCAACGATGCCGGGTTGGAGATCTACGCGCGCCGCGGACGGCTCGGAGATCGGTGGAAGTCAGCTTGCACGGAGGCGGAGTCTGCTTGGTCTTCTTCATCGGTCCTGACCTATTCGGACGGGGTTCGGTTGCGTGGCCGAGACCAATTGCAACACGCAGGCCAGGTGCCGGCGACAGATTCTCGGCACGTTGCAGTTGCCCTCCTGTCTCACGTGTCTCGTTCGGTGTCTCAGGGGAACCTGGCGCAACCGGTTCGGTATAGCGGGCATCAGACGGACCAATGCGAACGGTACAGTCAGCGCTGGAGCCTTTGGTGCGCGACCGCATATGGGTCTGCGAGCGTCCGATCAAATTCTCCGGGGTGTGGCTGCGCACCCGCTCGCTGGTGGTGCGGCTCGACGACGGCAGCCTGTGGTTGCACAGCCCGCCGGAGCCGACAGACGAGTTGCGCGCAAAGCTCGATGAGCTGGGACCCGTGCGCGAAGCGCGATCTCGGCGTGGTTGTTGGTCGGCTCGACGCCGTCGTGGGTCACGAAGGACGTCGTCGCATCGGTGTGTTTGATCGCTGCGTACCGGACCTCGCGCAAGGCCTCGTCGTCCGCGGACACGAGCGCCTCACTCGCGCGTCGCTCCATGGCGCTGACGGCGCCGAGCGATACCGCGATACCAAAAATCTCCCGCAATAGTTAGGGAACGCGCCGGTAGAACTCAATCGTTTCGTTCGCATTCAGCGCGTCATTGAGCCGGACCGGCGTTCCGGGCGTTGCTCCGCTCACGTCTACGTAGTACACGTCGTAACCCGTTCCCGGTGACTGCCACCTATAGGTGATCGATTGGGAGTCGCTAGCCCAGGTCGGCGCGACTGCCCTGTGGGTGCTGGCGGTCGCGTCGCTGACCAGTACCGGGGTGCCCGCGGTCGTTCCCGTGAACTCGATCATGTAGAGCTCACGGCCGCCGGCCGGGTTCTCGAAGTCGTACGCGATGGTGCGACCAGCCGGGGCCCATTCTGTGTAGACGATGCCCAGGCCGTTGCTCGGACTCGCGCTGATCAGCGTCGAGCCCGCCGGCGCGCTCGGTACAGTAGCCCAGAGTTGGAACGGGTCGCCCGATGAGAAGTTGACCCGGTGGCTGAGGATGGCCGCGTCGCCTGAAAAGTACGGGCCGGCCTGAGCGAATGCGCCGACGACGTCGATGCGGGGTGGGCTGCCGGTCGGCGAGGTGACGTTGCCGACCCACAGGTTGCCCGAGCCGCGCATGGCGACGTATTGGGAGTCAGACGAAACGTCGTCAATCACCGTGCTGACGTTGATGGGCGACAGCCGTTGAGGTGTACCAACGCTTGTCGACACATCGACGCGCCACACCCCGCCAGCGCCGGGCGTGTCGTGGTCTGCCCGGTACAAAATGTTGTTGGAGTCCGGAGTGAACTCGGCAGACCAGACGTAGTCGCTCGCTCCCAGCGCCTGGTTGAAACGTTCGGCGGTTGCCGGGGTGGTTCCCGAAATGGTCGCGGTCCAGCCTTCGCGTCGCCCGAGGGTCGCCTGGTCCGCCAGGTAGAACAGCCGGCCCCCATCCGGGGACCAACCGAAGTCTGCGATCCCGCCGCCGTCGGGCATGGCTCCATTTACTTTCACCGGGGTCGCGATGGCGTTGACGTCGACCGCGTATAAGTTCTCGACGGTCGTGGAGGTTTGGTATGCGGAATACAGAATTCGCCCGCCGGTTGGAGCCAGGCGGAACCATTCGACGCTGCCTCCGGCTACGAGGGCGCCGTTGAGTTTGACCGCTTCGCCCGGTGTTCCCGAGGTCAGGTCCCGGGCATATAGCTCGTCGGAGCCAGCTGTCGCTTCGTCGGTCGTATAAATCAGGTGGCTGGAGTCGGCAGTAAACGCGAATCTGATGCCGCTGGTGAGCGGGCCGAGGATCAGCGTTGGTGTACTCGGCGTCGGACCGCTGATGTCGACCAGATAGAGGGAGTAGTCCAGAGTTGCGCCGCCGCCGCGCGCCCAAGCACTGCCTATCGAACCGTCGGTCGTACGCACTTCGTACAGTACCCACTTGCCGTCGGGGGAGATCACGAAGTAGGCCGCAATCTGGTTGGTTCCCAGGGGAGGATGCAGCAGTTGGGGCGTGACCGCCGCGCCGTCATCGATGCCCCCGATGTACAGCACTTGGTACACGGAGGTTTCGCTGCGCAAGCTGTAGATGAATCTCGGCCCATTCGGCAGCGGGATCGCGGCGTCGGACATGGCCGCGTCGACCACCGGAACCTGGGCATCGGCACCCGGCCCCACCATCGCGTCTGCAGCGCCCGCGCCACCGTCGTCTCCGCAGGCGAACAATAACGACGCAGTCAGCGAGCAAACCAGCAACCAGCGATTCGCCATGATCGACATTCTACGCGTCGCCGCGTCCGATGTCACGGGCGGGAGCGGCTGCCCGACCCACGACACGAACTCCCGGCTGCAACACCACCCCCGGCGACAACGGCCGCGTATGCTGGCGTTCCGGATCGAACGACGGCTCGTCGGCGAGGCTGGCCACTACCGCACCGTCGCGGAGCACGTCGGTGCGAATCGCGCGACCACGCCCGTGCATATGCGGCGACGAGGCAATCGCCGTGAGCGGAAACTCCATGCGCTGGGTGCACGTGGTTTCGACCGGATACCCGGTCGCCCCGGGTGGAATATCGATCTCGGAGGTACCCAGCGTGACGATTCCCGCGGTCGCGTCGGTGACATCATTGTGCGCGGTCTTCGCCTTGCTCGACCAGCCTGTCCGGGACGATGTGTGCTCATCATCACTTCGGCAGAACGCTCGGTCCCGCTGCGGGTCGAGGGCGCGGGCGGCAAACAAGCCTACGACCCGCGCGCCGTACTCGACCTGGACTACGGGGCCTCATTCCGCGGCGCTACGCTGTGCGGTAGCGCTGGCTACTGAAAGTCGGCGCACTCGCTGGACACCAGCTCGTTGTTGTCGTCGGCGTTTGGATTTTGGGGCCCGAGCTTCAACAGCTGCAGCCGATCGAGCGGGATGTTGGGGAGCTCCGGGAAGTCGGTGTCGCCGAACGAGTCGGCGTAGGGGTTGGTGAGCGTGCTGTCGGGATCGATCGCTTCGATGGATACGCCAAAGGACCCATCGTCGAACAGGATGATGCCGTAGTCCTGCATGGCCTTGGCGATGATCATCTCGACGGGAGTCAACGACAACGAGCTCAGGTCGAGTGTTGGGTCCAGGCGTAGGCGGGCGCCTTCAGGCAGCGCCCATGGCTCCTCGGAGAGTCCGTCGCTCTCGCTGGCCGGGGCGACCGGGCCGCCGGCGCGGGCATAGGGATAGGCAAAGCCCATGGCATGGTGAATGACGCCCTCGGCGAGCTCATCCGGCCAGATCAGGCCCGCGAGCGTGGTGAAACCCGAGCCACGCGACGAGTAGCCCTTGGCGTAGATTCCGGAGCTGTCCATCGAGATACCGTTCGCCCAGCTCGCGACCCAGTAGCCGTTCTCGCGGCGCGCCTGGAAAAAATCGTACTCGCAGCGCTTATCGAGGTTCAACACGATCATCTGATTGTCTTGATCTGCGTCTGCGCCACACTCGCCATATTGAATGGGGTTGTCCGAGCCATCGACGTCGTCGGCGGGCACAGCCCAATCCGGGATTCGTACGTTGTTGAATTGCTGTACGCCAGCCCAGTCCTCTCCGCACGCGAGCGTGACGTCGCGGAGCGGTGACGAGTCATCCGCAACGAACACCGGCGCCGAGTACTGACCGAGCTCGACGACGAAACCACCCTCCTCGGCCGCCGACACGATGAGCCCGACATAGCTGGCCGAGTCGGGATCGATCTCGGCGTCGATGGGAATCATTTGATTGAGCGGGCTATCTGCGGCGTAGAGGTCGAGACTGGCGAACGCCGGCAAGGCGGCAGGTCGCGCGTCGAGCTGTGCGTCGGGTACCGGGCCGGGCGCCTCGTCTTGTTCTCCACAGCCGACCGCCAGGAGGAGCGCGACACTGATCAGCGTGGTAACGATTTTCATCGCATGATCTTGCGACCAAACCCTCGCGCGTGCAAGCTGGTCAGTGCCGAGCCGCGGGTACAGCTCGCGGGCCGGGATATGAGCGTCGCCGCGAACCCGCACGTGTACTCGCGCACCTCGTAATTTGCGGGGTTAGGGTCGATTCCAATCGCGCTCACTTGATCCACGCCCGACTCAGATGCGCTCGGCCAGCTCTGTCCGCCGTCCGGGCTGCGCGCAATGTACGGCGTGAGCCTTGTCGAGGTTCGCGTTGTCGGGCCAGCTGTTCCGCGGCGCGACATGTTGTCACCCCTCATGGCTGGTTCTTTTTTGTAAGAGCCTGGTAGGGCTCGGTGTGGCCGTTGCCGCCAGTCTCCGGATCGTCCACCTTCACCGCGCGCAGAATGACGCATGTGTCTCGTGGGGTCCAGCGACTTGGCTCGGGACTCGCGTCTCAGTCGTCGATGCTCGCGGAGATGGCGGCCCTGGAAATCTCGTCATCGTCATCGCCGGGCACCTGGACGTTGGAAATGGCTCCGTTGCGATACAAGCTGCTGAACGCGTCGACGATGTCGGGCTCGAACTTGATGCCTTTTTGCCGCTCGATCTCGGCAAAGGACTCATCTTCGGTCCAACCCTTCTTGTAGGTGCGCGAGTGGGTCAGCGCGTCGAATACGTCGGCGACCGCGACGATGCGTCCCGAACGCGGAATCTGTTCGCCGGCAAGGCCGTTGGGGTAGCCGCTGCCGTCCCAGGCTTCGTGGTGATTGAGCGCGATGCTCTCGGCCATGATCACCAGCGCCGTGTGACCACCCGACAACAGGCGCGCGCCGATGGTGGTGTGCGCCTTCATCAACGAGAACTCGTCGTCGTCCAATGCCCCCGGCTTGAGCAAGACCCGGTCCGGGATGCCGATCTTGCCCACGTCGTGCAGGCGGGCGGCGAGGCCGATCAGATCGACGAATCGGCGCTCGGCCGATAGCTCCTGTGCGAGCAACCGTGACAAATAGCCGACCCGCCAGGTATGCGTGCCGGTCTGGTCGTCGCGATATTCGGCGGCGCGCGCCAGGCGCACGAGCATCTCGGCGTGCGCTCGCCGCAGCTCGCCTTCGTTGAGTTGAATCTGTTCCTCGAGGATGCTGTTGGCCTCGACAATCTGCCGGTGCATGTCGCGCCGGTAGAGCAGGTTCTTCAAGCGCAGCAGCAGCTCATCGTGATCGACGGGGCGGGTGAGGAAATCCGTAGCGCCCAGGCCGAGGGCGCGCTGGCGAGTTTCGGGCAGGGTGTCGGCCGTGAGCACGACGATTGGCATGAAGAGCTTGCCGGCCCGACGCTCGCGAACTTGCGTGAGCACGCTGAAGCCGTCACACCCCGGCATGTGCAGATCCAGGAACACGGCGTCTGCCTCCAGGCTGTCCAGCTCCTCGAGCAACTCTTCGGCATCACACATCGTCTCCACGCGGCTGTAGCCGTGCTTGTTCAGCAGCCGTTGAACGTGTTTGGTGTTGGCTTCGTCGTCGTCGACGATGAGGATCTTGTAGCTGGAGGGGTCGCGCACGTCGCGCAGAACGTTACCATGCGGCGGCGTGTCCAAGACTGGGACGACCGCTCAGACGCGCACGAACACGTCGAGCTCGGGTACCCAGGTCTTTACGGGAATCACGAAGTTGAGATAGGGGACGTTGCCGTATTCGGCGCCCGCGCGGATGTGAAACGCGCCGAGCTTGACGTGGGCAGCCCCGCTCACCGAGACGGCCCCGCTCAAATCGAACAGGTCGTTTACTTCGGTCGTGTTGGTGACATCACGTCGGCGTCGGGACCCGACCGTGGCGCCGACGCAGAAGAGCGCTGGGCGCTCATCCAGAAGGTCGAGAACGACTGGAAGGGCGACCTCGCGACCCGCTTCGGCCTGAGCGACAAACAGTTCGACGACATGCTCGCCCC
>Ga0114931_10009977_pt1 | contig 11336 bp, 6 predicted proteins | sample 2SBtaG_FD_89579 | JGI IMG/M metagenome (GOLD analysis project Ga0114931, IMG submission 89579) | Deep subsurface microbial communities from Kolumbo volcano to uncover new lineages of life (NeLLi) - 2SBTROV14_V59a metaG | ecosystem: Environmental > Aquatic > Marine > Volcanic | place: Kolumbo...
ACGATGATGGCCATACCGGTTGTTGGAATCGACAAGTGTGAGTTTAGTTCAGGCACAATGAACACGTTTACGATCCTTGGTGCCTGTTTACAGGAAGTTACGCAAGCAGACGTGTCCATTGTTACGGGCGGCGTGCATTGGAGTATCATGAACGTCGTCAACAGTGTCGATGGAAAGACGTTGGGCGTCATGGCGACGCCTCCGTCTAAAGTCCATGTCCCGGCACCGGACAATCCCAGAACGCTGGGGGATCTGACAATCACGATCAATCCGAGCGATCCCCATCCGATCAAGATAGAAAACCAGGTCGACTTCGTTTAGACGTGCCAGAATAACAGGCAGTGGAAGGTGTCTTTCCGCTGTCGCGACGTGCTGGTTGGCGTTGCCCTGCGGGCTTAGCGTTGTGCCTTTTCCCGCAGTTGATCCAACGCCTCCATGTGTCGCGCCAATTCAGGATTCGACGGGTTTCGCGCATGGATTGTGCGTGCAAGTTCGAATGCCGCGTTGACATCTTGCAGGGCTTTCTCATGACAGCCGAACTTGAGGTGGGCCGCAGCGCGCAGGTGGTAGGCGGCGAGAAGTGGCAGCTCGTAGATCGCGGCCTCACCGCTCCTCGCGTTGAGCTACTCCATTAGCGTGACGGCCTCGTGCGCGTCCTGAAGGGCGCTGACCGGGCGTTGGTCGGCAAGATACAGCTGCCCGCGATGGATTCGTGTCTCGGCCAATTCTCGACGGAAGCTGGCAACGCGTGGCTGTTCGGCAGCCAGTTGGTCCAAAGCGCGGAGCGCGGTGCTAAGCAGTTTCATGGCCTCGTCCTGTTTTCCTTGGTTGCCGCGGAGGGTTCCCTGTTCCAGGAATGCCCAGGCAAGGACGAATCGAAGATTGGGATTCCGCGGGCTCAATTTCAATAGCGAGCGTCCGCGGCGCACGCTCTCACTTAGACTTCGGTCGGCTTCGTTCAGGTGCCCGGCCTTTCGAGCAATCGCTCCCAGTGTGTTGGAGGCGAACACGCAGAGGATGCGACTCGTGGTATTTGTCGGATCACTATCCGCTTGATCGCGCAAAATGCTGACGGCGTCGTGTTCCACCGCGAGTGCTTTGGGATAGTCGCCCATGTCGGCCAGCACTTCGCCATAGTCGATCTCCACCCGTGCGAAGACCATGCTTGCGGCGGTGGATTCTGGTTGGCTATTCTTTATTTCGCGGGCGATTGTGAGCGCTTCATCGTAGCGCGGGGCGGCGGCAACGGGCCCACGATGGCGCAGCATCAGGTCCGCCGCATCGGCGCGCAGATTGATTTGCTGGGTGCGAATCTCTTCATTCTCCGGCTGGGCTGCAACAATTTGTCGCACCATCGTAATCGCCTGAGCGTACAAGGCACTGGCCTGATCGAATTGTCCGACCATGCGATACAGGTTCGCGCAGCGGCGATAGGCCATCACCGCATCGGCGATCAATGCCAGATTGCGTGGCTGCTGCTTAATGAGCGCGCCGTACCGTTGCACGGCCAGTTGCACCATTTCGATACGCACGGACTCGAAATGAGGGATCTCGGACCAACGATCATCGCCAACCTTGATCAGGAACTGCTCGACCACTTGACGCGTCGCGGCCGCGTTCTGCTGCGCCAGTCGGTTTGCTTTGTCGGCAGCGGCCTTTGCCACGTTCGCTTTGTCACGTTCCTGACGCGCGACATCGCGTTCGCGCGTGACGAGCACGTTGCCGATACCCAGCGCGAGGGAAACCGAAACCAACAAGACCGCGGCGACGGCAACCGCCAGTCGGTGGCGCCGTGCCCAACGCCGCGCCGTATCGAGAAACGGCTCTCGATACGCGGACACCGGTTCGTCCGCCAACCATCGTTCGACGTCCTCGGCGACATCCCGCGACTTCGCGTAGCGATCTTCAAGTCGCCGTGCCATCGCCTTGAGACAGATCGCCTCGAGGGCCGGGGCAACCCGTGGATTCACCTGACGAGGGCGTGGAAACTCGCTCCGACTGGTCTTCGCCAGGACAGCTGCCCGCGTCTTCCCTTCAATGGGCGGCTTACCCGTCAGAATGGAAAACAACGTCGCGCCCAGACTATATACGTCGGTCTTCGGACCGATGAGGTGCAAGCGACCGAGCGCTTGTTCGGGGCTCATGAACTGCGACGTGCCGACCGCCGAGCCGATGACGGTGATGGAGCTACCCTGGCCCGAACTCGGCACCCGATTGGCGTCGGCGTCGATGCCGTCATCGGCGTCCGTCGACACCGCTTTCGCCAGGCCCCAATCGACGACCAGAGTTTCACCGAACTTGCCCAACATGACGTTGGCCGGTTTCAAGTCGCGATGGAGAACGCCGCGGCTGTGCGCGTATTCAACCGCATAGCAAACATCGACGAAGCGATGCAATAACTTACTCAACGACAATGCCGAATCACTCGATTTTCCCGACTCCGCATGCTCACGATGATGCCGGTCGATCGCCTTTTGCAGGCTGTCTCCACGGATCAAACGCATGGCATAATACGGGCGCCCGTCTTCGAATTCTCCCAAGCTGTAGACCGGCACAATGCCCGGATGCTCCAAACCACCCGTGAGCACGGCCTCCGTGACGAATCGTGCCCGCGTTCGTTCGTCGCCGGCAAACTTGTCGCGGATTTCCTTGAAAGCCACCTCGCGGTTCAGCTCGCGGTCCAGCGCCACGGAGACTCGGCCAAGGCCGCCCTCGGCGTGCAGGCGGAGGATTTGGAACCGGTCACCGGGTGTAGTCACGCGGCTGAACGGCATGGTCTCCGGAAGTGCCGCATCACTCGTCATCATCCCCGTTGCACTGGTTGCTTCCTGGTCGGCATCAAGTTCTTCCAGGCCCAGTAGATCACGCAGCGGTTCCGCCGCCGGCATCGATCCAAGGCTCTGCGCGGCGCTGCCGCCATGAATTTCGATCTGGCGATCGATCATCGGCTCGAGCAGCTGGCGGTCGCGCGCTGCCAAGAGCCCTTTTTGCGCGAGGATGTCACCTAGTGTCCGCGACCGGTCCGCCTTCCAAACCATGACCGCGTCCGTCACTTCATGATGTTCCACGAGGCCAAGCTGAGCAGCAAGCACGACCAGCAATAGGTCCCGATCCGCGGAAGGTTCTTTCATCATTCCATTCCTATGCGCAGGGTGATCAGGTGCCCAGCCGACAAATTCGAGGCCAGCGACGATCGCACCATTCAACACCGCTATCTTGACATGCTTCGTGGTGGTTGTCCATGACGACGAGGGTCCATGACGACGAGGGCCTTTGCGGGACGGGCTTGGATATGTGATAATAGCGTTGGCCTACCGACATTGCCATGCCTGTTCCTTCGTGGCGAGTTCCGTTTTGCATGCGGTTCTTGTGACCGTCGCTTGGTCTATAATCTTGTGCACTCGCTGTTTATGTTTCGTATCCGATCCCCACCCGACCATGGTTGCGGCGCCGCCGCGTCGAGGAGCGTTAGCAATGGTTTTACACGAGCGCGACACCGTACGAGATAACCTCGAGGACGATGTCTATGCATCCGTTGATCTCTCGGTGAGCATGCCGAAATACAGATTTCCGGAGAATGAGGAGGACCCGCGGCATGCCTACTCCGTCGTGCATGACGAATTGATGCTAGACGGAAACTCACGCCAGAATCTGGCCACGTTTTGTCAAACGTGGGAGGAACCCGAGGTCCACAAGCTCATGGATGAGTGCATGGACAAGAACATGATCGACAAGGACGAGTATCCGCAGACCGCGGAAATCGAGGCGCGTTGTGTTCACATGCTGGCCGATCTATGGAATGCGCCGACCGAGGCGAACACTGTCGGGTGCTCGACGACGGGATCCAGCGAAGCCGCCATGCTGGGCGGGATGGCGATGAAACGGAGCTGGGAGGCGCGGCGCAAAGCCGCCGGCCAACCGGTGGACAAGCCGAACATGATCACGGGTCCGGTGCAGATCTGTTGGCACAAGTTCGCACGCTATTGGGACATCGAGCTGCGCGAGATCCCGATGGAACATGGGCGGCTGCTGATAACGCCCGAGGAAGTGCTCAAACGGTGCGATGAGAATACTATCGGCGTCGTGCCGACACTCGGCGTGACGTTCACCTGTCAATTCGAACCGGTCAAGGCCGTGGCGGACGCTCTGGACCAGCTGGAAGAGGAGACGGGGCTGGACATCCGTATGCACGTCGATGGCGCCAGTGGCGGTTTTCTCGCGCCTTTTTGTGCGCCCGATCTGGTTTGGGACTTCCGGCTTCCGCGTGTCAAGTCGATCAACGCGTCGGGCCACAAGTTCGGCCTCGCGCCACTGGGCGTCGGCTGGGTGATCTGGCGTGAGACGCATGATCTGCCGGAGGATCTGGTGTTCTGGGTGAACTACCTGGGCGGGAATATGCGCGACTTCGCGCTCAACTTCTCACGACCCGGCGGGCAGATCATCTGCCAGTACTACAACTTCCTCCGATTGGGTAAGGAAGGTTACCGAAAAATCCACACTGCCTGTTATGAAACCGCGATGTATATTGCCGGTGAAATCGAGAAGTTGGGCCCTTTCGAGGTCATCTACGCCGGCCAGATGGACGCGGGGATTCCGGCGTTGTGCTGGAAGATGAAAGCGGGCGTGGACCCGGGATTCAGCTTATACGATCTGGCCGATCGCCTGCGGAGCCGCGGCTGGCAGGTGCCTGCGTATTCGCTGCCCGCGAATGTCCAAGATCTCTCCATCCAGCGGATCCTGGTGCGACACGGTGTCAGTCACGATCTGGGCACGCTCCTGGTCGAGGACATGAAACGCGCAATCGAGTATTTTGAAAAGCATCCGGTCCACACGCCGATGACCGCGGACGAGGCGTCTGGCTTTCATCATTAGCACGTGACAATGGGGCAAGCGACGCGCAAGGCATCACAACCCGCGGGGACGGCTAAACCATGCCCCAAGAACTTGACTCAAGACCATCAAGTTTCCGCCCATTAAGAGGGGATTCGTTTTTCGGTGCTCATGGTCGTGCGACTTAACTGAAGGCATTCATTTTCCCGCCTTTTCATGTTCTTCCCCCGCTCCTAGATGCATCAGCGTTGTTCACCCTGGGCAGCGAAGTAGGCGGCCCAGGCATCGTCGTGATTGCCGTTGGCCGCTTGTTTGAACTGCTGGTTCGCGCCGGCGGCATCACCTTGCCCGAGCAGTCCCAAGCCGCGCATCAGGTGGGCCGACGCGAGCTGGACGCGGCGCGACCTGCCGGTACCGAACTTCGCGAAGAAATCCGACGACTCCCGCGCGGCAAGGCCGCGTTTGCCCGCTGCCGCAAGCGCTGCAAAGACCTCACTTGCCGCGTAGGGCCGACCGAGTTTTTTTCGACTCATTCCCTGGCAGAACTGGGCGACGGGATGTTTCGCCAGGTTCCGCGTGCCGGCCGCTTTCTGGTAGAAAGCACGGGCTTCTTTGTCGCGTTTTAGCGCCGTCAACGCGAGACCTGAATAATAGGTGATCTGGGCCGCCTGTGGATCGTTGGCGGGCCGCCCGACAGATAGATTCTCCGGATAGTCCGCTGCGCGCATGAAGTGCTTCAGTGCTTCCCCGGGGTCCGCGTCATCCAACAGTTTTAGTCCTTTCAACAGGTGCGCGTTGACGAACAGATCGTGCACGTCCCGGCGCCCTTCCTGGGCGTGGAAGAAATGGTGTTCCAGGTGGTCGATCGCCCGGTCATACTGGCCGGCCAGGATGAGCACTCGAATCTCACGCAGGAAACTGTCCTGGCGTTGGACCAGAGTGGCATGGTTGGACTGCATGACAGCCCACCTTTGAGCGGTCGTGGCGTTGGCGAACTGATACAGTTGGTCCAACTCCAGGAAGAGGCGGGGATCATGGTTGTCGCATGCAATTGCCTGTTGGTAGCACGCAATCGCCCGTGTCGCGTCGTGCTTCGCATGCTGGTATGCCCAGCCCAAATTGCGATGCACGGTCGCGAGTGTTGGATCCAGCGCCCGCGATTTCTCCCACGAGGCCATGGCAACGTCAGGCTGCCGTTCGAACAGCAGGTTGCCCATGTAGTAATACGCCCGCGCATCGTTCGGATCCACCTTGATGGCGGTGTTGAGAACATCGATCCCCTCCAACCGAAACGGAAAACAATAGGTACTCGGCTTCCGGGCGCCGAGCGCATATTCAGCCTCCGCGGCAGTCATATCGCCACGTTGCCGCAGTGCGTAGCCGAGGTAGTAATGGAGCAGCGGGTAATCGCCCGCGCGTGGATTCGCGAGTTCGATGGGGCGACGCAGCACGGCGATCGCGGCGTCCCAGAACCCCGCATTCATGTAGTCCGAAGCCAACTCAAGATACGCCTGAACGTCGCCACGCATGCGCTTCGTCAGCGCGTTCCGCTCCTGTTGGGCGACCGTCGCCTGACCACGTCCGCGTAACGCGAGGACGAGTTCGTTTGCGGCATGGAAATCGAGCGGATCGATCGACAAGGCGGAGCGCGCCGTTTTTTCCGCCTCGGCGAACCGGTTTAGCTTGCGCAGAATGGCCGCTTTCAAGCAGAGTGCCCGCGTATCGATGCGGTCGGTCGCCAACGCGCGCATCACATGTCTGGACGCCAGCCGAAAATCGGGTCGTAATGCCGCAAGCTCAGCCAGCTGGTAGTATGCCGCCGTGTGATAGGCGCGATCCCAGCTGGCTCGATAAAACGCGTCGTACGCCGCCTCTTGCTGGTGCTGGCCGCGTAACGCGATCCCAAGCTGATAGTATGCTTGGGCGTCTTTCGGCCGCGTGTAGGCCGCCGAGGTCCGCTCGATCGCCGCGCGCAGAAATCGCTCGGCCGCCGCGTAGTCGCCGTTCTTATTCGCGTGTATGCCCAGCATGATGTTACAGCGTGAATCACCCGGATCGCGGCGCAGCCCCTCACGGTAATACTGCTCCGGATCAACCGAGGGGTTGTGGATCTGTTCAATACGCAGGCCGGTCAGATACAGCTGTTCGATCGTCTTGATGCCGGCAGGTTCGGCGGCGCTTTGACCGGTTTCGGCAGATCTTTCACCGGCGGATAGTCCACCGGCTGATAGGCGATCAACTCAGTGCCTCGTTCGGCGATCACGGCCAGCCGGAGATCGGTTTCCCGTGTATCGCTTGCAACTTTGACAACGCCGGCAAATGGCCTGCCTGGCTGCGTGTCCACCGCCTGCTTGAAAAGAGTCTTGCCGGTCTTCGTATTTTGCAACAGAACCGTCGTGCCGGACTGGCGCGTCGTGGGACAGAAACCGAACTTGACAGTGTCATCGGAACGTCGCGCAAGGTTGACCGCGCCGTTGAGATTGGCGTTCTTGATCCCGTCGATTCCAGAAATCGGGTACCAATATTGCTTGAATGTTTTGACCTCGTGGGGCTTGATCCAACTGTAGTCCGGCTGGTTGTTGGAAAACGCGCCGACCATCAATTCGGCGTACGGACCGTCGTTATCTGTCAGAATCTTGTCCCACGCACGGCCCGCGGCACCGGTGCCCCACTCCCACAATTTCGCCCCGCGGACAATGTTGTAGTCGGAAACGTGCACCATGCCCGCCTGCCGGCCGTGGTCATATCCGCCCATGAAATCCTCGCGCAGGTTCCACGCGAAAAACGAATTCGACACGGGCGAGTTTTTCCACCAACTCAGGTCGACGTTCGAATAGTCATGGCCGCGATACATGCCGCGGCCGATTGGCCACGTTGTAAAATCGACCTTCGCGTGGTACGTCGCAACTTGCACACTCGGCGGAAAGAAGACCTGGTATTGGTCGTCCACATGTACCGCAACGTTCGCCCAATAGAGAATGGAATACGGCTGGGCCGTGCGATTGAACAATTTCACCTCGGCCCGCACGTACGATTTGTCGAGGAACAGCGTCAAGCCAATCAGCCACTTCATGCGCTGGCGGCGCTCGATTTCACCAATCCAAATCGTCTTGCTGCCGTCCTTATTGTTGGACAGCGTATAGTCGATCGGCATGAACGTGGTATTGCGGTGATGGTGAAACGCACACCATTCGATACCGCCGGAAATCCACGCGCCCAGCATGCCGATCAGTGCCGGTTTGATCACGTGCTGATGGTAAAAGAAGTCGTACCCGTTGGTCTTGTCGACAGCGGAGAAAAGACGCCCACCGAGTTCCGGCAACACGGCGATTTTGACATATTGGTTCTCAAGTTCGAGCGACGTATACGCATGATCTTTCTTCGTATGCAGCAGATCATCTTGCAGCGCGTACGGATAGACGCGTCGCTGGGCTCCTTGATAAGACTCATGGTTGTAGAACATCGGGTTCGGCTCTGCCGGGCCGATCTCATACGTCGGAATGACGCGCCGTCGCGCGGCCATCCGAACCACCGGCTCGTCCGCCGCGGCGCGGCCCACGCATAATCCGATAGCCACCACGGCACCCCAAAATACACCGTGCATCCAGATCCGTGTGCGTCCACGCATGATTGGTCAACTCCTGTTGTTGCGAGAGAAGGAATAGGCAGCTTAGATCTTCATTGCGAACGGTTAACAACTAAGTAACGGGTTAGCCAAATGTGAAGCAATCAAACGCAGAGTACGCAGAGAATACCAGAGAATGGCAGAAACAGGCGACCGTGTTTTTCAGACCGACAGCAGTCTAGCGCTCCCTTACGGGTTCCCCCATCTTCGTGCCTATCCGCGTCCTCCGCGCTGCTTCCTCCGCGACCTCCGCGTTTCTCTCCTACCGCACTTGGCTAAACGGTTACGAAAAAACACTATTTCCCAAAGACCAACTTTTCAACGGGCCAGGCCACGGCAGGACCGTCCGTCCGCACGGCCGGCTCAGCGCGCCGGAATCAGCACGGTCGCCATGTTCCGGGGAACGCTCGGCGGGACGGTGGTGCCGCGAATCCACGGCGCTGATCAACCGCGCATCCATGGCGCGGCAAGCGCCGCGTTTAACAACTCGTCGGGAAACTTCCACGGTGCGCGATACTCAGGCTTGGCGAGTTTCGCGGCCTCCGCGTCGCCGGCGATCCAGTGGGTTGCGGGATCGAACTCAATGGCACGGTGGACCTGCATCGAGAGATTGGCGAGACTGATTGCCAGATCGATTTTATAGTGGTAATCGACGTTGCAGCTTGGTTCCTTGCGCGATCGGATGCAGTCCAGCCACTCGCGTTCGTGACCGGGCGATGGCGGAATCGACGTCTCGGGTGTCTTGGCCCCTTGCATCCGTTTCCCCTCGGGCACGATTTCGTATTTCCCGTAGTTTGCGAAGAGTGTTCCATTAAGGCCGTGAAAGTAGATCCCCAGCCGGCGCGCGGTTGGGCCGCGACCGAAGTCGAACCCGAAGCTGTTTGCGAGGTTCATCGACCACGCCATCGTCATCCGAGGATATTCCCACAGGATCTCCTGCGAATCGGGAGCATCCCCGATATCATGGATCGTGAACCGGCCGCCCGAACAACTGGTCCGTGTCGGCACGCCCAGGTCGAGCGCCCAGAAGGGAAGATCGATAATATGCGGGGCCATTCCGGGAGTCCAGCCACCGCTGAATTGCATGAACGAGCAATTTTCGTAAGCACTGCGCACGACCAGTGGGTTGTACGGGTAGTTCGGCGCCGGACCGATCCACAGATTCCAATCCAGTCCTTGCGGTGGTTTGGTTGGTGGTGGGCTGCCGATACCGTCGGGGCCTTGATTCATGACGTTGAAAGTCCGCACGACGCTGACCTTGCCCAGGCTCCCGCCCCGAATCTGTTCGACGACACGCCGATAGTTTTCGGTGGCGTGAATCTGCGTGCCGATCTGGCTAACGCGTCCATATTGTTTGACGGCTTGGCGCAGCGCCAAGGCCTCGGCTGGATAGCGCGTCATCGGTTTTTGCAGATAGATATCCTTACCGGCCTGGCATGCTTCCAGGGCAATCAGAAAGTGCCAATGTGGCGGCGTGGCGATGATGACGCCGTCCAGGTCCGGCTGCTGCAGCATGTCGCCAAAATGGTGATAGGGTTTAGCCTGTGGATATTTGGCAATTGCCGTGTCGAGACGCGTCTTCCAGACATCGCAGACGGCCGCCACTTCCACGTCCGGATACTTAGCGCAGTTGGCCAGATTGCCACTCCCCATGCCGCCCGCGCCGATGAGACCAATGCGCAACTTCTCGTTGGGATTCGCGGCACCATGGCCCGCGCGAACACGGGACGGAACAACATAGGGAGTCGCGGCAGTGAGCGCGCCGGCGGCGGCCGTCGTGCGCATAAACGATCGGCGTGAAACTCGCGCTGGTTCATTTTCCATGGGAGGGTGCTCCTTGGGCTGGTCGTGTTGACGCGGGCCGGGCGGGCCACTCCAGCCGATGCGTGCCACGCCGCGTCCGTTTTCGGATCGATACCGGTGGGTCGTTTGGAGGCCACGTGTTTGGAGGCCACGTGCGCGCCTGATTGTACTGCGCGATTGCCGCAATTACAACCAACGTGTACAATGAACGTCCACGGCTGTCGAGGATGCGGATAAACCTCGTATCCAGCTAGTATGGTCATAGGCTCGCGCTCCAAAGGACGATGACAGTACCGTGACACAAGACTACGAATCAACGTATACGCGCGTGGAGCGAAAGTGCTTGGAGACGTCCCCGTTGGACGCCATGTACCCACCGCACGAAAAAATCCCCGTGATCACCGTCAGCAATTTTCCGGCGCTTGGGCAGCTGGTGGCGATGCGGTTCCTTGAATGGGTACAAGACCACCCGGGTGGCGTCATCGCGTTGCCGACGGGCAAGACGCCGGAGCATTTCATCAAGTGGGTTCGTCACCTCTTGGATACCTGGACCGACCCGGCAACCGCGACGATTCTGGACGAGCACGGGGTGGACCCAAGTCGCAAGCCGGACTTGCCGAGTCTACACTTCGCGCAAATCGACGAATTCTATCCGATCCAACCGGCCCAAAAGAACAGCTTTCATTATTATGTGAAGAAGTTCTATCTCGAGGGACTTGGGCTGGACGCGCGCAAAGCGCTGCTGATCAACTGTGACGAGATCGGGATCCCCGCCGGCCAGTCGCTCGGTTCCGTCTGGCCGGACTCGACGGTCGATTTGAGTCTGCGCACACGGCAGCCAGTGACGGATCTCGAGCGTTTGCAGCAAGATGTGATTGCGCGAATCGACGATTGGTGCCAACAGCGCGAAGAAGAGATTCGCAAGCTGGGTGGACTGGGCTTCTTTCTGGGCGGTATTGGCCCGGATGGACACGTGGGCTTCAACGTGCGCGGTTCAGATCACTATTCGACCACGCGTCTTACCGCGACCAACTACGAGACGCAGGCCGCTGCCGCCAGCGATCTGGGCGGGATCGAG
>Ga0114931_10009978_pt1 | contig 11336 bp, 15 predicted proteins | sample 2SBtaG_FD_89579 | JGI IMG/M metagenome (GOLD analysis project Ga0114931, IMG submission 89579) | Deep subsurface microbial communities from Kolumbo volcano to uncover new lineages of life (NeLLi) - 2SBTROV14_V59a metaG | ecosystem: Environmental > Aquatic > Marine > Volcanic | place: Kolumbo...
CATCGAGGGCAACAGAGTTGGCGGCGTCTTTCCCAAGCCACGTCGCCGCTGCTTGGCTTGGACACACCGAGACGATTGCGGATGCGCACTATCGCATGGTTCGCGATGAAGATTTCGAGCGAGCATCGAGCGGCGCAGAATGCAGCGCACATGCAGCGCAAAATGCGGCGCAGCAGGTAGCCGCTTCACGTCGAATACACTCGTCGAATGCAGCGCAACCCTCAACAGATACAAGACTTATGCGCGATGATGCGAGACCCTGCAACTACCTACAAAATACCACAATGACCCCACGGGGATTCGAACCCCGGTTTCCAGGATGAGAACCTGGCGTCCTGGACCGAACTAGACGATGGGGCCAGACACCAATGCTTGCAGATCGATTGTACTGCTGGTTGCAACGGGGGCAACCGCTGCTGACGTTCCGCCCCCCCGCTCTCCCAGCCTCTAGGGAGCCCCCCTCTTGCTGTTTCGTGAGACATGGGCGAGTGTTGCGCGGGCCTTATCGGACGACATGCAGGATGTTTCGCAGCGCAGGCAACAGCCGATGTGATTCCTCTCCCGTGCTGTCGCGCTCGCATTCCATCATCACGCCGCCTGCAATCGTGCAGCGCAGCGCGCCCCTCTTCACCACCAGGCAGGCGGCTGCAACGACAGTGCGCGCCTTGGCGTGGGTAGACCCGGGATTCCTCTTCGTCATTGCAGGATGCGCACTGCTTGCAGCCATTACGCTCATACCGGCTCGCGCGGGGCTCGCCCAGGCGCAAGCAGCGCACAACCAGGCGGCCCGGGAAGAGCGTCTTGCGATGGAGCGGCTCAAGCTCCACAGCGACTTTCTCGACATGCTCCACGCGGGTGATTCAGACGCGCTTGAAGCGGTCGCTGCTGACCAGCTTCGCCAGGCGCCCCCTGGCAAGACGCTCCTGGCGCCGATGACGCGCGGCACGTCTGCGCCGGGACAAACGCTGCGCTGGCTTGAGCCCCGCGCTCGGACCGTGGCCAGCGCAGCCACTGCCAATACCAAGACGCCCATGTCGCTGCTGGCGCGAATCGCGATGGACGATCAGTCCCGGCTTGTCGTGATGACGCTGGCTGCTGCTGTCGTCTTCGCAGGACTGCTCCCGCCCACGATTGGTCAAAGAAACAAACGCCGAAATGCGCCACAGTGCGAAGCCCCCCCTCGCAAGGATGCACAAGACAAACGGCGCACTCGTGGCGCCGGGGCGCAGCGGTTCGATCTCACCCAGTCGCCACCGCGTTGGACGGCGTGAGACCAGCGAACACTGCCCGGATATTATCGCAGATGATCTCCGTCATCATGGCGCGATAGCGCGCCTCTGCTGAGCCAATATGCGGCGTGAGAATGGCGTTTGGCAGGTCGGCAAGCCCGGGCGTGAGCTGGGGCTCCTCCTCATACACGTCGAGGCCAGCCGCGAAGATTCGGCGGGCCTTCAGGGCGTCGACCAGAGCCTGTTCGTCGATCACCGGACCTCGCGAGACATTGATGAGCACCGCGGTCGACTTCATCAAGCCAAGTTCGCGCGGGCCTATCAGATGTTGCGTTTCGTCGGTGAGGGGCGTGTGCAACGAGATGAAATCTGCTTGTTCAAGCCCTCCCTCAAGTGTGACCCTGCGAGCGCCTAGAGGCGCGAACTCAAACGTGCGTTTGCGCGTCCGCGATACGTAGAGCACGCGCATCCCCCAGCCGATAGACCGCAGCGCCATCGCGTAACCAATACGGCCCGCGCCGACAATGAGAAGTGTCCTGCCTGTGATGTCCAGCCCGAGAAAATCCCCCATACCAAGTGGACCATTAGCGGGATAGTCGCTGGAGCGGACGTACTCCCCTGCTTCGCGCAGTCTGCGGGCGGCAGCCAGCAGCAGCGCCCACGCCATGTCCGCTGCCCCCTCGGTGACTGCGTCGGGTGTGTTGCAGACGATGACGTTGCGCGCCGCGCAGGCAGCAACATCGATGTTCTCGTAGCCAGACGCAAAGTTGCAAACGACCTGCAAGCTGTCGCCCGCAGCGTCAAGAAGGGCTTCATCCACTACATCGTGAAACATCGTCACGAGGGCGCTGATGGGTTGCTGTTCGCGTAGCCAGTCATGCAGTCTTAATTGGTCGAGAAAGCCTTTGTTGGGGCCCACGACGACCTTCGCGTCTGGCGCGGTGTATTCACCCGGTGTGGCTCTGGTGACGACGATGCGGCGCATGCGCAGCAGTGTAGGGACACGCGATTGCGCGATGGAAACTCACCAGCAGCCCGACAACCAGCCGACACTTGCTCTACCAGCGACGCCATCGCCCGCATTGTTTGGCCACTACGGCGCGCACCCGGAGACGGTGTATGACGACAGCGATGACAACCGCAGAACCCCAGTCTGTCGACACGATCAAGCCGACTTCGTCCCGCGCGCAGATGCTCACGGAAGAGTTCAACTACAAGGGCAGATGCGAGCGCCTTCGAGGGAAGTTCTGGATGGAGTCCTATCCACCCTATGAACAACTCTATAGCAACATACTCCACCATCGCAACATGCGCGTCTGCGCCCTAGCTGGCGAGGGCGAACGGATGCTCGATATAGGCTGCGGTCTGGGCGACATGCTCTATCTGCTGCGCGATCGATTCGATGAATTGCATGGCGCTGATCCATCGCGCGACATGATCGAATCGTCGCGGCACAATCTTGTGCAGCGTGGCCTTGCCGGTCGATTCCACCTCCACTGGACGCCCGCTGAGGAGCTCGATGCGCCGCGCAGCCACTTCGACACAATCCTTATGCTCGACACATACGAGCATGTCCATGTGGACAAGCGCGCAAAGGCGCTGGCGCGCGTGCGTGAGGCGCTCAAGCCAGGCGGGCGCTTCATTCTTGTGACGCCTTCATGGGCGCGTATCCATGCAATGGCGGCGATTGACAATATGCTGACATTGCCAAGACAAATTCGAGCAAAACACAGAATACGCTTGTTTTCAACGACGCCCAAGCAGTATACTGAAGCGTTTTGCTCAAAACGCAGTTTGCTGCGCCATCTGCGAAACGCGGACCTGAAGGCGCAGCGTTTCGAGCGCGTCAGTTTCTACCCGGCGCCAGAACGGCAGGGATTCCTCGGGCCGTATATGCACAAGATCTACGCGAAGCCCCGATTGCAAGGCGCATTGGAGTGCTCGTTTCAAACGATACAGCGACTTCACGTGTTCAACCAGAAAATGCTTGTTGTGTGTGAATAATTGAATAGTTACGAATGAAAATACATGGTGTCTTGCGTTAGGTGAGCATCACAGGTCGTCGAAAAAACGCCACTGACCCCAGGCGTTGAGATGACGCCCGGACGTCAGTGACGTTGCCTGCGTCGGCGCGGCTCTCCTCCCAGAGGCGCCGACGCGTGGTTGGGTGATCGTCAGCAGGCTGCAGGCGGGAGGACCTGTCGATCAGCCTCGCGAGTCATGCTTATAGAAGGCTTGGGCTGCTCGAATCGCTCTAGAAGCGTGAAGCCCACAGCGGCCGCTACTGCAAGCGCCGCGATGATCCACCAGGGGGAGATTCCGATCACTGATGGGATCGTCACCTTGCCCAGCGCACCAACGGTGAGGACGTGCGCGTTCACCCACGGGTATGCCTCTGCATACACAGCGGCGCCGACGAGCATGCCCAGCACGCCAAAGATTGCATGCCGTGAGCCATCCGCCATCGCTCCCACGCCTGTGCCCGGGCAATACCCGAACACCGCCATCCCCACACCGAAAATGGCGCCGCCCAGCGCGTTGCCAAGCAGGTCTGCAGGCTTGATGTGCATGGCTTCTGCGCCGAGCAACCCTGTCGAGCGCATGGCGTAAATGCCCAAAGCGCCCACGACAATCGCTGAAAGCATGACCTTGAGAACGGTGAAGTCCTTAAGGAGAAACTGACCGAGAATAACGTTGTACCGCGTCACTCCGCTCTTTTGCAGCAGAAACCCGAAGAGGAGCCCAGCGATTGCGCCTTGCAGCAGAACAGATGGATTGGCGAAAAAATTGGTGTCAAACATGATTTCGGCCCTCCCAGCCAAAGATAGCGAACGTTGCGAGCGCGCCCGCTGCAAACATTGTGATCAAAAACACCCAGGAAGACAGCGCCAGCTGCAAACCGCCTGACACACCGTGCCCGGAAGTGCAACCGCCGGCAAGACGGGCTCCGAAAAGCAGAACGGCGCCGCCGACAAAAGATCCGGCGTATCGAAGCCATTGGCTGCCGCCAAAGCGCCACTTCCACAACGCAGGCACATGTTCAACGGGAACAGCGCCCGGATTGTCCCGCTTGGCAAGCCACGCTGCCAGCAGCGCGCCGAAAAACAGCGCCACGACCAGCGCGGTCTCCCATTCGAACGCGGGCGTCCCGACGAGATATTTGGCGAAATAGGAATTCGCCTGCACATGCCCGGGCGCCACGACCCCCTCGACCGCGCCCGCCATTCGCGCAAATGCAGTCGACACGCCCAGCGCCTTGTGCATGAACAGGAAAGTCGCCCACGACAGCACGCCGATCCCGGCGCCAGCCGCATAAGGCGACCATCGCGACATCGTGAGTGGATTCTTCATGAGGAGAGCCTCCTTTCCGCCCATCGCTGGTGTCGGCAGGATCCAGCGGGGACGATTCCACTCTTTGGTGTCACAACAGGCGCGGCGCGCTTCAGGAAGCGCGCGACTTGAGGTCATTTTCCCATGGGATCCCCTGTGGCCACGACAAAGAGTGGCCCTCAAGCATTCGCAAGCCGCGCGCGCAGAGCCCGGGCCACCGCGTCCGGCAGATCGTCAGCAGCAAAGTCCTGACAGACATCCGCAGCAAGGTCCATCGTGCGAAAGACACTTCTGCACCGTGCACAGAGGTGGTCGCCGGGAGGCGAGAAGGGCTCCCCGCGATCCATCGCAGCCTGCTTCGCCGCCAGTAGGTCCAGACAAATCGCCTGGTTGACACGTTCCGCGGGCAGCGCCTTGCCCGGCAGGCGACTCGCCAGGGCCCTTCGCAGCAGCAATCGCGACCGGTGAACCCGCGTGCGGACAGTCGACTCCTTGAGCCCCAGCGCGTGCGCGGTCTCAGCGATCGACAACCCTGCAATATCCTTGAGCAATAAGGGGAATCTGTATGCGGGCGGCAACGACTCGATCGCTGCGTCCACTGCTTCGTCAGCTTCCCGCCGAATGCTCTCCTCCAGCGGCGACTCGCCATCGTCGGGGATGTCTGGCGCCATTTCCGCGTCTATGGACGCTAGATCTTGCAGCGAGGGCATGCGCGAAGGCTCCCCCGAGCGCTTTCGCTTCATGCGTTTACATGCGCGGGCAGCGATGGTATAGAGCCAGGTCGTCGCGCGGGATTCGCCACGAAACGAGGGCCAGGCGCGTAGCGCTCGAAGAAACGTCTCCTGCACCAGATCCTCTGCATCCGCTTCGCTGCCACACGAGCGCAGACCAAGCGCGTAGATTTTCCCTGCATGTTCGCGCATAAGCGCGTCAACAGCTTCGCGGGGCGAGGTGGTTGTTCCCGGGCTCACTGGGTGTAAGTCAGGCATGCGAATAGCAAACGCTCAGCTGAAGCCAGACAACTGTATGCTCCGTGCCGACTGTCGCCTGCTGCGCGAAATCGTGTCGCAGACTGAAATCAATTGCACGGAGATATGCTATGCGCTTTAATCGAAAACAGTGTGAATCTGCTCTGGCTGGACTTGCCTTGTGCTGCCTTTTGGGTTGTTCGGCGCCTGTGCTTGTTGGCGCCCGACGCGACACCATGCTCGATCGAACCGCGGACACTGTCCAAGCGTTCAAGATGCGCGATTCGGGCATCGGAAAGTGGTTCGACACAGCGTTTGGCTACGCGGTTTTCCCAACGGTTGGCAAGGGCGCCATCGGCGTTGGCGGCGCCCATGGCTCGGGCGTGGTGTACAAACAAGGTGAGCCCGTCGGGTCCGCAGCCATGACGCAGGCGACCATCGGCCTGCAACTTGGCGGACAAGCCTACACCGAGATTATCTTCTTTCAGCATCGGGCTGCATTTGACCAGTTCACCACAGGCAATCTGGCGTTCAGCGCCCAGGTCTCCGCTGTCGCGCTCACCGCAGGCGCCAGCGCCGACGCAGACTACAACAAGGGCGTCGCTGTCTTCACCATGACAAAGGGAGGCCTGATGTACGAAGCCTCCATCGGCGGTCAGAAGTTTTCCTACAGACCATTTGCACAGTGAGCGTGAGCGGCGCCAATGTCGCGCTGTTTGCGCCTGACCCAATGGACCTCGCTCGCTCGCAGCGCAACAGCGTGATTGCGGACAATACGCAGTCCTACTTGACGCAGCGTTTGACCACGGGTCCGACGTGCTGCGTTTGTCACTGACTTCGTCGATGGACACAATTGACGTTGTTGTTGATTTGACGGGGGATCGCCATGTGACGATCCCCCAAACCGTGCGCCTGATTCGTCAAAATCAGGAACCCTCCGCCCGCGAGAGCCGAACAGGCTTTATGGAGCAAGGAGAACCCCGATGAAAAAGGTGAAAGCGATCAATCTGCGCAGGCTTGGCCTTGGCGCAGTCGCGAGCGCCGCAGCGTTCGCACTGGCTCTGTCGTTGTGGGCGTCCTCAGCCTCAGCGATCGCCTATTGCCCCGATGGAGGATTTTGCGACGGGTTGAGATGCGGAGGCAGTGATTGCCATTGCTCGAAAGATCCCGTTAGCGGCAAAGCAGTGTGCGACACATGGTCATTCCTGACATTGTGGGGGCAGAAGAATGATTTGGGCGCCTAGCGCGGCGCAGCGACTTGCCTCTGTGGCGCGATACGACTAACGACAGGCACTGCCGCTGGCAATCTATGACATGGAAACAAAAAGGAAGATAAGCAGGCGAACAATGGTTGTCCTGGCGGGCGTCAGCATTGCTGGCGCGCTGGGTTCAGGCGTGTTGCTCACACGCCGCCGACGTCGACGCGCCCCCAGGACGCGCATTCCACAGGATGTGCAAGTCCACTTTACGGAACTCGAAACGAAATGGCGCCAGACCGCGACGATGAAGCCGATTGTCGAATCAGTGGGAGACACGTTGCGCGCAGCTCCGGATGCAATCGCAACGTTGCAGTCGCGCCTGGACGATGCGATCGTGGACGACAAGCACTTGCTCAGCGAGACGATGCGCGCGTCGCTCATCGACACACTGGCTGCGCAGCTCGAGGCCCGCACACACGACGAGCCGGACGCCTACTTGTCGCTTCTTGACGCTGACGCAGTCCATCGATGGATTACGCCCAAAGAGTGGCGTATTTGGGACTCGATCCCCTTTATGCTCAAACGGTACTTTCACAAGACTGTTCCAGACGACGAGATCGATCTTCGTGAGACATTTTCCCTGTTCTGGAAGCGATTCATGCCTGCTTCGCACGCACCGCTGCGAGTTCTTGAAGGGTCGCGATTCACTCGCATGGGTTTGGGGGCGTGGGGCGCCCGCATCTATACACATCTGGATCGTTCAGATTCCCTGCCCACTGCGCTCACGCCAGACTCGCCTGAATGGAACTACTGGATGCGCACACAACGAACCACTAACGCCGACATATTTCGTGTGCCAAAACGACGACTCGGAGAAGCGATCGCTGCGCATGGCGGCGCGGTCCGAGCGGAGGTGTTCATGCTTATCGAGCCAGCAAGTGGGAAGATGCTGGTGTGGTATCCCCATTGGTTTTGGGATGTTCAATTGCAGGCGTGGGCGTGCGAAAGCATGCAACTGCGAGGGCTGAACTATGTCTTCGTGCCATTTTAAATACGGCAATGGGTTGATAACTGAGCGGCCACACGCGATCGTTGCGTTCACACTGGTCGAGCTGATGGTCTCGATCAGTGTGATCGCCATTCTCATCGGCGTTCTCGCGCCTGCGATCGCGGGCGCCAAGCGATCAGCGGTTCGCGCCCAATGCCTTACGACGCTTCACGGGCTAGGGGCGCTGCTGACGCTCTACACGAGCAGCCGAAATGGGCGTCTGCCTGACCTTGCTGACCCCAAGGCGCACCTGCCCACATGGACCACAAGCGCCATTGACACCAGGGATCGATTCAGCAAGACTGCTGATGCGCCTTTGACTATATGTTTTTCGGAGTCAGAAACATCTATTTGTATGCGTCCTGTGGAAAGCATCTGTTTCTGGTCGCATCCGTTCTGGGCAGCCGCCGGCGAACCGACGATGGGGATGCACACCTACAAAATGGTGGGGTGTCCAGTCGTTGTGCGCGAGCGCCGTATTCAGCAGCAGTTGCGCGAGATTGATCCTGCGTTCTATCCAGCGACGTTTGCTGTCGCGCTCGCCAGCTACGCCTACAGCCCGGCGCTGTTCACCGACCCCGCAGCGTGGAATGGCGCTGGACCCGTGGATGTCAACCAGGCCCAGCGCCCCGTGCATATCGATGACATCGCCCATCCGTCGCGCAAGACAGCCCTTGTCGAAGCCAGTGCGCACCACGAGCGCAGCGATGAGCCGCTCTACAACTGGACGCGGGGCAGGGTCAACGATCTTGCGGTGGATGGTCATGCGCAATCACTGGCGCGCAGTCAGGCGAAGGACGCGATCCCAATCGTCAACAATCCACTCAATGGTCGAACGTATCCCTTTCTATGGGGTGGCAAAGCGACGCCGCTGTTGACGACAAAGAAGGGCGCGAAAGGCGTGGACTGGTGAAATCGACGTGAACGTTTGACTACGCTGCTGAAATACCTCAGCGAGACGAGGAGAGCATGATTCTGTTGTTGTCCTGATCATTCAATATTGCGTAAACGCCCCAATGCTCCTTCGTGGGCGGCGCGAGGAACTCGACGCCTCGCTCGCGCAGCGTTTCATACGTCCCTTCGACATCATCACAAGCCAGGGACAGGTTCATGGACGAGCCAATCCAAGCTTTGTGCTCATCAGTGGTGAAAAGCACGATGCACGTTTCGCCTTTGGCTGGGCGCAGTTCGATCCACCGCTGAGTGTCGTCAAAGGGTTGATCGGTGACCACGATGAGCCCGAGTTTGTCGCGGTAAAACGCAAGCGCTTCATCCTGGTTGCGAACGGGAATACTGACGAACTTGACTGCGCGAATCATGCGTTGCCTCCTGATGTGTTGCGCATATAGCGCCTTGAGTCATCTATACCCGCCCAGACCCGTCGTGGAGCGACGAACGCGCCATCAGGACCCAGATCGCGACGCGTGGGGCTATAGCAGTTGATGGTATAGTCCGTGCATGCAGCAGCGAGCCTTGTTCGACGCGTATGTGCTGGACACGCTTATGCCTGACCTCGTGGGGCACGATCGCAAACCGGCGTCATATATAGTATATCTATGCTTGTGGCGCAGGAGCCCGGCGTCATTTGACAAGCCGGTGCGCATGAGTCATCAACAGCTCGCAGACGCGACGGGTTTGTCACGCTCTACGGTGCAGGACGCGCTGCGATGGCTGCAAAGGCGGGAGCTCATAGTCAGCGCCCGCGCTCACGCGACCGCTGTCCCCGCGCATCAGGTGAAGCGACCTTGGATCCGTCCGTCACGGTGAACGCGCGATTACAGCCCGTGCTTCGTCAGAAACGCAAGCAGTGTGTTGTTGAACTTCTCGGGCTCGTCCATCATGAGGTAGTGTGAAACACCAGTGAAGGTATGGTATTCCATGTCGGGCGCCAGCGCTTTGAGCGACTCGATGTACTGCTCGTTCCAGAACGGGCTCTTGGCGTTGACAACGAGCAGCGGGACGTTGATGGGGTCATCGGTCCAGATTTCGTCCGCCAGCGCCGCTTTGAACCCGCCCACCATCACGCGTTGCGGCGTGGCCAGCATGATGTCGCGGATCAGGGCCAGATCCTCCTCGTTGTGAATAGCGGCTTTCATGGGGGCCAGGAAGTTCTCAGCGAACTGCAGGTAGTTTTCCCCTTCCATCTGTTCAAGAAAAGGCGCCGCCAGTTCAGGCGGAAAGACGCGTTTGAGGGCGCCTTCGACGGTCACAAGCGCTGCGACGCGCTGAGAATATCTGCGGTAAAACTGGCGAATCGCCGGGACGCCGTTGCTGTGTCCGACGAGCACAGCCTTGGCGATATGCGCATCGTCCATGACCTTGGCGATGGCGTCTGCATAGAGATTCATCGTATGTTCCGCTGCCACATCGTCGCTGTCGCCGCTCCCTGGCAGGTCGAGAGCGAGCATGGTGCGCCTGCCAGCAAGCCCCTTGAATTGACGCTTCCAAGCTGTGCGAGAACTGGCCCAACCATGTACGAAAATAATAGGTGTTTTGTCCCGCGACGCCTCCGCCGCAGGTAGCAGTGTGTAGCGAATGCTGGCGCCTGCGAGTTGAGCCTGCTTCGCAGGGGGTGTTTGTCCTGCTGGCTGGGCATTGAGAAATGAGCCCGGAGCGACGAGCGCTGCAGCGAAAAACGCTATGGTGGTCCATCGGCGCATCGGTGATCCCTTTCTCTTTGCGCACGCACATGTTGTGCGCTGGCGCGGGTAGCGTATCGTCCACAATTGCGCGGCTGCGCCTTGCTATCTGTCTGGCGCAATGGAGGTTTCACCAATGCCGACGAATGAACCTGGAACAATCTTGCTGGCGCATGACCGCTGGGCGACTGGCAATATGCTCGGCGCGTGCGCCAGCCTGGACGACGCCCAGTTTCACCAGCGCTTCGACATCGGGCCAGGTTCGCTTCACGACACCGTTACGCACATTCTTGGCGCGATGCGAGGCTGGACGGATCTGCTTGCGGGGCGCGAGGTTCGGTTTCGGCTTGAAGATGGGACGCGCACTGTTGCGGAGTTCGTGTCGCTGCACCAAGAAATATCGGATGAATTCGCTACGCAAGCACGCGACATGGAAGGCGCCGCGACGGGCGAGCGCGCTGGCAAGACGTACACCTTCACAAGAGGCGCCGTCGTCACGCACGTGCTCACGCACAGCGTGCATCACCGGGCTCAGTGCCTCAACATGTTTCGCGCGCTGGGCGTCGATCCGCTGCCGCCAGTGAGCGTGCTCGAGTGGATGATGATCGTCGATGGACAGGGATGAGCAGGCGATCAGTGTGTGAATCAACATAAAGAAACTGGACAACAGCAGCGTTGCGACGTGTGCAGGGTCGCGAGTGTCTCTATAGTGAGCCCGAAACGCGCGGGGCGCAGCGTGTACGCTGCTGAGATGAACCCGTTGAACCTGATCCGGCTCGCACCGGCGGAGTGAACGCGATGACTCGTACACAGAGCCACAACGGACATACAACCAGCGCCACACACGCTGCCCACAACGATTGGCTGGCGCGGACGCCTTTACCCCTGCACGGCGCAGCTAATCCGTCGAGCGGGCGCGAGGG